>Ga0209579_10000035_pt1 | contig 314542 bp, 241 predicted proteins | sample Coa_R1_2_FD_187152 | JGI IMG/M metagenome (GOLD analysis project Ga0209579, IMG submission 187152) | Surface soil microbial communities from Centralia Pennsylvania, which are recovering from an underground coalmine fire - Coalmine... | ecosystem: Environmental > Terrestrial > Soil >... | reverse complement strand
TGGGGAGTCTTCACACCCGCCCAAGGGTATATCCGATTTCAAATCGATTTTGCTCATCTTGGCGCTCAACTTACGGCCTGACATGCACTTAAAAGAATTTTCGAACTCAACATTGGGACAGTACTGATTTGAGATTCAAAATTGACCTGCCATTTCCACCAGCCGCAGGGAAAGCGGATTCAAAATTTGAGATTCAAGATTCGGGAGCTAGGATTTAGGGGTCAGGATTTAGGATTTATGAGTCACGGGAGAAGCATCGAGGGAAAGGAGTCAGGATTCAGCAGCCAGGAGTCCTCCCATGAAAAGCCGCGGACCACAGAAACGGCGGACCACGCTGCCTTCTTCCCTAGCACCCAGCACCTAGCCTCTAGAACCTAACACCTAAAACCTGCTCTACACGTCCCAGTTGACAGACTGCGCAGACCCCGGCATATTTGGCGCGAGAAAGTTCGGTTTGGGTGTAGAGTTGTCCTGTATCCAAATTCAAACTTGGCCGCCGGCCACCATACATCCGACAAGGTGCCAACGTGAAGCTGACAGACTTGCGCGGGATTCTTCAATACATCCCTCAATTCCGGGAGAAGACGTTCATCATCGCGGTGGATGGAGTCATCGTCACGGATGAGAATTTCGCCAACATCCTGATGGACGTCGCCGTGCTCCGCTCATTGAATATTCGCGTGGTGCTGGTGCACGGGGCCGCGGCGCAGATCAAGGCTCTGGGCGAGAAGCAGGGCGTGCAGGCATCCGACCTGGACGGCGCGGGCGTGACTGATGCTCCCACATTGCAATTGGCCATGGACGCGGCGAACCGCCTGACCCACGAGGTTCTGGAAGGACTTTCGGCCCACGATCTTCGCGGCGCCTGCCCGAACGCAATTATTGCCCACCCTCTGGGGATCATCCAGGGCGTTGACCATCTGTTTACCGGAAAAGTGGAGCGCGTGGACACGGAGCTTCTTCAAACGCTGCTGACCCAGGGCATTGTTCCCGTGGTGCCGCCTTTGGGCTTTGATGGCGACGGCAATACATACCGGACTAACTCCGACAGCATCGCGCTGGCGGTGGCCGATGCCTTGAAGGCGATCAAGCTGATTTTTATTACCGCGGAGCAGGGGCTGCTCCATAACGGCGAAATCATCCGGCAGATGCTGGTGGGGGATTTGCAGAAGCTTCTGGCGGCCGCGGGCGGCGGATTTGCGGGCGAAATGCTGTCCAAGGCTCAGCACGCCGCGGCCGCCTGCGCCGCCGGCGTGCAGCGCGTTCACGTGATCAACGGCCGCGAGGATGAAGGACTGCTGGCCGAAGTATTTTCCAATGAGGGCATCGGCACGCTGATTTACGCCAATGAGTATGAACACATCCGCCCGGCCAAGAAGAAAGATATCCGGGCCATCCAAATACTGACCAGGAAGGCAGTGGAAGCGGGCGAACTCGTCCGGCGGACTCGCGCCGAGCTGGAAAAGAATCTGGCCGATTATTATATTTTTGAAATCGACAAGAACCCCGTCGCCTGCGTGGCGCTGCACATTTATCCCGCGCAACAAAAGGGCGAACTCGCCAGCCTTTTTGTGGATCCCTCGCACGAGAACCAGGGCCTGGGCCGGAAGCTGCTTCAATTCGTGGAAAATAAAGCCCTGGAATCCGGCCTGACCAACTTGATCACACTCTCGACGCAGGCGTTTACTTATTTCCAGTCCAAGGGCGGGTTTGCCGAAGGCGCCATTGATGACCTTCCGCCGGAGCGCCGCGAGAGATACGACCTGAGCGGACGGAACTCAAAAATTCTGGTTAAGAAGCTGAAAGTTTCCGCGTAGGTCTAACGAAGTTGGGCCTCTAAAGTGGCGTAATTTGGAATTGGATTAATTTCGATGCCCGTAGCGGCAGGTCATTCCCGCGAAAGCGGGAATCCAGTATTTCCTCCACGAATTTTTAATGATTTAGGTATTGGCTTCCCGCTCCCCCGCCTCCGCGGAGGACAAGCTTCGCGGGAATGTCTGCGCGGGGGAGGAGCTGAATCGGGCAAATTACACCACTGCCTGGGCTTCCCTGCCCCACTGAGGGAGAACGAAAGGTTTTTCCTCCGGCAAGAAATCTCCTACTCTCATCACGCCGCTCCCCGCCATTACTGATTCAAATGCAGAACCTTGGCGGGAGGAAAGCCATTGAACGATGTGCTGCTGGCTGCCGCATAGGCGCCGATGTTTTCGGCGTAGAGCAGTTCGCCCATTTCCAAGTCAGGGAGCTGGGCAGCCAGGGTGATGGTATCGAGAGCGTCGCAGGTGGGGCCGAAGACGGAGCAGATTTGCGTGGGACCTTTCTTGAAACTCCTCAGGTAGTACTGACAGTGGTCAAAAATCACGCCGCTATATGTGTGATAGACGCCATCATTGATGTAGTAACAAAGTTTGCCGTCGCGGACCGCCTTGCCGATGATTAACGCGACGGCGGTGGCGGAAGTGGCTACCAGGAAACGGCCGGGCTCAGCGAGGATTTCGATGGGTTCGGGAAATAGCCTGTCCAATTCCGAAGTGATCGTCTTGGCCAGCCTCCTGAAGGGCGGGATGGCGGCATCGTAATGGGCGGGGAAACCGCCGCCGATGTCGAGAAGCTTGAGGTTGAATCCACGCGCCCTGGCCTCATTGAAAATGCCGGCGGTCAGGTGGAGCGCCTGACTGTAGTTCGCCACGTTCGTGCACTGGCTGCCCACGTGAAAGCTGAGCCCCTCGACCACCAGATTGTTACTATGCGCGAAGGCAATTAGGTCCACAGCTTCGCCGGGCAGCGCGCCGAACTTGCTGGAGAGCTCCACCATCGATCCGGTATTGGGCACGCGCAGGCGCAGCATCAGGCCCGAGTGCGGCGCGTGGCGCGCGATCTTGATCACTTCCTCATAATTGTCGTAGGTGACCAGGGGCTTGTAGGGATCCAACTGCTCCAGCGTTTCAATCGCTTTGATGGGGTTGGCGTAAATGATGCGGTCCCAGATGAAATCCTGGCGCTCCTTGGCGGGAAGATCCTTGATCATTTCGTGAACGGTCAGGAATTCGGCCAGGCTGGCGACGTCGAAACTGGCTCCGGCTTCGTAAAACGTTCGCACAATCGCGGGGTCGCTGTTGGCCTTAACCGCATAGTAAACCTGGACGCGCGGCAAATGCTTGCGGAATTGTTGGTAATTCTCGCGCAGGACTTTGTGGTCCACCACCACAATCGGGGTGCCGTGCTTTTTGGCCAGTTGAATTAGTTTCTTGCGCTCCATAGATTATATGGATGACGAGAAAATATAGTGATGATCGTTAACTGTAGCGCGGGCGTCCTCACCCGCGATCAACCCCTGGGAGCGCCGGTGGGGCGCCCAAGCTTGGGTCCCCGTCCCGTGCCACGCCGGCCTGGATCTCAAATCCCATCGCCTTCTGTGATCAGAAAGTTCTTGAACTGCCACATGTCGGACGTGTCGATCTGCGGCTTGTTGAACCCTTGGAAGGCGTTGGAGTAGTGCTTGAGCGGGGTCCAATCCGAGGCCACGGAAACCCACTTGCCGAGATAAGGCTTGCTGATGTCCAGCACGAAGTCGTGGGGCAAATCGTCCGGCACGCGCATGCCCTGCCGCGGGTTTTCGACCATCCACAGGCAGGCGGCGACCACGGAGATGGCCACCTGCATGGTCGTGGCGTTCTGGTGCGGCACCAGGCGGCGCGACTCGTCGATATCGAGATCGGAGCCGCACCACCACGACTGGTAAGGGTGGCCCATCACCAGAGCGCCCAGAATATCGGCGCCGCTGGTGATTTCATCGGTCATGATGCGGATGTTAGGTTGCAGCTTGTAGTCGTATCCGCGCAATTCGTTGAGCGAGGCAATGGCCGAATCGCACGGGCAATAAGCGTAGTGAACCGTGGGGCGGTAAACCGCATTCCCGTTTTCCCAAACCGTCAGTTTCTCAGTGATAGTGAAAGCCTCACCATGGCGCACGATCATACCGATAATGTTATGGTCCGGCGGCACCCAACTGGCCACATAGGTGTTGATACCCATGCGCGCCAGGCAAATCTGGCTCTTGGGGCCATCGGGATGCTCGTAGGCGAAGGCGGGCAGCTCTTTTTCATGGGTGCCCCAGCCCATCTCGGCGGTGGTTGTTCCTTCTTCGCGGAAGCCCTCAACGCTCCAGGTATTTACAAACTCATTAACCTGTTTGGGCTGGCTGGTGATCTGCGTGTCACGCTCGCTGCAATGAATCACCTTGACGCCGAGTTGGCGGGCCAGTTGGTTAAATTCTCCCGCCTTGGCGTGGTGGGCAATCGCCTCCGCCGGCGCCCCGTTGAATTTCTTTTCCGCCAGGGCCTGCTGCGCGATGTCCAGGAGCGCCTGCTTAGTGAAATGGCTGATCAGGCCGGGGTTGGCTCCGTGTTCGATCACGGCCGTCGGCCCCGGCTCACTCCACTTGGCAATCATCCGGCGCAGATTCATGTGGCGCCAGTAGAGGGTTCGCTCGGTCGGAGGCTTGTTGCCGGCTCCCGCGTAAGGATCCCAAAGTTCCACCGAAGTGTTCACATAGAGGATGCCGCGGTCGTGGCACCACTGCAAAATTTCGCAGCAATCAATATTCCACGCCAGGTCGATCAGAAGATCTCCGGCGGAAAGGTGCTGTCCGAGCAGGCTCCCCATGTTCTCCGGCCCCACCCGATCCTTGACGAAGGTTACTCCCTGGGCAATCCAGGGCTTCAGGGCTTCGTCGACCTGATCGAAGTCAATCGCCGTGATGCGCTTGGGATCGATCTTGATGTGATCGATCAAAATGGGCAACGTGCAGCGCGCCACCGCTCCAAAGCCGACGAACACAACTCGATTTGGAAATGAAACCATCGTTGATTTTCCCCTTGGTGGCGGCCGGAGCTGAACAAGCCATCACACCGAAGCCATGCGCCGGCCCTGGCAAACCGAACCGCTTCGCTACGCAAGATTTGCAAAATGCGATTATGGCACGCCTAAAATAACAGGTTCGCGAATTTTCGACAAGCTTTCAGGAGTTAGGATTTGGGAGTTAGGAGTTGGAAATCCTTAGGAATCACGGAGTATAGCGACAACTTCTTCTGTGGTGCGGGCCGGGGCCTCAGGCATGGGTGCCCCGCCGGCATTCCCGTCGCTGAGGAGGCTCTCGTGTTTATTCTGGCGCCGCCTGTACGCCGAAGCGGCGAGCATGCGACCTGTCGGCTGACGGGCGGTTTAGGTCGGAGAAGTGCCATGATCGGGATTCTAGGCCCTTGCGTGGCGTGACCCAAGCACCTATACTTCTCCGATGGCAATTTCTGAGATCACTCCAACCGCCGTCAAAATTGACAAACTCATCGCGCGCGTTGCCGACGGTGATATCAAGATTCCTGCCTTCCAGCGGCGTTTTGTATGGGACCAAGAGCAAGTGATTGAGTTGCTCGACAGCATCTATAGGGACTATCCGATCGGAAGTCTCCTGCTCTGGAACTCGGATGACAAACTTAAGGCGACCCGCAACATATGTGGATTCGACATTCCAGATCGTCCATCCTCCTACCCTCTAAACTACGTTCTCGATGGACAACAACGAATGTCCGCGATCTATGCGGTGTTCTGCAAGGATCGAACTCGAACTACTTCCGACGATGAAGACCCCAGCCTTGATATTTTCGATATCCACTTTGACCTGGACTCTTACATCTTCCGCGCCGGCTCAGACCTTGTAGCTGAGAACCACTCCTTTCCTCTCCAGGCGCTCCTTGACCTCACAGCATTCCTCAACGCACTCAAACAGATTCCCGAGAAGTATCACGACGCAGTTAAGGCGCTCCACTCCAAGTTCATTAATTATGAAGTTCCTGTCGTAACGGTCACTAAGAGATCTAAAACAGAGGTTGGGACGATCTTTGAGCGAGTCAACAGCACCGGAACGGAGCTTTCAACGCTCGACCTCCTAATTGCTTGGACCTGGAGCGAAGATTTTCTGCTTAAGGAAGAGATCGCCGAACTGTTGGACACGCTTGAAAGTAAGCGGTTTGGGAAACTGCCCGATAAAACGATACTTCAATGTCTGAGCGCAATTATTGTTAAGTCCACCACAACTAAATCCATCCTTAACCTAAAACCAGAAGAAGTCCATGAGAAGTTTCCTGAGCTTGTTGGCAGCATGGAGAAAGCAATCGACTTCCTCTCAACACAGCTCCACGCTTCAAAGGACTTCCTGCCGCATGTGCAACAATTAATTCCACTGACATTTTTCTTTTCGAGGACAGACAGCGTGTCCAGCAAACAAATGAGGTGGTTGAAGCAGTGGTTCTGGAAGACGACGTTTTCGCGACGCTATTCCGCGCAGACTGACGAAAAGATGGACTCAGACATATTGCTGTTCGAACAACTGGTAGATGGGAATCCCGAAGGTCTCAGCAAGTACGCCTACTCCGTCACCCCCGAGCAGCTTGTCAAACAGAAATTTACGAGAAGCAGTCCGGTGGTTCGGGGCTTCCTTCTCCTGTCAGCACAAAACCAGCCAATTGACCTAGTAAATGGTGGATACGTTGATCTTGGAAAAGCTTTATCGGAATTCAATTCCAAGGAGTATCATCACATATTTCCCAAGGCCCATTTGAAAAAGCGAGTTGTCGCACCTGAACGGGTAAACTCCTTGTGTAATTTTTGTTTTCTTACAGCAGATTCCAACAAAAAGATTTCTTCCAAATCACCTTCGCAATATTTCGCGGAGCTTATCCCACAGGGCCAATTCGCGAAAATACTGGAATCCAACCTCATGCCCTTAAACCGGGAGATCTACGAGAAGAACGACTACGACAAATTTCTGATTTAGAGGGGACAGGCGATCATGAGCTTCCTTGACAAGCAGCTCGCGTGAGGGGCACTGCAGATTTTGCGCCGTTCAAAGTCTGCGACTCTTCCAAGGAGAAAAATTCACAACTGGGCGAGTGACGCATACATGCTGGAATTTAGCATGTATGTGCTTTGGAAAGTTTGCCCGCAGAGGGCAGTCAATTGTTAATCTGACGGATCGCAAACATTGCACAATACGAATGTATGGGCCACCCTGCGGAAGACAGAGCAAATCAGCCTGATTACGCGAAAACGTCCGCAAGGTCGGACACTTCTTGCCAGTCATCTTTTTTGGCGCTGGTAGCCTTAGGTGCCAGAAAGAAGAAATTGGCGGATTTCCCCTTCTTCCAAGTTGCGAGGAGGATTCCACAGGCATCGTGACGTTGCGCCACTTTCCGGAGCCGATCACGGTCATCATCAGTGGGCCTAGCCGCAGACCCGCCCTTGACTTGGATTAGGATAATCTGAAAAGTATCTCCGCGTTTCGTTCCTGGGAAGGGTTTGCCGTGGTCCTTCCGAATAGCCATCATGTCTACCACGCCTCGCGCTTCCCCACCTTCCGGTCCGGTGAATGTCAGTAAATGCCAGCGAGGCCACGGCGCTTTACCAACCGTTTGCCGTATGCGAACCTTGGCCATGGTGACGGCCCACTTCCCGCTCCTGCCTGCTTCCTTAAAGCGCCGCACATATTCCCGATGCTTCGCGGCTTCATTTTTCCGCCTTGTTTCCGCCGCCTTCTTGCCCGCGCTTACGCTCCTCGGATTTTTCATGCGCGGCATTGTAGCAGCAGTTCTTTATATGGTAAACGTACACTTTTTGCGCAACGATGTTGACAAACCCAAGACAGTTGCTATATGCTTAGGCATATGCCGAAGAGAAATGCGCCCGTGGCGGAACGGCACGTCAGGGTTTTTAAGAACGGCCGGAATCAAGCGGTGCGGATACCGCGTGAGTTCGCCCTTCCGGGCGAGGACGCCATCATGCGCAAAGAAGGCAGCCGCCTGATTATTGAGCCTGCGCCCCCGAAGTCGCTGCTGGCGCTGCTGGCAACCCTGGCGCCGCTCCGCGAAGATTTTCCGCCTATCCGCGACGTGCCTCCCGATCCGGTCGATCTCTGATGCGCTACCTGCTCGACACGAACATCGTTTCCGATCTCGTCCGCAATCCGCAGGGAAAGGCAGCCCAGCGCATCCGCAAGGTGGGCGAAACTCGAGTTTGCACCAGCATCATTGTTGCCGCGGAATTGCGTTACGGAGCCGCAAAGAAAGGTTCCGCCCGGCTCCTGGAGCAGCTTGAAGCGGTGCTCAGCGTCCTTGACGTTCTGCCCTTTGAGCCCCCGGCAGACGCCATCTATGCATCCTTACGCGCCGGTCTGGAGCAGGCGGGCACGCCCATCGGCGCCCATGACATGCTGATTGCGGCTCACGCACTGGCGCTTGGTTCTACCATCGTGACCGACAACGAAAAGGAATTCGCCCGCGTTCGCGGCCTTGCCCGTGAGAATTGGCTGCGCTAGCTGGTTGTTTTCTGAGTGTGGGTTTTTCTCCGGCGAAAAAACCCACTACCAGTACAGCATGCTTCTTTTGCTGCGCGATTTCACGGGATTGAGCGATCGGGGCCAGTTTCGATTTTCGTGTTTCGATTTTCAATGCCCTTGCAACTTGCGGGTATAATCCTGGCATCTAATCGGCGAGGGGATAGCTGTCCCCAGACGAAGCGGAAATAATCGTGAGGTGATCCGTGAAGAAAAGTTTCTTTCAACCCCTGGCCCTATTATTTTTCAGTGCGGCGCTGATGGGCGCGTCCCCCGAGCGTTGGATTCACGTGCGGGTGGAGAGCTCGCGAGGCGCGAACAGCAACGTGAGCTTCAACGTTCCGATTCAGATGGCGGAGGCGGTGCTGCCTACGATTCCGACCGGACATCACCAGGGCAAATTCAATTTGCAGGCCTCGGTGAATGGCATGGACCTGCGCGCCATGCTGGAGGCGATTCGCAATTCCCCCGACAACGTTTTTGTAACCGTGGAGCGGCATGACACGGAAATAAGCGTGGCGAAGGCGGGCCGAAATATGCTGATCAAATTCGCCGAGAAACCGAACCCCGACCATCATGTGGTCAAAACGGTCGCCATCAAAGTTCCCATCCCGGTGGTGCGGGCCATGCTGACCGCCAATTCGGACGAGCTTGATGTTGGCGCCGGCATCCGCGCTCTGGCCCAGGAGGGCGATGTTGACGTGACCGTGAATGATGAGAAAGAAACCGTGCGCGTGTGGACGGACACCCGGACTAATTCTGACTGAGTATTTTCAACCTGATAGATAACCCGTCTGACATCAAAGATCCGCCGATGGGGGTGAATGTTGGCACAAACCCCTCATCCGGCCCGCCGCGGCGAGCCACCTTCTCCCCAGGGAGAAGGCTGGGATTCTTAATGTTTTGCCCTCTGTCGCCGCGGCGACAGAGGGAGGGGACCCCACGCTCTGCCCTGGGGACCGCGACCGGCGCTTTCATCAGCCGGCGCGGGCCGGGTGAGGGGTCAGGTTTTCAATGCCTCGGAGTTCTTGGCGTTAAACTGAATCACGACCTTCCTCTGATCGCGTTATTCCACCTTTTGCAAATCCAGGGCGATGCGGACGCCATTCCATAGAACTGTGCTTTGGTTGATCAAACCGTGATTGGTGATTTCGGCTGCCCGAAAACAATTCACAGACCGCTTGACGTACGCCACACCTGTTGGTGATCCGCGCCCCACCCTTCCTTGAAGCCGCCGAGCGGCGACAAGTTTGCAGATTTATGACAAATAACTGGATTACAGAAAAGATTGAAACGGGTAAGATATGCGGTTCACGGATGGAATACTTCGGTCATGCAAGGATCTTATCGGCGCTCCATGCGAAAACGAGCCAAGTGGACGTTGACCTTTCTCGCGATGTGCGGAGTGGCCTGGGTGCTTCTCAAAACCGTTCCTCCCATGGCCGGTCAGACCGCCGCCGGGGGTGATACGACCCAAACTTCACCCGTCTTCACGCCGGCCCACCGCACCTTTCTGGATGCCGTGCGCGATTTCTTTAGCGTGCACCCAACGCCGGTGCAGCCCATCGCTTACACCCACAAAGTTCACCTGGCCAATGGAATGGAATGCGTGAATTGCCACGCCAACGTGGAAAAGGGCGCCATCGCAGGAATCCCCAGCATCAAGCTCTGCATGACGTGCCACCAGGTGATTGCCACCGATAAGCCGGAAATCAAAAAAATGGCCGCTATGTTCGCGCGCGGTGAGGATATTCCCTGGCAGCGCGTTTATGATTACAGTCCCACCGTGCATGTGAAGTTCAATCACGCGCCGCACATTCGGGCCAAGGTGGATTGCGCCACCTGCCACGGCGATATGCGCCAGCGGACGGTGGCGGTGCGCACGGTGAATATGAATATGGGATTTTGCATCAACTGCCACAAGCTGAGGAAAGTGTCAGTGGAATGCCAGACGTGCCATTTCTGATTGACGATTGATGATTGTCGATTGACGATTTTGGAAAGGAAAGGCGGAAAATGGAAATTGGAAAATAGAAACTGGCCTTACAGTCGAATAATTATGAGTTTCGCTGACCCAGTTTCAAATTTCTAGTTTCCAATTTCCAGTTTCGATTTTCGAGTTTCGCTTATCGGCTTTGCCATGCAACGAAGAGACTTCCTAAAAGTCGCGGCCATCACCGGAACTGCCGGCGCGCTCGATAGTTGCGGCAATCCCGAGCACCAGCTCATCCGCTTTATTCCCGAGGAAGACCTGGTCCCGGGGGTGGCCGAATACAAGCCCAGCATCTGCACTATGTGCCCCGCCGGTTGTGGCCTGATGGTCAAAGTGATGGAAGGCGACGCGGAGGTGGTCCGCAACGGCCAGTTGGGCCTGATTAAGATGGCGCTGGCCAAAAAGCTCGAGGGCAATCCAAACCATCCCATTAACCAAGGCAAACTTTGCCCGCGCGGCCAGGCGGGATTGCAAGTGACCTATCATCCCGACCGCATCCGGCATCCGCTCAAACGAACCGGGCCGCGCGGCTCGGGGCAATTTCAAGAAATAAGTTGGGACGAAGCGATCAGGACGCTGGTAGAACAGCTCAACGCGCTGCAAGCCGCGAAACAATCCATGAGCTTCCTTAGCCGACCTTTGAAAGGGCAGCATCGGGAACTTGCAGAACGCTTCCTCGAATTGTTCGGAGCTCGGGCTGGTGCTCCAATCTATTTCGATCTGATGGACAGCGCGGCCCTCCGCTTCGCCAATGCGTATTCCTTCGGTGCCGGGCAACTGCCAACTTACGACCTTGCGAATTCAAACTATGTGATTTCTTTCGGCGCGGATTTTCTCGGGACGTGGAATTCTCCCGTTGCGCAGAGCGTGGGGTTCGGCGTGATGCGCCAAGGCAGGGCAGGGCGGCGCGGCAAATTCGTCCAAGTAGAATCCCGCATGTCGCTGACGGGCGCAAGTGCCGATGAATGGCTTCCCGCGAAACCCGGTACCGAAGGCGCTCTTGCTCTCGGATTAGCTCATGTGATCATGCGCGACAAGCTCGGACGTCCCCAGCACGCAAGCCGTGCGGGAGAGTTGATTTCGCGCTGGGGCGATGGTCTGCCCGACTTCTCGCCACCAAAAGTTGAGCAGATCACCGGAGTAAGTGCTGCAAAGATCGAACGATTGGCCCGGGAAATGGCCTCGCATCTGCCGGCAGTCGTAGTGGTCGGCGGTGCGCCTCTCGCAGCAACTAACGCGGTCTTCACGGCGCTGGCGGCCAACGCCCTGAACGCGCTTCTGGGGAGCATTGAACAGCCAGGAGGCGTCTACTTTACTCTCCGGTTGCCTTCTTGGCCAGACACCTGGGCCGATATTCCTGGCGGATTCGGTAGCGTCGCGCTGCTTGACCAGCTCGTTTATCCGCTTCTTCAAGGGAAGTGGGATGCGGCTAAAATCCTGTTGCTAAACGATGCCAATCCAGTCTTTGCCATGCCGCCAAATTTGCACGTGCGGGAAGCGCTCGAAAAGATCCCGTTCATTGCGAGTTTTGGAAGTTTTATCGACGATACAAGCGTCCTGGCGGACTTGATCCTACCCGACCACTCGCCGCTCGAGTCCTGGGTCGACGACATTCCTGAGTCTGGAAGCATCCAAGGCGTCGTCAGCGTCACGCCGCCAGCTTTGAGGCCGCTTCACAACACGCGGGCCATGCCTGACGTGCTGCTCCAGCTGGCTCCCCAAATCGTGGGCGAGTTCGCGGACATGTACCGCCACCGCCTACCTTGGGCGAGCTTTGACGCGATGCTCGCGGCCCAGTACAGCGACCTTTACAGCATGAAAGGCTCGCTGAAGGCGGCCAACTCGGAAGAGTTCTGGAAAGCGCTTAGAAAGCAGGGCGTTTGGTCGACCTCAGAGGGAATTCCGGGACGAGAAAAGGGACTCGCCACAGCCCCAATTTCCAAGAACCCTCCGAGAGCACGGCCGAACTTTTGGTGGCGGACCGCTCAGTCGATGTGGCCGGAAGATTACGAGGCGATGATGGCGCCGCGCGTCAAAGAATTCCACGGCCCTGAATTTGATGGCGCGGAAAAAGATTTCCCGTTCCACTTCTTGCCGTACGCGTCACAGATGTTATTTGACGGCTCGTTGGCGCATTTGCCCTGGATGCAGGAAACGCCCGACCCCATTTCGACGGCGATGTGGGGCACGTGGGTGGAAATCAATCCGAAAACGGCAACGAGCCTCGGAATCGTGCAAGGGGACTTATTGGAAGTTGCATCACAGCACGGAAAAATTCAGGCGCCGGCGCTGATCTATCCCGGCATTGCGCCCGACACAGTCGCCATGCCCGTGGGCCAGGGGCACGAGCATTTCACCCGCTATGCCAGCGGGCGCGGCGCCAATCCAATTTCAATTCTCGCGCCCGTGACCGTGCCGGAAACAGGATCGTTGGCGTGGGCCGCCACGCGCGTGAAAATTACAAAAGCCGGAAAAGGAAAATTGGTTTTGTTCGCGGGCGGCCTTCGCGAACATCCGCTCGAAGAGGGACAAAGGTAAAGCATGGCAAGAAAATGGGGCATGGTGGTTGATCTCGACCGTTGCACCGGCTGCGAGGCCTGCGTGGTGGCCTGCCGCGCGGAGAATAACGTGCCCACTGCCGGCGAAGACCAGGCCAGTCGCGGGCGGGCCATCCACTGGATCCGCGTGGAGCGTTACTGGGAAGGCGAATTCCCCGATGCGCGCCTGAAGTTCCGTCCCGTCCTCTGCCAGCAATGCGACGCCGCGCCGTGCGAACCCACCTGCCCCACCTACGCCAGCCACCATACCAGCGAGGGATTGAACGCCCAGATTTATAACCGCTGCATCGGCACGCGGTATTGCGCCAACGCCTGCCCTTACACCGTGCGCTTTTTCAATTTCTACAATCCGGTTTGGGATAAACCCTTCCACTTGCAACTGAACCCGGACGTTTCCGTGCGCGAAGTGGGCGTGATGGAAAAGTGTACTTTCTGCGTGCAGCGAATCCAGGCGGCGGAAATCCAGGCTGAAGCAGACGAGCGGGATTTGAAAGACGGCGAATTCAATCCGGCCTGCGTTCAGACCTGTCCGCCGAGGGCAATGGTCTTCGGCGACCTGAACGATCCGGGGAGTGAGGTGGCGCGGCTGGCACGCTCCAATCGGGCCACAAAACTTTTGGGCGAGCTCGGAACCAAACCGAATGTGACGTATTTCGATCCCGAATCGTGGGAAGAAGGAAAATCCTAACGACGTTGGTCTGCGCGGGAAATTTGAAAATGGAAATTGGAAACTGGAAAATCGAAATTGGTTAGCAGACAAATAATCACTTAAGGGCCAGTTTCTATTTTCCATTTTCGAGTTTCTATTCTTAAGTCAATGAGCGAAAAAACGATTGCCCAGATTAACGATGATTTGCTGCGGCCGGTTCTCCGAACCACCAAGCGGTTTTGGATTGCCGTGCTGCTCTTAGGCTCGGTGGTGGCGGCCGGCGTGGGCGCCTTTCTCTACCAGGCCTGGAACGGCATCGGGGTGTGGGGTATCGACCGGCCGGTTTTCTGGGCATTTGACATCACCAACTTCGTATTCTGGATCGGCATCAGCCACGCGGGCACGCTGATTTCCGCCATCCTGCGCATCGCCGATGCCGGTTGGCGCCGGCCCGTCACTCGCTGCGCCGAAGTGATCACGTTATTCGCCCTGATGATCGGAGGAATGTTTCCCATCATCCATCTGGGCCGGCCGTGGCTTTTCTTCTGGATGATCCCCTACCCCAGCGAGCGGCAAATCTGGCCGCAGTTTCGTTCGGCCCTGGCGTGGGATTTTTTCGCCATTGGAACCTACCTGACCGGAAGCTTCATATTTCTCGTTTATCCCATCATCCCGGACTTCGCGCTGGTACGCGACAAAGTAACCGGGTGGCGCAAGAAGCTCTATACGGTTCTGGCGCTCGGATGGCGGGGCACCCCGCGGCAGTGGCATCGGCTGGAAACGGCCATGCACATCATGGCCATCGTCATTATTCCCGTCGCCGTTTCCGTGCACACCATCGTTTCCTGGGATTTTGCCATGGCCCCCGTGCCCATGTGGCACTCGACGATTTTTGGTCCCTACTTTGTGGCGGGAGCGATTTTCAGCGGCATCGCCGGCCTGATTATCGCCATGGCATTTTTGCGCAAAGTTTTGAGCCTCGAGGATTACCTGCTGCCGGTCCACTTCGACAATCTAGGGAAGCTCCTGCTCACCATGTGCCTGATCTGGGTCTACTTTATTTTTTCCGAACGCCTGACGGTGTGGTACGGCAACGAGTCCGCCGAGATGGCGGTTTTTTGGACGACGCAGCGTGGACCCTTCGCTCCGCTATTCTGGACGATGGTGTTTTGCAATTTCATCATTCCCTTCCCCCTGCTGGCCATCAAGCGATTCCGCAGCACCATTACCGGCGTGGTGATCGCCTCCTGGACGGTGGTGATCGGCATGTGGCTGGAGCGTTACCTGATTATTGTGCCGTCGCTCTCCCACAAATATTTGCCTTACGCTTACGGGACTTACCGGCCCACGTGGGTGGAGGTCACAATTTTGGTGGCCTCCAATGCGGCCATGGGTCTGTTGTACATTTTATTTTCCAAGCTTGTTCCCATTGTGGCCATCTGGGAACTGAAGGTAGGTTCTCATAAGCCGCCCCTGGTGCGACACCAGGTTTCCGTGGTCAGGACTTCCCCCGTAGGAGCATCAACCGCAAACGGCGACGGACTACTGACAACGGACCTCTGACGGTTTTAGCTGGAAGAATTATGCGAGTCCTTTACGCGCTCTATCACGATCCCGATTCCGCTCAGCAGGCGTATGACTCGCTGCGCGCCAACGGGGCAACTCCGGGTTTTAATGAGCGTCAAATCGCCGTCTTAACTTCCGAGCCTTTTGACGGGTACGACTTCTTCCAGCAGGATCACAAAACGGTTATCCCCTGGATTGCGGCTCTGGGGGGACTGGTAGGGGGCGTGTCCGGCTTTTGGTTTGCCGCGTATACCCAGGCGGTCTATCCCATTCCCACCGGCGGCATGCCGATTGTCCCATTTTACGCGGACGGCATCATCACTTACGAATTAACCATGCTGGGCGCCATCCTGGCGACTTTAATCAGCGTTCTGATTACCGCGCGACTTCCTGATTGGAGACGGAAATTCTACGATGCGGAAGTCTCGGATGGGAAGATTCTGGTGGGGGTGATTGATGCTCCGGATACATCCCGCGCCGAGGTGGAAAAGAGGTTGTTGGAGGCTGGAGCCGCGGGTGTGAAAGAATTCTTAGCCTGAACCTGGTAGGGGGAGGGTCGCCCAGGCGATCCTCCCTCTACGATCGTATCTTATTTCCCGCAGCGCAAATCAATCCGCCCAAGCCAGGTAGCCGGGCACGATGAGACCCACAAACGGTACGATGATCAGGATACCCCACCAGTTGGGCTTGTGACGAGCTTCTGCGATGGCCATCCACAGAATGATGTAGATGACGATGTTCACGAAAGGGATCAAGCAGAGCAACAACCACCACCACTCTTTCTTGGCAATCATCACCATCAGGTAAACGTTGACGATGGGAATCCACGCCATCCAGGGATTCTCTGTGTTCGTCTTTTTGGCGATGGTTGAAAGGGCCAGCGCGATGTAGACGTAAAACGCAAGGCCGAATACAAGGAAAACCAGAAAGAAAGCGCCCGCAGCAGCTATGGCCATTCCTGCGTTTCGGTCATCCTGCGCCCATGCCATTGACGGAATCAGGAATGCGACGAGCACGGCGAGCAAGCCGAGCCTCGCCCATACCCTAGTGCGTAATTTCATTCGAAGTCCCTCCTCGGAAATTTTGGGAAGACGCGAAATCCTGCGCAATTGTCGAGACCTGAACGCACCCCGATGGTCAATTCCGAGAAGCGTCGCGAGCGGCGCAACATCAAACCCAGGATTTGCATTTGGACTACCTGACCTGCGCGAACTGTAGTCGAATCGTTCCGCGCTTGTCAAGTACCGTTTTCACCACTAGCGTCAGGCAGATCGAACGCCTCCGGCGATTCATTTGTTTACATTGGGGGAGCTTCCGATTTTGCCACGCAGGCGGCGATCACCATGTGTCCGGTAACATTCACCACGGTTCGGCACATATCGAGCAGGCGGTCCATCCCGATTATCAACGCGATGCCCTCGCCCGGCACGCCCACCGCGTCGAGGACGGGGATCATCAGCGGGACGACTGCGCTCGGAATGCCGGCGTTGCTCACTCCCGCGGTGAGGACGGTCATCAGAACTACTACAACCTGCGCGGACCAACCGAGCGGAATGCCGAGCACCTGGGCGATAAACGCGATGCTGGCGCCCTCGAAGAGCGCGGACCCAATCTTGTTCATGGAAGCGCCCAGGGGCAGGACAAATCCGCAAATCTCAGTGGGGAGGCCCAAACTTGTCTCACTCACACGCAACGTTGTGGGCAGAGTGCCGATGGACGAAGCCGTGGAGAAGGCGGTCAGCATAACTACCCGGGCGCGAGCCAGGAAATCCCACGGATCGCGCCGCGCCACCCAGCGCAGTAATATGGGAAACACGCCAGCTTGAAAAATGATCAGCCCGGCGATCACGCACAGGGCGTACCATCCCAGGCGGGCCATCAAATCGAGACCGAACTGCGCCGCCACGCTGAAAATCAGCGCAAACACGCCATAGGGCGCGAGTTTCATTACCAGGTCGATGATCTCGGCCATCACTTCATTAAGGGCACGAAGGCCGCGGCGGATGGGCCCGCCGCGTTCGGAAGAGATTCGCCCGAGCGCGACTCCAAAAATCAGCGAAAAGAAAATGACCGGGAGCATGTCTCCCTGGGCGGCGGAGGCGATCGGGTTTCGGGGAACAATGTTGATAAGAGTCTGAATCCCCGGGGAGGAAGTGGTTGCCTTCGCCGGGATTGTTTCATGCCCATAGGTTTCGAGCAAATGGCTGCGAGTTTCTGCGCTGAGGCCATCGCCCGGCCTGAAAGCATCCACCAGGAGCAATCCCAAAGCGCCGGAGAGGGCGCTCAGAACCGCGAAAAAGAGAAACGTCTTGACGCCGATTCGCCCTAACTTTTTCACATTGCCCAGTTCCGCCACGCCCAAACTCAGAACAGCGAATACCAGCGGAATGACGATCATGATGAGGGAGCGAAGCCAGATCTCCCCCACGGGGTCAGTGACGTAACTTACAAAATTACTTAGCGCGGGCGTACCGCCCCACAAAAGCTTGCAGACAACACCGGCGATCGCACCCAAACCAAATCCGATCAGGATGTGTCCTGCGTTGGGCCGCGAGGACCGGTGTGGATTCCCGTTCGCGCTTAAAGCTGCATCAGGAGCGGGCGCTCGAGGCGGGGCGGCGTCAGGCATGATGGGTGAGACTAACACAAAGGCGGGGTTGAAAATTACAATAGGAGATTCTTCGCGTGTACCCCCTCACCCGTCTCGCCGCGGCGAGCCACCCTCTCCCGCAAGGGGCGAGGGCTAGAATTCGTAAATTAATTTCTCCCCTCGGTGGCCGCGGCAACCAAGGGGAGAAACAAAACTTTGGATCATAACCCTCGCCCCCGTGGGGGAGTGGGTGGGGGCCCCAAGTTCTGCCCTGGTGGCTCGCCGCGGCGAGACGGGTGAGGGGGTTGCTAAACTTATCAGAACCCACTTCATGGGAATCAATCAAACCGCGCAATCGACCCGGGGGAATTGTAAAGCCGGATGAGCGTGTTGATATCCCGCTGGCTGGGCTGGCTGACCAGCGACCTCCAAAATATTGGTATGGGGAAATAAGGGGCGCGAATCTGGCGCGATTTATCCTGCATTTGCCAGTACATAATGTCTTTCTTGCTGTCGCTGTGTTCCTTGATGCCGATAGCGTGGCCCAATTCATGCAGCACAATGGCGCGCATTTCGTCCTTCGACCAATTGTGGGAGAGGTCCACGGTGATGGTGGCCACGCGGCGGCCGGTGATCTCGTCGCCGACTCTCTGCAAGCGCACCCATTCCATCTCCTCGCCCGCGCGCCCTTCTTCCATCGAGGATGCTTCCCAACCCATGCGGATGTCAGCTTTTTCCGGAAGCACCACAAGCTCCATGGGAAAAACCGCACTCCAGATGTCAAAAGCCTCGCGAGCGCCCTGCTGCCATTTGATATTGGGCGCGCTGCCGAGAAAAACTTTTACCGGAAGCTCGCGCCACTGTTCGCCTTCGCTCGGGATGGCAATCACGCGATAGTAATCCCCGGCAGCGGGCACATAACGAGTGGGCTGCATGGCGGCCGGCAGGGCCGGTTTGGCTTTCAGGATTTGAATTCGCGCCTGGATACGCGCCACGTCCCACTTGTAAGCGGGGAGATCGCCGGCGGCATCGAGGAACCGTTGCCAATTGTCAACGGCGCGGGCGCGGTCCACCATCTCGCTGGCCAAGGCGCGATTGTAATAGGCTTCGACATGCTTTGGATCGTCACCAATGACACGGTCGTAGGTGGACACGGCCTCAGCAAAACGGCCCTGATCGAATAAACCGTTGGCGGCAAGATACGACTGTTTGGCCGATTCGTGATCCGCCCAACAGATACGCGCCCCACCAAGGCCGGCCAAAAACAGAGCCACCAGGGTCCACCGGCCGATGAGGCGCGATCGCGTATCCGTCCTCGTCCCCAAATATCTTCGGAACCAGATTGTTTCCAGCACAGTCATGCGGACGTTCATCATAACGCCGAAGGCACTGGAATTTCTATTTTTGAGTTAAGTGAAGACATTTTTTCGAATTCTCATTCCGAGGAGCCTCTGGCGAGGAGGAATCTCGCCCTGATTGTCTACTCAGAGCGAGATTCCTCTCCGTCGGCTGACGGATCGGAATCACAAGTTTTGGAATTCACCTTTACAAATTTGATGGGTATATTTCACACCCGCCAACCCCATTTCCTCGAGTAGACTTCACAATTAACTCAAAGCGCGGCCGGTTGTTTGATGGAGGCGCAGACTTCCGAGGTGGTCACGAGGCGAACGCCGGCTCCCGCCATTTCTTCGAGGGCCTGTTTGCCGCCTTCCTCGGTGATGGCCTTGATCGCGTCCACCACCACGTCCACGGGAAGATTGCGTTTGCGCAGCGCCAGGGCGGCGGCGCGAACGCAAAATTCAGTGGCCACGCCAAATACCACGAAGCGCACGGGACCGAATGAATTGATGAGGGCGGAGAGGATGCTCTCGAAATTCGGATTAGTGGAAACGTCGTAATCGGTTTTCTCAATAATGAACTGGCCCGACCAATCTTTGGGAGGCGCAAAGGCCTCTTTGCGATTGGGAATGATGTGAGGCGAAGGCCACTTTGTTTCGGCAATACGGAGTTGCCCGGGCGTTCCCACCACGCAGTGGGGCGGCCACTGGGCAAAGGAAGGATCGTCGGGTGGATGAGCGTCGGCGGAAGACAAGAAAGGAATCCCATTCTCCCGGGCAAAAGCGGCGAGGGCTGCGAGGCGAGGCGCAATTTCCCCCGCGCCCGGAACGTATAGCGCTCCCGATGGCGCCATAAAATCCACCTGGGTATCCACGTCGAGAAAAACCGGCATTCCCTGCCCCGCGTCGGCATGAACAAAGGCATCCCTCAAAATTTCCGGAGAGAGAACATAATGACGCCGCACTTCCTCCAACAATCGTTCCAGTGCAGGACTGTGGGCGACGGGATAGCGGGGTCCGTCGTGAAGAGATTGGTAGCGGCTGGGAAGCCGCTCGAGACTGGCGAGCGTTCTGGCCCTGTCTTCCTCAATGGTCGGCCATGGCTCAATGCGGCGGCCGTCGCGCATGACAGGCTGAATCAGCGGCTCGCCATCGGGAAAAATCTCAGTGGAGCGGGCGATGACATCGTGATGGAACCTGGTTCCCTTTCCGTCGGATCGGCGGCGCGAGAACCGAAAGATCTGTTTGCGGCCCGGCCAGTGGGCTTTTTGTTCGCTGAATTTCGTTTTGAATTCCACCCTGCCGTCTTTTTCAGTTTCCACCAACTTGTACACAACACCAAGTGCGGGCACATCGCGCGAAGTGGCCAGTTCCGTGCCCACGCCGAATAAGTCAATGGGCGCGCCCTTGGTAATCAGTTCATCCACCCGGTATTCGTTCAGGTCGCCGCTGGCCACAATCTTGGTTTCCTGGAGGCCGTTGCGGTCGAGGATTTCACGCACCTCGCGGCTCTTCTCCAGCAAGTCGCCGCTATCCAGCCGGACGCCAAAAACTTTTCGGCCCAGCGTGGCGGCAATCTCGGCGCCGCGCAACGGATCGTAAGTATCGATCAGCAGAATGGCGGTTTCGGGAAACGTGTCGAGAAGGGCCAGGAAACTTTCGCGCTCCGTCGAATAGACCTGCGTCCAGGAATGCGCCGCCGTTCCCGCCAACGGCACTTGATAGAGGTAGCCCGCCAGGACGTTTGAAGTTCCGGCGCAACCGCCCACATAAGCGGCGCGAGCGGCGCGCACACCCGCTTGCGGACCCTGGGCGCGGCGGGTGCCGAACTCCCAAACTCCCTTGCCGCGGGCGGCGCGCACCACCCGGGCAGCCTTGGAGGCGACCAGAGTTTCAAAATTGATGACGGAAAGGAGATACGTTTCCACAATCTGCGCGGCGGCGATGGGAGCGGTCACTTGCAGGATCGGTTCGCCGCCGAAAATGAGCGTGCCTTCCGGGACGGCGTCAACATCACCGGTAAAGCGGAAATTTCGCAGATGGTCGAAGAATGCGTTGGAGACGGTGCGAAAAGCAGGTTGGGCGCGCAGAAAACGAATGTCCTCGTCATTGAAACGAAGGTGCTCGAGATAACCCAGGACCGAATCCAGTCCCGCCGCAACCAGGTAACTGCGCTCGGGCGGGAGTTGCCGGACAAAGAGCTCAAAAGTGGCGCGGCACTCAATGCGATGCTCGAAAAAACCCGCCGCCATGGTGAGTTCATAGAGGTCGGTGAGCAGGGCGCGATTGGTGTTGGTCTCCAGCATCCGTGGCTTCCTTCCGGAAACGTGAAAGTGCTTGCCCCAATTTATATGATGCTTTGCGCGTTGGAAATGTGCAAATCCCCAAGCCGCAACAGTCATTACAAGTATGGATGGCGGGATGTAATGGAGTCAAGGCGAGGGTAGTGTATCAGTCTGTTGTAGCGGCGGTCGGAGTCTACCCCGGCGGGGTAGACTCCGACCGCCGCTACAAGAGAATCAAACCGACCCTCCACCTATGCTGGGGTTAGTGTTCGAATTTAACTGTGAGCTCAGGAGTGAAAAAGGAGGTCTCAGAAAATCCTTCCTATGGCGCGCTTGAGTTCATCTGCGATTGGATGGCAGTGATGATGGCATCGGGCGGTTGGAATCGGCCTTGCGCGTCAACCACTAATAAATTGATGTTTGTTCCCTTCTTGAGCTTAATGTGGAAGCCTCCCATCTGGGCCAGATATACACCGTTCCTCCTGGCCTCCTTGATTTCGTCACCGGAAATATCCAGTGAATGAGTGGGTCCACCCGCTTTACCATTGGTAAAGGCTCGCTGGCCCTGGAATAGAATCTTGCCGCCACCTACCGTCATCACGCCCACGCAGTAGTTCTGCCCGGCGGGAAATCCGTGGTCATGCGCCACATAGAAACTGACTACGGCCGGGTTGTTGACCGCAGGTGTTTGCCCGTTCCTCCGGAGGCCCTTCTTACCCACCGCGGGTGTCTCCTCCGTTTGCTGGGTCGGCGGAGGATTGGGAGCGGAGGTTGTATTGCTGGCGGACTTCACCGCGGCGAGGGTGGCATAAACGGTGGAGGTTTGCCCTGCCTTCAACTCAACTTTCTGCTCGTAGTCCGAATAACCAGGAAACGAAAGGCGAACCGTATGCTCGCCGGACGCGAGTTGGCTGAATCTCAGTCGTCCAGCCGGGCTGGTGGTGGCCTTCGGTTCGTCGTCAATGTAAACCTGGGCGCCGCCGGGCGTGGCTTCAATCAGCAGAATGGGCGGTGTGGAACTCGGCTGAGGATTTGAAGGAACGACCGGTTCTTCCTTGGGCTTGGGAGCCAAACCTCGCAAGACACTAATCAGATTATCGTCCGCTCCCGCGCCGCGTAGTTCTCTTTCGGTGGACGAATTCATCTCAAACGTGATGCCTTCGCTGCGGGCCACATCGGCCACGCGAGCGGGTTCCACCTGGCCTTCCAGCAAGCCCACAACGTCATTCTTGGACAGAGGCTTCTTGGCTTTCTGAGCGGCTGCCATGGACGCAAAGAACAAACAGGCAATCGCGCAAAATACCACGAGCGCCTTCACGGCGCCTGGAATGCATCGGGAATTCGGAAGATTCCCCACCATTGAAGATCTCGTGGGCATACCTTACCTTATAGACCTCTCACACCGCTTCGTCAAGTGTGGACGCGCCGCGGAAGTTGACACATTACCAGGCCGGGCTATTGCGTGATGGGCCGCGTAGGGGCTTGGGCAGGGTGACCCCAGGTTTTGCCATGGGGCCCTGCCCTCGCCCGCTTTAGCCTGGTGGCGAATACTAAAAGGGGACGGCAAGCCGTCCCCCTACGGCTCGTCTGGAGGGGCGGAGACGTGGACCTCAGGTTTTGCAGTGGGGGCCCGACCTCACCATCCTCCTACACGAGGGCGCCCCAAGGGGTGTCCCTACAAGAGTCGGGCGATGGGAGATCGCAAAGATAGAGGGCAAGCCATCAGACAATGCCTGGCCTTCTCCCAAGGGGAGAAGGTGGCTCGCCGCGGCGAGCCGGATGAGGGGTTACTCTCGCCCCTGGCGCTGTGATGATTAATTTAAAACCCGGCTTTCGGCCGCCTTGGCTTTTTTGGCCCTATCCAGTTTTTCACGGAGCGTGGCGTTGGAGGGATCGAGGCTCAGGCCTTTTTGGAATTCAGTGATGGCATTGTCATACTCGCCGCGGCTTAGATAAAAATCACCCAGCTTGATTGACCCTGCAACCTTTGCGGGATCTGCTGTGGGTCTTGTCGGCACAATCCGTTCCCCTCCAGATCCGCCCGTTTCCCGCTTTGCCGGCGTCCTCTCTCGCTTATTTTTATTCGGGTCGAGAAATTCGGGAAGGCCGCCAGTTTTCTTGCCGCCACCTTGATTGGCATCCGCTGGGTGGTCATCGGCCTGTTTTTCAGTTGTGGTGCCGCCCGGAGTCCCGCTCTGGTCAGGTTGCGAATTCTTCTGCTCAGTCTCCGATGTTCCAGCGCCGGACTTCTCGCCTTTTACCTTATCAGTAATCGGAGTTTGGTCCTGAGGCGGCGTGACGTTGCCGGTGTTTGAACTCTTCAAAAATAAGTATCCTCCGCCGGTCACCAGGAGTATCGCCAGAATTCCCACCACCGCCCAAAGGCCGGCGCTCGATTTCGGGCGCGGAGCCGGGCTGGGCACGACGACGGGACGGGGCTGAGGGACGGGGCGCTCCAGGACGGGCGCCGGACGAGGTTCGGGGACAGGTTGTGGAGGTGGAGGAGAAGGCACAGGTACAGGACGACTCACATAACCACTCGGGGAAGCTGGCCTCCGCGGGGGAATCTTGGGCGGAGCCGGAGTTTCCAGGGACTCCCGCAGTCTGCGCGCCGAATCCTGGGGAGAATAATCCAGTGCGTGCCCCATCACCCGAGTCTCGCCCAGGGGTGGAGACCAATTCTCGGCGGCCTCAATCTCCTCGATCAATGCGAGCGCCGTCTGCGGCCGATCGTCGGGATTTTTTTGCAGGGTGCGCATCACCACGTTGGCAATCGGTTCCGGAATTTGCAATTCGGGATGGATTCTGCGAATGGGCGTGGGATCGGTCTGCATATGCGCCAGCAGCATCCCCATGGTGGTATCCGCTTTGAAGGGCAAATCGCCGGTCAACATTTGATACATCACCACGCCCAGCGAGTACAGGTCCGACCGTCCATTCAACTCGTCGCCGCGCTTGCCCATGGCCTGCTCGGGCGACATGTATTGGGGCGTCCCAATGACCACGCCCGTTCCGGTAAGAGTCATGCCGGCTGCGTCGCTGTTTCTCGCCTCCTTGATCTTGGCGATTCCGAAGTCGAGAACCTTCACCATCTCCCCTTCCGTGGTTTCGACCAGTACGATATTGTCCGGCTTGATGTCGCGGTGGACCATGCCGAGGTCGTGGGCGGCGGCGAGGGCGGCGGCGGCTTGCTTGATGATGCTGCAGACGCGCGGTACGGGCAGCGCGCCCTGTTCCTGAATCAGATGTTTCAGGCTCTGCCCCTCGATGTACTCCATCACAATGATGGGCCGGCCGTCTTCCGCTTCATCAATGTCATCCACGCGCACCGCATTCGGGTGCTGGAGCTTTCGCGTGATGACGGCCTCATGCTTGAATCGTTTCACAAACAGGTCGTCGCTCATCAAGGCAGGCAGGATGACCTTGAGGGCGTGAACCTCTTCAAAGGCGACGTGGACAACTTTGTAGACCGTGCCCATTCCGCCCTGGCCCACTTTGCACACAATGCGGTATTTGCCGCGGATGACGGCGCCTTCGGACCAGGCCCCGATATCGACCAGCGGGACTCCGTCCTGCGGACACACCATGAAATTATTCGGATAGCTCGTTTGGCAGGTGGGACAGTTTTTCATGCGATTAACGCGCAGGCGCCCAGTCCTGAAGTATACCATAAAGTCCGGCTGCGCAAAACGCGAGCCTGAGCGGTGGGCAATGGGTCAGTTGAATGTAGCGCCGACCTTCAGGTCGGCAATTCGCTAAAGATAAGAATGCCGATCTAAAGACCGGCTCTACATTAAGTTCAAACTGACCCACTTCTTTCAACACAATCATTGCTTTCCGCCGCGCAGTTGCATACTCTCTTGGCCTGCAAATTCCTAGGGGAGGCACAAGTGAGCCGATGAAGATTCATTCTCAAAAATTAATTGCAACTGCGGCAGTATTGACGGGGGCCGCCATCATGCTGTCTCCGACTTATCTGCATGCCGCCAAGAAGCCCAAGGTGGCGCCAGCGCCCGCGGTGGCCGCACCCGCTGCCAGGGCGCCGGAAATTCCCGACCTCGAATTCATCACGCGCGCGCGTGAGGAAGAGTTTGGGCACGGCGAGGTGATGGATATCATGAGCCACCTGACCGATGACATCGGCCCGCGCCTAACCGGCTCGCCCAACATGAAGAAGGCGAATGAGTGGACTCGCGATGAATTCACCAAGTGGGGTCTGGTGAACTCGCACTTGGAGCCCTGGGGAACTTTTGGCCGCGGATGGGCCTACCAACTTTGTGAAGTGCGCATGGTATCACCCGACCTCATGCAATTCCTGGCGCTTCCCGAAGCATGGACGCCGGGAACGAACGGCCCCATTCGCGGCGAGGTGGTTCAGGTAACGGCTTCCACGTCCGCCGACCTGCAAAAATACAAGGGCAAACTGGGGGGCAAAATCGTGCTGATGGGTGAAGCGCGCGTTCCCGATCCCATTGAAAAACCACTCTTCAGCCGCGAGGACGATGCCGGGCTGGCCAGGGTGGCGGAGTTTGAGGTTCCCGCCGGCGGCCCGGGCGGCCCCATCAACCCAGCCCGGCGGCAGGAGTTCATCCAGCGCCGCAATTTTCAGCAGGAACTGGAAAAGTTTCTCACCGAAGAGCACGTGGCGGCGGTGCTGGATATCACGCGGCAACCGGGGCAGGATGGCACCATCTTTGTGCAATCGGGCGGGAACTACGAAAAGGGGAAGACCATCGGCTTCCCAAAAATTACTGTATCGGTGGAGCACTATGGCCGCATGGCGCGGTTGCTTGCCAAAAAGGTCACGGTGGAAGTTGAAGTGAACGTACAAGCCGAGTTTTATGACGATGACGACAAGGCTTATGACACTATCGCCGAAATTCCCGGCACCGATCCATTGCTAAAAGATCAGTTGGTGATGCTCGGCGGGCATATGGATTCGTGGCATGGCGGCGAAGGCGCCACGGACAACGGCGCGGGTGTGGCCGTGGCCATGGAAGCCATCCGCCTGCTCAAACATCTCGGCGTTCAGCCCAGGAGAACTATACGCGTCGCTTTATGGTCCGGTGAAGAAGAAGGTCTGCTCGGCTCGCGCGGTTATGTGAAAGAGCACTTTGGGGGAAGGCCGGAGTCCAAGAACCCAAGAGACGCGGATTTGCCATCCTTCCTGCGCCCACCCGCCGGTCCGCTCCAATTGAAGCCGGAACAGAAACTCGTTTCCGTGTACTTCAATCTCGACAATGGTACGGGAAAAATTCGCGGCGTGTACACACAGGGCAACGGCCTCGTGGCCCCCATTTTTCAAAAATGGATGGAGCCGTTCCGCGATCTCGGGATGAGCACGCTCACTATGCGCAATACCGGCGGCACCGACCATCTCTCCTTTGACGCCGTCGGCATCCCCGGATTTCAATTTATCCAAGATGAGATGGACTACGGCACGCTTACCCACCATTCCAACCTGGACGTCTATGAGCATATCCGCCCTGCCGATCTGAAGCAGGCGGCGGTGATTATGGCCACTTTCGTTTATAACGCGGCGATGCGGGACGAGATGATGCCGCGCAAGCCGATTCGTCCGGAGGAATTCGAGCAGCCCAAACCCCCGGCTGATGGAGGGGAGAAAAAACCGGAACCCCCGCCCGCGCAAGCTGAGAAACAGTGATGCGGAAGGGTCCGTCAACCTACAGGCCACGGCCGGATTTGTGCAACTTCACCGTGCCAGGGGTTACCCTGGCCTTGAAATAAGGCTGGGAAATCCAATCAGGGGGAGCACCCCAGGCTGCATCACTAGCCAGCCGGCTTTCGTCAAGCCCCTTTACGGTGCAGTAGCGGTGTCGTTTGGAATAGGATTCCTATCAAGGTCCGCCGCGGCAAGTCATTCCCGCGAAAGCGGGAATCCATTCCCCCAAATCAAGAGATGCGTCGCCGAAAAACTGGATTCCCTCTTTCGCGGGAATCACAGCGCATCGGAGTGCCCCCATCTGGCGAGTAACACCACTACCTACGGTGTAATGGCATTTAACTTGGCCTCTTTCAGTTTTTGGTTGAGAGCGGCCAGGTCATGCTTTTCGAAATCCGCCCAACTCGCATTGAGCTTTTGGAATTCCCCCCTCAGCTCTCCAAAGGCATCCTCCAACTGCATGGTGGGTTCGGCATCGGCGCCATCCACCTTGTCAAGAATTCCGGTCATGTCTTGAATCAGCCTCGAGAAACTCTGGGGGTTGGAACCCTCGGCGGAAAAGCGGCGTCCGCCCTCAGTGCCTTCGAAGCCCGCCGCTTTCTCATCAAATTCAGCGATGGCCCGGCGCGTCTGCTCGATTCGGGGATCGAACTTCGCGTCCGCCGCCGTTCCTTTCATAAACTCCTGCATGACGTTTCTTAGCTTCGCCCTCAGCGCGCGCACTTGTTGCCGGTCCGCTTCCACTTTCTTCATGCTGTCCATGACCTTCATTTCGAGATCGAACTTCCGCGCCAAGCCCGCCGCCGAGGTCTTTACGCGTGGATCCATTTTCAACACCAAAGGCTGAGTGAACTTTTGCGCGCCCACCGTCAGCGCCACAAAGTATTGTCCCGGAGGCGCCGTGGGACCGAGCGGCCCGCGCGGAGTGTCATGGTAGATGGCCGAGATTGGATATTCACGTCGGGCGGAATCCGGGGGAGCATAGCGCAGATCCCAAACGAAGCGGTGCATCCCAGTCTCCGTGGAAATCACGTGACTGGGCTCCGCCCAATAAGTGGGGACATTCATGTTCCTTTCGTCCAGCGACTCCGGCTTATCGCCGCTCGAAAACCGCCGGACTAATGCCCCCGTGTGCGAGAGAATCTCCAGAGTCACCGGCGCGGTTGATTCCTGTTTCAAGTAGTAATCCAAGACGGCCCCGTGGGGTGGATTTTTCCCTGCCGGCTCTTCGGGCGGCAGCGGAGTATCTGTGTTGGTGTCGCGCTGGACGCGATAAGTGACCTGGGGACGGAAAAGGTGTGCCTGGCCCTTCGCCACTTCTTCGCTCATCTGCCGCAACGGAGTGATATCGTCCAGAATCCAAAATGAGCGTCCGTGGGTTCCGACAATCAAATCATCGCCATGGATGGTGAGGTCACGCATGGAAGTGTGCGGAAGGTTGAGCTGAAGCGGCTGCCAATCGTCACCATCATTAAATGAAACGTACACGGAATTTTCCGTGCCGGCAAATAGCAACCCGCGCCGCTCCGGGTCTTCGCGCACGGTGTTCACCGGGGCGTTGTCCGGAAGACCTTTGCTGATTAGCTGCCAGGTCTTACCGCCGTCGGTGGTGCGGTAGATGTAGGGGTGAAGGTCATCCAGCCGCAGGCGATTCACGGCGGCGTAAGCGGTGGTGATGTCAGAATGGGAGGCTTCGATCTGCGCCACTTTGCTCCACGGGGTCAGCTCTGGCGGAGTCACATTTTTCCAGGTCTTACCGCCATCGCGCGTTACTTGAATCAATCCATCGTCGGTTCCCGCCCAGATGACATTCGCGTTTTTGAACGAGGGGCCAATGGAATAAATCACCCCGCGATGTTTACGCTTCGCCTCATCCGAAGTTGAAAACATTCCGAGGTTTGGGGGCACGCCAGGGTCTTCGCGAGTGAGATCGGGACTGGCGATTTTCCAACTGTGACCGCCATCGGAAGTTTCAAACAGGACGTTCGAGCCCAAGAACAGAATGTGAGGATCGGCGGGAGAGAAAATCAGCGGGGCGGTCCGGTTGAACCGGTACTTGCCGGATCGCTCGACCGCGGGCGAGACGTCCTGCGTCTGGCCCGTGGTCCAATCGAATCGTGTCACCTTCCCGCCATAGACGATGTTCGAGTTCAAAGGGTCCGGCGCGACGTAGCCGTATTCCTCCACGCCGACGGGATGAAATTCGCGAAAGGTAATTTCACCGTCATTGCCCCGGCTCGCCACTGCGGCCGAACCGCTTTCCTGCTGCCCGCCATACACCCAGTAAGGAAATCGATTGTCGGTGATGACATGATAGAACTGGGCGGTTGGCTGGTTGTACCAGGAGCTCCAAGTATCTCCGCCATTCACGGTGATGGTAGCCCCCTGGTCGCTGCCAAGCAAAATGATCCGTGAATTTTCGGGATTGATCCAAATCGTATGGTAGTCGTCGCCGCCGGGGGCTCCTTTGATGGCGGTAAAATTCCTGCCCGCATCAGTGGATTTGTAGGTGGACGTGTTGGCCACGTAAATCGTGTCCTTATCCTGAGGGTCCACTTGCACTCCGGAAAAATCGTCGCCGCGCCCGCAGATGCGCTCCTCGGAATTGACGCGCTCCCATTTCTCACCCGCATCGCTGGAGCGGAAGAGCCCGCTTTGTCTGGGCAGATAAACGAATGCATAAATACGTTTCGGGTCGGAGGGCGCAATACCAATGCCGATCCTTCCCAACCCCTCCGTAGAAGCCGGCAGGCCGCCTTCGAGTTTTTTCCAGGTATCGCCTCCGTCGATCGATTTGTACAGGCCGCTTCCGGGTCCATTGATGGTCCCGCCCGTCGTCCAGGGCGGACGGCGGGCGACCCAAAGCGCGGCGTATATAGTTTGCGAGTTCCAGGGATCGAAGGCCAAATCAATCGCGCCCGTGTTCTCATCTTTGTAAAGAACCTTCTGCCAGTTGGTCCCGCCGTCGGTGGAGCGGAAGACGCCGCGCTCCTCATTCGGGCCATAGGGGTGCCCAAGCACCGCCACCAGGACGCGGTCGGGATCGTGAGGATCAACGGCGATGCGGGAAATCTGTTGCCCATTGCTCAGCCCCAGGTGCTTCCACGTCTGGCCGCCATCTGTGGATTTATAAATGCCGTCGCCGGTGGAGAGGTCGGGACGTTGCAAACCTTCCCCGCTGCCTACGTATATGACGTTTGGATTTGATGCCGCCACCGCGATGGCCCCGATGGAGCCGGTAGGCTGGCCGTCGAAGATTGGCTTCCAAACCCGACCGGAGTCAGTGGATTTCCATACGCCCCCATTGACCGAGGCAATATAAAAAACATTGGGCTGGCCAGGCACTCCTGTTGCCGCCACCGTTCGCCCGCCCCGGAAAGGGCCAATCATCCGCCATCGCATCTCGCCATATAAATTCGGATCGAACTGTTGCGCGCGGGCAGCGGGGACGATAGCCGAAATTAACGATAGGGAAAGGATGAGGTGTATAAACTTAGCCCGCAAAAAATTGGATCGCAGTTCAATCATTGAAGCCTCCTTGAAAGTGGAGACTATACACCGAACGCCACCTGGTAACCGTGTCATTTGGTGCAGGCACAACTCCGGAGAACGAGTCATTCCCGCGACGGCGGGAATGCAGCGTCGCCAAGGCGACCACATTTCCAATCATACCCGTGATGGATTCCCGCCTCCGCGGGAATGACCGCTCCTGCCTGCGCCCTGTCTGACAAATGACACCACCGAACGCGGTCTCCAATTCTTGACAGGAATCCAAATTCCCCACAGAATAGTTCATAGACTCTGCGGTAGTCCAAGTGGTGGAGCATGTCGCCTGGGCGACAGCATCGGCGGTGCGCGCTTTCAGCCCTGCCGACTTAATTCTCCACTTTGCTGCTGCTCGTCGTTAGTTGTCGTTTGTGCCGCGGTAGCTCAGGTGGTAGAGCGCAGCCCTGAAAAGGCTGGCGTCGGCGGTTCAACTCCGTCCCGCGGCACCATCTTTCCAAAGGATTTAGACGATATTGAGCAAAACTCTTCAGTCCGGCTCTCGTTGACTCCCTCGCCAGCGTCCCGATAGGCGCCATCCCAATCTCCAGCATCGAGCTCCGTGAGCGCCGGTGTGAGGCCGGCCAGGAGTATTTTTTTCGACAATCGCTTTACGTCAATTGACTGATGCCAGGTCCCGGGAGATACTGCCATTGTCCCTGCTCGGAGCCCAAACCGCATCACAAAGGTTTTTCCTGAACTGTCGGTTATACTTCAACACCCCTCTTGATGTCGGCAAGCGAAATGTTGAGGAGGTTGACTTGTTCCTCAAGTATGGCCAGGACTTCTCCGGCACCGCGGAGGTTCTTCTCGCGGCCCATGGTTTCAAGTTGCTGGGCGGCATGAACGGCAAGTTCAGCGCCGAAGTTGCTCACGGAACCCTTTAGGGCATGGGCGGCGAGTTCCAGGCTTTTGGGATCAGCACGAGCAATAGCCAAACGCAAGTTGCCCATGTTCTCCGGACAATTCTGCAGGAAAATGGCCGTTACTTCGGCAAGAAGATCCTCATCTCCGTCGAGGTGAGCCAAAAGTTCAGTCCTCCCGAAAAATTCCCCGGGGCGCACGAGGGCTGCGGGGCGCACTCTATTCCTAGACATGGCGGTCTCAATGGCGGCGAGGAGATCCACTATCTTGATGGGTTTTGAAACATACCCATCCATCCCGGCGTTGAGGCAACGCTCCCGATCACCTTTCATGGCCCGCGCTGTCATGGCAATGATCGGAAGGTGATTGCCCGTAGTTATTTCCCTGGCGCGTATCACGGCGGTGGCCTCTAGTCCATCCATTTCAGGCATCTGGATGTCCATCAGAACCACGTCGAACCCCATTGGATCCGTCCTTTCCAATGAGGTCAGTGCTTCACGCCCGTTGTTCACGGCCACAACTGTGTGACCGCGCTTCTCGAGAAGACGGATGGCCAGGAGTTGGTTAACGGAATTATCTTCGGCAAGGAGAATCCGGAGTGGCTGTTGATTATTGTAATGTTGCGAATCCTCCGAAACCTTGACGCCGTCCTTTCCCAAGATATCGTTGTGGTGCTCCGTCTGAACACTCGACTTGCCTGAAGCGAGGGCATTTACTAAGCCAAAACTTGCTGTGAAGTGAAAAGTACTACCCCTGCGTTCTTCGCTTTCCACCCGGATTTGTCCGCCCATCAATTCCACCAAGCGAGCGGAGATGGTTAAGCCCAGTCCGGTTCCGCCGAATTTCCGCGTAGTCGATGTATCGGCCTGGGAAAAAGGATCGAAAATGAGCGCCTGTTTGTCTTTGGGTATGCCAATACCGGTGTCTCTGACCGTAAAGTGCAACAAGACATTCCCATCGCTCTTGGACTCGGTCGCCACGTTCAGTGCCACTTCGCCTTCTGGTGTGAATTTGAATGCGTTTCCAAGCAGGTTCACCAGGATCTGACGGAGGCGAATGGAGTCCCCCATTAACGAGTCGGGGACGTTAGGGTGTACATCGACAACGAATCGGAGCCCCTTTTGCTTCGCCGTCAGAGCAAGTGTGTGGGCAATGTCATCAATCTCATTTCGCAAGTTGAATTCCGCAAGGTGAAATTCCAATTTCTTCGCCTCTACCTTGGAAAAATCAAGGATATCGTTGACGACTGTCAAAAGGGAGCGCGCGGACGACTGCACTACTTCGAGATATTCTTTCTGCTCAGGATTTGGGCTCGTATCCAGGGCGAGCTCGGTCATCCCAATGATGCCATTCATCGGAGTTCGAATCTCGTGGCTCATGTTGGCAAGGAATTCGCTTTTGGCCCGGTTGGCGGTTTCGGCCGCCTCTTTGGCCTCTCGCAGGTCGGCTTCCGCCCGTTTGCGCTCCGTGATGTCCATGAAGGTAACCACTGATCCAACCACCTTAGTCCCGCGGTGGATCGGGTACGACCAATATTCCGCTGGAAAACTCGTCCCATCGGCTCGCCACAAAAACTCATTGTCGACGTGGGCGCCTTCGCCGCGATGGAAGGAATGGTGAATCTTACAATCAGTCATCGGGAGCACCGTCCCATCGGCCCGGGTGTGGTGGATGAGGCCGTGCATATTCCTGCCCATTACGGCCTCAGGGCTCTCGTAGCCAAGGATCCGAATACAGGCGGCGTTAGCGAAAGTACAGTCGCCTTGCAGGTCGATGCCGTAGATAGCTTCAGCCGTGGAATCGAGTAAGAGGCGCACTCGCTCTTCTGAAGATCGGAGTGCATCCTCTGCCCGGGTGCGCTCGGTAACGTCGTGGCCTATACACCGGATGGTGGTTTTGTCCACACTTTCCTGGCGCACCGAATTATTGAATTCGATGATTTTCTTTTCGCCGCGGTGGGTCTTTACACTCATCAAACCATTGACCCGGCCTTTTCTATGCATGGCTTCCATGTCAGTTTTGACTTTGGGCAAATCGGCCTCGAACATGAACTCAGTCAGTTTATGCCCTACCAGATCCTCTTCGCGATCACAGCCGAACATTCTTATGGCGGAAACGTTGGCACTGAGGACCGTTCCTGTGAGATCCTGTGTCCCGACGAAGATGCCGCTGTTTTCCACCAGATCTCGATAGCGGTCCTCGCTTTGTCGAAGTCCTTCATCGGCGCGCCTCCTTTCGGAAACGACCGCTCCGAGAATCATGCCCGTGAGACAAAGGGAGATTGTGAGCAGTTGTCCTTTCTGTACGCCTTCCATGTTGGCGCTGGTAAGGCGTAGCGCGAGCATATTGGCGAAGCTGAAAGCAAGCGCGCCCACCACAGCTCCTTTCATCCCGCGGCGGACCGCAATCCAAATTAGAGGCATAAAGCAGACGTAGAGGGGCTGGTAGAGATCGGCAAGCCTCAATCCAAACATCACCCAAATCGCCACGATAATGCTGGCGCCCTGCATCACCACTTCAAGCAACCCTAGACCAGTCGGGAGCCCCTTAATCGGGTGATGCTTTTTTACAAACCATTTGCCTCCATCGGTCCAGGCCCGAATGCGGGGGACGAAAAATAGTAATAAGAAGGGGGTCAGCGAGTTGAGTGCGACTGCGTCGCCCAACCACCAATTCGCAGTGGCGGTGAAGTACTCGGACGATTTAACGGATCGGTCCAGCAGGTTGAAGGAAACGCCCAGGGACGCCACCATGAGCGACCCGGCGAGCGTGGCAGGAACAAAACGAACAACATCCTGCAAGCGCTTGAAACTTACGTCAAAGTGTAAAACCTTGCTGATGAATGCGGCGGTGCAGGTGTAGCCCAACGCGAATCCTAGTGAGAGAGGAATGGCGCTCCACGAGGAGAATATCGCCAAGTGATAATTCAGCGCCGCAGTGCCCAAAGATGCGATGAAGGCCGCAGGAGCGTATTCCAGGCCCAGTCCCAACAATAATGCCATGGTTAGTCCAGCCGGCATGTACCACGCGCTTAAACTGGGCCATGTCTGTGAAAATGTAGTGATTCTGTCGAGGCCGACGTAGATGAGGATGTAAAGCACGGCCACGATGAGTTTTCGAATCCAACGAGGTGATCTAGATTCTGCGAACCCCAAGCCCGGCAACCTTCGGACCCAAGAATACTTGGAAACAAGTCCTTCCATCATTTCTTTGTGGTCTCCAAGGGTGAGAGCTGCATGAGTTCCGGCTTCACGATGTTTTCATAGCAATCCGGACAGATGCTATGGGTGAACTCTGCCTCAGAGTGCTTGCTGATGTAGGTCTCTACTCTTTGCCAGTGGTCTTTACCGTCCCGAATCTGTTTGCAGTATGAGCAAATGGGAAGTAGTCCGTGAAGCTGTTTCACCAGTTGGTTGGCGCGGGAAAGTTCTTCCACGCGCTCGGCGAGCTTGCGTTGCAATTCAACCAGGCGGATGCCCACCTGGACACGCGCGCGCAGTTCCTCACGGTCAAAGGGTTTGGAAATGTAATCGTCGGCCCCGGCGCCAAGGCCCTCCACAATATCCCCTCTGCCATTTTTTGCCGTGAGAAGTATAATGTGAACAGAAAATAACTTTTGATCGGCACGCACCCTGCGGCACAGCTCAATTCCATCCATTCCCGGCATCATCCAGTCGAGAATTGCGATTGGGGGGCAGTTCTCGCGGCTGAGGACCTGCAACGCTTCAATCCCATCCTTTGCTTCGATAACCTGATATCCCCATCGAACCAAAGAAACCTCAAGTAACCGCCTGGATACTGCATCATCTTCTGCGATCAGGACTTCCATTGATTACTCCCTCAAAAGTATCTTTATTCAACCAAGATCACTTCGCGGTAAGCACACGTTCTTTTGGGCTCAGGAAAATTTCCGAGTTGTCCACCGTAGTCGGGTTCTCCAGTGGAATGGCAACCGGCGAAAAGTGCCGACCCAAGACTTGATCACGGATGCCTATCCAGATCAGTTCTGGAATTGATAGAAAGACTTTAACGACATCGGGATCAAACTGCCGCCCCGCCTCACGGGCGATTTCGGCGCGGGCCTCAGAGAATGGAAGAGCCTTGCGATAAGAACGGTCCGATGTCATGGCGTCCAAAGTGTCGGCAACGCCAAATATTCGCGCCCCGAGGGGGATCTCTTCTCCGACCAAACCCTGGGGGTAACCTGTCCCATCAAATCGTTCCTGATGGGTCAAGACGATCTTTGCGGCCGGAGCAAGAAAAGCGATTCGGCACACAAGGTCGTAGCCGACGCGCGCGTGAGTCTGCATCACATCCGTTTCTTCGACCGTCAGTTTTCCTGGTTTGAGCAAAATCGAGTCTGAAATCCCGATTTTTCCGATGTCGTGGAGATAGGAACCTCGAGCAATCTGTCGAAGTTCATCGCTCGAACATCCCATCTTTCGAGCCATTTCTAAACAAAACATGCTGACCCGGCGGGAGTGCCCTTCGGTTTCCGAGTCCCGCAAGTCGAGCGCGGCGCCAAGGGCTTCGAGAGTCTCATCATAATTAAGCTCGATCCGTTTCATGGCGGTTTTCAGTTGTTTCGTACGTTGTTCGACCATTTCTTCAAGATTTCGCCTGTAGTCTTCCAGCTCGATTTCCAAGCGCTTTCTTCCGAGCGCCCGCTGCAAGCTCTCTAGCACGGCCTCCAGCTTGAAAGGTTTCAGCAGGTAGTCATCGGCCCCCAGCCTCATTGCATCGATGCCATTCTGAATCTCGTCGTCTGCCGTCCCCATCAGACATGCCAGGCGCGGGTACTTTTTGTGCGCCTCGTCCAGCAAGGTCAGGCCGGAAATGCCCGGCATTCTCAGATCGGATATAAGCGCATCGAAAGTCTGATGTTTCAGAAGGTCAAGCGCTTCGTCCCCATTCGGGCATCCTTGGCATTCAAAACCCTTGAGGTATAAGAATTCCGTGAGCATTTCGCGCATGGGCAACTCGTCATCAACCACCAAAATCCGACCCTTTTTGGGCTCTTCGTTCATAGTTGCTCTCCCCCCACAGCTTAGTTGTCCCTCAAACGTAAACCCCTCTACATCCCATATGGCAAGTTTCGGCCCAATCGCCCGGACCTGTGGACCTTGGAAAAGCCTTATTAATCTATTGGATAGAAGTACGATGCGAAGCGAACGAGAAACGGGGTTTGGGGCAAATGTACGCGCATGAGAGATGTGTCCAAAAAGTAAGCAGTCAACAGCAAAGAGGAATTATTCAGCGGCACACTCTCCCACGAGCCAAGTGCACGGTTAGGCTGTGATGCGTCCAAGTGAGTTCTTCCGGAGCGCGCCGATACTGGGCAGGCACTTCGGATTGCCTTTCCCGATTCATCGATAAACGCATGGCGCTGGGAAAGTTTAAATGGGATTTGCCTGCCCGATTCAGTTCAACGGATATTGAGCCCTCCCCACCAAGCCAGCACCCTGCCTGAATCAGAGTATCGATCTCTGGTCTCACCCTGGTTTCTCCCAGTTCGGATATGAGCAATTGGGCACACCCATCTGAGCAATTTGGAACTTACATTTGGAGTCCACTGTTTATATTTGTAATAGGGGCTCTGTTTAATTAGATCTGTTTCCTTCGGCCACCGAGCGCTGAGGGTGCTGTTTCGCTTGGATTTACGCGACCCGAATAGACACTAAGAGCGTGTGAAGTATCTCATGAAATCCTGGAAATCCGTGGCAACGCCAAACCGTTTCGCCAGGGATTTGTCGCATCCGTCAGCTCAGCCCATGTTTCGACGGGCACTTTTGTTTCTCATGCTGTGTCTTTCACCCCTTTTAAACTCAACGCGCGCCCTGGGCCAGAATAAAGAGGGCGCTCAAAACCTGTTTGATACGAGTATCGAAGACTTGATGGCGATCGAAATAGATTCCGTCTACGGCGCCTCCGGGTTCAAGCAGAAGGTAACGGAGGCCCCTGCCTCCGTCACGATCATTACTTCTGATGAAATCCAAAAACATGGGTACAGGACCCTTGCCGACATCTTAAGGAATGTCCCGGGTTTCTATGTCACAAACGACCGGAATTATAGTTATATGGGAATTCGAGGCTACGGACTTCCGGGTGACTACAACAGCCACATCGCGTTGATGGTTGATGGTCACCGCCTCAACGATAACATCTACGAAGGAGCCCTCATTGGTACGGAGTTTCCCATTGACATCGATCTGATTGACCGGGTTGAGGTCATCCGCGGACCCAACTCCTCGCTTTACGTCGCCAGCGCATTCCTGGGTGTAGTCAATATCATCACTAAGCGGGGGCGGGATCTGAATAAGGTTACTGTTGCCGGCTCGGCGGCCAGTTACGGTTCGTATCAGGGCCGTATAAGCTACGGAAACAAATTCGCCCACGGATTGGAATTGCTCCTTTCAGGGTCCTTTTATGATTCCCAGGGGCAGGACAAGCTTTTTTTCAAGGAATTTGATACCCCCGCCACCAACAATGGCATTGCTGTGAATGCGGACGATGACGAGTTCCGCCAAGTATTTGCCAACGCCTCCTGGGGTCGCTTCACACTGCAAGGAGCGATTGGATGGCGGGATAAGGGTATCCCGATCGCTCCCTTCGGAACCGTTTTCGACGTTACCGGAACACGCACCATCGACGACCACGGCTATCTCGACCTTAAGTATGATCGAAATATCGGGCGCGGTTGGAGCCTGAGCAGCCGGACGAATTACGATCAGTCCAACAACGATGGTACATACGTTTACGATTACTCCAGCTTCGGAGGACCTTCACGGGTATTGAACCGAAACTACGGCCATGGGAAGTGGTGGGGTGAAGAGGTAACCCTCTCCAAGCGGGTCTTCGAGCGGCAGCGCTTGAGTGTCGGCGCCAAATACCAGGACAACTTTCAACAAGATCAGGGAAATTTTGACATTCAACCTTTTTTTCAATACTTGAAAGATCGGAGGACTTCAAAGGTATCCTCCATCTATGCTCAGGACGAGATCCACCTCGGCAGGGGCCTCGTTTTGAATCTCGGTCTTCGATATGACCATTATTCGGTCTTTGGAGGAACTACCAACCCGCGTGCCGCCCTGATCTATAGCCCGCGTGAGAGAACAACCTTTAAGTTTCTTTATGGCCAGGCCTTCCGCGCTCCCAATTATTTTGAGCTTTTCTACGCTGTTCCTGGAAATGAAGCCAACCCGTCTCTCAGGCCCGAGACCGTGAAGACCACGGAGCTGGTATGGGAGCAATACTTTGCCGGTCATTTCCAGTTATCGGTATCGGGATTTTATTACCCTATACATGGGTTGATCAGCGAGCAAATCGACCCAGTAACTGGAAACGCCTATTTCGCCAACGCCGGCACCCTGAACCTTCGTGGAATTGACTTCTCCTTAAACAGAAAACTACCGGGCGGACTGGAAGGCAGGATGAGTTATACCTTCCAGGATGCAACTGATCTTACCACTCGAGTCCCAGTGGAAAATTCTCCCAAACATCTTGGCCAGGCGAGCCTGGACGTACCCCTCATCAAACAAAAACTCCTGGGGAGTATGGACCTTCAATACGTCAGCAGGAGAGAAACTCTGACGGGCCAGTATGCTGGAGCGTATGTTGTTCCCAACTTGACCCTTTTCAGCCGAAACATATCGAAGCGATGGGAAATCTCGGCAAGCATTTATAACGTGTTTAACAAGAAATACGCGGATCCAGGCGGTAACGGGCTCGTGGAAGATATGTTAGTTCAAAACGGCCGAAACTATCGAGTCAAAATCGGATACCAGTTCTGAACCCCTAACCATGAATATCCGACCTCATGAAGGTCATGACGGCAAATTGGGTTGGGAATCCAGGCGCCGGGCCGCCTTTCGCCGGATTCGCAAAGCCAGCATTCTCATCTTCGTGTGCTGGCTCTCCTTGAACGGATCTTCCATAAGTCACTCGGAGAATGAGGATAGCGTTGAATACCCGGTGAAACTCGCTTTTTTGTACAACTTCACCAAGTTTGTGGAATGGCCCATCAACTCTTTTCGAGATTCTCGCGGGCCACTGTTGATATGCATTGTTGGAGATGATCCTTTCAGCGCCAATCTTGAAGGGGAGTTACGAACCCGGACAGTAGGAAGCCATCCGGTGAAGGTCATGACCCTCGGATCAAACGACACCCTCAGCGTGTGCCACATTGCGTTTGTCCCTTTCACAGAGGTGGGCCACGTGGCTAGGATTGTGAAAGGTTTGAAGGGAGCGAGTACTTTGACAGTCGGTGAAACCGACGGGTTCGCGTTGCAGGGAGGGATCATCAACTTGAGGGTTGAAGGGAACAAGCTTCGATTTGAAGTCAACCTGAACGCTGCGGAACGGGCCAACCTCAAGATCAGCTCGAAGCTCCTGAGCCTGGCGAAAATCGTCAAAGAATAGGAGCACGCACGGTAAGGAAGAACTGACATGCGAGCCTACCGGGATTTGTCCATCAAGAGGAAGATGCAGGCGATCATCCTCTTCACTACGGGCGCCGCATTGCTGGTGTCCTGCGTGGCTTTCCTCGCTTACGATCTGGTGTCGTTCCGAAGCGGGATGAAAAACGGCTTGACGACGCTGGCGGATCTCATGGGGTCGAACAGCGCTGCGGCTCTAACTTTCAATGATCCAACCGCTGCCCGGGAGATCCTTCTGGGACTTAAAGCCCAGCCCCATATCGTCTCGGCTTGCATTTATTCGGCTGACGGAAGTGTTTTTACAGTCTATCGCCGAGGCGGTGGGCTGCAAGATTTTTCACCGCCCGTCGTCCAGCCGCCGGGAATCGAGTTTAAGGGTAGCCGTTTAATTGTTTTTCGTGGGATTACCCTCGAGGGCCAGAAGATCGGAACAGTCTACCTGGAGTCAGACCTTCTGGAGATGAGCTCTCGCGTATACAGGTACCTCGCCATCGTCGCTTTAATTCTCACTACTTCTTTGTTTCTGGCGTTTCTCCTCGCCTCGAAGCTTCAACGAGTTATTTCCGACCCGATCCTTCAATTGGCCGGGACGGCCCGCATTGTTTCATTGGAGAAAAATTACTCACTTCGCGCCGTGAGCCAAAACCATGATGAGCTGGGCCAGCTGATTGAAGGATTCAATGAGATGCTGGCGCAAATTCAACTCCGCGACCAGGAACTTGAAAACCATCGCGAGCATTTGGAAGAGGATGTGGCCGCGCGCACAGCCGAGCTTGTCCGTGTGAATGCGGATTTAACGGCAGCCAGGGACCGGGCGGAAGAGGCCAGCCGCGCCAAAAGCGATTTTCTCGCCAACATGAGCCACGAGATCCGCACCCCGATGAACGGAGTGATTGGCATGACCGAACTGGCTCTCGATACTGAACTAAATCCCGAGCAACGCGAGTATATGGAGATCGTCAAAGCTTCGGCCGCCTCACTGTTGACAGTGATCAATGACATTCTGGACTTTTCCAAGATAGAGTCCGGCAAATTGGAGCTTGACCCGATTGAATTTGACGCCCGCGATAACATCGGGGACACCGCAAGAGCTCTGGCGCTCAGAGCGCACCAAAAGGGTCTGGAAATAGTCGTGGATATTCAGCCGGGCGTGCCGGGAACGTTGGTAGGCGACCCGGCCCGCCTGCGGCAGATCCTGGTCAATTTACTCGGAAATGCCATTAAGTTTACTCAAAAAGGCGAGGTGTTCCTTCAAGTGAGAACGGAAACTCAGACCGGGAACAGCATCGTCCTGCACTTTTCCGTTAAGGACACCGGCATCGGCATACCGGAGGAAAGGCAGAAAGCCGTCTTTGAGGCGTTTACCCAGGCTGACAACTCCATGACGCGGCGCTATGGGGGAACGGGGCTGGGTTTGACCATTTCTTCCAGTCTTGTGCAAATGATGGGGGGCCGGATCTGGGTGGAGAGTGAGCAGGGCAAAGGCAGCACCTTTCACTTCACGGCGGGTTTTGAGATCGGGAAAATACCCGCTACGCCGGCTCGCGCGCCGGAGTCAACAGATTTGCGCGGTCTGCGCGTGTTGGTGGTGGACGACAATGCCACGAACCGCCGAATGCTGGAAGAAATGCTCCTCGGTTGGAACATGAAGCCCATGCTGGCGGAGGGCGGCAGGGAGGCGCTGGTTGCGCTACGCCTGGCGAAGGACGCTGGCGCATCTTTTCCCCTCGTTTTGACAGATCGGCAAATGCCCGACATGGACGGATTTACGCTGGCCGAACGCATTAAAGATGAACCTGCGTTGGCAGGGGCGACCATCATGATGTTGACGTCCGCCGGCCAACGCGGTGACGCCGCCCGCTGCCGGGAGTTGGGTATTGCGGCCTATCTCACCAAACCGATCAAGCAGTCTGACCTGTTGGAAGCGATTTCGGTCGCCCTCGGCACACGGTTCCAGGAAGCTGATGAACCTGTTCTTGTCACGCGTCATTCGCTTCGCGAAGCCCGGCGAATTCTGCGGATCCTGGTCGCGGAGGACAACCCGGTGAACCAGATCCTGGCCATCCGTCTACTTGAGAAACGAGGCCATACGGTTGTCTTAGCTAATAATGGCCAGGAGGCGCTGGCTATTCTCGGTAAGGAGGACTTTCCCGGATTCGACGTTGTGCTTATGGATGTGCAGATGCCCGTCATGGATGGGTTCGAAGCCACCGCCGCCATTCGCGAAAGAGAAAAAACCAGCGGTCACCATCTTCCCATCATCGCGCTGACCGCCCACGCGATGAAAGGTGACGTGGAACGATGCCTTGCGGCTGGAATGGATGGCTACATCTCGAAGCCGATTCAACCGGAAGAGCTCTCTCGAGTGATTGAGAATCATATTGGCCCCCCACATCTGACGATGGGAACAGCGCGGGCGCAACAAACCCCCGCTGAAGCCTTGCATGCCGCCGCGTTGGTGAACCCCGTAGACTGAGAAGGCGAGCTTCTGCACAAACTTGGGGAAGTTTCTTGGGTGATTGTCCAAGGACCTTGTCTGACATAAGGTAGGCCCTGGTTGTAGACAGTTCCAGTCCCGCAAGCTGCTGGCCGGAATGTTGAACTACGGCTATCGTCACGTAGCAAAAGGGGAGAAGGTCGAAATTCGAAAGGATGGTCGCCGTCGGGCGCCGGTCAAGGTGCTGGCGGCCGCTTTGCCAGTCGATGGCCTTCTTGCAGCGGCATCTTAACGCCACAAAACGCAATCTGATTAGCGCCGGGGAAGTACCGGCTTGATTCCTTCGACTGGATCAATGCCTGCGCCCTCTTTTGAATGATAGAAGTGGTCGCCGGCCACGTCATTCAGAGTCTCCGTTTTCCCGCTCGTCCATAGGATTTCGACTTGGTCGACCTGGGCCTTGCTGCCAAGGCCAAAGTGAATGCGGAGGTCGTTCTGAGAAAGATAGCTTCCACCACTTAGGACCTCACTCATCTGGGTTAAATTCCCGCCGGTTATTTTCACCCGCGCGTTAAGCGCAAGGCGGTTGCTCTTGGTTCCCTCCAGCTCAAAACTGATCCAATGATTTTCAGGACCGCCCTCGGGGTGCAGGATCATGGGCTGACCCTTAAGATTTTCGATCACAATGTCAATGCGTCCATCATTGAACAGATCGCCAAAGGCTACTCCCCGGCTGACTTGGGGAATCTGAATTGCCGATCCCGAAAGTTTGCTGATGTTCTTAAATGTTCCGTCGTGCTGGTTCAAGAACAGGAGTTTAGGCTCGAGATATTTCACGCCGGCACCGGCGCTCGCTACTTGCGGGTAGACGTGGCCGTTGGCCATAAAAAAGTCGAGCCAGCCATCGTTGTCGAAGTCAAAGAATCCATCTCCCCATCCTACGTAAGGTATAGTTGCCGGGGCAATTTGCGAGGCATAGGACGCGTCGGTGAAATTCATGTTGCCGTCGTTGCGGTAGAGGGCCATGTATTCATCGCTGAAATGTGTAATCGCAACAGACATTCGGCCGGTGTGCAGATAATCTCCAAGGGCCAATCCCATGTTGGCCTGCTCAATTCCGTCCTGACTGACCGCGGCACCGGCAAGATAGGCGACATCTGTAAAGTGACCGTTGCCGTCGTTGCGGTAAAGATAGTTCGGCTGGCCATCGTTGGCAACGAAAAGATCCAAACGCCCGTCGTTATTGAAGTCTGTCCATAGGGATGTCAATCCAAAACGGCACTCGGGGTCGCCTACTCCCGCCGCTTTCGACACATCGGTAAATGTGCCGTCACCGTTGTTGTGATAAAGATTATCGGGCGACCCCTTGAGACCTCGAGGCCCGCACTGCACATCGATGTCGCGGTATTTGCAAGTTTTCGTAGAACCAAAGGCGGGAAGATTGCTTAAGTTAAGGTCAACATAATGGGACACGAATAAATCTGCCCAGCCATCATTATCATAATCTCCAAAAGCCGCGCCCGTAGCCCATCCAGAATCATTGCTCAAGCCCGCCTGCTTGGTCACATCGGTGAAAGTCCCGTCGCCATTGTTGCGATACAGGACAACTCCTCCGAAACAGGTTACCAGCAAGTCCGGCCAACCATCGTTATTGTAGTCACCCACCACCGCGCCCTGTGCCCAGCATGGATAGCCTACGCCTGCTTTCTCTGTAACGTCCGTGAATGTTCCATCGTGATTGTTGTGGAATAGCGCGCTCCGGGCTTTCTTCCCTGCCAGCGCCATCTCCACGCTTTGGGCGTTGGTAAAGTAAATATCGGGCCAGCCGTCCCGATCATAATCAATCAGAGCAACGCCTCCGCTCATGGACTCCACAATGTACTTTTGCTCGGGACTCGAAAGATGATCGAATTTGATGCCCGTCGAATCGGTGATGTCAACCAACTGAGGCAACTGGGCATCGATCCCGGTAACGGATGGAAGTTCGCTGGAAGGATTTGCCGCCAGCACCAGCAACCCTGATTGGCTGCCGGCTAGATCAAGCTTGCGTCGGTGGCTAGATGAAAGTGGTGAGAAGTCCGTAAGGAAAGCTAAAAGCATCACCGAGGCCGCGTAGATAACTGCTCTCGCCTTCCAATCCATATGCTCCGGGGGCGATGCGATATGAGTGAGGCCGGGAACTGCCGGTCAATGCGCCGCCGATCAGCTCCAAATCAGCGTGGTCGATGAATCCGCCGGCAGCGCGACCTCGGCCGCATTTCCTGCCAGTTGTGATTGAACGGTCCGCCCCGCGCCGGGGTTGGTGAGCACCACCACACGGCCTCCACCGGGGTTTTCGAATGCCACGTGGTGGACGCCGGGAAGCTCTCCCTGGGAGTCGAACCGGCGCGCGCCGCGGCGAATCGATCGCGCGAAGTGGTTCATCGCCCAGAAGTGGCCACTGCGCGTGATTTCGTGGGTCCCGGAATGGATGCTGACGGTGCCGCCACAATCGAAGGGGCCGATGTTCGGCCTCCCCTTTTCGTCAAGGGCAAGGTTCCATCCGATGATCGAACGGCACCAGTTGCGCAGGACTCCGGTGAAGGTGGCGCCCCACTTGGACCAATTCGTCAGGTACTTTGGCTCCCTGTAATCCGGCCCGCCCTCGGTCCAGAACATGTCCACCTCGGGGTGCGCCTCGTGAACGCGGGTAATCATTTCCGGTGTACCCAAGTATCCGTGCCATGCGACTGCCTGACAGTATTCGCGCAGAGCCGGCTCATCGAGGGAGCAGATGGCCCGCCCCCACAGGTTGTAGTTATGATCGAGGAGCCAGATCCTGGTGTCGATTCCATTCCGGCGCAATGCAGGACCCAGGTGCTCGCTGACGAACGAGACCTCGTACTCCTGGGGCCAGGCGCACGCGGGCATGCGGCCATCCTGTTCGGTGTCCACCTCGTTCTGCGTACTCACGGCGTTGATGGGTAGCCCTGCGTCCTTGTAGGCCTGGAGGAATTTCACAAAGTAGTTGGCGTATGGCGCCATGCTCTTGCGATGCATGCATCCCCCCAGCATGGACGCGTTGGGCTTCATCCAGCCCGGAGGGCTCCACGGCGATGCAAACAGAAACAGGTCAGGATTCACGGTGCGCGCCTGCCGCAACACGGGCAGGATGTAATCGCGGTCGTGATCGATGGAGAACCGCGCCAGCTCCGGGTCCGGAGACCCCTCGTCGAAGCTGTACAGGCTGCGGCTATAGTCGCTGGCGCCGATGCAAATGCGTCCGGCGCTAAGGCCAATCTCGGAGGGGTGAAACATCTCATGGAACAACTGTTCACGCGCCGGAGCCGCAAGCTGACTGAACATGTAGCAGGCAGCGTCAGTGAAGGCGCCGCCGATCCCCAGGTGCTCCTGAAACTTTGTGGCCGGATCAAGCCGGATTGCGCCCTGCCCGGCTTCGCCCGGCGCGGGCCGCCACGCGAGAGGTTCCACGGCCGCGAACTTCCGGCCGGCGTCAGTTACCCGAACCTCTATCGTTCCTCCCGGCGGACCATCAAGGCGCGCCGGAACTTCGGGCGCCGCCGACGCCTTTAGCCCGGCCGTCACCGCTGCTCCGGCCGTGGCAGCCTTCAAGAAATCACGTCGCGTGGCGCGATCGGAGATTTTGCTCATATGCTCCTGTGGTCCTCGACAATAAAAGTCCGCTCTTCTCAGCGCCCTCTGAATCGGGTTTGGGCGGCGTACAACGAACTCCGCGCAAGTATGAACAAAGTATGACCATCAGGACCTCCGAACAACAATTGCGATGGCCGTTCGGGAATATCAATCGTATCGATCAGATGGCCGGACGGATCGTAGACGAACACCTGTCCTGCTGCGATATAAACGTTGCCCTTTTCGTCCACAGTCACGCCGTCTCCGCCCTGCTCAGCGAAGAGCCTCAAGTTCGAGATACCTCCGTCAATACCGACGCTTCCGGCATAAGTCTTCTCATCGGATTCATCGGTAATGTAATAAGGCTGCCCCGCAACTGCGGCCGCCATGCCGAAGGCTCGCGATAGGGGATCAAACTTGGTGCCATAATAGAGCTGCCCGGTCACGAAGTCCTTCCCAGCAGGAATGAAAGTGCTTCCGTCCTTAGAAACGAACTGATAGGGCTTTTGGATGGACGCCGCTTCGGGGAAATCCTTTCCACTCCCCCAGTAGTTGACGGGCAGAACAGGAGTCATCCCTGGGCGTGGCGCAGCGGGTACTGCCTCCAGCAGAGTTACGTCGTCCCCCGGCGCGCCGGGCTTAAAGCTGTACACCGTCCCTTTTCCCGCATTCGAAATCACCATCAAGTCGCCGGCTTTATCAAAAACCAGTTGAACCGGGTCAAGTGGATTGTCACTGACTTTCGAGCTCTGGCGAGTTGCGGCGGACCACTGGTAGATGGTTTGCCAGTGGGCGTCGACAAAATAAAGATCGCCAGCGCTGTCCACAGCTCCCCCGGAAATATTGAAAAAGCCGGTGGCCAATCTTTCCACCTTCGCGCCCTCGGCGAGAACCGGTGAAGGCTCCTTGGGGCGGACTTGAGGGGCGTGGCCGGAAATCGTCAGCCAGGCAAATTCGCGTTGCCTTACTTCCACGTTATGGGATTGATCGTAGATCGCGTTGTCGAATGACACTTTGCTGTTGCTGTAGCAGTGGACGTTACGGAACCGAATGTTTTGTGAGTTTTCAACTTTGATCGCGTAGGGGAAGGGCTGGTAGCTGCTCACCACCCGATACATATGCAGGTTCGCTACGGTGATGTTGCTGGAATCCCGGATCTCGAGTGGCAAGGCAAAACCACCCTCGCCCCTCTCCTCTTCAGTTTGGAGCGCGTAGATTCGCCAGTTGGACGCGTGGTTAAGCATGACCTCGTTGCGAACGTGATGCTCGCTCGACAATTCATAAATTCGTCCTTCGGATGACGTGTCCGAGATGTACAGACCCGCTTGCGCAAACGTGCTGGGCGTCCAGATGTCGACGAAGGTTCCACCGCCTGTGATCCATAGGCTTGGATACTGCCCATCCCAGCGCCGATCCAGATCGGAGTCGGCGGTATGAGTATTGTTATAAATCTTGTTCCATATACTGGAGTTTTCCTTCGCGGTGGCGTTCGGATCGATGGTGCCATGCCCGCCCAGGAAGCGCACATCGTCCATCATCGAGTCACTGCCGGCCATCCACTTCGCGGCAACCGCTCGCGGATTGATGCCGTTGGTGTATAGCCCGATGCCGGTTACGATATTTGTCCCGCCTTTTGGGGCTTCAAGCAGCGGCTTGGGAGCCCCAACGCCCTGAAAGGCTGGAGTTGAATCGGCGAGGATAATCCGTGTGACGCTAGGCTGAAGGCCGATGAGAACTGTATCCGGCCTCATAGTGATGGTGTCCGTAACCCTATACTGACCGGAGGGCAGGTAAATTGTGCGATGCTCCGTGATGGCTTTTCTGATTGCTTCAGTATCGTCTGTCAACCCGTCACCCCGGGCCCCCAGAGTGCGGATATTTACCCAGGTATCCATCGGCGGCAGATCGGGCAGGTCGGACTTGACTGGTTTTGGTAATGCACTCAGTGGCGCTGTCTCGTAGACGTCCTGAATCGCAGGTGCAACACCAATATCCTCATAGTGAAGTCCATGGGAAAAAGTCTTCACCTCATATATTTCTCCCGGACTCGCAATTTGCTTCCCGCTCTCGCGGTAAGAAGCAAAAACCGGAACCCTTCGGCAAACGATATTTTCCATGTTGATTTCAGTGCGCGCGTTGTTCTCATTGCTGATAATCACAGCAGGGCCGCTGACATTTTCCATGCGCGCATCTTTTATCCAAAGTTCGTCGGAGTATTGAGCATCGATGGAAACTGCCGTGGGGACATTCTTGAATTGGGGACGAATCAGAGTAAGACCGGCTTCATGCTCTCTGATCGCCGCTTCGCTTTGCCCATCGAACGTCGCGTCGATCACCGTGAACTGCCATCCGGGGGAAGGTTTCCGCGTCCAGATGCCGTACTTGCCTCCATAAAAATGCACGTCGCGAGCGACGTTTCCGCCGTCGTGAATCCCCGCAAGTCCGGAGCCGATGTGGAAATCCATGTGAGCCAGGAAGCAATGCTGAGCATAGTGGGCGCGTACGCCCACCGCGCCAGGATTTCCGTCTCCAATTTCAATATCGATATTGCTGATTGCGGAATAGAACGTTCCCGGGCTTGCATCCCTTGGAGGGACATTGGTCGTTGGGCGGCCACCCGCGAAAAACACCATGTAGGCGGGGCCCTGCTGAAAACCGGGGGTGTTTGCGGACAGCAAGAATGTGGGCCGGTCGGACCCAAACCCGATTAACCGGATTCCTGGCCAGATGTAGATCGTCCTGGTCAGACGATAGCGGCCGGCAGGAACGAAAAGAATGCCCTGGTTGGTTGTCTCCTCAACCTGATTGATGGCCTTCTGTATTCCTTCCGAGTCATCCGCGATTCCGTCTCCCTGCACTTGAAAATGATCCCGGGTTAGGTAAATCGCTTTGGCATCATCTAAGCGGACCGGGTAGTAAGAAGATCCAAGCAGGGGAACGGCCGCTGACCAAGCCACAACGACTGCCAGAAGCGTTTTTATCATCTTCATCTTCCCGCGATTCAGGTGTTCTTGAGATTTCATTAAGGGGCGGCCTGTCTCGCGCGTTTGCTCCTGTCAGCTTTCCGAACCTCGCCGACCGGGCAACTCGCACGACAGCAGGGGAATCACGGCTGCGGTCCCGCGTGCGACGAACTGCTTATTCACGCCTTCCAGTATCGTCGGGCTCTGTTTTGGCTGGTTCAGCGCGCATCGTGTGGTAAAGATCCCTTAGTTGCTCCTTCATTTCCTTATATTTTTGGTACTGCGCTAGTTCGCGTTCGCCATCCGCCGTCCGTCCGGTCTGCCTATACAGCGTGCTTAGACGAAAGTGGACAACCGCACTGGTAGGGTCAAGCTGGACGGCATGCAGGAGAACCTGCTCGGCTTTTTCCGGATCACCCATTGACATCAAGACCTTCCCAAGGCCGAGGTTTGCTTCAGCGTCATCCGGCCGCAGTTCGACGGCGCGCGCGTATCGCTGGTAAGCGCCCTTCAGATCGTTTTTCTGCGCCGCAATATCGCCAAGCCTGCATTCGGAAGCTTCATCAAACGGATTGAGCTCCAAGGCCTTATGGTATTCACTCTCCGCTTCTGCTTTTCCCTGTGACGAGGAGTTCAGCATCTCGGCAAGCTCATAATGGAGTCCGGGAAGCCGCGGGTCGATCTTGATGGCCACTCGGAAATTCTCGATGGCTTCCGCGGGGTGCCCATGCTTCGCCAATTCGTGCGCCATCATTTGGTGCATTCGTGCCGATTTCGGCGCGACGAGGGCCAGGCTAAGCACGGCCTCGTCGGTAAGATCGGAATAGATTCGGTAAGCGCTGTATAGGATGGCTTCATCCGTCGGTTTCAATTTTCGAAGTATGCTGACGGTCGCCGCGGCTTTATCCAGGTCTCCCGTTTGGGAGTAGATGTCAATCAGCTCCATCCCAGTTTCAATTTGAATCTTCTCTTCCGGCACTTTTGGAAATGCGCTCTCCAAATCGCCGCGAGCCTCCTCGATGTCGCCCGTCCGCTTTTCAGCGACGCCCAATAGAGCCTGGATCTTCCACAGATCTGGCTGCAATTTCAGCGCGGCGTGGAACTGCGGAATCGCATCCGCATACTTCCCCTGGAAGAACAGCAATACGCCAAGGTTGCCGCGGGCATCCACGTTTTTCGGGTCGAGGGCAACGATGGCTCCAAATTCAGACGCCGCCAGGTCGAGCTTGTTCTCCTTAAGGTATTCCTGCGCCTTGCGGCTGTGTGATTCAATTTGCTGCTGGCGGCTGGGAGCAGACTGCGGCGAACATGGAAGGACGGCAAAGAAAAGCGCCCCCCACAGCAAAACAGCGACTCCTCGTGTCTTCATGCCAGCATTATACGCCGGACGGGCAATCCTTCAGGGCTTCGTTCTCCCACAAAAAGAAAAAAATAGGACGGCGGCAATTGCCGCCGTCCCTTTTTTTAAACGAAAGTTGCTAGAAGGAAAACCGGGCGCCCAGTTGGATGGTACGAGCAGCATTTGAGACGCCGGTGATGGTGGCCACAGCCGGATCAGCCACGTTATTGTTTGGTAGTGAGAAGCTGGGATGGTTTAGGGCGTTAACAAAATCCCCGCGAAGTGTAAACCCAAGTCGTTCCTTGTAGTGCCAGGTCTTCGCAATGGACAGGTTAACATCCGACAGCTTGGGTCCGAAGAGCGTGTTCCTGCCCCCAGTCCCGAAGGTTCCGTTACCCTGCTGGGCCGGAGTCTGAAAGGCTGAGGGGTTGAACCAGCAGCGCAGAAATCCCACCGTCGCGCCATTCGCGCAAGCGCCTGACTTAGCGGAAACACCGGACACGGGGTTGGCAAAAACATTGCCAGCCTGAGAGTAATCGTTAACCCCGGCGTCCAGCACAGTGAACGGAGTGCCACTCTGGTAGATAAATGTTCCGGCCAGCCGCCATCCGCCAAAGACGCCGTCCGCAATGGCATTGTGGTTCAAATAGGTCCTGCCGATGCCAAACGGGAGTTCGTAAGTAGCGGTCCCCTTGAACGCTTGGGGGATATCGAAGTTCGAGTTCCCGTAGTTGGCGGCGGGATTGTTCCCTATTTGCCAAACCTGAGCCCCCGCGGTGCTACCCCATCCGGCCGAGTCCTGTGAATCCAACATGTGCGACCAGGCATAATTCGCATCAAAGGATAGCCCGTTGCCATAACGCTTGCGCACATCGATTTGCAATGAATCGTAGTTGGAGATGGCGTTGAAGTTCGAACCCCCGAGGTTTCCGAACGCCGGATACGGACGCTCGCAGGTACTGGGGTTCGCAGCGATAGACGCGGGTGTTGCCCCATTACAGGCCGATATATCCTTGGAGTTCAGCAGGGCCGGGTTGGTGATTTGGTTAAGGGCAGTCGGGTATTGCAGATTCATGCCGTGGCTGCCAACATAAGCGACCGACGCCATAAAATTGTGTGCGAACTGATGCTCGGCGGATAGCGTCCATTCCCAGATTTCCCCCGGCTTCGTAGTATTCTGCAGGTAAGGGGGGTTATAAACGGGATTGCGGATGTAGGTGCCAGGGTCTTTCGAGGCGCCAATGTAAGGTAGAGCATTGCTCATCATCCCGGCGCTCGAGCTCAAATATAGCGGGGTGGCGTTGTGGGTGCCATTAATCCATCCCGTGTCGCCCGCTGCGGCAATAGGGTCGCTGTTGCTGCCCGAAAAGGCGGAACCGAAGCCCATTTGTCCACCACCCTCACCCCCATAGAGGTCCATGCTGTAGTTATACGCGAAGAACCCAACTCCGCCGCGGATGGTGGTGTTAGGTCTGACCAACCAGGCGAAGCCGGCACGTGGTAGGAATATGTTCCAGATTGGCGGCTCCAAGGTTGTTCGGTTATCCTGAGGAGCAATCCATATCGAGCCCAGGGTGCCCGCGAATGGACCGGTGTTATTGGTGAGTCTTGGGTCGAAATTGCCCAGGCGATTGTGTAGCTCGCTCATGCCCGTGTTTCCCGTCCAGCGCAAGCCGAGGTTTACTGTCAAGTTAGGCTTGACTTTCCAATCATCTTGAACGAAGGCTTGCGGGCTCTTCATCCGCATGCCCGTTCGAAACACATTCTGATCCGACCAGTTTTCAATGTTGCCCAGCAGGAAATCCGCGAAGCCCGACCCAGCGGTTGAAGTATTCAGCGATCCGTTGGCGTTTACGCCTGCGGTGTATTGCCCGGTAAAACCGTAAGTGCCGGAGTTATTGGCGCCCCAGGCGGTGGTGTTGCCCTGGCTTATCAACACCTCGGCACCGAACTTCAGGATGTGCTTGCCCTTGATCATCGTAACCACATCCGACGGGTCAAACGAGTTCTCGATGTAAACGGCGTCCGTAGAGGGGGCCAAACCACTAAAGGCGGCCGGGCCGCCGCTATTAATCGTCGGGAATTGGTTGAAGTGGGTGTCTTGCAGGCCAAATGCCACGGCAGGGTCCAACCCGATCGTGCTGGAAAGGAAATAGTTCCCTTGCCTGGTATAACCCATTCGAAATTCGTTCAACGTCGTCGGGGTGATTGTCCACGTATCGGTGACCTGGGTATTCAAACCGGTCACCTCCCCGCTGCCGCAATCCACCGGGCAGGGGAAATTCCCGTTATTGGTCGCGGGGTTGTCCTTCTGGGTGATAGAAAACATGATTCGGTTCTTGTCGCTCATGTTGAAGTCCATGCGCCCAAAATAGCGGGTAACCGGGGCAAGATTGAGATGCGAGAGGAAGAGGTTGTTGGTGCATTCGTTCTGGAAAGGCGCGGCCTTGCAAGTTCCTACCCCTTGCGGCGCAAGGGGCCAGCCGTATACAGAAGACATAATTTTCGCCGCCACCGGGTCGATCCTGCCTGCCGGGATCATGTTAGTGCCGAATTGCGTCCGGCTCAATGTCGCGCCCGACCCGGTCGTGGTGAGTGGGTCATAGATAGGGTACATGCCAGCGAAATTACCCTGCTCCATGGCAGCAGTGGGAACGGTAACGAAAGCGGTCGACGCGTTGTTATTCACTATCTTGTCGCGGTCGAAGAAGAAAAAGAGCTTGTTCTTGATGATCGGGCCGCCGATCGACCCGCCATACTGGTCGTACCTCAAGTACGGTACGCCATGTGCCGGGTTGGGAATTTCCGGGCCGTTGGGGTTCAGGGGATTAATCTTCAACAAAGGCGCCTGATTAGCGAAATATCCTGCGGCGTTTAGGGCGTCGTTGCTGAAGTACTCGTAAGCGGACCCATGAAAGCGGTTGGTTCCGCCCTTGCTGATCTGGTTGAACACGACGCCGCCCATCCCGTACTGCGCCGAGAATGAGGAGGTATTGACCTGAACCTCGGCGACGGTCTCGAAGATCGCATCGTCGTTATTGTAACTTGCCGGCAATATGGTGCTGGCGCCGTCCTGGAGGAAATTGTCGAAATTCGGCAGATTGCCATTAATGGAGACTGCGTCGCCGGCATTCCATGCGCCCCCGGCCTGTGAAACGCGCCCGTTCGTAGTGCCCCCAGCGCCGGGGAGATAGATGTTGAATGCAGCCCAGTCGGCGCCGGTAATCCCACCGCCCGACTGGGGCAACTCTTCAATGGTCTTCGATTCCATAACGTGGCCCTGTTGGCCGGTTTCGGTATGAAGGAGTGGCGCGCCAGTCGCGGTGACGGTCACCTCCTGCGTGACCGCGCCAACTTGCATGGCGGCATTTTCAGTTATTACCGCAACCTGGACTGCGATGGGGCCGAGCACCACTTTCTTGAAGCCCTCCTTCGAGAAGGTGATGTTGTAATTGCCCGGAGGCGTCGATACAGTGTCGTAGATTCCGTATTCATTGGTGGTGAAATCCTTCGACACTCCTGTGTCAAGATTTTTCACCGAAACCGTTGCGCCCGCAACCACGGCTCCTGATGTGTCGGTTACCGTGCCCCGGATATCCCCTGAATTCGTGTTCTGTGCAATTGCGGCAGTTGCCAACGCCAGAGTGCTGAAAACCGCAAGGCAAAATACAAAACCTAAGCGAATCACGTTCTTCATTGAGCCCCCTTCACTTGGATTCGTCATCTGAAACCTCCTCCACGTTTCTTCCGTGCCCAGCACCCGAACAAGGCACCGACGCTCGCCATCACCTTTCCAGCTTGCGGGTGGCGGATCGCAGAACACCGAGGCAGCCGCATAGCAACATGCCGCGGCCGCACCCAAAGTAGTTCCCCAGGTTGTCCTCTGCTTGGATTCTCGTGTGCCAAGAGCTACCACCAGCGTAGCCCGACCCGACGCATCAAATGTGTCTTCCAGAAGGACTTATTTGCACCCGCTTTTCTAACAATAACTTCCGCGCATTGACTGCAATAAACTGTACTTGCTATATCCAGTACAAATCGAAACTACCGACTCTGTATAAAGTGATTAAGCCCGCGATTCAAAACTGTCAAGGCTAATGGTGTTAGTTTAGGGTTAACGTGCAATAGGTGCTTGGTTTATACCACGTTAACGCTCGGCAGAATCCGCTTGTTAACGATGGTTAGCTCCGTTGCTCTGGCGGTAACGCAGTGATATACTTCGTTCAACGCACTATGGCACTTTTAACTCAGGCCGATTTGGAGAAGGGGGAGTTGGAAGTAGTTCTCGCATCCAACATCTTTTCCAAGTCACCGAATCTTGCCAAAATTCTTAATTTCATCGGGCAGAAGTACCTTGATGGAAGCGAATCGGTTCTTAAAGAATACAACATTGCAGTCGAAGCCCTCGGTCGCTCTCCCGATTTCGATCCTAAAGAGGACTCCATCGTGCGCGTGGAGATCCACCGGCTTCGGGAAAAGCTGAAGCATTACTACGAAACCGAAGGGGCCGACCGCCCGTTCATTATCGAACTGCGAAGTGGCAGCTATATCCCCCAATTCGTGCGGCGCAGCGAAATCAATGGGAATTCGCCGCATCAACCGGGCCCTGGCGCATCACGTCAGACGGCGGGCACCCAGGTGGCTTCGGGCCTGAAGTCAGAATCAATTGCTGTCATACCGCAGGGATCCCGGCGGTTTTACATCTGGGGATCTTTTGTGGCGGGAGCCGCTCTCATCGCGATCCTCGCGGGGAAGATGTGGTATCTCCCAAGCGCCGGAACCACCCCAACGAAGACCACCGAGCCCGTCGGGGAGAGGCGCGCGGTAACTGCCGCGATCGGCGCCGGGGACGACGTTCGCATCATTTGCGGATACTCGAAGAGGGATTATGTTGACGTCGAAGGCAAAACCTGGGGGCCCGACCATTACTTCGCTGGCGGAGCGGTGCGCGTTGAGCCACGCGCTTTCATTGCCCGGGCGGCGGACCGCACCCTTTTTGAAACGTCGCGTGAGGGCGAATTCTCCTACAACATCCCTCTCCAACGTGGACCTCACGAGCTTCGGCTCTACTTTGTCGAGATGGACTATGGGCCTGGAACGACGCGGGGCGGTGGCGAGATAAGCCGGCTTTTTCACATCGATGTGAACGGAAACCGGCTGCTGACTGATTTCGATGTTTTCAGTGATGCGAACGGCACTAACGTCGCCGACGAACGCGTCTTCAAAGACATTGCTCCAGCAGACGATGGTCAGCTCCACTTGAAATTCACCGAAGGAATCAATTATCCCATCCTCAACGCTTTGGAGATCGTTCCCGGCCTGAAGGGCAAAATGCTGCCGATCCGAATTGTGGCGCAAGAGCACTCCTATACCGACGAAGGAGGCCGACTCTGGAGCCCCGACCGTTACTACAGCTCGGGCCGTCTTGCCACCTACGTTCCCCCCGTTGAAGGTACTTCGGACCCTGGCCTCTACTCCTCGTACCGCTTTGGACACTTCGACTATGCCATTCCGGTGGCCGACGGGCGCTATGCCGTAACGCTCTACTTCGCCGAGACCTACTTTGGCGCGAAGAATCCCGGGAAGATCGGCGTAGGAGCACGCCTCTTTGATGTGTATTGCAACGGCGCGGCGCTGCTGCGCAATTTTGATATTCTTAAAGAGGCTGGGGGAGAGGATCTCGCCCTGAAAAAGACTTTCCATGGCCTTCAGCCCAACGCCATGGGTAAGCTCCAGATCTCCTTCGTGCCGATCAAGAATTACGCCACGGTGAGGGCCATCGAAGTCGTGGACGAATCCCAATAATTTCCGGCCGCTCACAACCTGTCCTCCGAAACGATTCCGTACGCTCCGATTTCGGCTGCCCCGCCGGCACCGACCCGCTTAATATCTCGAGTTCTGCATTAATTGCTCGCGGGGGGTTGAATCGCGGATGCGTGCAGTGAGATAAAGCGGGTACAGACAGGTTCTTCATGGCGTTCACACGTTCCCTTTTTGGCCAGTCGGGTTGTGGTGGAGAAGTTCTTGTCCTGATGGCGGGGCCGACCCCCAAAGGATTATTTCACCGCGCGATAGTGCAGAGGCGACTCTACGAAGCGACCGTGGAAAGGTCCCTCGTGATTGAGATCTAGGCGACTGGTCATCGCATGCCGATCGACTTTAGTCGCGGCATGAGCGGATCGCTGGAAACCGAAACTTTGCAAACACCTGCACTGGAGAGCCGCCAAGCCCACATTACCAGTTCAACGAAAGCCGGCTCGCTCAAGCAGGGCCGGTGCTCCGTTACTATTCGCCACGCAACAGGATTACGCCTGACGCTGACTTACGACAACCGCGCATTCCATTTATTTGGGGGCCCGCTTGAAGTCGAAATATGCGAGGTTCATGTTGCCGCGGGTCAATATGTGTACGGTGAGAATGTTTTTCCCTTTGCTGAGGCGAACTTTGAAAAGTTGTGAAGCCAGATTCCAATGGTGCCATTGACGCCAGGCTACCGGGTCTTGAGGATCATTTGTCGTCGCGATCTCGAGAGATCCTGTTGCATCCCTTCCATTCACATCGACTGATATAGTCCCCCCACGATTCGAGGTGTAAAGGAAATCGGCTGCGTATGTTCCCGAACGTTTCACATCCACGGTAATGTTGAACCATTCTCCGGGTTCGGTCCAGCCCACATAAGGCATGTCTGAAGGAGGAACAATCTTGTCGAAGGGGTTGTCGTCAATCGGATCCGGCTTGCGATGAAACTTGGTGTAGGAAGTATCCACTCCCTCGTGGATACGAAATTCGTTGAGGTAGGTCCCATCGGCCGGGTTCAACTCACCGCTGCCGTGATTTTTTGGGTCGGTATCGTGATAGGCCACTCCTTCGCCGCCCAGGTCATAGTAAGCGCAAAATACCCGTCCCGGTATTTTTTGTGGACCGCCCCGGTAAACATCGTCGTGATAAGGCAGGCCTTTGTACTGGCTCAAAAATGATTGGGAAAACGCAATTACCGGCAGCATCGATCCCGCTATGAAGTATAAGCAAAACGCTCTCCTGCTCATCCTGCCTCCCAGAGCACCGAAAATCTAATTTGCGGTTGCGCAACTCCGCCCGTCGGCATCAGCGACGGCTTTAGTATATTCCGCACTTCAGACTTGAAAAAGTTCGATCCCGCCCGCTCTTCCGAGGTTGCGCGAGTATTTCTTGTCCGTCCCATTGTTCCAATGTTCGTGCACGCCAAGGCTGCGGCACCGGATGCCGTCGCGTTCAGGATCATAGAGCGTCTTCGAAGGCGGGTCATTCGCCATGGCAGATTCGCGCAGGTAGTTATCGGCATTCTGGATATCAGGAAGGTCGGGCCATTCCGAAGTCAGAAAATCGAAGCCCACGGAATCGGCCGCTACGCCGTCAAACGACATAAAAATGCCGTTCGGCCAGGCATCGTTGAAGGGCGCCATCTTCCACTTGCGGTGAGGCGGACCATCCACGTTGTCGTTTCCATAGAGGCCATCAATAATAAAAAGGATGGTTTTCTCGCCGAGGTCTTTATGGCCCAAATAATCTGTGAACGCGGAGTAACTTGCCGATCCATCTTTGTTGTGATGGAAACCGTCGTGCGCGTTCTTGCGCCAGTCGGGATTGATACTCGTAGCGCCGAACAGATTCTTGGCGCAAAGTGTCACCCCTGAACTAACATGCCCTCTCAACACGGCAGCATCAATTAAATAGGCGGCCTCGACCACCGTGGTATCGAGTCCAGTGGCGTTGTGGGTTTCAACTGAGAACGGAATCGCGTTGGGTTTGAACTCAGCCTTGACTCGTCCATCCCCTCCGATATGGTCCACAAACGCGACGCCGGGAAACTCATGGTGAATCTTGTCGTAGAGATTGCCCGGGATGAATCGACTGGAGTCGAAGACGGTGATCGAGGATTCCTGCACTCGTCCCGGCCCGGTCAACTGTCGGACGAGCGAAAGGATCAAATGGGGTGACGAGTTCAGCCGTTCGATCGTGCCATGGTCGGTGGTGTTGTTCAGGTTGGCCTTGATCGCAATTTTCTCGCCCGCCTTGTATCCGGCTTTGCCGCGACCATGAGTGCGATTGAAGTAGTGAAAGATGGAACTCCATGCCTGGGCATCGCCTTTTTGATTTGTAAGACCGCGAATGGACCGGGAAACTATGCGGTCAATTGCAGACTGGTCGTTTGAGGCATCGGCCCACCAGGAAGCTGTACCATCCCAGGTCACAGCGGCGGGATCGTGCGCCCAAGTGACTCGGCCGGGAACGACGCCGCGGGGAACCCCTAACGGGGAAGTGGGATCGAGCATGGAGGGCCGCAGGGTGCTGGCAGCAGCAATAGAGAGGGCGAATTGCCGGCGTGTCATTTCCATCTTGACTTACCTCCTCTGCGTACAAAATTTCTCAATTACTCCGGGTTGTGCATGGCTGGGCAAATTAGATGGTCACTCTAGCATGGATCTCTATTGATTGAGCCGCTCGTTTAAGACAATTGATGACTCGCTGTCATGACAGGGCGCGCTCATCCAGCCACTCAGCGTAGAGCAGGCGCTCCACAAACAGCCACGCGCCGTCCATCTTCACGAACGTGTCGTGGCAGCGTAGCGCCGCGATCATCAACTGTCGTTTTCCACCTTCGACACTGAGGTGATTCGGCAGGCCGCAGGTTTCCCCGGTGCCTCGGCCAGCCGTTAGGTTGAGAATCGTACTCTGCCCGAGGAAGTGCATTTTGGCGGCATGCTTGTTCAAAACTGCAAAGACTGGATCGAGGGCCGACGGGATTGCCTGGTGAAGAGCAGCATCATCGAGCAGGATGGTGGGCGACTTGCCCCCCGGCGCGAGCGTGACGCACTTCATGGTCTCCGCCCGGGCGCGCATGGTCTTCCCGCCTACGGCCACCGAGCTTGTGAATGAGGTTTTTGAGGCAAATGAACAGCGTGCCCGCGTTCCACGCCGTAATCAGGCCGGCCACGCCGACGCGATCGTCAGCTGACATGACCGACGTAGTCCGGTGCGTTCACTTGAACCTGGAAACCGTCGGGATCATAAAATTTGAACGATTCCTTCGAATTACTGCCGTCAAATTTCAAATTGAGCTTGGTTAGTCTTGCGCGCACGGCGTCGGCGTCGAAGCCCGCAATACCGAAGTCGAAGTGATCGACTCTGGCGGCCTGACTGCCGCCCTGCTCGATGCCAAAGAAACATCCATCGCCGACCCCCAATATGTGGGTCTTGGCCGAATGTTGTTTCATTGGCATTTCGAAGAACTCCTGATAAAAGTTCGAGGTGCGCTGAAGGTCGGGAACTTTCACGGTGATGTGGTTGATGCTGACGGCATGGAAGCCTGTCTCCTTCGCCGCCGACGGTTGGGCAGCCGCTAATGCGGCAAGGGAGATGACGAGCTGCCGGCGGGTAAGATTGCCGCACTCGAAGTTGTTCAGCATCGCTTCTATGGTTTGGATCACAGTGGCCTCCTGTCACTTTATTTCAATATCTGTCAGCCCAGATGACGATCGAGGAAGCTCGCCTGCGCCTCAAGCGCTTCCCTGGATTCCGGCAGGTCGAACGAATACCAGAAAGCGTGCGGCAACGCGTCAAAGACCATCAAGCGGGCATCGACGCCCGCCTTCAATAGTGCTCGATGAAAATCGACGGTACCACTAAGGCAGTGGTCGCGCGTTGAAGTCATGCAAAGAGTCGGCGGGAATCCCTTCAGGTCCGCGTAGATGGGCGAGAGCACGGGATCGCGGCGGTCGTGGCTGCCGACGTAGGGCACCATGCCCAAGCCGCCTTTCAGGTTTGGAAGCATCGAACTGAAATTTGTGAATCCGCTGGTGCCGTAGAGCCACCTGGAGTCTCCGTAGCGGGAGAGATCGACATACCCGGAGAAGAATCCCAAGACGGCCGGCAGCGGGAGACCGAGCCTCCGCGACTCAACCGCCATCTGAGCAGTCAGCACTGCGCCCGCGGACGTGCCATAGACGCCGACCTTCTTCGGAGCATACGTCTTGAGGACATGCTGATATACCGCGATTGTATCGTCCACCGCCGCGGGAAATGGACTCTGTGGAGCCAAGCGGTACTCAACTGCGATTACTTTGATTCCGGTCAGCGCGGCGATAGTTTCGCTTTCGAGGGTCGATCCGGAATCGGACGTAAAACCACCGCCATGCAGACAGAGCAAAACGCGATCTTGCTTGTGAGCCGCGGCGCGCTTGGGAATTACGACCTTGGTCGCCACTCCGGCCAAAGTAGTTTCGGTGATTTCGGCCGGATAGGTGGTCTGCAACTTTTCGGCAAAGTCTGCCGCTTGTTTCGTTCCCGGCTCGGGAGTCCATCTTTTTCCGCTCACCATCATGTCATAAGCGTCGGGAGAGATGGTCTTGGGAACTGGAACGGCGCGTTGGATGTGCGCGGTCCCGTCGCCGTCTACTGTTGTGAGCTCGTCCGCCGGAGGCGCCTGCGCTCCTGCCTGCCAGGCCGATGCGGCCGGCAAGATAAATAACGACGCGAGAGACTTTCGTCTCGTCATCCGTCTCATCATCAGTCACCCTGGCCACAACCGGGATTCTATCAGAATACGAGCCTTTTCAAGATCGCCGCTCGTTGAGGCGCATCGCACTTTCTCAAAACTGGTCGGCTGCGGGCGTTGGCACATGGAGGTCCAGCACCGTCATGCCCTGTTTCTTGTCGATATTGGTGAAGTAATGGGCGGTATTTTCCGGCACCAGAATATAAGTACCCTTCTTCACGTGATGCGTGACCCCGCCCTCCACTCCGTCACCCACCAGGTTGGACGAGTTCCTACATACGGGATTGGTCAGCGTCCCGCCCAGGATCAGATCGGCCTCGCCGTCCAACACATAGAAGAATTCCGCCATGCGGGTGTGCACCATGGGGGGCGTGGACGATCGGCGATATTCCACCGCTGCGTGGTGCAACAGGCCGGCACTCAGCACCACCTGAGCGCTAAGCGCCTGGCCAGGCTTGATGCTTTCCTTGGACACGCCGACGCGGCCTGTAACTTCGGCATCGTCTGACAGCAAGCGGTTCTGCGCTTTGCCGGCCGGCGGCGGCATCACCGCAATGTTGGCGCACATCTGCCCCTGCGTGGTCTCCTGCGCCGGTGCCCGCGCTACCGCGGCAGTCAACAAGGCCAATGCCAGAAGCGAAGATTTCATGTCGATCCCCCTGCTTGCTGAGGTCGCGGCGTAGATTGCGCCGCGACCTCACCTCACGTATCAGAACACGAGCTTAAGGCTGACCTGCAACTGTCGCATGCTTACGCCGGAGTTGAGGCTGGTAATGGTGCCGAAGCCGCCGCTTCCCGGGATCGGCACGCCGTTGGCATTCAGTTTGTTGGCAACCAAACCATTGTTCGGGCTTCCAAAATTGGGATGGTTAAAGACATTGAAGGCATCGAGCCGCAACTGCAAATTCAGCCGTTCAGTGAATCTAACATCCTTCTTGAGGGAGGAATCCACGCTGAACAATGGCGGGCCGATCACCGTGTTCCGTCCCAGGTTTCCGAACGTATACTGCGGTTGCAGAGCAAAGGCCTGCACATTAAACCATTCGTGTGGAGTGGGATTGCTGAGCTTCGATAATTGGCCGGCCACCGCATTCGGCCGATCCATGCAACTGGCTCCGATATTGGATTGACATGTGCCGTCACCGATATCGACAGGGGAACCGGAGGCGATAGACCAGATTGTTCCGAGTTCCCACCCGCCGGCGATAGCGCCGGCCAACCCGTGATTCAGGTACGAGCGGCCCCTTCCGAACGGCAATTGGTAAAGCGTCGAAGCCACAAAACGATGTTTCTGGTCGAAGATCGAGAGGCCACGCTCGCACTTAAGGCAATACGAATTCTGCGCACCGATCTGGTCGGTGCCGAGTGTGCGCAGCCCGCTGCCGTCGTCAATCGACTTCGAATAGGTATACCCAACCAGATATGTAAAGCCGCTGGACATGCGCCGCGTGACTTTAGCCGAGAACGCGTTGTAGTTGGAATTCACAATACCAATGTTCTCCACGGTGTTGTTGAAGTTCGGCCACGCTTCGCGGCTGAGTTGTGAGCCCGGTCCGGGCGCCGCAGCGTTAAAATATATATAACGCGGCAGGTGATGGCCCTGCGTTCCCAGGTAACCGATTTCAAGGGCAGTATTCCTGCCCAATTGCCGTTGGACATTCAGTTCGTACTCTTCAACAGAGGGGGTCTCGCGGCCGTAATAGGTGCTGACCAGGGTGGGTGTAGGGACACACACCAGCGGAGCGGAGACACCACATGCGTTCGCCACACCGTTGGCGGCGAAGGGGTTTTCGAAGGTGAGGTTGTTGTTGGTCTCGGTAACCTGAAATTTTCCAGAAAGACTGCGCGACATGTCAAATACGGGATTGCCGGTGTCTTGTGTGTAGAAAATGCCAGCGCCCACGCGGACCGTCCAGTTGCTTGTGGGACTCCACGCAATCCCCAAGCGGGGAGCGAAATCCGTGTGGTCCGAGTTGACTAGATTTTGGCCTAATCGCCCATCGCGAGCGGTACAAACGCCTCCCTGAGCGACCGTCGGAAAGACAACATTGCCGCCGTTAAAGCTCCCGCTTCCGTTTTCGATTATGCAGGGCCTGGTGTTCGCTGGCTGTGGATTCAGACCTTTGGGATCGCCCTGAAGGTTAAAACCGGCGGGGAACCAAACATTGACCAGAGGCACTCTGTCACTCCAGGCCGGCACATATTCGTAGCGCAAGCCGTAGCTGAGGGTAACGTTCGGTCGGATCTTCCAGGTATCCTGGATGTAATAGAACTGGCTCGTCATGCGGAACCGCGCGACCGCCAGGGCGACGGCGTCTACCGTACTGTTGACATAACCGAGCATGAAGTCGGCAGGATTATATCCGGTGGCTTTATTCAGGAAGTTATATTGCGCGCGGGCATATTGGTTCCCAGTTTCGTTGAAATCTGTGCGGTCAACCTCGGCGCCGAACTTGAAGGAGTGGTTCCCGTGGATCCAGGAGATATTGTCCACCCCCTGCAAGATGTGATCCGAGGTCGTGTAAGGCCCATCCGTGTTGTTGCCAAAACCGCTAAAGCCATCTGCCAGGCTGATGTTGGGAACGCCCCAGGCCGGGGACGCCGGGTCGCTCAAGAGGCCGGGAAGATTTAACTGCTTGACGACGTCCGTTTTGCCTGCCAGTTCGGGCGCAAAGTTATTGTAGAAGTTCAAAAAGCCGACACGGGCTTCGTTGACCAGGGTCGGTGAGGGAATCCAGGTGTTATTGATGATGGCCTGCTTGGGTTTGGTCACCAGGCTCATGCCGTTTTGAGCCAGGGCGGGCATGAGGCCGGTTTCATTCTGCATGCTGAAGCGGCCAAACCAATTCGACTTCGCGTTCTGGGCAAAATCCACGCGCTCGGTAATTTGATATTTGTTTTGGGCGATATTGTCCAGCGCGAGATAGTTGTTGGACAGGCCATTGTTCGGTGCGTTCGGGATGTTAGGCGCAGGAAAGTACTGGAGGAACCCTTTGGCGATCGTGTCCAGACGGTTCCCGGGAATGATGTTGCCGGGGAACGGCAGGCCAGTCGTCGGATCCTTGATGACGTGCGTCGCCAGCACCGAGGAGAAGTCACCGGTTCGGAATGCAGCAGGGAATGTCGTGTAAACCGTCTGGGTCTGCTGTCGCAGCCTGAAGCCTTCGTAATTGGACATGAAGAACAGCCGATTCTTTCCATTGAAGATCTTGGGGATCCAGACGGGTCCGCCCAAAGTGTAGCCAAATTGGTTCCACTTAAATGGCGAGGATTTTAACGGGACGGTAGTGAAATTATAAGGGAGTGCGTCAAAATCGTTGTTGCGAACGAAATCAAACACCGTGCCGTGGAATTGATTGGTTCCGCTGAGAGTGGACACGTTTACCTGAATCTGCAAACGCCCAAATTCGGCCGGGTAAACGCCGGCTTGCACCTTGAATTCCTGCAAGGCGTCAATCGAAGGCAGCACGGCGTAGGTGTTGAAACCGGGATCGGTATTTTGCACACCGTCCAGGGTAAAATTCATGTATTCGCGGCGCGCGCCGGCGACAAAGATTTCCTGGGTAGATCGATCGCCGCCTTGGCGAGCGCTGGCCTGGCCTCCATTGGCAACGCTATTGTAGGCGACGTTGGGGCTGAGAGCGATGAGCTGGGTAAAGCTGCGCCCGTTCAGAGGCAATTCTTCCATGCGGTTGTTGTCGATGACCGTACCCACGGTTGCGCTCTCGGTGGTGAGGAGGGGAGCGCCACCCGCCACTTCCACCGTCTGAGTGACGGCGCCGAGTTGCAGGTGGAAGTCAATGCGCGCAATCTGCTCCACCTGTAATTCCACGCCTTCGCGGGCCTCGCCGCGGAACCCCTGCATCTCCGCTTTCATGTTGTAAACGCCTGGCAGGAGGGCGGGAAAAGCATAATCTCCGGCGCTGTTCGTAGTGGTGATGCGTGTGACGTTGGTCTGGGAGTTGGTGATGACTATCGTGGCGCCCGCTATGATGCTGCCACTCGGATCGGTGACCAGTCCCGTAACCTGACCGCCCGTTTGGGCGAAACCGGAGAAGCTCAGAGCGAACATCACCCCGAGAGTGTAGATGATGCGCATATTTCACCTCATTTGACCCCATTTGCATTGCAAACGTTTCCGACGCAATTGTGACAAATTACTGTTAAGACTCAAAAGAGTCAAGATAATTCTTCCATCAATAATATTTATGATTTGCATTACCTTTGTTTATAGGCCTGTCATGGCTTCAGACGGGCGGCCCGAGGATCCCTCTTTTTGCCGCTAAATATTGGGTATTTTGGCATTTTCGCCGGCACGGAACCGGCGATGCAAGCCCCCATCCAACTTTCTTATCCGCCCGCCATGGAAGTCAGGTGGCGCTTGACAGAGATTGCTTCAGGTGCGTATGATAGGAATCGATTGCAATAATCTCATGCCAGTAACTATAAAGGACGTCGCTCGGGAATCGGGCGTGAACACTTCCACTGTCTCAAGAGCCCTTAACAACGCTTACGGGGTGAACGAAAAGACTCGCCAGCATGTGATGGAGGTCGCCAGCCGGATCCACTATCGGCCCAACCACGTAGCGCGAGGCCTGGTGACCGGGCGGTCGCAGACGATTGGACTGGTGGTGAGTGATATTCGCAACCCATTCTTCGCGGAGGTTGCCCGCGGCGCCGAGGACGCCGCGTATCGTGCAGGCCGCGACCTGGTGCTCTGCAATAGCGACTTGAGGGGTGATAAACAGATGGACTACTTCGACTCGCTTTTGGCGAAGCGGGTCGATGGAATCGTCATGAACTCAGTTGCGGCGCTCAGCATTGCTCAGCAAGATCAGTTGTGGGCTGCCGGCGTACCCATCGTGCTGCTGAACCGCAGTTCGGTTCATGGGCGTTTTTCCTCGGTATTGGCAGACAATATGGCGGGCGGGGCGATGGCCGGAAACTACCTGATTGATTGTGGGCACACCAAGGTCGGCCATATCACCGGGCCGCGGGCACACGGCAACTTGACCGATCGCGCCAAGGGATTCCTCAAAGTCTTTCACGATAGAGGCCTCCCCGAGCCGAAGGTCATCCGCGGGAAACACACCTTCGCAGGCGGCTACGAATTGACCCATCAACTGCTACAGACAGATGGGAAAATTACGGCAATCTTCGCGGGGAACGATGTGCTTGCCTTCGGGTGTATTCGCGCCGCGGTCGAAAAGGGCATTCGTATTCCGGACGACCTCTCGATCATTGGTTTCGACAACGTGGAAATGTCTCAGATCACCAATCCGCCTTTGACCACCATCGACCAGCCGAAATACGAGATCGGAGAAGCTGCCATCGAGATGTTGTTGAACATGATGACGAAAGATGGAATTCGCGAACCGGAACACCGGATCATCGGCGTCCGCTTGATTGAACGCCAATCCTGCCGGAGGATTTCCGGATCAGCGGGACCGAATCGCCCGAATAGCAGGTCCGCGAAGCATCCTGCGGCGGTGGGTCCTGCCCGGGCCGGTCGAGCCGAAACAGAAGCGCGCCGGTAGCAGGTTATCTCGAATGCAATCCTCGCCCCGTCGCTGGCTGATGATCTCGTTCGTCTTCTGGGCGACGGTCATCAACTACCTCGACAGACAAACCCTTTCCGTTGTGGCTCCGGTCCTGATCGAACAGTTCCATATGAGCAATGAGGCGTATGCCCGCGTGATCTCAGCCTTCATGTTGGCGTACACCGTGTCCAACGGTCTTAGCGGTACAGTCCTGGATCGTCTCGGGACGCGAGTGGGCTTTGCTTTGACGATGGCCTGGTGGTCCGCCGCGGCCATGCTGCATGCCTTGGCCCGAGGGGCATGGTCACTTGGCGTTTGTCGCTTCTTGCTTGGCATCGGTGAGGCTGGCAACTGGCCGGCCGGCGTCAAGGTGGTTGCGGAGTGGTTCCCCGCCGAAGAACGCGCCCTGGCCTCCGGAATCTTTAATGGCGGCTCCGCGGTGGGAGCCATTGTAGCTCCGCCGCTCGTGGTGTGGATCACCCTCCGATTTGGGTGGAAGGTGGCATTTCTGCTGGTCGGAGCGATCGGGTGGTTCTGGCTCATCATTTGGTCCTTTGTTTACCACACACCGGAGGCGGTGAAGGCGGAAACTGTTCCTCCCACCGTTTCAGCATGGAAGCTTTTTCGCATCCGGTTTGTGTGGACCTTCACACTCGCCAAAGTTTTTCTTGACCCCGTCTGGTATTTTTACATCTTCTGGTTTGCTGAGTATCTGAAGGTCGTTCGCAATTTCAGCATGGCCTCCATCGGGAAATACGCGTGGATTCCTTTTGCCGTTGCAGGGACGGGGAACGTTTTAGGCGGATGGACATCCGCGTTGTTCCTCAAGCGAGGGTTTTCGGTGAATCTGGCTCGCAAGGGCGCCGTAACTCTTTTCGCGTTGCTAATGACCAGCGCCATTCCAGCTGTCTTGGTTCATTCCGTGCGCTCCTCCATCGCTCTCGTTTCCGTCGCCATGCTCGGATACACAGGATGCAACGCCGTCATGCTCGCCTGCCCCGCCGATGTTTTCCCCAAGAATGTTGTGGGCTCAATCTGGGGCCTGGCAAGCATGGGTTCGGGCTTTGGCGGCATGGTCTTTGCCCTGTTTACCGGATTGCTGGTCGATCACTTCTCTTACCTGCCTGTCTTTATCGGTTTCGGCATAATGCCACTCATCTGTGCAGGTATCCTCTGGGCCGCAGTGGGCCCTATTCGCCCTTGCTCTACCGGGGCACTCATGGAGTAACGTCATGAATGATGAGCGGTTCAAAGGTATGACGGCCCTTGTGACCGGGGCAAGCGGAGGGATCGGAGCAGAGACTGCTTTTGCGCTGGCCTCACGCGGTGCGTTTGTCCTGGCTCATTACCACACGAGCCGCGAGGAAGGCGTTAAGTTGCTTAATAGAATCCGCGCTGCTGGTGGAGAGGCTGAACTGGTTCAGGCCGATCTCAGCCAGAGTAACGGGATTCGGCGTTTCGTTTCCATGCTCCAGGAGCGTAAAAGTCCGTTGGACATCCTGATCAACAACGCGGGGTCTCTGGTGGAACGCACTGCGTTCCTCGACCTTACAGAAGAACTTTGGGACAGGGTGTTCACTTTGAACCTGACTAGCGCTTTTCTCACCAGCCAGGCGGTGTTGCGAGACATGGTCAAGAGAAAAGATGGAGTGATCGTCAACATATCGTCCGTTGCTGCGCGCTTTGGGGGCGGCATCGGCGCCGTCGCCTACTCTTCGGCCAAGGCTGCTCTCTCATGCATGACCAAGGGGATGGCGCGAGAATTTGCGGCGCAAGGAATTCGCATCAACGCGGTTTCCCCCGGCACGATCGATACGGACTACCACAGGCAGTTTTCTTCTCCTCAGGCTCTTGAGGGTGTCGTGAAGGCGACGCCCATGGGCCGTCTTGGGACCTCGGCCGAGGTTGCCGACGTCGTGGTCTTCCTCTGTTCTGAGGACGCTCGCTTTATCCAGGGACAAGTGATTGAGGTTAACGGTGGGTTTCTCATGGCTTAGGTTTTCCTTCGCAAAAACCAAAGCGGCGGGAAATCACCGAAAAATCCGCCAGATCTTTGGCAAAGAACTTTGATCTTGTAGTGGAGATGAAAGCTCTCTTCCGCTGTGAATCGCGGCTCGTGAGCACGAAAATGTCGATTCATTCTCCTTATGCTAAGGAGCGTTTTGAAACTGCGCGTCAAGATTCAGTTTTCCATCGTGACCGAATCGTTGGCCACTCTTCCATGGGAATCCACGTTAATGTTCTGCGATGGAATGAATATGGACAGCAAGTCGATCTGGCCGCGGAACCAAGGGTCGAGACAAAATGTTTAACGGCTCTTGCCGCGACCGCACGTTCAATCGCTTTTTCCGCCAAATCCATAACTCATTACCCTTGCTGGCACGCACTCGCCCTTGCCGGCCCACATTTGGAGGATAGGAATCAGGCATCGAAATGACATCTTCAAAGGAAGGCAGGCATCGTGAATTTCACGGGCAACTGCGCGGCTGAAGGATGAGGGGAGGCTGGGGCGTCTGGTTGAAATCAAAACTGTCTTGCATATCGCTCGCCATGGTGTCGCGGGAGCTAAGAGGTTGAAATTGGTAGCGCGCCTCCACGAACTTCAAAATTGAGGAATGTTCGTATATAGTGTGCGAAATGTAGCCTGGCTTGGCGTAGGGCGAAATAATCAACAGGGGCGCGCGGGGGCCGATTCCGAATTGGTCGAATGCCGGAGGCGGAACGTGGTCATAGAATCCTCCAAAATCGTCCCAGGCAATGAAGACCGCGGTGGAATTCCAGGCTGGACCCTGCATCAGCGCATTCATTGTATTCACGGTCCAATTCTCGCCCGCGCAGATGCTGTTCTGCGGATGCTCATCCGCGCCTAGGGCGGGAATCACCCAGCTCATGTTGGGCAACTGTCCGGTTTGCGCGTCGATAGCAAACTGCGCGCTGGACGCCAGGTGATCTTTGAACTCCGGCGTGTTCCCAATGTGATTGATCAAATTGAAGACGGTAACTGTTCCATCGGAATAAAACTTCCACGTTAATCCCGCACTTTGAATCCGGTCGGCGAGGGTTTGAAAATCAAAACATGGGAATTGATTGGTGATATTACCGTTGCCGTCCAATACTTGCACGGTTGCGGTGTTATCGCCGCCGCAGACGGGCGGACCCGGGCCTGAATCTGAAATATTGCTGATCACGCCGCCGGATTGCGCGGCGATGGTATAGAAATCGTTGGGCAAGCTGGGGCCATGCTCAGAAGTAAAAAAGTGATCGCCCAAAACAAACTGGCGAGCGTAAGCCCAGTAGTTGGGAATATCCTGCTCGTTCAATTGGGTGTAGGCAGTCAGGGCGCCTCCATAGATTAGGTCAAACTGGTCCATCTTGCCGCCGTCGATTGCTTGCAGACCGCAGTTCCAACTGTTACAAAGCCCGCTCACCGAAGTGTCAGCCATGTGGCTTAGGGGCACAACCTGCCCGGTGGAGATGGTCCCACTCGTTGCTCCCTCCGCCCCAGGGAACTTGCCAAAGTAATTGTCAAAAGTGTGGTTCTCTTTCAGGATAAAAACCGTGTGCTGGATCAAGCTGATGTCCTTCGTCTCAAAACTCACGGGCGGACTTCCTCCCGCACTGCCGCAACCCAAATAGAAGATGGCTGCGCAAGGCACAGCAATCAAGCCGACAGCGAGGCCACGGCAGGCCCATCTCTCCTTCCGTATTAATCCTCTTTTGAACATATGATCAACCGCATGAGCATGGATCTCGATCCAGCGCTAGCGTCTTCGCTACCAAGCCCCACGCAGCCTACAACCCCCACAGGGCCACAGCACCCTGTTATTTTGATGCAGAAGCGGGTCGGCTGGGGCAGGTTGAGGCCAGTTAAGAAAGCGCGAACATTCACGAGTTTTGCCTGGAGCGATATCGGGCGGCTGCATTCACTTCAAGTTCAAAGAGAACTACTGCGCTTGTTTGTAGGCCGGGTTTGCGGGCTGTGTCGTGTCGTAATCAACGCCGTACTTGTTCTTATGACCGGCTAAGAGGTCCCTGGTCGGTATGATTGTGATGGTCCCGAGGGAGCTTGACTCTTCGGTGATCGTCATCTCCCGCTCCAGTTTCTTGAGCGCTTCGGGAAGCGCCTGCTCTGACCAAATTCCCAAACGATATTGCCCGGGGGGCACGCCCCGGATTTCCACTGCTCCGAATTTGTTGGGCACGCCATAGTAAGGGGTTTTCATGGCGAAAATGACCGCGCTCATCTGCGGATGGATATTGCAAAAAATAAATGAAACTCCCGCCCGATCGAATTTAATGGAGCGAGTAGTTCCCGCTTCATATAAGCCCAAGTCAAACCGCTTTCCATCGTAAAGTGAGAAAACATTGTGAAAGAATGAGTCCTGGTTGGGGAACTCCACCATCGAGCCCACCGGAATCACCAAAAGGTGGGGCTCAAATTTCTTGTCTTTTTGGATTAATTTAAAATGATGAGGAAGCCCGGCGAGTTTGGCGTCAGCCTCTCCGGCAAGGTCACTGGAAAGCGGAGTTAGCCAAAACACGATGTTGGAATAATCAGGAGTTGTGGAGTGGGGTCGAGGAGCGGAAGCAAGTTCAACCTGCGCGGTAACCGTCGCCGCCTTGGCGCCCGAGGTCAGCGTGATTAGAAGTGGGCACAACAACACCATAATACCCAGATTTCGTTTTTGCCCTGGCGTGGTGTGGCTATTCAGATTAGAAGAGAATCCCAATTCCCAAATTGACTTGGTTTGCCGTTTGATTCGAGCCACTAACGTAATAGCTCCACAGGCGCCTATATTCCAGGGACAAAACGAGGTCTGAACGCGGCTGATAAATGACATTGGTAAATGCACCCCGATTTCGGATAAGGCCTGGGACGATATAGCTCTGCGCCGCATTGAAGTAGGTAAAATCCTCCGCCAGAGGATTATCTTCACCCAAAGCTCCGTTGAACTCAAGCCGCTGAGTGGGCCGGAATGCCATCTGGCCCCATCCCCCAACGGTATTCAAGCCGAGAACCTCAGTGTTCGGACTATTCAGAGCACCGTTGTATAATACGCTCCTTCCCAGGCCCCCGCCTAGCCCCCCGATGGCACGACCACGATAAAACTCACCTGTAAAGGTGAACCACTTCCCGAGGGGCAAATCCAAATCGGCAGTTCCGGCCCAGCCGTCGATGATTCGGTCGAACCCCCAATTCTGCCTGCTGTAATAGCCCCCCGCGCCGATGGTGAAAGGCCTGCCCAATACGCTTTGCGTCCATGCAACCCGTGTTGCCAGAGCAGGCAGGCCCGAGCTTTCTCCCGCTTGAGGCGCGCGGTTGAATTGAAATTTCGGCAATTCACCGGTGAGCGGATCCAGTATGCCTGCCTGCAATGTCACTTCCGAAGTGTCCGAGACATGTATTTCGTGCTCCACGCGGATCTGGGGCGCCCAGGACCAAAGGTTTCCGGCATAAGACAATGCGGGCACAGCAAGTGATGCATAAGAAGTGGGTGAAAGAGGGGAAAAGAATAAAGAATCCTGGCCCATGATGATTGAAGTGTCTTTCCAATCCATCCGGACGGTGGCGGTCCGCATACGCATGGCGCCTTCTGTAACGCCATTGGAAGACGTAGGGAAACCGCCGAAGAAGTCCATATGAATTTCTCCACTCGTCTTGGCGCCAGCGAGCTCAGGGCCAAATACCTCCAGACCGATCTCCGACTGGCGGACGGTGGCGCCAAAGGTCCCATTCGAGTTGAAGAAACTCGAACTCGATGCCCAGGTTGGCACGTCTTGATTTTCCACGCCCCCACGATTGGTGTAAGCATTAAACAAGGCGATGCCGGAAAGACGGACGCGGTACTTGGAAGCACTCTCAACTTTTGTCTGGTACTGGTCGTTGATTTTCGCTTTCAGGAGTTCCTGATCCTCCTCCAGGTTTGCGAGTCGGGCTTCCTCCTGGCCTTGTCCGTTTGAATCTCCAGCTTTGGATTCTGCGGGGCGAGCCGGAAGCGCATTGGAATTTCCAGGCGTCGGTGAAAGAGACGCCAAGTCACCGGGTTCTGCAACGGCCAATCGTGACCGGGTGTCGCGAAGCTCAGACTTTAGATTGGCAGTCTCCGCCTGCAAGTGATCCATCTGGCCCTGCATGCGGGCCATAGCGGCACGTAGCTCTCTGACTTCTCTCTCCAATTCAGGAACCGCGCCCTGGTTGGACGAGGATGGCGCAGATCCGGAGGTTGAGGGAGATTCCTGGGCCAGGCCCACTGGGCCACCCATGAGAAATAGGGTCCCGATGAATACCAGGCTCCCTAGCGATTGAAATGCACGAGTTTGCCGCATGTCCGCCTCCCTAAGCCGATTGAACCGCATTTATCAAAGAAGAAAAATCCAATATCAATTTGCCTGTCGAAACATCTCCCCAAACACCGGGTTGAATGAGAACATTCTTTGCAGTTTGATGACAATTGAAAACAGAACGTGCCCTGAATAATTGTATCGAATCGAGGGTTGCCGGGAAGGATCGTCACAGAGCAAGCTTGCGGTGATTTCGAAATGCTTCAAGAGCAAACTCCCCGGCCCTTTGAATCCTTTCTCAGTCCTGCCCCTTTTCGGCGGGCGGAATAAATAGAGAGCACACACACCTTTGGCAAATTGGATCGTTCGGAATGTCCAGGCGCTGTCGAAACTGCATCGCTTTGCGGCCATTCAAGATACTTATCAAAGGTTGTTCCCGAATATTGCCCAAGGCAGGATGGAAAAAACAAGGCTGGACGAATCCGTCAGAATCGATGACGGCGGAGACCCAGGGCGCATTGCAGCGTGGAGACTCCGGCTGAATCTGGCGCAGCAGGGCGCGGAAATGCCGGGGGATTCGGCGAAGCTTCTCGGGAGTTTCCACCACAAACCCATCGGGAATCTCCTGGCCGATTTCTACGACCAGCCGTTCGATTTCCTGTTCCATGTCTTCAATATCGCCGGACGTCAACCGCATTGTTGCCTGGCGATTTGAAGACCAAGCCTCGGGGCGGTTGAAAGCTTGCGAAGTAATGTCGACCGCGAGGAATGAAATGGAATCCAGCTTGAGCTCTCCCGCGGCGCTCACCGTATCGAGCAATGACCGGCAATTCTCCCTCTGCACTGTGCAGCGCCCTTGAATTGAAAGGTCCGGCCGCAGGGCGCGCAAGGTCTTGATGCCATCATCCATTTTTTGGAATGCTTTCGGAATTCCTCGAATACGATTGTGGATATCAGCGGGACCATCGAGCGACACAATGATGTCGTCGAAGTTTTCAGCGATCATTGGGGCACGCGAACCCAAAAGAAGGCCGGAGGTCAGTAGAGTGATGCGAATGCCAAGACCTCGAACTGCATGGCACAAAGAGGGCAGCGAAGAATGTAGAAGGGGTTCACCACCGGATAGCACCAGCCATTGGACCCTTAGTTGGCGAAGGGAGTCAAGATGGGGTTCCAAATCTTTTTGCGTTATTTCGCGAGCTTCGCGGATTTTCCAGATGTCGCACATCAGACAGCGACAATTGCAGCGGTTGTGGGGAAGAAGCACCAGGACAGGAAGTTCCCGAATCTCAAGGCCCGGATGTGTTGGCGGGGTGACTGCCGTCGAGGGTTCTATTTGAACTGAGTCGACCATCACGAAACCCTCTTCCCCGCCAGAAAGACCTCCTCACCCAGATGCATTCTAGTAGTTTGAAGCAGCTTTTGGAGGGGCGCGTGAATTAACCTTTCGATATTGCCGACCCGAATCACCTCAAATTTATCTAGACCAGTGCTTGGCCATCGGCCGGCCGCAGTGGGGGAGAGAAGTTTTGGCTTGCCCCCCACGATCAGGGCCTCCAAGTCTCTCGTGGTCATTTGGGTAAGCCTGGAGCAGGGCCGATCGCCCGTATCCGAAACCGCCAGAAAGTCCGCAATGCCTCCCAATCGAATCGTTCCCTCCCCTTTTATTAATTGCAGCACCCGTGCGGCCGATTCCGTAACCAGGGAATAAATTCTTTCCGGATCGAGGCGCGCCTCATCGTGGGCGTATCGAATCTCGTCCAAAAGATCGCCTTTTCCGGTCAACGCAGAATCGCTTCCGAGGGCCACATTTTTGTGTTGCTCAATTTCTCGCGCGTCCAAGGTTTTCCCCAAGGTAAATATATTGGAGGTTGGACACCAGATGAGTCCTGACCCGCGTTTCGCAAGCAATTGTTGCCCAACTTTATCCAAACCCACTCCATGCACGACCACGGTGTTGGCGCGCAGTGCCTTCAGGTGATCCAGGCGGAAGATTTCTTCTCTGCTCCGTTCATCGGTCCCCTCGGCCAGATGGATGATGAAAGGACGCCCCGGCGGAGTGGAACGGAAAGCCTTTCGAATGTCCTCCCCGAACGCCAACGAGTGCGCCCAGCCGTACCGGTTCATGACACGAATTGGAAATCTTCTGACGAGCGCGCGGGGGATGGCGGCATTGTGATGGCACACAGTGGTGACGCCGGAAAGCAAGTTCTTGATTGTTCCCCACCAAAGGCGGACCGGCTTGGGCACAAGCAATTGCTCGCGCACCGGTGATTCTAAGGGATGATAAACGTCCCTCGCCCAGTCTTCGAAATTGAGGTAAGGTCCCTGTCCAAGCCTGGGGAAAAGGTTGAATTCCAAATGATCGTGAACGTTAATCAGCCCGGGAAGCAGCAAATAGCCAGATAAATCGATGGTGGGCTGAGACTGGGCCGGCCGGATGGATGAACCATTCGATGCACTCAAGCCCGTTGTCTTGATCGCAGTGATGCGTCCGCGGCAGACTTCAACATCAGCTTTGACGGTTGCGTCCGCATCAATGGCCACGCGGGCGCCTACAAGCCTGCACGACACCAATGGGTGGACGCTCGTGGGTTCGACAGGAGTCTCCACAAAGACTGGCTCGTTCATCTTAATTCCGTACCCATCCCGTTTCCCCTGGACAATTGAAACTCCAGAATGAAAAGAGCCGGGAATTTCCTGATTGACTCAAAAATGGACCGTTTTCCCGCCCGGACAAAAATCCCGCGCTCCGGTTCGTCAAAATGAGATTCCACCTTACGCAGCAGAACAAAGCCCGCATTTTCGAACGCTTCGCATACCGTACCGATGGAATAATTGAAGCTCGCGATTTCAATGGCCCGGCCTCCAAAGTGGAAAGAGCGCTTCCAACCCCGGCGGTATCCATCAGGGTGAAAGTCCGATATGAGGACGCGGGCGAATGGCCGCGAGACCCTGGCGAATTCTCTGGCGAGCGCCGGAAGATCGGCGAGGTAGCTGACGGCAAAAGAGCAAATAATCAGGTGGGAGGAAAAGTTGCGAAGGGGCAGGGCGAAGCAATCGGCGCGGACCAAGGTGCCGGCAATCGCAGGCTTAACCGAACCAACTCGCAGCATTTCCTGGGAAAGATCCACGCCGAAAACTTGAGCGACGCGACAAGCGCGAAGCCGCCTGAGCCAGCGCCCCGTCCCGCAAGCAACGTCCAGAACACACGTGTCTTTCAAATCCGGAAGGAGCGGCTCCATCACGCGCTCCTCCAGCGTCAACAAGGGATTTGACCCGTCATCGTAAGTCGCCGCCCAAAGGGCATGCGCCTCCATCACCGGTAAGGTGAGAGGAGGTGCGCAAGCTTGTTCCAAGCCCGCCTTCACAAGCTTTCCTCCTTGGGCTTCCGCAGATTGATGAGTCGCTGCGCCCATTCCAATTCCAGTGGCCAGCAGTAAAATTCCAGACCATATCGCCACGCGCTCAAACTCTTCAAGAGGTAGCGGCCCCATTCCGGCAAGCGGATATCCTGCACGGTGGGCCATCGCGACGCCACGATGAGTTCAAAATTATCGATCAGCCGCTTGGTGGAGGACCGCAGCCAGGGCGAGGCAGGATCCTGGCGGGTGGTGAAATTGTACCAACGCTTGGTGGACCACTCTTCAATAGTCTCCGGGAATTGGACTTGGCCTTCGATACTTCCGTACATCCCGGTCCTCTGGGGAACCGGAATGTAGTGTTGAAGGATGATTTCTGAATCGGGATTGATTTTCTTGATTTTGCGAATGAACCGCAGGCACTCCCGGGTATCGCGTTCCGCGTCGTGCGGATTGCCAACCACAAAGGAAAACTCCGGGATGATTCCAAAGCTCCGAATGCGGCGCGCCAGATCCAAGGTTTGTTCCGTCTTCAGCCCTTTGTTCATTTCGCGCAGGACCCAATCGGACCCGGACTCGGCGCCAAAAAAGATCATTGTGCAGCCCGCCGCCTTGAGTCCAGCCAGAGATTTGTCCGAATAGCCAAGCAGGATGTCAATCCGCGCTTCGCACCACCAACGCAGCCGAAGAGGAGTGATCCGTTCCGCCAATTCGGACGCGTGGTCCTCTCGCAGAAAGAAATTGTTATCGTAGAACTGGATGGCATCGACGCCGTAAGAGCCCACGAGATGACGCAAAACCGACTCGGTCCGGGCCGGCGATTCCATCTTTTCCCGGCTGCCATAGGCGGTAATGACGCCGCAGAAACTGCACGCATACGGACAGCCGACGCTCGCCTGATGGACCGCCGTCCGGCGCCCCAGAAATGTGGGCAGAATGTACTTTTCGGCCGGCAGCCGATGATAGGGCAAGGTGGGAAAAGCGTCCGGGCTCTTCATCTTTCGTTCGGGATTGTTTCGATGCGCCCCACTCTCGTCTTTGTAAGAGAGGCCGGGAATAGTGTCGAATGACCGTTGACCGCGCAGCGCCTCCAGAAGTTCAATAAAAGTTTCTTCGCCTTGCCCACGAACCGCAAAATCGACGTACGTAGCGTTCAACGTGGCCGCGGTGTAAATGGAGGGAAAGTATCCGCCCCATACAATGGACACCTTGGGAAAGCGATGACGGATTTCCCGGCAGGCCTCCATCGCGGCCACCATCTGCGGCCCGGGCATTACTGAGACGGCCAGTAGTTCAATTTGCCGCGCCTCCATTAAATTGGCGATTGTCTGTGCCGGTTTTGGATCAACGTTCCCATCCACTATCACGTACTCTTCCCGGCCCTCGAGCATCGCGGCCAGCGAAAGAACCGCCAAGGGAAACCGCCGGCTGCGCGGTTTGGTCGATCGGGGATGGAATAGGATGATCAATGCTAGGCCGCCTCCCCGCTGGCAATAAGAAATTTGGCCGGCTCCCGGCGGCCCAGGATTTTCGCCCGCCACGGCCTCATCGCCCAGCCCAGGCCATACCAAGGCTCATGAAACTCCCAGCGAATCCCGTGCTGTTTCCCGAGGCATTCCAAAATGTCCCGCGTCAGGAATTCCTGGCTGGCAATGCTGTTCGATCTGAAGCCAAACCTCTTTTCAAATTGCGCGCGCTTTTCCTCCACCATCGCCCGGCCGCTGGACTCACAACTGTAAAACGGTGAGTCCACAATCAGCACGTGACCGGGCCGGCGAAGGCAACGCAGAGCTTCCTTAAGTGTCCGGCTGTAGCATTCGGAATAATGAAGAGAGGCATTGAAAACAACCAAGTCGAATTGGGTGCGAGCGAAAGGAAGGCAATCCATTTCCGCCTGAAAGCGTGGAAAATGCCCCCGAAGAAATGACAGGTAGTGGCGCGCGGCGCTCAATCCATCCAGGTCGTTGTCCACGAGGTCCACGGCCACCGCACGATGTCCGCGCTGGGCAAGCCGATAGCTCATCCAACAGTTCCCTGCCCCAACATCCAGGATGTCCATGGGTTGCGAAAATTGCTTTTCAAGTTGGGGAAAAATTATTCGCTCCAAATGACGGAAGCTGCGCCCGCGGATTTTCCACTGCCATGAATTCCTGCCCGTGACATCTTTGTACGGCAAGGCAAGAAAATAATGCGCCCCGCCGGCCCCGCGTGCTTCTTTTAACCGGATGGCCTGATACTCCCTGACAAATTGCCGAAACTTGTCCTCACTCGATGGGGTCATGGCGCGCCAGATTCCCTTGACGCGCCTGATCATGAAACCGCAGGACGGACATTCCTTTGGAGTTGATGTTTCATTGGGACTTAGAAAACCAACGCCCGCATGGCAGCCCGGGCAACTCAAGAAGAGCGAGTGTGCCGTGGCAGCGCTCTCTGATTGGGCGTCCCAGGGCAGACGTGCGACCTCGTTGACTATTGTGGACATGATTCTGTGCGCTCAAACATCATCAAATTATGGTCTGCAATGCTTCGGAAGAACGGCCACGCCGAGACTAGGCGGTCCAGCGATTTTGCCGCGGCCATCCCCCGAGGCAGCCGGATTGCAAGGCGTTCCACATACGACGGGGGAACTGAGATTCCTACTCCCTTCCTCCCTTTGAAACGGAAATAAGGGGCGAAGGCGCTTGTAAGGCTTCGAGCCGTGTGGCGATAAACGGGTATCACCCTCCCATCTCCAAGGCTTGCCTTAGTGACTGGGCCAAATCGTCGAAACGCCTTCTCCGGATTTGCATGCAACAAGTACCAAAGAATTTCCCAGGCACAAAACCGGCTGAAAACGCAGATGAAAACCCTGGCACCCGGCCTTAACAAAGGGGCAAGATCAACAGCAATATCAGAAACATCCCGGCTGCAGTTTAGTCCGCCGAAATTCGATAACAGTCCATCAAATTGGAAGTTCTTATCCAACATGAAAATGTTTTCCGTCTTGAGCGCGATGAATTCGGCACGGTGCTGTACGCCCGCTTCTTGGGCCTGACGCCGCGCGGCAAGAATCATTTCCGGCGAGGCATCGCATGCGACCACCTGCACCCCGCGCTGAGCGAGGTGAATTGCGTCGGCCCCCGTCCCGCAATTGATATCCAGAACGCGCTGGCCCACGCGGAAACACTTGTCCAACTCCCGCCAGACGGCTTCCCGCTGTGCGCGGCCTATAACCGTTTGAGTAAATACCTGGTCGTAGGTCCCCGCAAGCTCGTCAAAAGCGGTAACATCAAATTGGGCCAGTGCCGGTGAAACGTGCATGAAGGTTCAAACCTCTCGTGCTGCGATCGTCGCCTGCATGCCCTGCCGCGCATGGGCGATGCGTTCACGCAACTGAGCCGCCGTTGACGAGTCCTCGGAATTCTGAGGAGCGCGCAGGAAGCGGCTTAACTCGACCTCGGAACGAAGAAGTTGGTCGGCGTTTTGATAAAACTCCCTGGAGTGCCGGCCCGCAATTCGGAATTCCCGGTCCGAACTCGCGGTCCACGCCCCCCCGCGGACCACGCGAGAGGCCACTTCATCAAAATAGGGCGTTCCCTTGATGGGATAGGCGACGGTTGTAAGAAAAATATCCGGATCGGACTTCTTCACGTGCGCCACGGTCGCCTCAATATCTTCGAGGTCTTCTCCTTCATATCCCCACATTAAGAACATCCCAGTTTGAATGTTCCGCTCTTTGCAGAGGCGAACGGCGGTCTGGACCTCTTCCACCTTTACGCCGCGCTGCATCGCATCCAGAATTCGTTGCGAGCCGCTTTCCGACCCAATCCAAACTCTGAAGCAGCCCAGCTCAGCGAGGGCATCGGCGACCTGAGGATTCAAGCGGTCGGCGCGCGAGATGCACTCAAAGGGGATTTTGAGGCCGCGGCGTTTCATCTCCCGGGCGAATTCAAATAGCCAGCCGTGATGGATGGTAAAGACATCGTCCGCCATCCAAAGCATGTCGGGCGCATAACGCTGAAGGATCCATTCTAATTCGTTGACCACCCCGACGGGTTTCCGCCTTCGATGAGTCTTGCCGTAGACGGCGTGGCTGCACCACCGGCAGTGGTAGGGGCAGCCACGCGCGGTAATCATTGAAACCGAGCCCGCGCCGTGATGGGTCCGCCACGTCTCCAGATATTTCTCCATGGAAATCGATTCGCGGCACGGCCAGGGCTGCGCGTCGATGTCCGCAATCTGCATGCGCGGCGGGGTCTGGCAAACGATGCCCGAGGCGTCGCGAAACGCAATCCCATGCACACGTTTCAATCCTGTCAGATCGCGGAGCTTCAGGAGCGGGAGCACTTCCTCGGCTGTTAATTCGCCTTCCCCCATTACGACCACATCGGCGCCCGCATCAATATATTCAGGAATATAGGCGCCCGGCTCAGGTCCGCCCACTATGGTTCTCCAGCCTGCCTCCCGGGCCACGCGGAGAATTTCAACCACGTTACGGCGGGTCATCAGATTGGCATACACGCCCAGAACCGATGGTTGCGATGTGCGAAGAACGTGGAACAGCTCTCCCATTGAAGAAAAGGTCGAGTCGAAAACTTCGACGCCGAAACCCTTGGAGCGAAGATGCGAAGTCAGGTAAAGAATCCCCAGGGGAGGATACGGCTTCATGATTTGGAGCTCTTTAGGATCTCCATAAAGAAAGTAGCCGTGAGTCAAAAGCAAATCGGGTGATTTCATGAGTGATCTTAAATTTCCTGCCGGAGGTTAAACAATTTCCCCTGCGCCTCGACAGAGCATCAGCAGGCAGCAGCCTCCGTCGAGCATGTCAGCACCGGCAAAAGCGTGGGCATTTCGATCCTGCAAGTCTTTTCCATTTGTTCGACTCGAGCCCAATGTTGAGCCAGGCTCTGCGCCCCAGCATCGCCAGTCTCATGCCCAAATGCGCCCGCACTCGCCGATAATGCGGACGGTGCACTCCAGGTCTCCACCTCTGCGTGAATGGCATCGCGAAGCGCGCGGTAGAATTCCGTGGTGTAGGCTCCCTTGAACATCATCGAGAGGTCTTCGCTATCAATCCAATTGGTCTTGGAGCCGAGCTGCTCGCGCACCCGGGCGTGAAACGCGGTGCCCGGAAGCGGGTAGGAAATCGAGACTCCGATGTCGTCCGGCCGCGTTGCACGGACCAATTCGATGGTTTTCCGGATGTCATTCCAGGTTTCGCCCGAATACCCAAACTGAAGAAAGAAACCTGTGTGAATACCCGCGTGTCGAAGATGCTCGCGCGCTTTCACTACTTGATCAACTCGCAGGCCTTTATCCATCGCGTCCAGAATCTTTTGAGATCCGGACTCCACGCCGAGCCACGCCTCGGCGCAGCCGGCACGACGGAAAGCGAGGGCTACATCTTCGTTCATCAGGTCAGCCCGCGTTTGCATTTTGAAGGGCACGGCGGCGTCGAGTTGCTCGACGTGGTCGGCCAAGTCCAATACCCAACGGTTCTTGAGGCCAAAAATGTCGTCGGCAAACCAGAGATGGTCCGCGCCGTATTCACTCTTGAGCAGCGCCATCTCACGCGCCACGGTTTCCGCGCCTCTCACATGGAATCGGTCTCCGTAGATAGGCTTGGCGCACCAATTACAGCGGTAAGGGCATCCGCGGCTCGCCACGAGGTTCAGCGAGAACACACTGTGGGCGGATTTCCACGCGTCGCGATAGCGTTCAATATCCACCAAATCTCGCGCGGGAAACGGAAGCTCATCAAGGTCTTTGATCAAAGTGCGTGGAGGAGTTTTATAAAGTCGCGCGCCTTGAGATTTCATAAACGCCAAGCCCGGGATTTCGATTGCATCCTGACCTGAGTTTCCGATGAGAGAATCGACAAGCTCAAGCAAAGTTTGCTCCGCCTCCCCGATCATGATGAAATCCGCCCCACCCTGCAGATATTGGGAAAGGTGATCGGTGGAGTCAGAGCCATTCACCACCACCCGAGCCCCCGTCGCTCGCGACAACCCGATCATTTCCAGGGCAACCTCGCGCATGCGGCTCAGGCACATTTTGGAGAGAAAGTTGAAGTTGTCCTCACAGAGCGCCACCACGCGAGGCCGGGCCTGCCGCAATGCCGCGGGAAAACCGGTGGCCGGGTCCTCCAGCATGGGATCGAAGACTGCTACCGAATACCCGTGCTGCCGCAGCAGCGCCGCCGCGTAAAGTGTGGCCAGGGGCGGATAGGGTTGCATCTTGCGGGCTTGCTTCCGGTCATAATATAGATGATATGAATGGGTCAGAAGAACGTCAACCACACGACACCTCTCATACGGCGCTCTGCGCCACCGCGGGCTCAAGGCGTTTGGCGTCTACAGCGGGCTTGGCAACCGGCGTCATTTTCTTGAGCTTGTGATTCAGCCAAAGTTCAACGGGGAAGCTGTAACAGTTGTGATTCAATCTCCACTGAGCCGGATAGCTGAGCGCTCGTTGCAGATTCTTCACCACGCGGGAAGGATCGCGCTTGGCGATGGGCTTCCGGTCGAAGGCAATGCGCAGGTAATCGCGCATGGTTTGCAACCGGGCATGCTCCTTTCCGTTAAGCCAGGGCAGAACCGTGTAGCGGGGGAAATAGTCGGCCCATCCCTCGAGCGACTTGGGAACCTCGATGCCCAGTTCCCTGGCGTGACTCATGATGGGAGAGCCGGGATAGGGGGTGAAAATATTGGTCCAGAATTCCGTGCCCGGAAATCGCCGGCAGACGTCCATGATGAACTGAATGGTTTCGTTGCGCTCTTGGGCGCCCTCACCCGGAAATCCGAAGATGATATTGAAGGATGGACGAATGCCCGCCTTTAAACATCGTTCGGCCGACTGGTAAATGGATTCAAAATCCTGGAAGGTCTTGTTCATGAGCTTCAGGATTTTTGGCGAAGCGGAATCCACCCCCTGACAAATCTGGTGGAGTCCCGCTCGGCTGAGCAGGCGAAGTTCGTCTGTCGTGAGTTTAGCCGTCAAATTGGTGGTGGCCTGAATACTCCACTTGAATCGCCCTCCCACGCGGACCAAACCTTCGGCAATCTGGACGGCCCTTTCGAGGTCGACCAGGAAGTTGTCATCCACCACCCAAAGCATTTCGAGCCCATAACGCCTTGTGAGGTCGTGAGTCTCTTCCACCACTTGCTCGGCGGGCAGCGAATTCCATTTGCGCCCGTAAACACCAGCATTGGTGCAGTAAGAGCAGTCAAATGGGCAGGCCAGGCTGGAGGTATACATGGCCCAGCGCCGCCCGCAGAGTTTTTCATAAGCATCGAAATCCGCGAGGTGATAGGCCTTGGAAGGCATCTCCACCAACGGCTTGAGGGCGCGGGGAGGGTTGAAGATCAAGCGGCCATCGTCTTTGTAGCCTACGCCGGCAATCCCCTCGAGCGAACTGCCATCGCGCAATCGCTCGACTATTTCGAGCAGGGCGTCTTCACCCTGCCCGCGCACCACGATGTCGATGTATTCCGATTGCAGCGTTTGGTCGGGAAGCAATGAGGGATGCCAGCCGCCCAGGATGATGGGAAAATCTGGATTCCATTTCTTGACCGTCCGGGCGAGATCAACTGTCTCCCGAATCATGGGACCGGTCACCAGCGAGATTGCCAGGCAAATGGCGTCTTCCAATTCTTTCATTACCCGCGATTTGAAATCGGGAGTGATCGTAGAATCGATGATGCAAACTTCGTAACCTGCGCGCAGGAGCGGAGTAGCAACGGCGAGAATGCCGAGAGGCGCGGTGGCCTCCGTGCTCGAAAACGCGGGAAAAAAGAAAACGACCTTCTTGGACTTCACGCTTCAGTCTCCGGATCAAGCCACAAGCTGGCGCAACATTGCAAAGGCTACCAGCGTTGATTTAAGCGAGTGTCATGGGCTAATCCCGTCTGTGCAAAAAAGTTGTCTCCGGAATCGGACAAACAATCTTGGTTGTGGCCCTCTGCCGGGGCCCGTTGGTCTATACTCGGGCTCATGGAGAATGAGAACAAATGAATCTGATCAAGAGATTGGAGAAGTTGAGCTTCTCACTTCGAAGATGCGCTGGGCGCCTGGGGATTTTTTGCCTGGGGTTCGCTGCCTTACCGCTCCCATTAAAGGCGCAGGTCTGGCCACCGTCCATGCCCCCTGAAAAAACGGTCAGAGTTTATGGCCAGGAAATTCGTTACTTCGAAGCGGGCGCGGGGCCAAGCGTGGTTTTCCTGCATGGGATGGTGGGAACCTCCACCGATTGGGCGCTTACCCTCGGTCCGGTTTCCAGGAATTGTCACGTGTATGCCATCGACCAGATTGGTTTCGGCCGTTCTGCCAAGCCTATGATCGAGTACAAGATTTCGACCTTTGTAGATTTCCTTCAGGAGTTCATGCGAGTGAAAGGCATTTCGAAAGCGACGGTGGTGGGCAACTCGCTGGGTGGATGGATTGCCGTAGATTTTGCCGCCTCTCACCCGGAGTTGGTTGACCGTCTGGTGTTGGTTGACGCCTCGGGCCTCGATGCTCCAGTTCATCACAATGTCCCGGTGGATATGAATCCGTCCTCAATGGAAGGCATGCGCAAAGTCTGGCAAGTATTGCTTTATAACAAGAACCTCGCCGGGGACTCACTGGTGCGTTCATCGTGGGAAAATCGTTTACGGGGCGGCGATAGTTACACCATTCAACGTTTGGTGGCCGCATTGGTGGCCGGAACCCAATTCGAGGATTCCAAAATGGGATCGATCCGCGCGCGAACGTTATTGATTTGGGGGCGTAATGATGAACTGGAGCCTGTGGATGTCGGCGAGCGATTTCACAAAGCAATTTCGGGATCAAAAATCGTTTTGATTGACCAATGTGGCCACGTTCCCCAGATCGAAAAGCCAGTGGAGTTCAACCAAGCGCTTACTGACTTCCTCGCTGAGCCCTAGCTAAGAATCAAGAGGAAGTCTTGACCCTCACAGTGTTCTCAGATATGCGATCAAGGCTTTCTTGTCCTCTGGAGATAATTCGAGACCGAATGGATGTCCTTTCACAGCGCGCGCCTTGACCCCCACCCCGCGAAATCCAGTCGGGACATAATCATCACGCAAGCGGCGTGGGTCAAACCAATCTTCAAGTGTGGCTACGGAGCCGTCATGCTCAAAGGGCCCTCGCAGCCAAACTCCTCGAAGTGAAGGCACTCGATAATAGCCCGTGCCCACACGCGTCTTGAGAGCCAGGCCAGGGTCGGTGCCTACGGTAATCGGCAGGATGGCAAACCGCTTTAAATCAGCTGCGGGCGGCTGGAATCCTTCAACGGGAGTCAGCATGTTGTTGGTATAAAGCGGTGGGGTGTGGCACGCCGCGCAGCCTTCCCGCTCAAAAACCTTCTGGCCGCGCTGGGCGACAGCATCAAAGTGATTCGGATTTGGCGGCATCTTGATGGAATAAATATACAGGGCCAGGGCGTAAAGCTGGTCGTCGCCATAGCGCAGCTCGGTTGAAGGATCGGGCAATCGCTCCAGGATTTTGAAGTCCGCGAAGGTTTCAAAGCGCACGCCCAATTGGACCAACGCTGCGTAGCGCATCAGGTCGCCTATTGACCTCTGCTGAATCAATCCAGTGTGATCCAGGTACTGGCGATCCTTCACCCCAATCAGGCTGGGAACCAGCGGGGGATAACGAAGGCTGGTGTTCACGCGGATGGCCACTCCGGGGGGAATTGCTTCGTGCAATGTGGCAATCTGCGGAATGGACATCTGTTCGGCATCGCCAAAGGGGTCAGGGTGCAGCCAAGGCACTCCCAAAGCCATGTGCCATTCGTGGGCAAAGCGTTTGGTAAAGGCGGCAGGATCGCCGGCCTCTGCCACTCGGCTGCGAAGAGCAAAGCCCACGATGCGATCGTAAGGGATGTTACCCTGAACGCCCTTGAGCACGGTTCCGTCGGGCATCACACGAGTGTGGCAAGTATTGCAGGAGCCTTCGCCCAGTTCCAGTTTTCCCTTCTCCCGGATTTCCCAGCGGCCAAAGGGCAGCGTGCCATCTTTGGCGACAGGGACGTCGAGCCTCTTGTACCACTCGGGATTCCGCACATCATCCTTGGTCATGAAGAGTGGCGTATCAAAACCAATGGGAGCGTCGTAAACAAGTTCGCCAGCCTTGATCCAATCTTCCTTGGTTTTTAGCTTGGAGCTGTCAAACGCAATTTGCGGTTCCTGTTGCCGGAGCCATTCCATGTAGCCTGGTGGCTCTTTGTCCGGGCGATAGATGGGATAACTTTTGTAGATGGGTCTGACGGGGATTTTGTAATACCAATCGGAGGACACAAACGTCGGCGAGGCTTCCGGAACGGCGAGCGGGACCATAAGGGTTGCCAACATTTGGTCATCCCAGACTCGGGGGATATCAGGGTGAAACTCGTCGGCAGCTTTGTCCGCCCTCGCCGCGCAAACCACCAACGCAACGCTTACAGCGGCCACTAGCAAGATGCCGGACCGACGGGCTGATCGACCGCGTGAATGTCTAGAGAATTGACTCATTCTAATCTCACTCCAAATTCTTTCTCGGCTTGTAGAGCCAACTTAATGGTTTGCCATCAAGGCCGACTCAGATTCAGGCAGCAACGGAGAGATCACAACAAAACCCAACAGAATCAGGCCGAGCGAGTGTCCGTAGGTATAATCGAAAAATCCCGACATCACAAATCCGATTAAGCCGAGCAACCCGGCTCGACAAACGAATTGGGCCTCCCTGCTAGTGGCTGCTCTGGATGCTTTCACGAGATCGAGAAATAACACTCCAAGGGTCAGCATCGCTGCCAGGGCAACGGGAATTCCGAATTCCGCCGCCAATTGGATGGCGTTATTGTGGAGATGGCCATGGTAGGCGGGCACAGGTTCGCCGGCTTTCAAATAATTTCGATACAATGACTCAACCCGGCCCGGCCCGACGCCCGTCAGCGGCCTTTCCTTAATCATTCGCCAACCTACGCGCAACATCTGCAACCGCTCAGCGTTCGAATAGAAGTCAGGACGTAAAGACTCAAGCACTCTCAGGCGAACCGGGCTGGGCGCCGCGACATAAAGTCCCAGGGGAACGAAGGGAAGAACCCAAAGCCATTTTGAGCGCCGCCTGACAAGCTCGACAGCTAGGAGCAAGAAACAGGTAATCCACGTCATGCGGGTCAAGCTGAACAAAATGGCCAGCCCGTGTATGACGGCCACCGGCCACCAACGGCGGCGCTCTTCCGGATAGAGTGACCAAAACACAAGGAACCCTGCCATCACCAGGATTTCCACGGTTCCAAAAACCATCCAATTATTAAGGAGTCCCCCGCTGCGCAGGAAGAGGCTGGCTTCGTCCCCCGTCCCCAAGCTTGACCAATAACTGAAAATTCGCGAAGCGAAATCAGCCAGCAGGAAGAGTGCCCCCAGGGTGGAAGTGAGAAAGACTCCGCGCCAGACGAATTGGCGGTCCGTATCTTTGTTGATAGCTGGCATTACAAAAAACACGGCGGCGATGAGCAGCAGATGGCGGATTTCACTCCACCCGGCCCTGTGCTCGGGCGATATGACCCAGGAGAGGATTTCCAAGCCAGCCCATGCCAACCAAAAATAGCAGACACGGGGAAACCAAATTCGGGTTTGTCCCCGGACACAGCTTACAATCCGGGCGGCGATTGCCAGCACCAGAAAAATCTCGGAAACTACGATCGAGATGGGGACGGCACAAAAAGCAAGCCCCAGAGCCCAGCACTCGTTGGGACGGTATTGCAGAAAGGCTTCCAAGGTCCCATCCGAGTGCGTCTGAACCTTCGAATACGGTGTTCCATCAACCTGAACAAGTACACGGCTCATTTCGTTTTAGAAAATCTGGCGCGTTAGGTCGAAACCGATAAACAAACCGCTCGGCTTGTCCGCGGTAGGGTCATCCAAGTACGAGGCGCGCGTTCCAGCACGCTGATTGACAGTAGTTCCCGGGCTGGTGGTGAAGCCAAACGTGAAGGCATGGCGCCAGAGCCTCTTCTGAATTCCAATAGAATAGGCGGGGCGATGGATGTCCATTTCCCGATAGCCGACGAAAGTTGGAATCACCTCGGCAACGATGGCCACGGTGGGGCGAATATCAAATGCGCCGCCAAATCCGACGGAGAAAGTATTGACCCCGGGCAAATTGGGAACGGGGTCTGCTAGATTCGCTTCCGGCGGCACCAAGCGGCGGTTTTGGAATGATAGTGTCGGCACCGCGTATAGCTGGGCCTTCTTACCCAGGCTTCTGGAGAAAACACCTTCAATGTTGGCGGTAAAGTTCTTGGAGAAATCATTCTCGCCGTCTACCGAGAATCTAATGGCGCCATTCAGGGGACGCCCGTCGTGTTCATCCGCAAAATTATATGCCGCCATCATTTGAATGGGGCGACCGATGGTGCTGGGTGAGCGATAAAGGCTGACTGAAAGATCCCGGGTCACCCCGTAGCGGATTCCAAGCGATGAGATTGAGAAATTATCGAGGCCACCCAGAGTGTGCCCGAGAGCTACTCCGCTGAACGCGGGGCCGTATGCAAAACGGTGGTTGAAATTGACATAGAAACCATGCCGATCGAGCCGGCGGCCGGTGGGCAAGCTGAAAAGATAATCATCTCCGGGCGTGTATACATTGGAATCTTCTTCCGTGGCTTGCCCAGCTCCTGCCGGGTTGGAGTTGCTTGCCTCGCCGAAAGATCGAATGTGGGCAGCGGCAAGCTTAATTTCATCCTCGGACAGTTTTCCCTGCCAGGCGGGCATTATGGTCCCTTTTCTCCCATGATGGATCGTATCGATAATTTGATCGTCCGTCAGGCTGGCTTGTAACTTCGGGTCGGTGAAGTTCGGGGTCTTGAGGCCTGCCACGCCTTTGCCATCAATTCCATGGCACTTTGCGCAATTGTTTTTGAAGATTGTCGCCCCGGTTTCTTGTCCGCTTCCCGAGGCCAAGCTTGATTCCTGGTTGTGGTCGCTAACCGGAACAAGCTCCGCTGTAAGTTCTGCTGGACTGACGGTTCGAGTCACCAGATCGACCAGGTATTTCTTCCCCTCACGCTCCAACACCATGGTGGTAGTCGACCCATCCACAAAGGATATTCCCAGCGATTCCGGCGGAACTCCGGGAGCCGCGGAAGATGGTTGAGGGTGGGAGCTTGCTGGAGTGATATTCGAATCCTTCGCACGCGCCAGAGGAATGACAATGATCATGCCTAACATCAGTGCTATGGATCGAGTGGCGTCAACGCAAATTGATTTCCTGGTGCTTCTGTTGATCGTTTGCATGTGGTGGCTCTCCAATTCGCAGTGGAATATTCAGCGCACTTCAGGTCCCGCCCTGAGCGCAGAATCCATAAAACGACAGCGCAAGCGGGAATGTCATCCGTAGGCTGTATTCAATTTGTAAAGGTTTTGTGTGGGCCTACCGTTTGCGGCAGAGAAGGTATAGTCTAGTGGGGATTTGATTGGCGGAAATTGAAACCCGGCGGAAAAGAGTTACCGGACGGAAATAGGATTTGCAACCTTATTGGGCGCGAGGCATCTCGAACTGCTATGGAAAAACTTCTGATTATTGAGGATGACCGTGCAATTCATAAGGCCCTCAAGCAACTATTTGAGGCGGAAGGGTACACCCTGGAGTTCGCCACGGATGGCGCGGCCGGTCTGGCCGCCTTCAAAGCGGCGCCACCTGCCCTCGTGATTTTGGATTTAAGGCTGCCCCAGGTGCCGGGCCGCGAGGTCTGCAAGGAAATTCGGAAAGTTGCGCCTTCCCTGCCCATCGTCATCCTGAGCGCCACTACTGAAGAAGTTGACAAGGTATTGATGCTGGAATTGGGAGCGGATGATTACGTCACCAAACCTTTCAGTCCCAAAGAACTCCTGGCGCGGGTGCGTACCGCGTTGCGCCGATCCCAGAGACCTGTCGCGCTGGATCAATATGCCTTTGACACGGTCTCGATTGACTTCTCCAAAATGGAGCTGAAGCGCTCGGGAAAGCTTGTGGAGATGACACCTCAGGAATTCAAGATTCTCAAATACTTTGCCCAGAATCCCGAACGCGTGATTTCACGGGACCAACTTTTGAATGAAGTTTGGGGTTATGACTGCTACCCCACCACGCGCACGGTGGACAACCACATCCTGAAGCTGCGGCAAAAACTCGAAGCAGATCCCGAACAACCCACTCATTTCCGCACCGTCCACGGTGTGGGCTATAAATTCGTTCCATAAGGTTTCTCCATGGGATCACCTCACGTTGTATTGATTGAGGCGCGAGAGCACTCGTAAACCAGGCCTCCGCGAACTGAGAAAATGACCAGAGTTAGACTTCGGACCAAACTAATAATCTCGCTCATTCTCATCTCCAGCGGACTCGCCACCACGACTGTCCTGATTGTGCGGCGTGAGGTGCAAGCGCAGGCGCAGGCCGGCATCGACGAGGCGCTTCACAATTCGGTGCTGACTTTCCAGAACTTTCAGCGGGAAAGGGAAGCGACGCTCACCCGTTCGGCGGGATTACTTGCGGACCTCCCAATCTTGCGGGCGTTGATGACCACTGAACACGCCGCCACCATCCAGGATGGCTCCAACGACCTCTGGCTTTTGGCCAAAAGTGACTTGTTCGTGCTAGCCGACCGCGAAGGCCGTGTAGTTGCCTTGCATACGTCAGTCGAAGGATTCTCACGGGAGGCGGCCCAAGTGGCGCTTCGCAGTTCTTTACAGAGTTCCGAAGACAGCGACTGGTGGTTTGACCAGGGCCACCTATACCGGGTGTTTCTGAAGCCCATTTATTTTGGTCCGCCCTTGGGAGGTTCGACACTCGGTGTTTTGGGCGTCGGGTATGAGGTTAATTCCAGTGTGGCCAAAGAAGTCAGCCAGATTGCCTCGAGCGAAGTCGCATTTCGATTCAACAAGAAGGTGGTTGTTACCACCTTGACGCCCAGCCAGCAGGCCCAATTTATGACCCAAGGCGATCTATCACTCGGCGATGATTTTCAAAATCCGCGAATCATCCAACTCGCCGGGGAACGATTCGTCGCTGAGTCAATCGAGCTGTCATTCCCTGAAAGAACGGTAGTCAGCCTGACCGTGCTCAAGTCCTACGACCGTGCGACGGTTTTCCTTCGGAGTTTGAATCGCTGGATGTTGGGAATTGGTCTGGCCGCAATCCTGGTAGGAACCGCCCTGGCCTTTCTCCTTTCACATACTTTTACCCGGCCTCTCGATAATCTTGTCTCAGGTGTGCATGCCCTCGAGAAAGGCGATTATGATTACCCCCTGCTGGCTCAAAGTGGGGACGAGGTGGGCGAACTTACGCTGGCCTTCAGTAGAATGCGGGACAGCCTGCAAAAGTCTCAGAACGAACTTTTGCACGCGGAACGTTTGGCCACCATGGGGCAGATGGCCAGCGCAATATCCCATGACCTTCGGCATCCGCTCACCGCCATCCTGGCCTATGCCGAATTCCTTTCGGAAACCAAGCTTCCGGAACAAAAACGCAAGGACTTCTACGAGGAGATTCGGCAGGCCGTCAATCGAATGGCCGACTTGATTGCCTCAATGCTGGAGTTCGCCAAGACTCGCCAGAATCTGAATCCCGTCTATTGCAGCATCGAGGATTCCATCCGCCGCGCCATTCAGTCTGTGCAGGCCAAAACGGAATTCCGCCGCATCGCCATCACGACGTGGCACGAAGGACGTTGTGAAGGGTGGTTTGATCCTGTCAAGCTTGAACGCGTTTTCCACAATCTCTTGATGAACGCCTGTGAAGCTGTCCCGCCCGAGACAGGAATAATTGAAATTCGAATCCGCCAAAATTCGGAAGGCGTCGAAGTCAAAATAGTCGACAATGGGCCCGGAATCCCCGAACCCATCGTCGAAACCATTTTTGCCCCTTTCGTCAGCTACGGGAAAGAAAATGGGACCGGTCTGGGATTGGCGGTTGCAAGGAAAATGATTCAGGACCATGGCGGCAATATTTGTGTGGAACGCACAGGCCGCGAGGGAACTGTGTTTATTCTGACCCTCCCCATCGGCCATCCCCTTGAGCCCGTGGCCAAGAGCTGAATGAATCTCCTCCGTTTCGAATCCGCCTTATTCTTCTAAAACTTTACAATCTGACTACAGAGGATTGACACAACCACCCCCACACCTCTCTACGATGGATGCCGCCCGAGTCGGATTCTCGTTTGTCGTGTCGAGGTGATGATGGTCAGCGGGTGTGGCCTGCCGGTCATGGAATTGAAACGGGGTTGGGAGTTGGACTCACGAGATTTTTTCCGAACGAGGGCGCGTTGGCCCATGAGCGAGAACCTTCTAATGGCCGGAAGCCAGATCCGGCTATCAACCAACTCCGAGAGCATTCTTTTTTATGCCCGCAAGCTCTTCGCGAGTTTGCCCGTCCACGGGGGAAATACAGGCTTGGATTTTAATTTTTGGGTGGATTTCGCCCAAACTTCCCCTTCGCAGCCATGGCCCAAACCCTATTTTAGAGGCATGGGGCAGTTCATTTTCGCGGGCTTTGACGGGCTCAACTCGCTTCTGGTCGATCTCAAGCAGCGCCTGGTGGTTGGACGCTTTACCAACGCCTTTGCGGAAGATGAGGTCGTGTGGAAAAAAATCCTGTTCCCGGTTCTTCCTGCGTTCTTGAGTCCATCGATTCCAGTTGCCATCCTTCATGGGGCGTGTGTTGAACACAAGGGAAGCGGACTGCTTTTGGTTGGGCCTTCGGGCAGCGGCAAATCGACCATTGCTTTCACCCTAGGCCGCCTTGGATTCGGGTATCTTGCCGATGATCGAACATATCTTTCTTTAAGGAATGGCCGCCTTTTCGCGTGGAGTGCGGGCGGATTCTTGAAACTTCGCTCCGATGCGTCAGGCCATTTCCCCGTAGCCGAAGGAGGAGAGCCTGGCGTTAGCTCCAAGGGCGAGAAATTCATTGAAGTTGACCCGGAGGATGACCTTGGATTCAAGCGCGTCAAGTGTTGCGAACCTGAATGTCTGGTCTTCCTTGAGCGTGGGTCTGAAGCCACTCCTCAATTACGACAAGCTAACCACGCCGAAATTGCATCTCGCCTTGAGCGCGACCTGAAGTGCAATGGGAATGACACAGAGTTCCACAAGGACGTTTTTCAGGGACTGGTGCAAATGCCCTGCTATGTTCTCCGCAATCAAGGCTCCCCGGAAGCTGTTTCGAATACCCTGCGCGATATTCTCCGCAGGCCGACAGGTGAAGCCCAACCTCAGAGCGTCTCTTTGCCGCCACTTTCAGCCACCACGAAGTTGTCAACAGACGATCCCCTTCGCCGCTCAACCCCCTTGAATTACGATCTCGCGTTCAGCGTGATGGGAAGGTTGGGAAACCTCGCGACTAATTCAAAATCAATTTTCGAGTCGGCGCGGAAATTATTTTCCCAACCCGAAGCGGCCCCGCACGCTCACCCGAAATTCTCCTGGCGAATTGTGAGCGAGATGGACGGTAAAACTTCGCCTCCGTGGCCGTCGTCTTCGGCCTTTTCATCCGGCGCCCTCCGCTTTGTCAACATCGGCCAGCGTAGTTTTGTCGCCATCAACTTGGAAACTGCTGAGGCCGTCGGTTTTATTTCTGAGCGCCTAGCTCAAGATGAGCCCGGTTTTGCCACGATTTTTCTGGCTACTCTGTTCTATTTGACCGTCCCCATCCTTCGCCTCACGCCTCTGAAAGCGGCCTGCCTCTCCAAGGACGACCGTGGCCTTTTGCTTCTCGGTCCCGCGGGAAGCGGCAAAACCTCCTGTGCTTATGCCTCCAGCAAGTTGGGCCTCGAGATTCACGCTGACATGGCCAGTTTCCTGGAATTGCACGATGCCGGCGTGCACGCCTGGGGGGAATTTTGGCCGGCTCTGTTCCGTGAGGAAACAGCGGTCACATATCCCGAGTTGAGATTCCTCGGACGGCGCCTTGAGCATGATAGTGAGACGTTTATTGCCGTCGAGAAGAACCTGCTGTGCCGCCAGCCAGCCCGCCCGGTTACGCTGATGCTAGCCGTGGTCCTCGAGCGTGGTCATGCAGAAACCCCGCGCGTGACACGGCTCTCTTCCAGTGAATATTGGAACGCTCTCCGGGTCAGCCCGCCGTACGAAGAGTTGGGCACATTCAGAACTCATCAGGAACAAGTCCTGGCAAAGCTCGCCAAAATTCCAGCATACAAATTAACCTGTGGAAATGATTCTGCCGAAGCGGCCAAGTTCTGCCGGTCTCTGTTGAGTGCCCATGACATTTTGAAGGCTGTGCGATGAACCTTAAGGTTAAAGAGGAAATCGTAAAGACGATGCGGGTGGGCGATACGCCTTGCGATGGCAAGGAACGATTATCGCGAATTCAGCGGGGCCAATGGGAAGGGGCCTTGAGCTGGCTGGTCCGGAGCGGGCTCGCTCTTTATTGGTGGTCGCGAGTTAAATCGAATGGTGCTGAGAGTTCTATTCCCGAAAACATACAGAAGCGCCTTGAGGAAGACCTTCAGGAAAATCGCGCCAGGCTGTCGGCGATGCGAGAAGAATTTCGGGCCCTCCTCCAGCTCATTGGCGATGCAGGGATGCCTTACGTCGTCTTGAAGGGATTCTCCCTCACCCCGGAGTACTGTCCCAACCCCGCCCTTCGGACCCAGTACGATTTCGATTTCCTGGTGGACGCGAGCTCCGTCCTTAAAATCGAGGAAGCTCTTCGACGCGCTGGGTTCATCCGTAAATCGCGGCAATCGAGTTTCGAACCAATAGAGTATTTCCACTCGCTGAAGCGGCCCGTCGTGCCAAAGAATCTGGATCGGGTCTTTTCGCCGGAGTTACACCGGGCGGTGGAAATCCATACATGTTTGTGGGAGCCGAATGCCGAGAAAATTCACTTCACTCTGCCTGAAAAGTGTTTGAACAGGGCGGTTCTGAAAACGTGGAATGGGACAACTTTCTTTTCATTGGCGCCTGAAGAAGCGCTGGCCTTTCAAGTCCTTCATATTTTCCGCCACATCTTGAACAACCAATGCAGGCTCTCCCATCTGTACGAACTGGCCACATTTCTGCATCACCAGGCGTATGGAGATCCCATTTGGCCGGCTTTTCAAAATGTGGTTTTGGAGAATGACCGGCTGATGGAAGCGACGGGGATTGTATTCGCGCTTGCATCCGGACTCTTCCAGGTTCCGCTCCCCAAGGAGGCGCGAGCGTTTTCTGTCGACAGGCTCAGCGCCGCGTCTGCGTTCTGGGTCCGGCGATATGGGATGCCCTCGGCGATTTCCAATTTCATGGGCTCCAAGTCAAGCCTTTATCTCCACAAGTTATTTGTGGACTCGGAAAGCGATTGGCGGGAAATCCGGCGCCGGCGGCTATTCCCTGTTCGGAGACCAGCGACCGTGGCGCGAGCCGCCAGCCGGCATCTGACGTCAAGATTGACGGCTCGGGCCAGGCAGATCGCCCACGCGGCGCAACGAAGCTGGTTCCATGGCGCGGCCGCGCTAAAGTACGCGTGGGGCTTGCCGGAGTGGCAGCGAAATAGCAAATCTCCGGCTGGGCGAACGAACACTTATCGAACCGAAATGGTGGCAATGGAAACGGAGTCTACCGTCGGCAAATAGATTCTTGGTCTGACCGCGAGACGCATTGATCCGTGGGTTAGCAAATCATGCTTCGACTTCGGCATCACATCACTAACGCATGTCTGGCCGCCTTCGATCTAACTTTGACGGCTGGGTGCCTTTTCCTCATCGCGCGATGGCCGACCGCACAAAGCGGAGGCTCCATCTGGAATTCGATCATGCGGCCCGCGGGCCTTTTGTCGGCCCTGATCTTGTTCATGGTTTGGTTTAGCCTGCTTGCGTTTTGGGGGCTGTACCAATCTCGAAGGGTCAATTCGATCTTTTCCGACGCGCCCATACTTTTCAAGGCAAGCTCGGCCGGATTGTTCATTGCTGAGGCACTTTCCCCATGGCTTCCTGCACCCTTTTCCTCCACCGTTTTCTTGCTGCGTTTCTTTATCACCACCCTTTTGGCGTTAACTGTGGGGCGTTCCTTGCTTCGAATCTTGTTTAGAAAGCTTCGCGAGTTGGGCTTGGACGCGAAGAACCTGTTGATTGTGGCAAGCCCCGAATCGGGGGATCGCATTGTCAAGACGATCGAGCAGCATGGAGATTATGGTTATCGTCTGGTCGAAAGGCTGAATTATGCCGGCGCCAACCCTTCAAACCCTCGGGCCTTTATGGAGCAATTCGGCGCACAGCTCCGGGCTCACCGGATTGACGATGTAATCCTGGCCCTGCCCGGAAGCGAGCGGCGGCTCGAAATGGAGTGCATCGAGGAATGCGAAAACCTCGCCATCAATGTGCGAATCGTCCCTGATTTGCTCCCTATGATTCAGACGAATTCACAGATTCATAGTCTTGGAGGGATTCCCCTGATCAGCGTAGAGCCTTACCGTACCGAAGACCTTCGGTACATTGTGGGCAAGCGAATCTTCGATATCGCCTTCTCGCTCCTCGCCATCATTCTTTTATCGCCCATTTATTTCGTTATCGCCGCCCTGGTGAAACTTACTTCGAACGGGCCCATGTTTGTAGCTCAAGAGAGGGTCGGCTTGAACGCGCGCAGATTCAGGATGTACAAGTTTCGCAGCATGAATTGGGGACACTCGTTTGAGCCGGCGACGCACTGGACCAAGCCGGACGACCCGAACATTACTTCATTCGGCCGGTGGCTCCGGCGGAGCAATCTTGATGAGTTGCCACAATTCTTCAATGTGTTGATCGGCGACATGAGCATTGTTGGCCCACGGCCTGAGCGGCCGCACTTTATCAATGTCTTTCAGAAGGAAATTCCAGGTTACATGCGGCGTCATTATGCGAAGTGTGGGATTACCGGATGGGCGCAAGTGAACGGCTGGCGCGGCGACACATCAATCGAGCAGCGCGTCACCCATGACCTGTATTACATCCGGAATTGGGCTTTTCTGCTGGACTTGAAAATCATTCTGCTCACCTTGACTCGTTCTTTTTTTCATCGAAACGCCTACTGAGGAACGAAGCTCCGAGGCGGCCCGAGGTTTCTTATGATGGATCACGACGCGGATTATAAAATGAGTCGCCGGATTGAGGCGATTCACCGGCACCTGAAGTGGATCATTGCCGGCACTGTCCTCGCTGGCGTCACTGCCCTAGTGGTCAGCCTGTTCCTGCCCAACATTTACCGGGCTACGACATACCTGCTGGTGTCCGAATCCAAGATTGACGCCAATTCCCAGAACGCCATGTGGCAATACTCGCTCATTCGCACCTACGTCCCATTTGTGGATAGCGACGCTCTGATCGGACGGGCAATTCACGATCTCCACCTTGACCAGTCCCCCTATGGACTGACCGTGGGTAGCTTCCGTCGCCACCGGTATCTTGACGTGGATGTGCCCAAAGGAACTCGATTGTTGGAAATTGACGTGGAATTTCCCGACGCCCGCTTGGCTGCAGATCTGGCCAACTATCTGGCTCAAAACGCCGCCCAATTCAACAACCAACTCACATTAAGAGAAACGCAAACCACGCAGGAGTTTCTCAAGCAGCGGGTCGATCAATCCGCCAAGCATCTGGCCGTGGTTGAAGCCGAGCGCCTGAATATCAAAAAGGAGGCAGGACTGGAAGACAAAGAGAAAGAAGTCAATATTCTGCTGGGGGAAAAAGCCCAGGCATCTGACCAACTTGAGGAGTTCCGAACCACCCAGGCTCAAAAAGAAGCCCAGGTGAAGTCGCTGGCCGAGCAGCTTGCCCAAGAACCCAAAATTTTGTCTCTTAAGAAATCAGTGACATCAGACCCTTATGTTGAACACGCCGTGCAACAAACGCATGGAAGCACCGACGGCTCCCTGGCTGTCTCGGAAGAATCCATAAGCACAGTCCATGAACACATTCAACAGCAATACGCTGACGCCCTCGCCACGGCTCGATCAAGCGAAGCAGGGGCTCGCGCGAGTGAGATCGCGCTGGCGGCCATCGACACGAAGATTGGACGGCTTATGAAAGATAACATCGTGCGCCGTAGCGATGTCGAACGTACTGACCGGGAGTACGCGATTGCCAAAGACGATTTTGAAAGCGCCAGTCGAAGCTACCAGAATGCTTCGGTGGCCGTGACGGCCCAATCCCAGGATCTCAAGCAACTGGCGCCCGCCCTAATTCCGGAACGGCCTGTGAGCCCCAATATCATCCTAAACGTCGTGTTGGCCGGTTTCCTGAGCTGCGCCCTGCTCAGCCTTTCGGCCCTTGCCTGGGAAAGCATTCGGGCCATGCGGTGGCGACACTTGGACAGCATTGAGCGGGAAGATGAGTTGGTGGCAAACACCCGTTAATCCAAACCAATGCATATTTTCAAGAACCGGGTCTTCATCAATACGATTGCGATTTATACGGGAGAGGGTCTCTGCCGGATCACCACGTTTGTAGTGGCATTGCTCGTCGCCCGGCGCTTTTCCGCGGAAGCCTTTGGACAATACGGGTACGCCGTGGCCCTTGCCAGTGTCTTTGTCTTGCTTCCTGACATGGGGCTTCACCTCATGGTGACGCGTGATGTTGCCGGCGATCATAATTCGCTGCCGCGCACATTTTGGAACCTCTTTTGGTTGAAAACTGCCCTTGTGGGAATCGTGGCGTTGGGCGGCCTCATCTTTGGCGCCCTGGCCTTGAATGACCACGGCCGTCGCGCGTTGTTTTATATTCTGGCCATCCGCGCCTTGGTGCAGACGTTTTCTTTGGCCAGCACGTCGTTCTTCAAAGCGATGGAGCGAATGCAATTTATCGCTCTCATGCAGCTGGCCAACGTAACGGTTACCGTATTGGGCCTCGTCGTCTGTGTCTTCCTGAAGGCCGGCCTTTACACAACAGTTTCGACGCTTCTTGCGGGCCAGGTGGTTGAATTGCTTCTGGGATGGCGGTTCATGGTGCGGCACTTCAACCCTGGCCCGATTCGAAAGTGGAAATCCGGACAAATCTCGACCATGCTGATTACCGCCATTCCAGTCGGTCTTGCGGCCATCCTCCAGGCATTCGGCGTTCGACTCGACGTATTCATTCTCGGCGTGTTTTCTTCCAACCGTGAGTTGGGCCAATTCCAGGCCGCGGCCTTGCTGATAGTGGTGAGTTTTCTCGCCACTTCCCTTTTGATGACCGCCCTCTTTCCCAAGCTGGCAAGACTTCTGCGCCACCCGACATTAGCAGGGACAGCTTTCCTGGAGAGCGTCCTAAAACATGGAATCATGCTTGCGACCAGCGCTTCCATCGTCGTTTGGATAGCTGCGCCCGGCCTGGTTCCGTGGGTTTTCGGACAATCCTTCCTTCCGGCTGCGCAATTCCTCCGCATCCTGGCGCCCGTGATCCCATTCGTTTTTGTCAACACTTGCATGCTGTACATTTTCCTGGCGGCAGACCGCCGCGGGGAATACCTCGCAACGCTCGCTCTCACCACCGCCATCGGCGCGCTGTTACTCCTGGTTCTTGCACCGCGCATGGGAGGGAGTGGCGCTGCTTTGGCAGATTTGCTTCGCGAGGTCCTGGCGTCGGCGATTTACCTCTACCTGCTCCATGCCGAATCCAGAGTTCCGTCACTTGGCCCTGCCTTCTTGAAAATTGTCCCCGGCGCTGCAATCGCGGCGTTGGCGGCATTTCTATGGTTGAGCGCGAAGGGAAACTCTGAAGTGTGGGCCGTCATTTGGAGCACGGCGATGCTGGGGGGGATTTTTCTTTTCGCCGGCACTCCGCGACGGGAACAGCTTGTCTTGCTGGCGAAAGAAGATTTATGAGAGCGGCACCCTTCTTCGGTGACCATAAGACCATTCCACTTGGAATGGCATCAGCAGCCATCGCTATCGCAAGCGGATGGCTGAGCGCTACCGCGTCTTCGCACGGAATTTACCTCCCAATTTTTTGCGCGGGCCTCTTGTACGCCATTTTCGCCCTGGTATCCATTCGCGAGCCCATGATTTTCATTATCGTTTTCCTTACGGTACTGATTGTGGCTCCACCCTTATATTTCAGGCAGACAGGCGAAACGCCGGTTTATATTTCGTCCTTCCTCCTGCCCATAGCCTTAGCCATTGCGGCAGTGCGCTGGTCTGACTTCCACTTTCAAGTCGATCCCATAGCCAGGGGGCTGTTTTTATTCCTCATTGGCACAGCGGCGTCATTGCCCTTCGCGTGGTGGTTTTCCGGCTCGGCCATTGCGGCGGGATCTCTCCTGCGATGGCTGATGCTCGCCCAAACACTCCTTCTGTATGTGCTTGCCCGTGGAGGAATGCGGACTCGTCCCACTGACACTGAACGATGGCTGATACCCACGCTGATCTTCGCTGCCGTGGTTGGAGCCGGCTACGGAATCTATGATTTCATCTGGCCGGTGCCCATCCCCCACCCTTCCGCACCGCAGTTCCTTTATTTGCCCAACGGCATGCTCAGGCGCGCCCAGGGGGTTCTATACGAATCTTCGAGCTTCGGGAACTTATGCGGATTTTTTCTGGCCGTTACAACCGCGGCAATTATGGTGCGAAGGGAAAAAGCCCTTGGGCTTCCCTTTAGTCTATTGCCTCCATTTGTGCTCACCCTTGCGGGCGCAACAATGGTGGCCTTCTCGAGGAGCTCATGGGCAAACACTCTAGTGACTCTGGCGGTCTTCGCGTTTCTCACCCGTCGCACACGATGGAGGCGGGCGCTCATTCTCATTTCGGCGCTTTCCATTCCCCTGGTTGTCCTGGCGCTGTACTTTCCGGAAATTTGGAACTATTTCCTGGGCTACCGCCTGGGAAGTCTCTCGCTTATTTTCTCCGATCCAAATTCCGCTTCCAGCGGCCGCTACAAGGTTTGGACTCAGATCATTTCAATTCTCTACACGTCCCCTTCATATTTCCTTCTGGGCGTTGGGTATAAGACTTTGCCTTATACCCGGCTTTTTGGGAGCGAGATCGTCACCGATAACGGCTTCCTGAATCTATTGCTTGAAACCGGAATCCTCGGGTTGGGAAGCTTCCTCGCCTTCCTGGTTTCAACGATGAAATCCTTTTGGAAGTTATCGAGTTCACCCAATTCGCGAATCGCTTTTTGGGCAACGTTGCTCTTCTCCTTTTGGTGCGGCCAATGCGTCCAACTGTTGGCCGCGGACGCTTACACTTATTGGCGCAACATGGTGGTTTATGTTGCCTTGATGGCGATGGTCATGAATTGGGCCGACCGGGAGGAATCGCGGTCCGGGCCAAGCCCAAGCCTTCGGACTGACGTTGGTCTCCGCTGAGGTGCGGATGATGAATCGCTCGGTTCTAATTCTCGAGCAACAATCCTGGAAGGGTGGAGCGCAACAAGTGTTGCTCAACGTCCTCGGCGCGCTCGGCAAAGACTTTCGCCCCGTCGTTGCCTTTCCTGGCGATGGCCCTTTTCGCGACCGCCTGCAAGATGACGGGATCGAGACGCTCACTTACCCGCTCGGCACATATCGCCCCGGCAAGAAATCTTGGGGGGAAATGCTGGCCTTCGCCTGGCGCACCGTAGTGTGTACGCTGAAGCTAATTCAAATCATCCTCTCCCGAAAAATCTGCATGGTCTACATTAACGGTCCGCGGTGCCTGCCCTCAGGGGTTATGGCGGCAAGGTTGACCGGGCGGCCCACCTTGTTCCACCTCCACAATGTTCTCACCCGCCCTGCTGAAACTCTACTGGTCTCATGGTTTGCGCAGCGGGCCTGCAAAATAATCGCTTGTTCCAATGCCGCTGCGGAGTCTCTCCTCAAAAGCAGGCCTGGAATCAAATCCAGAATTAGTATCTTGTATAACCCGGCCCCGGAATTGCCCTTGGGGAAATCAGTCTCAACCTCCAGACCTCACACTCCCATTGAACTCGGTGTTGTGGGACGGATCACAGAGGGAAAGGGCCATCATGTATTAATTGACGCAATTTCTAAACTGGCCCCGCGAATCGGAAAGTCGATCCAATTGACCATCGTTGGCGCCCCTGCCCGGCAATCGTCAGAGGATGAATCATACCTGGTGCGGCTGAAGGCTCATGCGAAGAGCTTGGAACTTGATAAGCAGATTGTCTGGGCTGGCTACCAGCATGACGTGGAGCCCTTCTATCAATCGATGGACGTCCTGGCGGTGCCTTCCGTCGGAACCGAAGGCCTCCCGGTTGTGGTGTTGGAAGCGATGCAAAGGGGAATTCCTGTGATTGCCACCAACACAGGCGGTATTTCGGAAATTGTGCAAAATGAAATGAACGGCTTGACGGTTCCTTCGGGAGACAGTGAAGAGTTGGCTAAAGCCCTGGTTAGGCTACAAAGCAATCCCGCCCTCTTTGAGAGACTGAGTTCGGGCGCCCGGGCCACTCTCAATCCAAGGTTTTCCCCGGAACTATTTTCGCTGGCGATCAGAAGAGTCGTGCTCGAACTGTGCCCGCCGGCGCGCACAACTCAGGTCCTGCATCGGGACGCAGAGGTCGGCAAATGAGGGTGACCGGCATGGCAGACCACAAAACAGTTCTGGTCCATCACTGGCTGGTCGCGCAACGCGGGGGCGAATCGGTTTTCGATGCCATGTTGGGAATGTTCCCGAGTGCTCCAGTCGCCACGTTAGTTTATGACGGCCGCCGGTCTTCTCCCTGTCTTCAAAGCCGCAGAATTGAATGCTCAATCTTGCAAAGATTCCCTAGCGCCCACCGATGGTATCCCTACTATCTGCCACTATTTCCCTGGGCGACAGAGCGTATGGACCTCTCCGGTTTCCAGCTTGTGATCAGTTCCGATGCGGCAACAATGAAGGGAGTCCGAACCGCGCCTGACGCAATCCACATTAGCTACTGCCACACGCCGATGCGTTACGTATGGAGCGGATACGATCATTACGCGAAGCAGCTCGGCCCTTTAAGCCGTGTCGTATTTAAGCGCATCGCCAAGGACCTGCGTCGCTGGGATTTTGAAGCCGCCCAGCGCGTCACGCACTTTGTGGCCAATTCCCACGTTGTTGCAAGCCGCATCCGCAGGTTTTATGGACGCGAAAGCACCGTGATTTATCCACCGGTTGACACGGATTATTTCGTGCCTGATGGCCCCGTTCGCAGGTCAGGCGATTACTATTTGCTTGTCTCTCAACTGGTCCCCTACAAGCGTGCCGACCTCGTGATTGACGCCTTCAATCGCTCGGGACGCCATCTTAAGGTCATCGGTGAGGGGAGCGAGCGGCGAAACCTCGCGCGCCGCGCCCGGCCTAACGTCCAAATCCTCGGACCGCAGCCGCGCGAGGTTATTCGGCGCCATCTCCAAGCCTGCCGCGGCTTTGTTTTTGCCGGCGAGGAAGATTTTGGAATTGTGATGGCGGAAGCCCTGGCCTGCGGCGCGCCGGTCCTCGCATTTGGGCGTGGGGGAGCTGCGGAAATTGTCCAGGACGGCCGAACGGGAATCCTGTTCGAGGAGCAGAGCGTGGACTCTCTTCTCCAAGGACTGGCAAGACTGGAGTCAAATCAGTTCGATCCGAATGTGCTTAGGGGCTCCGTGCTGCGGTTCAGTCGCGAGAGGTTCATACGTGAATTCGGCCGTTTGGTTAATGAGGTTTTGCATGAGCATGATTTATTCTCACCCGCCTTTGCGCAGGGCCGATAATTCGAGGGAAGGCTTAATAGCCACATCATTTCCATTCAGCCTGTGCAAATCAAAAACCCTGTTTGCACTGGACTCGCATAAGATCCTGGTCGCAACTCATGAGGAAACAAGAAATCCGGCAGGAATCCAAACTCCCAAGAGGCAACTGTGGCGTCCTGTTGCGCTGCGAATTTCTACGACTACAGGCCTGCCCTGCCCCACCGATTTCTCGAAAGGGCATGGTCGAGGCGCCCCGCTGTTGACTCGAAAGTTGAGCGGGCATAGTATTCTTAATTCCGAGCGTCAGAGGTTAATCCGGGCCGTGAGCGGGAGGAAAAACTCCTTCGGAGCTCGCCACGAGTTGGATCCTATTGGGCTGCCCATTAGCGATTTCATTAAAGTCAACCTCAATAAGACTGAGGCGAAAAGCATGGCTGCGACCATCCACGCTGAAACGTGACAATACGCTGACATGTGTGGAGGTGTTTGGAAAGGGAGACAATTCCACATCCTGTCAAATGCATTTGTCCAGGTGGCGCGCTTTATTATGAAGAATTCTGAAGACATTTCCGAGCGCAAGCGGACGGAAGAGGCTCTCTATAAGAGCGAAGAGCGGTGGCGTTCCGTCTTTGAGAATTCCGCCATCGGTGTTGCCTTGACCGACCTCGACGGCCGCTTCCTGGCCACCAATCCTGTCTACCAGAAAATGGTGGGTTATAGCGAGGAGGAACTCCGGGCGCTTTCATTTATTGACGTTACTCATGAGGACTACCGCGAAGCCAATTGGGCGCTTGCCGCTGAGCTGCTGGACGGAAAGCGACAGCAGTTTCAGATCGAGAAGCAATATCGGCGCAAGGATGGCCGTTGTATCTGGGTGCGGAACAACGTTTCTCTTGTTCCGGGCACCGAAAGGGTGCCGCGATTCATTATGGCGCTCTCCGAGGACATCACAGAGCGAAAAAATGCGGAAGAAGCACTGCTTAATAGTGAGGAGCGAGTCCGGCTCATACTCGATTCCGCTGCGGAAGCGATCTTTGGTTCCGACTCCGAGGGTACTTGCCTTTTCTGTAATCCCGCAGCGGTGCGCCTGCTTGGATATGATGATCCGTCCGAATTGCTGGGGAAAAATATGCATTCGCTGGAACACCACACTCGGGCAGACGGCAGGCCGTATCCGATCGAGGAGTGCCCCATTTACATTGGTTTTCAAAACGGCCAAGGCGTTCATCGGGATGATGAAGTCTATTGGAGAAAGGACGGCACCAGTTTTCCGGTGGAGTTTTGGTCCCACCCGATATTTCGGGAGGGTAGAACGCTCGGCGCAGTCATTACCTTCGTCGACATCACAGAGCGCAAGAAGGCGGAAGAGGCGCTTCGAAAGAGTGAGGAACGACACCGGACCCTCCTTGAGATCAACAACGCCATCATCACGAATCTCACCAAAGATGCGCTTCACCACGCAATCTGTGAGTCCTTGCGGCGCGTTTTACCGGTTGACCGGGCTTCTCTCACTGTTTACCAGCCGGACCAGGACACGCTGCGGATAATCGCCATCGAAAGGGATTGGGGCTTGGACTTTTTCGGGGTGGGAACCGAGATGGGGCGAAAAGACACTCATCATGGCTGGGTGTTCGACCACCAGCGGCCCCTCCTGCGCCGCAATCTCCAGACGGAATGGAAATATCCAATCGAGCAGCGCCTATTAAGAACAGGTCTCCGGTCGTATTGTATTGCCCCCTTGATTCTGGCGGGAAAGAGCATCGGCACGCTCGGCATTGGGAGTGACAAAGCGAATCAGTATTCGGAAGCGGATGCAGAGTTTCTGTGTGAAGTCGCCGGTCAAGTGGCACTTGCCGTGGCCAACATGAAGTCTTACGAAGAGATCAGCGCCCTAAATGCCAGAGTGGAACGCACCGCGGGGCACCTTCGCATCCTCCTTGAGGTCAATAACGCCATCATTACAAAACTCACCGAGGACGCACTCCTCCGATCAATTTCCGACGCGGTGAGCCCCCTCATTGCCTTCGATCGATGCGCCATTACGCTCTATAAGCCGGAGACCGACACCCTCCGCTTCCTGGCCGTAGAGGGAGCTTTGCACTCAGACTACTTCCAGCCTGGTCTGGAGGTCGGCCGTAAAGAAACCAGCGCAGGCTGGGTGTTTGACAACCAGCAGCCTCTCCTTCGCCGTAATCTCGAAGAAGAACAGCAATTCGCTAACGAGAGGCGCCTTTGCGCAGAGGGGCTTCGGTCGCTCTGCGTAGTTCCTCTGATATTGCAGGGTAAGAGCATCGGCACTCTAAGCGTGGTCAGCCGGAAAAGGGACGAGTATTCCGAAGAGGACGCGGAGTTCCTCCAGGAAGTAGGGAATCAAGTCGCGATAGCTATTGAAAATATGCGGTCGTATGAAGAGATCGCGGCCTTGAGAGCGAGGTTGGAAAAAGAGAACGTATACCTCCAGGAGGAGATCCGGACCGAGCACAACTTCGAAGAGATCGTGGGAAAAAGTCCTGCCCTTTTGGCTGTGCTCCGCAAAGTCGAGCAGGTCGCCCCAACGGATTCTACTGTGCTCATATACGGAGAGACAGGGACAGGGAAGGAACTGATCGCGCGGGCCATACACGACCGCAGTGCGCGCAAGGATCGGACCCTGGTGAGGGTGAACTGTAGCGCGATCTCGGCGGGTCTCGTGGAAAGTGAGCTGTTCGGCCACCTCAAAGGCGCCTTCACTGGTGCGATCGAGCGGCGGATCGGGCGTTTCGAACTTGCCGACGGCGGCACCATCTTCCTCGACGAAATTGGCGAGTTGCCCTTGGAAACGCAGGTTAAGCTGCTGCGCGTTTTGCAAGAACACGAATTTGAGCTGGTGGGAAGCAGCCGCCCCCTGCGCGTGGATGTGCGGGTGATTGCCGCCACCAACCGCAACCTGAAGGAAGCAGTAGAGGCGGGCCGCTTCCGATCCGACCTGTTTTACCGGCTCAATGTCTTTCCCGTCGAATTGCCTCCCTTGCGAGAACGCCGCTCCGACATTCCGCAACTCGTGGCTTTCTGCGTCTCGCGGTTTGCCAAACGGATCGGGAAGAAAGTGGAAGGTGTTTCACAAGAGGCAATGGACAGGCTGATGAACTATTCATGGCCTGGAAATGTACGTGAGCTCCAGAACGTGATAGAACGAGCGGTTGTCTTATCGGTTGGTCCGACCCTCCAACTGGACCAAGGCCTCTTGCCGGCTCCAGCCGCAGTAGGAGGCTTGGAGATTGCTGAAGCTGCTGATCAAGGAGAGCCCGCCACCAGTCTCACATCTTCTAGAATGCCCACGATGGAAGAAATGGAGCGAAGTCATATCCTAGCCGCCCTCCAGCAGGCCGGAGGCGTAGTTGATGGCCCGAAGGGAGCGGCAAAGATCCTGAATCTCCACCCCAACACCCTCCGCCACCGGATGGGCAAGCTTGGAATTAAGCGGTCTGGCCACCGCCCGTCGTGACTCCATTCACAACTGCTCGCCTCCACACACCAAATGCAGTAGGCGGCGCGTCCCTTTGCAAGCCGTTCGCCTAAGGTAGTGCTCCCTCAACACCCCATCCTGCTCGCCAACTGAGCCGGCGGCGGCAACCTGAGTCCTCGCAACTGACTCATTTACTTGGGGATTAATTCGTCGGGCATCAGCTTGGGCACCTGAGCCTGGCCATTTAAGAACCTCCAGGCCTCCCGCGCAAACACCGCGCAATCCAACCCTGAAATTGGCAGGCCAAGTGCATTGTTCCATAGCGAGTGCAAGTTCGGGCGGGGGGGAATGCTGAGGATAACAATCGTCGAATCGTCGGGTGAAGCAGTAAAAATCCGGGTGGAAGGCCGGGTGGCGGGCCGCTGGGTCGAGGAGCTCCGGAGATCCTGCACGGTGCACGGTCTCAATGACGGGGTGCAGTTGACCCTCGACCTGGCTGATGTTTCCTTTATTGATGCCGATGGAATCGAGGCCCTCAAGGACCTGAGAAGCCGGTGCGTGAAACTCATCAGCCCTTCTTCATTCGTTGCCGAGCAACTGAAAGATGTGGCGTCATGTGGCGAGGCCTAAGCGCTCGATTGATCGGTGGCAATAGATTAATGCGAAACCAGGAGAGAAAAACCATGCCCACGAAACTGGAAAGCGAAGCCGACTTGGTGGCGCAAGCTCAGGCGGGAGATGAAAACGCTTTCGTGAAAATATACAGCCGGCATAGCCGCCACATATACCGAACGGCTTTCAACATCACTCAAGATCCCCGGGAAGCCGAGGATGTGCTTCAGTATACGTTCCTGAAGGTTTTCAGGCATCTGGAGCAGTTTTGGAGTGAGTCACGTCTTTCCACCTGGCTCACCAGGATCGCTACCAACGAGGCGTTTGCCAGATTGCGCCGGCGGCATGTGCAGAAACTGGTCTCTCTTAACAGACCCATCATGACCGGGGGAGGGACGCCGATGGCGAGGAATTTCGAGGGCTGCCGGGATGACGCCGGGGAAATTTACGGCTGGATCGAGTGGCAGGCGATCTTCTTCAGTGTGCTCAATTAGCAGTTGGACCTTACGGATTCGACCGTAAAGGCCCGTTTGATGCGTTCACGTTTGATGCTCCGGGACAAGCTAATGGCTCAACAAACGGTTTCGCTCTTTCGACCGTTTAAGTAGGGTGTCGGATTGCATTTTGATTTCGAAGCACCGGCGATCCCCGACTCCATCAGCGCATCTGAGGTGATCCATGGCAATCATGGCGGAAACAGTTAAGGGCAGTTCCTATCAAACTTGCTTGCAGGATGGTGGGATAGACGTCCCGGGGCCGGGCGCGGCCTCGGTCGTAGGTCGCATGGCGGGATTCATTTACCACGATCTGCGTCATCCCCTTACTGCGATTCTGGCCTATTCCGAGCTCCTCGCAGAGGACGACCTGGACAGGTTGCAGCGGAAAGATTTCCACCAGGAAATCCGCCTGGCTGTAAGCCGGATGAATGACCTCATCTCCTTGCTCATGGAGCTTTCCAAGGGCCCTGAGGCTGTCCGGCCCGAAGTTGCGGACATTGTGGAGACCGTCAAACGCGGGATTCAGGTCGTAGCAGTAAGGCCCGAATTCAGGAGAATCATGATCCGCTATCATCACGACGGCCTGACCGAGGGCTGTTTCGGCCTTAGGGGGCTGCAAGGGGTGATCACGAACATCGTTTTAAATGCTTGCGAGGCTGTCCCGGCAGATTCCGGGAGGGTCCAAGTGACATCTGTAGGGCGACACGATTGCCTGGAAATCAGAGTCTCCGACAACGGACCGGGCATCCCCGCTCCCATCCGCAATGCCGTTTTCCAGCCCTTTGTGAGTTATGGCAAAGAGGGAGGCACGGGGCTTGGCTTGGCAATTGTTCAGAAAATCCTCCGCGACCATGGTGGTGAAATCTACTTAGATTTTACAGGTGAAAAGGGCACACTGTTCAGGCTGGTTCTTCCTTATGCGAACGTGTCCCCCGAATCGCTCGAGATGGGCGCCCGCTCGGATCGTTTTACTTTAGCTCCTGTCACTCGGACCGGATCCCACCCCAGGAGTTCCCGCTAAGGAGAGCAAGACCATGATGGGTAAAAGGCTGGGAGTGGAACCATCTGAAAGAGAAGAGAGAATGGCGTCTTTTGAACGAGCTGTCCTGCCCCATCTCGACGCCGCCTACAATTTGGCCCGCTGGCTCACCCATAATGACGACGACGCTCAAGATCAGGTGCAGGAGGCCTACCTGCGCGCCCTCAAGTCCTTTGATGGTTTTCTTGGCGGAGATGGCCGCGCCTGGATTCTGACGATCGTCCGCAATACCTGTTACACCTGGTTAAGGCAAAACACAAGGAACAAGCTCGAGGCAGTTTTCGACGAGGAAATCCACAGCGTAGAAAGCGATGATTCCAGTCCGGAAACCCTGCTGCTCGAAAGTTTGGACAGCCAGCTTCTCAAACAGGCTTTGGAAGAACTGCCGCTGGAGTTTCGCGAGGTGCTGATTTTGCGCGAATTGGAAGGCCTGTCCTACAAGGAAATTTCCGACGTGGCAGGCCTTCCCCTGGGGACTGTCATGTCGCGTTTAGCCCGTGCCAGAAAGCGCCTTCAGCAATGCCTGGCGCGTCATGTAAACTCACCTGCCCTGCCTGGGGTGCAGTAGAAGTTTGATCAGTCCGGCAATGCGCTTCAGGATCGTGGCGATGGCGCCGTGCACTGGGGCAAAATCCTGAACTCGATTACTGGCCGCCGATTTTTTCCTGAGCACGATCTGGATGACCCACCGAACGTCTGCCGGCCGAAGGATCAGTAACCGGCGAATTCTTCTGTCTTGATATTGTCTTCACTGACGCCGATGCTGTCGAGCAGCAGAAGCATCGCTGTAACCATTCCGGGAGGTCCTGCCAGGTAGTAAATCGGGGTTTGAATTTCTGCCAGGTGTTTGGTGAGCATGTCCCTATTAATGCGGCCAAGCTCGTAAAGCCAGGAAAAGTTATAATCTCGCGTGACAGTCGCAATGAGTTTGAAATTCGGATTTTGCCTCGCCCACTCTTCAAGCCTGTCCATGAAGGGCGCCTCTTGTGGAGTGCGGTTGGAGTAAAACAAGTACATCTTGTGAGGCAATTTTTCCTCAGTTGCCCAACCAATCATGCTCAGCATCGGCGTAATCCCAATTCCGCCCGCCAGGAATACTGCCGGCTTGGAGCTGTCTTTGTGCAAAGTGAAGGAGCCCATAGGCCTGCTTACCTTCACTCGGGCGCCGATCGGGATTGCCTGCAAACTATTCTTAAACGCGGTGTTTCGCATTCGCATTGCCACAGTGAATGACGCCCGATCGTTGGGCGAGGTGGCGAAAGACAAGGTTCGAACATTGCCTTGATCGTCAGTCTCGGGAGGATTGACGAGGCTAAAATCAGCATTTTGTCCGGGCCTGAAAGTGTATCCGGCGCCGACCGTATCAAACCGGAACGCCATTGTGTCCTTGGCAACTTTCTCCCGGTCTTTCAGGACTAACAAGTAATCACTCATCTGAATTCTCCTTCAAAAGGCCTTGTGACCCGAGGACAAGACTTCAACTGCCCAACTCAATCCCGAGCGCCAGACGCTTTCTTTCCTGGAGTCCGACGCGCCGATTTAAAAAGATCCTCCGGTCTGACCAACCCAGGAGTTCGTCTCCCGCTAACCTATGACTTAATTCGGCGCTAGTTTATTCCGGCAATTTCTCCCAAATAAATTGTGGCACTTTCCGGGAATATTCTGCCGGACCGAACGGTATTCATTTTCGAAAGGTAGCAGCCGCCCGGCAGTAATAATTAGGGCGATCTCTTCGGCGATGGAGATGGGACTGGGTGGCTGCATGGAGGGAAGGACATGAGACGTGGAAAGTCTTCAGAATCGGCATGCACGCCGGCCCCTGTCATACTTGCGGATCTAGTGGCTCGGGCTCAGCGGGGAGAGGAGGTCGCGTTTGCAGCGATCTTCGAGTCGCACAAGCGGCGCGTTTATTCTCTCTGCCTCCGGATTACCCGCTCTCGCGAGGATGCGGAAGACATAACCCAGGAAGTATTTCTAAAAGTCTTCCGAAAGATCTCCACTTTCCGCGGCGACTCCGCGTTCTCAACCTGGCTATGCCGCTTGGTAATCAATGAAGCTCTCATGCACCTGCGGAAAAACCGGGTTGAGCACGTGTCATTAACGGACTCTGAGGGCCGGCAGGAAGGGCCGGCCAGGGCAGAGTTCGGACGCGAAGACCTTCAACTCAGCGGAACCATCGATCGCATCAACTTGAACGCCGCCCTGGGGAAGCTCTCCCCCGGCTTTCGGACTGCATTCGTTTTGCACGATGTGGAGGGTTACGAACATGGCGAAATTGGTCGAATGATGAAACGATCCGTAGGCAACTCGAAATCACAGCTTCACAAGGCGCGGCGGAAGCTCCGCGAGTTGCTTCATCCACCCTTCGAGGCGCAGAGCGCGCCTGCGCATTGAGCGCCTCCACGATTTGTTTGCGGCAGCTTGCGCGTCCGTTGGAGTACTTAACCAATTCAGCGAAAGGCGAATTTAGGCTCTGTGTCACTCTTAACCCGATCCCGTTCATCGAATTTGATAATCTCCGCGCTGATCCTGCTCGCTGGGCTGCGGCTCAGAGCTTTGGCAAGCCCCCAGAACTCGCAGGGATCTCCGATCGACACAGCGGGCTTCCCGGTAGTGGTTCGAAAGTCACCCCTCCACGTTGCTCCAATCCAAGTAGACGTCAATATGGTGCTCCTAAACGTCACGGTGACGGACCCGTGGGATAGAATGGTGACTGGCCTCGAGCCGGGCAATTTCGAGGTGTTTGACGAAAAGGTCGAACAGCACATTGCCTCATTTTCATCGGAGGACATGCCTATTTCGGTTGGCCTGATCTTCGATTCCAGCGGGTCCATGTCCGGTAAAATCCAGAAATCCGAGGAAGCGGTCCTTCAGTTCTTCAAGACATCGAATCCACAGGACGAATTCATGCTTATTAATTTCAACGACAGCCCCAATCTCATTTCGGGTTTCACGTCAAAATTCGAGAACCTGCAGAACAACCTGCTTTTTGTTAAGTCGGGTGGAAGGACGGCATTACTCGACGCAATTTACCTCGGCCTTAATGAAATGAAGAGAGCGAGCACAAGCCGGAAAGTATTGCTCGTGGTTTCGGACGGCGGCGATAACCACAGCCGCTACACACCGAGAGACATCAAGCGGGCTCTGAAGGAGACTGATGTGGCCATCTATGCGGTGGGAATCTTTGAGCCCATGGCATCTCGCGGCCGGACCATGGAAGAATCCGATGGGCCGAATTTGCTGGCCGAACTTGCGGAGGTTTCAGGCGGTCGGATGTTCAGCGTCGATGACGCCGACGAACTGCCGGACATCACGGAGAAAATTTCCATTGAGCTGCGCAATACGTATGTCATCGGCTACAAGCCATCGAACCTTGTCCGCGATGGGCGTTGGCGGCGGACCAAAGTGAAGTTTTTTCCGCCTAAAGGGTTGCCTGAACTCCAGGTTCACGCTCGCGCCGGATACTACGCACCAACCCGATAGCTTGGAGGGTAGGCCAATCCCAAATAGACGATTTCCGTGTCCAATTGAAACAGGCCACTGATTCAAGCAGACAGCGTGAGCACACTATAGGGTCGGGGCTTTTCGGGGGGTGACGCGATTGGCAGACTCTCGCCAGCGACGATCACCAGCCAGGCTTTTAATTCCTGCGGAGCGAAGATTCCTGCTTTGGGTTGCGGCCAGGACGCCGCGCAATTTTTCGCCGGCTGGCTTCAAATCCACCGCGCCCCGGACCGCATCCTTAAACTCTCGGATCCCTTTTCCCATGCCTTGACCCTGGTCAGGTAATTTCTTGGGGCCGAGAATTAACAATACAATTCCAAAGATGAAAATCAACTGAGTTGGCGGAAGGAGGCCCTCCATGAAATCTCTAAACAGCATCGTGACCGGACATTTTTTGTGTGACGGCGGGCGAATTTATCTTTCCCACAACGATACAACATACCACCGAACGTACGTTCCGATCCCCAGAAGCAGAACCGCCCACCAAAGCACAAGCGCCGTCCGCATCCAAGGCTTATATCGGGTAAATCGGATCTGTTTCGGCAAGATGTTCGTTCCCGCAACCAGGAGAATATACAGTCCGAACATTTCCGCGACAGTTCCCAAGGCGCCATGAGCAACGGCGAGTGCGTAGTAGGAATCGCCGAGACTGGCAGGAATCTCCGACACGACCTGGTGGCTGAAAGAGGGAGCCATAATGAACGCAATTAAAACCAGGTTGAGCAGCATGACCGCAGACTGGCACCACGCATGGGCGCGGTATTTACCCCTGCGGGCCAGAAACATGCCCACGAGTAGCGCTGCGCCCATCAGCAACTCGGCAGTGAGAACAAGATCGGTTCTCAATGGGGCGGCGGTCCTTAAGAAGCCTCTGCTCATAAATGTGTTTTCTTCCTCAGGTAATCTTTGGCTTGGTATTAGGCCCGATTGATCAATAGGGATAGGGAGAGCGGTGCGAGCCGCTCCCGTTCCCTGTGAAATGCTCGCTTAGCGAGAAGCAGCAAGCACATTGGACGCCGAACGCTGGCCGCAGGTGCCATAATTCTCCATTATGTTTTGCACATTGAAAATCCGACTGCCCAAGACGTCTTTGCTTTTCTGCCCGCTCAGCTCGACTTGTTCTCCGGCCTTCAAATCTGGATCGTCCGTGACAAGTGAGTAGGTCTGGTGATCTTTCTCATTGGTTAAAGTGAAACCGTAGTGGGCTGACTGGGTGCAACCGACCAAGGACGCATGGGGCGGAGCCGCATGATGCCGATGATGGACATAGAGAACGATGCCAGCAACGGCTGCTGCCGCTCCGACCCCGATGCCGATGGCTGCCCCGGAACTGTAACCACTTTTCGGCGGAGTGTACCCGGTGGTGCCGGCTCCGGATCCCGTTGCACCCATTCCACCGCCGCCGTACTGCGCAAAGGCAGTGGCAGAAATGGCGGCACAAAGAACAATGCATTGAGCTAGCCGAACTAGAAAATGTGAACGCATGTTAATTTCCTCTCTTTTGATTTGATTTACTCTCCAACTCTTGCTCCTTTCTCCAGGCGCTTCTGGACCGAATCCGACAATGGAACCTTACCTGCAAGATTGTTGCGCCCGTTTCAGGCTAATCTTTCCGTCTGGTGAGATCCGCGGCTGGGATCGAGGTCGCAGACGGTTCGATCCACTTCGGAACACCTTCAATCACACTCACTGGCGATATCGTGGGGACGATCTTCGTCAGCCTCAACCCCGCCACTTCGAACAACGATCGGTATTCAGCTTCACTGCGCTCGCGGCCGCCGGAGATTACGAGCATATTGAGGTCCTGGAGCCGGTCGAAGGAGGCAGCACCGTTGGGACGTAACACCGTTTCCACTAACAGAACGCGGCCATTGCGCGTCATTGCATTGCAACAGTTTTTGAGGATTTTCACGCAATGCTCGTCGTCCCAGTCATGCAGGACGTTCTTAAGAATGTAAGCGTCTGCCCCATTCGGAACGGATTTGAAGAAATCCCCCGCGAGTGCTTTGCAGTTCTCTGCCAAACCATCGCCGTTCACCACCCGCTTGGCTTCTTCGATGACGGGGGCGGTGTCGTAGAGAATTCCATTGAGCTTCGGATTCATCTTCAGAATCGCGCTGATGAGCGCGCCCCGCCCTCCGCCAATGTCTGCGATAAGGGTGATTTTCGAAAAGTCATAGGCCAGGACAATGGCGAGGGATAACAATTCGGTTATGTTGTCCATGGCGCCGTTGAAGACTTCGCCCGCGGCAGGATTTTGCGCGAAGTATTGAAAGAGTCCCATCTTGTAAACATGGTTGAAGGCTGGTTCCCCGGTCTTGACGCTTTGGAGCAGATTTCCCCACGCTTGGTAGTGTTCTTCGCCGAGCGTTAAAACCATGGAGCGCAACGAGCCGGGGACATCACTCAGGAGAGAATTCCCAATGGGGGTCAATGCAAAGCGGTTGTCCTCCTCTTCAATAAATACGCCGAGGCTGACGAGCGTGCGCATCAGCCGGCGAAGTGAGCCAGGGTGTGTCCGCGTGCCTTGTGCCAGATCAAAGCTGGTTTTGGGGCCATCGCCAAGAAGGTCAGCGATGCCCAGCTTGGCCGCTACGTAGATGGCCTGCGATTCCCAATAGCCTGTCGCCATCTGAAGCAGCGCCATCGGCGGTGGAATCGTCTCTCCTCGTTCCCGGACAGTTTGTTCGTGCATCTTCGACACTCCCTAATTGAGCTGCGGACGGGGAGCTAAGAATTCACCCAAGGCCCTTCTTCCTGGCCCGTTAAGGTGGGGCTCCCACTCCTCCCCAAGGAGGAGTGGGAGTTTCAGGTGGGCTGGTCGCAGCTTGTATTTCAGCCGAGGAGTAAAGTGTTTCGCGTCTCCTGGGCTGACGAAAAATCATTCTGGTTGCGGTGGACCGTTTAACGCACTTCCGCCGTTAAGGATTGGAAGTCGGCTCCACCACTAACTTTCCCTTCATTTTTCCGTGCCCGAGGCCGCAAAAATCGGAGCACTGAAATGGGAAGCTGCCTGCTTTGTCGGCCGTAAATTCTATGGAGGTGGGCTGGCCTTTTTTCAGTTCCTGATCAACCTTGAAGGCTTCCAGTTTGAAACCGTGGTCCCGGTCGGAAGCAGTAATGACCAGCCTTACGCGGTCACCCTGCTTCACCGTGATTACGTTGGGATTGAATTCGAACTTCCTGGCTACCACCGTGATTTCTACCGCGCCGGCAGTGTCCTCCGCAGCTGGTGCGAAACCGTGTGCGAATGCGCCCAGGGCTGACACAACAGACAGTGTCAAAACAATTGAACTCCCAATTAATCGCCTCATATTTCTCCTCGGACTCTCAAAGATTTCCTGCTTGTCGAAATCTCGCCTGTGTTTATAAAGTTGCCGATCACCACTTGAGCAGCGCGGCTTCCGCCGCCATCCCGGGACCGAGCGCCACCATCACGCCCCAGTCGCCGGGTTGGGGGTCGCCAAGGCGCACCACACCGTCCAGGACATACATGACTGTGGGCGACGACATGTTTCCATAGCTGCGCAGGACGGTTCTCGAAAATTGCAATTGCTCATCCGTCAAGCCGATGTGCTTCTTGACTTCATCGATCACCTTGCGGCCGCCGGGGTGCGCCACCCAGAAACGAATATCGGAACGATTCAAACCGTTGCGCAGAAGCAGCGGGTCCACGGCATTCTCAATCATCGGGCCCGCCAGGTCCCGGACCTCAGTCGCAAGAATGATACGGAGCTTGCCGTCGCGGTGTTCGAGTCCCACCTTGTCAAGCTGCGCAGGGTCGAGGAATGATTGGAAATCGACAATCTCAGGAAAGTGAAGGTCAGCACCGGACCCATGAATGTGGCCTATATCGGGATTCGTGCTTAGAAGAAAGGCCGCCGCGCCGTCGGCACAGATGGCGTTGCCCACCGCCGTCTCCAGCGTTTTGTCCTGGTAATAGCTCGCCGAGCAAATTTCCACTGCCAGCATTAAGGCTAACTTTCCCGGATTGGCGCGCGTAAAGTCGCTGGCACGCTGAAGAGTGGGAACCGCTCCCGCACAACCCAAACCCAGCATCGGGGCGCGCTGTACGTCGGGGCGGAATCCCAACTGCCCGATCAGCCGGCTCCCCAAATCGGGGCAGAGATAGCCCGTGCAGGAGCAAACCAGAAACAGATCGACGTCCCGGGGAGTGATTCCCGCGGACTCCAGGCAGGCGTTAACCGCCCTGCTTCCGATCTGCATGGCGCCTTGCAAATAGCGCTGGTTCAATTCGTCCGCGGTCTCGAACCGATTGAAGTTTTCCGGGTCCAAGTAAAAACAGCGGGATTCGATACCGCTGTTCAAAAAGATCCTGAGAATTCGCAAGTCGGTGTAGCCCAACATGCGAAAAGTCTCCTTTTGTGAGAGTCGAAGAACAGGATTCGCATTTCCAAAGCCGCAGATTCTGGGATTTACCTGGTTCGCCTTATCCCAGGCATTCAATTCTTCCCGTCGTTCGGTCATGAGTGCTTCGATCGGATATGTAGCCAAGACGCCCTCCCGCAACTTTTTACTGCCTGAACTTCCCCGCAAGAGAACTAGCCCGGGGGTATTTCGACGCCGCTTAAAATGCCGCCGAGGTGCCCGGTAAGTGCGATTAGGGCGACGGCGAACAGCTCAACAACGAGATAAGGGACTGTAAACCGTTCCTCAGATCCTTTCCTCTGCCGCATTCGCCACCAGGCAAGCAGCCAAATCAGCGCGGCGGAGGTAAGCCCCAGGATCAAGTGGAACCGTAAGTTGCCTTTCAGCTTCTCTCCTTCAAGAAGCCACTGCCAGGCGATAAGTCCCGTAGCCACCGCCGGCAAGGCCGCCACCGCTGCCCCCAACAGGTTGTAATAGGCAGCGGTGGAAATCGTTCTGTCACGCCTCCACCGGGCGAGCAAGTCGAAGAACGCGCTGGCCATGAACAACGCAATCGGGAAGTGGATCACCACGACGTGCTGGGCGTGTTTCGCGAGTAGCGCGGTCTTCAAGTCAAAGGGATTCATTTCAGCCTCAGATTTCCGTATTTACTGCACTATCACCTTTCCGGTCATTTTCGGATGTATCGCGCAGAAGTAGGAATACGTACCTGCTTTGGTAAATGTAAAAGAGAACTTCTGGTCGGTGTCCATCACAGGTGACTTCAGAGTCTTACCTTCAGTACTGACGACGTTGTGGGGCACGTCATCCTGATTTGTCCAAGTGACGGTTGTCCCTGCGGGGACGGTTAAAGTGGTTGGCGTAAAACTAAAGTTGTCGATCTTGACCTGATACTTGCCGCTTGCGTTGTTGTCCTGGCTCGCAGCCGGCCTGGCTTGACTGAAATTCAACAAGCCGAAGGCTAACAAAAGAAGCGTTCCGACGGTCTTGCTTGGGGTTATTTTTCTCAAATTCATTTTCTCCTTTTAGTAAAGTAGTGATCGGTGACCAAGGTCAAAACAAAACCTCAATCACCCGACGCAAGTAAAACTCAAACGAAAATCTTCTCCGTTCGGCACTTTTCACTTTCCACGTGCCGCTTGATACTTACTCTTGCTACGCCAGCGATGAATCCACAATCGCCAGCGAATGGTTGGTCTCCACGTAGTTAACATCGGTTACGCCCAGTACGCTGCGAAGCTGATCCGCGGGCACTTTCATCGGGCCCGGAGAAGGCGCCGAGCCGGGCGCAGGCTGCGGGAATGCGGTCGAGCACGCCGTGTGGAAAGTGATGTTGCCTTCTACTTTCTTCATGGTCTGGTGAATGTGACCGTTCAGCACGGTGACCGAGCCAAAGCGCTTGAGATACGAAAGCGCCTGGGCGCTGTCGTCTGTTCCCCAGCCCCAGTCGGGATACACCGTCCAGAGAGGAATGTGCGCGAAGACTACGATGGGCGCGCTGCTTTTCAAGTGCTTAACATCTTTCTCGAGCCACTCGAGCTGATCCGCGCCCAGGGTGCCAAGCCCGCCCGCCTTGAGGTTCAACACGTTGACCAAACCGATGAAGTGCACGCCATTCTTGTCGAAGCTATACCAACCCCCGCCCTGCGCGGACTTGCCGTAGCGGTCCAGATAATCCTTGCCGTTGTCGGTGAGGACGTCATGCTCGCCGGGAACGAAAAACACATCCTTGGCACTGGCGCTTTTCAGCATTTGATCCACCGTGTCGAACTCGGCGGCCTTGGAGAGGTGGCTGATGTCGCCCGTGTGAAGAATAAAAGCGGGGGGTGTGGGCAAAGCGTTGATCCGATCGATCGCCACTTGCAGAGTCGCGGCCACATCCGGGTTCGCCGCCTTGTTGAAACCCATGTGGCTATCACTGATCTGAACGAAGCTCAATTCACCCATCATCTGCTTGTGGTGCATCTTGGGCAGGGCGCCGAGCGCGTAGGAGCTGAGAACTCCACCCTTGATCACGCACAGCGCTCCCGTGCCCGCCCATGCCATACATTTCAGGAAGCCGCGGCGGTCAACGCCATCGGAGTTGTGGTTGTGATGAATGATGTTGTCATGGCCAATTGAGGAACCTTTCTTCGACATGATGCGTCTCCTTTTTCTCTGGTGCGCTGATTCTCGGCGGTCACTTCATCCGCCTTCACATTGCCATACCGCGATGCTCGTCCGAATATTCCCGGAATGTTTGCTGAATGAGCTTCGGGAATAAAATAGAGCGGGAAGAAGTCTTGCTCTTTTGGCTTTCCCAGGATTTAAGCGGGTGTTCTCAAGCAGTGTTGGGTGGGCAGATGCTGCTCGACGTTTTCAGGATCGGTGGAGCAGTCAGCACTGGTTCCGCACCTTCGGGAGCGCGGGTTCTTCTCGGAAGCTCCGTCTGGGGCGGTGACGTGTTCCGGTTCATGGACCAGCATTGCCGCAAATAGGCCAACACGTGGATTTGGCGTGGGCGGAGTTGCCGGTCGTCCTCTCGAATACGTTGGCGGGCTAGTGAAATGGACTGCTTATGTTCCGATTACTCTGCCATTCAAGTGAAACGGGGGGCAAGCCGTCGCTTCGCCGACATAATGCGAAAACGAGGCCAGCCCCTGGTTGCACGATTCTGTCAGGCGAACTACCTCCCGACTGTGGAGACACCAAGTGTGAGCTGCGAATGAAGCTCCGCCTCATGGGCCGCCGGTCCCCTTTTGTTCCGAGGTACCGGATAGCTCAGCGTCAGGCCCGCTTCCCCAGCATCAAACGTTTGAATTGCGTAACCTGCGGCGGTGTTTACCAGGTTCAATTGGCTGTGATTGGAAATCTCTTTATGATCGGCGACACTGGCCAAAATGATGGCCGACTTTCCCTCTCCCCGGACGACCAGATAATTGTAGGTGCTGGCCGAATCCATTTCCATCGAGATTGTGTAATCCCCCGGCGTCAGGGTTGCGCTTCCCCACCGAGCCTCGACCGGCAGAGTGAATTTCCCCATGTAGTTGCCCTGCGCTTTCCCTTGGCTTGCGGCCAGGCAAAGAGACAGAGCCATGAAGCCAACGTTCATTACTAATTTCAAGTTTCGGATCGATTTCAATTTAGTTCTCCTCTTGGGTTCTGGCGATCCGCGTTTTGATCTTGCCACGCACATCATTTTGACCGCCTCCACCCGCCTATACCGCCACCGCCCAATGAATATTCCTGAAAATTGGGCTGATTTGGCTTCGGGAATAAAATCGCAGGCCCGCGAGTCTTATCTTCGATAGCCTGAATTAGAGGTGAAGCTGGCCGTTGCCGGAAGCAAACCAAATCGGGAGTTTTGAACAGACCGTCCTGCCGCATTTGGATGCGGCCTATAACCTGGCGCGTTGGCTGACGCGCAATGACCATGACGCCGAAGATGTGGTGCAGGAAGCTTACCTGCGGGCCTTCGAATTCTTTGCAGGATTCTATGGCACCGACGGACGCGGCTGGTTGCTCACCATCGTGCGCAACACTTGTTACACGTGGTTACGCAGGAACCGGAGCGGAGAACTTTTGACGCAATTCGATGAAGAAATTCATCGTGAGGAAATTGCGAGCCCGAACCCGGAGGAACTGTTCCTGGAGAACGCAGACCGCCAGCATCTCCAGGACGCTCTGGAAGAATTACCGGCCGAGTTTCGCGAGGCATTGGTGCTGCGGGAGATCGAGGGATTGTCTTACAAAGAAATCGCAGACGTTTCCGGGATTCCGCTGGGTACGGTGATGTCCCGCTTGGCCAGGGCGCGTGATCGGCTGAAGGACGCCCTGGCCCGGCGCATAAAATAAGGAGTGCTAGAGTGAGCTGCCAGGAAACTGAGGGTCTTATCCACGGCTACGTCGACGGTGAGCTGGACTTGGTGCGCAGCATCGAAATCGAGCGGCACATGGAAGGCTGCGAGGGGTGCGCACACGCGTACCAGACCCAGCAGAGTTTGAAAAGCGCGTTCCGGTCCGCCCCACTCAGATTCAAAGCACCGGCGGAGCTTCAAAGCCGCATCCAGTCGTCGTTGCGAAAAGCGGGCAAAGCCGCCCCGGCGCCTCGCGCGTTCCATTGGCTTCCCACACTGAGGTGGGCGGGCGCCGTGGCCGCCCTGGCACTCATGGCCGTCATTGGCTGGAATTTGGCGCGTGTTGCGCGCCCGCCCTCTGGCGATGACCTCGTAGCCCAGGAGGTTCTCGCCAGCCATGTGCGCTCGCTCATGGCCAATCATCTGGCCGATGTGCCTTCCACCGACCAGCACACGGTCAAGCCGTGGTTTAACGGCAAGCTCGATTTCTCCCCGCCGGTCGTGGATTTGGCAGGGGATGGATTCCCGTTGGTAGGCGGGCGCCTCGATTATCTGGAAGACAGGCCGGTGGCGGCGCTGGTTTATCAGCGCCGGAAACATTTTATCAATCTATTCATCTGGCCTTCGGCGTCAGACTCAGGCCAGCGCGCGGTGATGCGGCAAGGGTACAATCTGATTCATTGGACCCATTCCGGGATGACCTATTGGGCCGCGTCCGATCTTAACAACAGCGAGCTTCAGGAATTCGTACAGTTGATCCAAGCACCTGTCACTAAATAAACTGGCTGATTCGCCGCGGGATTCACGCCACGGGGATGCGTCATCTTTTTCCCTAGGCGGGAACTCCTACTAATCTGTCTATGCAAGAAAGGAGGAGTGATAGATCAACCGGCTTTTGTAGAAACTCGCAGGCTCCGAGTTTGAAGACTTCTGATTGCTCATTCGAGTCAATGCTCCCGCTAACCACAATTACGGGAACTTGCTTTGTTTTCGGGTCGGACTTAAGTTGGCGGAGCACAGCGCGGCCTGTCCCCCCGGGCATTTGAATGTCGAGAATGATTGCATCCGGGGTCCGCCGACTGGCGGCAAACCACGCCTGGAATGCGTCAAAAGCGACTGTCACCCGGTAACCCTTTTTCTTGAGACACGATGAGAGCAGGGTTGTTTGAATTGGATCATCATCTGCAATTAAGATCATCATGGATTTATTCCTTTAGTGAATTTCCTGGTACAGCTTCTTTTTGTCTCATTTTCTTAGCCATGAGTTTCAAAGTGCTTCGCGCATTGGGTTGTGACCGCGAGACCGTCGTGCAATTCGGCCCAGAGTTCCCCACAAAACTCTTACGCCGCAACGCACGCGTGGAGCTCCATGGCTTGCTCCACGCGGTTTCGGCCCTTTTCTTTGGCCCTGTAGAGGGCCTCGTCAGCGGCGCGCACCCAGGTAGTTGTGTCCTCGATGTTTGTATTAAGGCCCCCGGCTACGCCAAGGCTCAAGGTGACCGGAATGAGCCCACCCGAGCTTTCGAATGGCTTGGAGGAGATCGCTGCACGTAGCCTTTCGGCCTGCTTCACCGCATCGGCAACTTCACATTCCGGCAGGATCACCATGAATTCTTCTCCTCCATAGCGCCCCACCCAGTCGTAAAGCCTGACACCTGAACCAAGTCTGCTTGCCGCCTCGCGCAAGACTTCATCGCCCACCAAGTGCCCAAAGGTATCGTTGATCTGCTTGAAATGGTCCAGGTCCGCCATGATCACTGCCACTGGCGCGCCCTGGCGGTCGGCTCGGGACAACTCCCGCCGCAAGGCATCCAATGTCGCGCCGCGATTCCAAAGACCCGTCAAATTGTCGTGGGTGGCCTGAAATCGAAGGGCATCGCGCGAAGCAATCAGCGATTCCTGCAATTCAAGAATGCGTATTCCTGAACGGAGACGGGCCTTAAGCTCGCCACTATCAAAGGGCTTGCTGAGGTAATCGTCGGCCCCCGCTTCGATTCCCTCCACCACATCCTCCTTAAGCCCCCTCGCCGTCAGGAGGATGACGTAGGTGTAGGGCTCGGCTCTTAGTTCGCGAATCTTCTGGCAAACCTGAAGCCCATCCATCTCCGGCATCATCCAGTCCAGAATGGCGATGCGTGGAGCATCCTCGCCCTGAAGTATTTTCCATGCTTCTGCGCCATTAGTCGCGATATCCACTTCAAAATTCCATTTCTGAAGCATGACCTCCAGCAGCCGCCGCGAAACCGGCTCGTCTTCGGCTATCAGGATCCTCATGGCTAAACTCCTTTGGTTAATGCTCCTAATGAATGTTTAACGTTATCGATTTCCAATACAAGAGTTTGATAGGCAATTTCCGAATCTCGAAAGTCACCCTGATGGCCCATCGATTCAAGTCGTAGAGCGGCTTCCCGCGCGGCCTCGGCAACAAAATTACTCACCGAACCCTTCAGCGCGTGGGCCGCGAATTCAAGGGCCTTCGAATCCCGCCGCGCAACTGCCTGACGAATCTCTGTCATGTGTTGTGGGCAGTCACGCAGGAACAGGCCCGCCATCTCGGTTAGGAGGTTTCTGTCGCCGTTTACCCGATTTAAGAGTGCGGCTTGGTCAATTGCTTGCTTCGGACTTTCAGTTTGCTTGAAGGGGAGGGAAGGGAGAACACCTTCAATGACGGCAAAGAGCTCCTCAACTTGGATCGGTTTGGAGACGTAGCCATCCATACCGGCGGCCAAGCACTTCTCGCGATCGCCCTTCATCGCATGCGCGGTCATGGCTATGATGGGAATATGCTGTCCGGTCGATTCCTCCCGTTTGCGAATTGCGGCGGTGGCTTCGAAGCCTCCCTTTTCCGGCATTTGAACATCCATCAAGACTAAGTCAATTTCGCCATGATGGGACTGTTCCAGTGCGGCAAGAGCTTCGCACCCATTCACGGCCAAGACGACCGTGTGACCGCGATTCTCAAGCAATCGCGTGGCCAGCCGCTGGTTCACCAAGTTATCTTCTGCGACGAGAATCTTTAGTCCGCGCCGGGCCTCCCGGAGGGAGTGGCGGGTGACCAAACTTTGCTCACACTGGTCCGCAGGTTGCGACGCGAGCACTCCCATGATCGCTTCCCGAAGCTCTGTTTGCCGGATGGGCTTGGTCAAATATGCGGAGATCCCCAGTTCTTTGCAACGCACCGCATCTCCGCGTTGCCCGCCCGAGGTCAACATCATGATCGTGGCATTCGCCAGTCTCGAATTGTGTTTAATACGGTCTGCCAAAGTGAACCCATCCATTTCGGGCATATGGGCGTCGGTCAGAACCAGCGGATAGACATTCCCGTCTTCGAGTGCCTGCTCGAGAATTGCCAGGGCTGCTTTGCCACCCTCGGCCAATGTGGGCTTCATCTGCCAGTGAATCAACATGTCATTCAGAATGCGGCGGTTGGTCGCGTTGTCATCCACTACCAGCACTGGAATGCCTTTCAAGATTGGATAACGGACAGGAAGCTCCGCGGTCTTCGTTTTGGCAATCGGAACCTTGGCGGTGAAATGAAAACTGCTCCCCTTGCCTTCTTCGCTTTTCACCCAGATTTCACCGCGCATCATATCCACCAATTTCTTGGAGATTGTCAGGCCCAATCCGGTTCCGCCGTATTTCCGGGTAACCGAACCATCCGCTTGCGAAAACGCCCCGAAAATCAGTTGCTGCTTTTGCGCGGGAATTCCAATCCCGGTATCGGAAACCTCAAAGTGCAATCCCACTCCGTCTTCCAGATTTGAATCGAAATCGGCGCGAACGACGATTTCTCCTTTATCGGTAAACTTGATGGCATTCCCCACCAGGTTGATGATGATTTGGCGTAGCCGACTGGGGTCCCCAATAATCACATCGGGGACCTCAGGCCTAACGTCGCAAACCAGTTCCAGGCCCTTTTGGTGCGCCCGCAATGCGAGGGTTCTCATCGTTTGTTCCAAGCTGTCGCGCAAGTTAAACTCGATCAGATCCAAGTCAAGTTTTCCGGCTTCCATCCTTGAAAAATCAAGGATGTCATTAATGACGGTCAGCAAAGAGTCCGCAGAGGACTTCGCCATATCTAAATACTCGCGCTGCTCTCGATCGAGTTCCGTCCCCAATACAAGTTCGGTCATGCCCAGTATGCCATTCATGGGTGTCCGGATTTCGTGGCTCATGTTGGCTAGAAACTCGCTCTTGCTGCGGTTGGCGGCTTCTGCGGCTTCTTTGGCCTTTTGAAGCTCAACCCTTTGGCGCTCCCTGTCCGTTACATCAAATCCGAAGCACCGAACAATCGGTTCGCTCAGGCCTTCGCGACGGATCGAATTGGCATATTCAATGATCCTTTCCTCGCCTTGGGGGGTTCGAATGGTCAGTAGTCCATTGGCCTTTCCGCTCTTCCCGATGCTCTCCGAGTAGGGTTGGAGCTGAGGATGGAATCGCGCAGGGACGAATTCGCTCATGTGATGCCCCACCAGATCCTCTAGCGCTGTACAGCCAAAAGCCCGAACTGTCGCCCCATTGGCGCTGAGAATCCTTCCCGTCAGATCCTGAGTGCCCACCAGGACACCGCTGTTCTCCACCAAGTCGCGATATCGAGCTTCACTCTGCTTAAGTCCCTCTTCAGCGGCTCGTCGTTCAGTTACGTCCTCTTTGATTGCGATGAAATTCGAAATCGCCCCCTTTGAATCCCGGACGGGCGTGATGGCCATTTGTTCCGTGTAAAGCGTCCCATCCTTTCGCTTGTTGATCAGGTCCCCCTGCCACACCTTTCCTGCGAGAATGGTCTTCCACAATTGTGCGTAAAAATCAGCAGATTGCTTGCCCGCCTTCAGCATGCGAGGATTCCGGCCCAACGCCTCCGCGGCACTGTAGCCGGTCATCCGGGTAAATGCCGGGTTCACGTATTCAATGCGTCCGGTAATATCGGTGATGACAACGCTTTCCCCGGATTGCTCAATTGCCGTGGCGAGTCTTAGGTTTTCATTTTCTGCCTGCTTGCGCTTTGTGACGTCTCTGGAGATACCCATTGTGCCTATGATGTGACCTTGAGTGTCTCGAAGAGGCATTTTCGTTGTCGATGACCAAGTTTCACGCCCATCCGGCCAGGATTCCTTTTTCTCGATCCCTACCATATGCTGGCCGGTGCTGATGATCTTTTGCTCGTCGTCGAAGGCGGGACGGGCATGCGCTTCGGTAAAGTAATCGAAATCAGTTTTTCCCACGGCATGGCGAGGGTCACCGATGGCGAAAAACCCTGCCAGTGATTTGCTGATCCGTAGAAAACGGCTCTTGCAGTCTTTGAAATAGATGTTATCGGGGGAACTTTCGAGAAGCGCTGTCAACAAATGCCTTTCGCTCTCAAGCTCCATCTCCGCGCGCTGGCGAACCCCAATCTCACGATTCAGGAGGTAGAAAACCGAGACGAGAAGGAGAAAACTAATCGAGATGCCAAGGAGGAGGACGCGGCCGGCATTTCGGGCATTCACCGCCATTTCCAGCTCGCGTTGCTGCATTAATTTTCTTTGCCGACTCTCCATTTCTCGAGTGACACGTCGGACATCCTCCATCGATTTCGTTTCGTCACCTTTCATGATCACCTGCAATGCCGCCTCACTTCCACGCCACTTCCTCTCCGTAATCGAATTCTGGATATTGGTGAGACTGGTCCCAATCAGTACGGCAAGCGAGGGAAGAGTTTGACGGGACTCGGGGTCATCCGCCGTCAGATTCTCCAGCTCCTTGAAAGTTTGATTGACGTCGGCCATGGCGGCCACATACGGCTTGAGGTAATCACTCTTTCCGGTGAGCAGAAAACCCTGCTGCCCAATTTCAAAATCCTTCATTTCAGAGAGCAGACTTTCGAGCTTTTCAATTACCAAAGTGTTGTGGCGCCTCGCCGCCACCGAGCGCATAAAACTTGAGATCGTACGGAAGGCAATGCATCCGACCAAGGCCAGAACCCCCAATGCCAACCCGAAGACCGCTGTAATGAATTTTTGAGAATTTATCCTTTTCATGTCCAGCGACTCCTAAGTTACCAAAGGGCGAGGATTCCACTCGGGCTCGCCAATGCCAGTTTGCGCCCCGCCTCTACTGGACGGATTTCCGCAATGGCCTCTTCGTGTAAATTGCTCACATCCCCCCGCCGTCTCTCTCTGATGCTGTTCATCATTCCCCTTATTACCAAGCTGGGGGTTCGTGTTTGTTTTCGCCAATCTTTCTTGTGAGTTACAGGCATCTTCTGATTTTCGAATTCGGTACCCGACTGACCAGGCTCCGCTCACAGTCCTGCCCGAAAGCCGTAGATACGCTTTGTGCCACCTGGTGTAACCGCGGCTCCCCAGCGGCTCTCCGCTTTGAGCTTGATGTTCTGGCCGCCGGCAAATTGCGCACAAACAAAAGTAACCATTTCCCCATCGGCTAGGTTCATGGATAAGATGGCCGCGAATCCTGCCCTGGATATGTTCTCTGTCACAGAGGATTCTTCCTCACCTTTCTCGTTCTGTATCACGATGGGGAGTTGGAGGGCAAGTCGCCGGTGTGCTCGGGTATTGATGCATGAGATCGCCTTTTCGACTCTCGGTGGGGGCGCCACATCTTCAAACGGAGGATAGGCCGGAGGACGGAGGCCAGGCTCCGCGTACGTCCAATAGGTGTGCTTGCCGCAAGTCGGGCACGAGCATGCAATCAAGCCGGTAGACTTCAGAACTTCGATTTCCGGAGGCATTAATGAATAGGGAGACTTGGTATGACAGGCTCTGCACTCCAATTGAACACCTGGCTCGCAGTTCTCATGGGCATTGAAGGTGGGAAATGTCACGTCCCAAATGTTGCGGTCCTTCTCGATGCACTGCACCACCCACTCCGCACCGCCATGGTCGGTATATTTGGTCAGGCCGACAATACGAAAATCCGCCTCGAAGTAGTTCTCCAGATTCACGAGGCGAACGATGTCATTGGGATAGACCCAATTCTTCAGGACGATCCGGGCGCCCCATGCCATGACCTCAGTGGTCCGTGCCTCTTCGACGAACGCGCCTCTGCCTTCGTCATAAGCCGAAACACGAATTGGGATGTCGATTGACGCGCGATCCGAGGCAAGGCTTGACCTTTTATGTTTCAAAATGTCTTTTACCTCAACCTCATCAGAAATTACTTGGCAATCCATATTAAGGAGCAGCACTGAATTAATCCCCCTGTGTATTGATGAGTGCCAATGAGCCTTTGCCTCGCCTTTCCGGCGACCCTGGGAAAAACTCCCACCAATCTAGTTTCCATTAGCCACCATTTACAAAGCATTTAAGGTGCCGAACGCAAACCCACCGCCCTAATTAACTATCTTATTTTCAATAACTTAATCGAATTCAGAGCGACTCTTGGTCAGCGAGTATCTAACAAGCGTCAATTCATGATTCAGATGTTCAGAATTTATACATCAGCATTCGGAGGGGGGACTCAAAGCGGGCGTAAGGCAGTGTTATTCCGGCTTCGAGAGGTCATCGGGAGGGGGTAAGATTGAAATCTTCTGGGTGGTTTGGCCAACGATCATTGCCCCATCCTGTCAAACCTGCTTGTTCTGGCGTCCCAACAGATCTAATGGCATGGCGGCGGGCCGAGGTTCGGTAACACGATGGATGGCAGCATAAAGTTCGTCCGGCCGGAAGGGCTTGGAGATGTAGCTGTCCATGCCGGCCGCAAGACAGCGTTCGCGAGCCCCTTGCATAGCGTGACCTGTCATGGCGATAATTGGAAGGTGATTCCCTGGGCCCTTCTCCTGGGCGCGAATCGCGGCGGTGGTCTCAAACCCATCCAACTCCGGCATCTGAACGTCCATCAGGATTACGTCGAATCCAGGGGCGCCCGTCTTCTCCAATCGGGCCAACGCCTCTCGTCCGTTGTTTGCTGACTCTATTTTGTGACCATGCTTTTCGAGAAGGCGGATGGCCAGTTGTTGGTTGACCGGATTATCCTCGGCCAGAAGAATTCGCAGGCCTCGCCGTGGTTCAATTCGACTCAGGTTAGGCGAGCAAGACGGCGCCGATGGGACTTCCTCATACCCGGCCTGGACACCCGCGCGGGGCGAAGCGAGGACGTTTTCCAATCCAAAACTTGCCGTAAAGTGAAAAGTGCTCCCCTTGCCCACTTCGCTCTCAACCCAGATTCTCCCGTCCATCATCCCGACAAGTCGCTTGGAGATGGTCAGCCCCAGACCGGTTCCACCGCGCTTCCGAGTGACGGAGCCGTCGACTTGCGAAAATGCTCCGAAAATATGCTCCAACTTCTCTTGGGGAATGCCGCATCCGGTATCCGAAACCGCGAAATGCAGCGTGATTCCATTCCCCGATTGCGATGCGACTTGGACTCGGACGGTCACCGTGCCAGCTTCAGTGAATTTAATTGCGTTTCCAACCAGGTTGATGATGATCTGCCGAAGGCGGGCCGGATCTCCCACGACGATTGCCGGCACTTCCGGCCGCATGTCACACAAAAGCTCCAATCCCTTCTGTTGGCCCCGCAAAGCTATCGCTTTGATCGACTGCTCCAGGCATTCCGGCAGATTAAAATCGATCGAGTCGATTTCGAATTTTCCCGATTCAATTTTAGAGAAATCCAGGATGTCATTAATGATAATAAGCAAAGAGTCTGCCGAGGACTTCACCATCCCGAGATACTCGCGCTGTTCCGAGGTGAGGCCAGTTTCGAGGGTCAATTCAGTCATACCCAGGATTCCATTCATGGGCGTACGAATTTCGTGACTCATATTGGCGAGGAACTCGCTTTTGGCGCGATTCGCGGCATCCGCAGCCTCTCTGGCCATCTGCAATTCAGCCTCAGCTCTCTTCCTTTTGGTAATATCAATGATGGTCCGTTGAATTGCCATCCTCCTGCCATCGTCCCCCAGAGTCGCGGTAGCGCTCTCCAATGCCCAAATGGGTTTCCCATCCTTGCCCCGCAAGCGGAATTCGGCATTGCTGATGAATCCGTCCCTCTTTATGGCATCCACTATTTTTGACCCCTCGTCAAGATCCCAGTAGAACTCTTGAATGTAGCGATCTAAGGCGAATTCCGGTGTAGGACAACCAACCAGTCTGATAAAGGCCTCGTTGCAATCCAGAATCTTCCCCTCCAGGGTTGTGGAGCAAACAGCGGCAAGATTGCGCTCAAAAAGGAGCCGGTACCGTTCTTCAAGGGAGGCGATGCGGCGCAAACGAATCAGGAGGGCGCCCGTTTGCTGGCTCACCCGGCGTCTTAACGCCACAACCCACATAATTGCCGCCAGCAATAAGATGAGCATCAGCCCAAGGGTTCGCAAAAGGTGTTGGCTGGTCCACCAGGGAGCGCGTTCCAGCACGACGATGTCCTGGGGATTGCGGAGAACAATCTGAAATGTTGGAGTGGTCCCGCTACCGTTTGTTTGCAACAGGCAGAGCCCTGTCAATTGAAGCAGACTTCCATTTTCCAAAGACTGAAGCTCTTTGTCCGAACTGGAACCTGGCAAATGTGCTCTGAACACCGCAGAGCCTTCCTGCAAGACCAGAGTATTGTCACCAGGCACACTCGTGCGCTGGAGCAGACGTCCGTTGATCTTTACCAAGGCAGAATCGAAATCGCCTGAATCTATTTGCTCCGCTTTCATATCGACAGGCTGGGTGGGAAGCCCGTGGCCTACCTTCCGGAAAATGGCGTCCTCTAGAAACGGCTCGAATTCGCCTAAAGCTGGAAATCCAGCCACTTCCACCAAGTCGCCTGGCACCAATGGGTCCGTCTGCCTCGTTCGAATATAGATGTCGTCGGTTTGATCTCTGATAAACAGTCCATCACCCTGCCGCTGAAGCGTGACCACTCCACTTACTCTTACCCGGCGCCCAGAATTCTGCGACAGTGAAAACTGCATTAGGCTGGCGATGGTTTGCGGTGGATCTGTGAACGGATCAGATGGTGCGGGTTTTTCGACGAAAATCTCGGCTGGGCTTGGGACATAAAGCAATACTCCGATCAACTGTCTCTTGCCATTGAAATTGGCCCCACAAACCCCGCGGACACGAACTTTGTCATCAACTAATTTGAAGATTTCAGAGTGGTTCAGGCCAGGTACCATGGCTGTAAGCCGCCCGTCCTCCATTGCGATGTTAATTGCAAGCAGCTGCTTTTTTGATCCGCCTATCCCGACTGACCGCACGATTCCTTCAACCTCCAACCACTGACTATCCTCTCGCGTGGAGGCCATTTGCAGGAACGGAGCCCGCCGGGCAACCGGAAGTGGCGCCCGGCCTATTACTCTCCACGTGGGATTGGTGATTTGGGGGGCAAAATCAGGAGCTGACGTGATTCCAACCAGGTCAATCATTTCGCCCGGTGAGGCGGTCCGGTCAGTTCCAACCAAATCCACCCAGATCCCTCCTGTCGAATCCTGAATAAACAAGTCGGGTTCCGAATGATCGAAGTAGGTCACCACGCCGCGCAGGTGAACGGGAAGACCTCGTTTGGCTTGATCGGCGGTGAGGTGCCGAATCTGGTCGACGCGTGTTAAAACCGGCTGACTTGTGGGAGATAGAGCAGGTAGCTGGGCCGCCTGAGTCGGAAGCACTATGAACACCAGGACTTCGGCCAGCAAAAGCACGCGCGACACCGAAAGGCGGAACGATGGGCTCAAAAAGGGGAATTCGAACTTCATCTGGTGGTCGCCTCTTTGGGAACCAGTTTTTCCAGTTCGGGTTTGACGACGGCCTCAAAGCAGTCCGGGCAAATACTGTGGCTGAATTGAGCCTCGGAATGTTCGCCCACGTAAGTTTCCACATTTTGCCAGTAATTGTCATCGCCGCGGATTTTCTTGCAGTATGAACAAATGGGAAGCAATCCTTGAAGCTGCTTCACCTGCTCTAGGGCGTGGGTTAATTCTTCCACCTGGTCGGCCAACTTCCGCTGCAATTCAACCAAGCGCACCCCCACTTGGACGCGCGCGCGCAGCTCTTCCCGGTCGAAGGGCTTCGAAATGTAGTCGTCGGCTCCGGCTTCCAGACCGCACACAATATCCGCCCTGCCGTTCCTCGCTGTAAGCAAAATGATATGAATGGGAGACATGCCCTGATTCGCGCGCACCTTCTTGCACAGCTCAATGCCATCTATCTCCGGCATCATCCAATCGAAAATCACAATCCTCGGACGGTTTTCACGGCTGAGGATTTCCAGCGCCTCGCGCCCGTCCTTGGCCAACACAACCTCGTAACCCCATTTGAGCAAACAACTCTCGAGTAGCCGCCGGGAAACCGCATCATCTTCTGCAATCAGAATTTCCATGGAATTCTCCCTTTTCAATGACTCAATTCGTCCAAGAGCCGTGGGTAGCCAGCCCTGGTTCTTGAGTGTCTGCGGTGTCTCCCGACTCTTGCGCCGCCCAAGACGTCTCAGATGGGATTTCGGCCGGCAATGCGCGCATACCTGCGACCTGACGTCGGATGCCTTTCCATACCAGCTCCGGAATTGATAAAAACACTTTCACAACTTCGGGATCAAACTGACGGCCGGACTCACGAGCGATCTCGGCACTGGCATCTGAGAAAGGAAGAGCGTTGCGATAAGAGCGGTCAGAGGTCATCGCATCCAGAGTGTCGGCGACAGCAAATATTCTGGCCCCGAGCGGGATCTCCTCCCCCACTAAACCCTGGGGATACCCCGTCCCATCAAAACGTTCGTGGTGGGTCAAGACGATTTCCGCGGCTGGAGCAAGAAACCCGATCCGGCATACCAGGTCGTAACCGATGCGAGCGTGGGTCCGCATCACTGAAGTTTCTTCTGATGTCAGTTTGCTGGGCTTGAGCAAAATTGAATCCGGAATGCCTATCTTACCGATGTCGTGGAGATACGATCCGCGCGCGATTTGCCGAAGTTGCTCATTGGGACAACCCATCTTTTGGGCCATTTCAAGACAATAAAGACTTACCCGGCGGGAGTGCCCCTCGGTCTCCGAGTCGCGCAAATCGAGAGCGGCCCCAAGGGCTTCAAGCGTCTCGTCATAACTAAGCTCGATGCGTTTCATGGCCGTCCGCAATTGTTTGGTGCGTTGTTCGACCATATCCTCCAGGTTTCGTCGATAGCTTTCCAGCTCGGATTCCATTGCTTTCTTGTCCAGGGCCCGCTGGACGCTGGCCAGCACGGCCTCCAGCTGGAAGGGTTTCAACAGATAGTCGTCGGCTCCCACCTTCATGGCCTTGATGCCGTTCTGGATTTCGCTATCCGCCGTTGCCATCAGCAATGCGAGGCGGGGGTAGCTCTTGTGCGCTTCGTCCAGAAGCGTCAGTCCGGAAATGCCCGGCATCCTTAAATCAGATATAAGGCCATCAAAAGACTCATGCTTCAAAAGCGCCAGGGCTTCATCTCCGTTCGGGCAGCCTTGGCATTCAAAACCCTTAAGAGATAGGAATTCCATAAGCATTTCACGCATGGGTGGTTCGTCATCTACCACCAAAATCCGATACTTCCTTTGCTCTTGATTCATAGTTGCCCCCCCTTCACGTTCTCGCCGTCTCTAAAATAACGCATCATCCTCTATCGCCTAACGCATGTTCAGGCCCAAACGCTCTTTGGCCGTTCATGCCCTAAAGGGTGTTATTCATCTATCGGATAGAGGAATAATTCAAAGCGAACACAAACCATAGGGGCTGGCGCGATTGATTACGGCTGAGAGGTGTGTTCAAAAAATGAGCAGTCATGCGTGAGGGCGCAGGACCCGTGGGTGAACTCCCCCCCGTTTGCTGTGGCGAACTGCGCCATTCTGCTGTAAGGTGGTCTTATGACGGTAGGGACTGAGAAATCGACCGTTCGCCTTGTGGCAATCGACGATGACGCGGCCACCCTCCAGTTGATCAGTACCGTCCTGGCTCAGGATAAGCTCGAAATTTTCACCGCCACTGATCCTGAAATCGGCCTTCAAATCGTCTATCAAAAAAAACCCCAAATAGTATTGACTGATCTGATGATGCCGAAACTTGGGGGTATGGAATTGCTGGAGAGAATTCAGGCGTTCAACCCGACCATCGAAATCATCCTGATGACTGGCCAATACTCAACTGAATCGGCGGTCGAAGCCATCCAAAAGGGCGCCAGCGACTACATGAATAAGCCTTTATCCGTCGACAAGCTGCGTAACCGGGTTGAGAAGCTTGTTCAAGAGGCTCATCGGGCGCAGCGGGCTTTCCAGCTCGACCACGAACTGGTGGAAGCTTACTCTTTTGAAGGCATCATCGGCCGGAGCGTCGAGATGCTCGATGTCTACACGCGTATCCGGCGCGTTGCGCCTCACTTTCACACAGCCCTCGTAACCGGGCCGACAGGCACGGGCAAGGAATTAGTTGCTCGATCGCTCCACCATTTGAGCCCTGCGGCTTCGGGCCCATTCGTGGTCTGCAACTGTTCAGCAATCATTGAAACGCTTTTTGAAAGCGAATTATTTGGATACGTTAAGGGCGCGTTCACGGGCGCCACCCAGGACAAGATCGGAATGTTTGAATACGCCAACGGTGGAGCCTTATTGCTGGACGAAATCGGTGAAATGCCTCTCACCACACAAGCCAAACTGCTGCGCGTCCTGCAAAGCCAGGAGATCCAGCGCGTAGGTTCACCTGCGGCGCGTAAAATCGACGTTCGGGTGGTCGCAGCAACGAATCGCGACCTGCCCGCACTTGTTGCTGAAAAGCAGTTTCGAGAGGATCTCTTTTACCGTCTCTCGATGGTCGAGATAAAGCTTCCCTCCATGATGGACCGCATCGAGGATCTCCCGTTATTAGTCCGCCATTTCTTAGAGCAGTTTGCCAGACAATATGACAAACCCATAGCCACCCTCACACGCCGTGCCCAAGCCCTCTTAGCTCGGCATCCCTGGCCGGGAAACGTGCGGGAGTTGGAGAATGTCTTTGGTCACGCTTGTATGATGGCAGAGGGCAACATTATTGATGTGGCGGACCTTCCCAGCTATTTGAGCAAGCCCGGGAGCCGCGCGACTCTTCAGGATGACGTAACACTTCCCTTGGAGGAACTTGACCGGCGCCATGCTCGGCGCGTCTTAGACCATGTTGGGGGGAACAAAGTTCGAGCTGCTGAAATCCTTGGAATTAGCCGGGCGACGCTCTACCGCTTAATAGCCGAAAACCCACCCGAAGCCAAGAAAGAATTCGAACAACCTCAGCCTTGAAGTATGAGGGTTAGGCCTCGGGAGGAACCGGTGTCTTTTTCGCCGCGTCCATGTATGTATTCTGCACATCTGGGCCTCCCATCGAACCCGCCAAAGCAACTTCAATGCAGGGATGATTCTCAAGTCCCGAAATGAATTAACTGATCTGTTTCTAGCGAGCAACAACCCGCACGACGCGAATAAACCTCTTGTTGTGAATAGATTGAAGCAACTCCAAGATAATCTAATCAAGAGCTGCGTGCCCTGCAATCTCTCCGCTTGACCTCATCTGGACCCGCCGCTTGTGAATTGGTATCCGAATTGCCCACTAGTGTTTCGAGTTTGGCGATTCAAGAAATCATAGGAGAGTGTACCGTGCCCCTGAGAATCATGGTAGTCGACGACGAAAAGCCCATTCTAGACCTACTTCGAATTACCATCGAAAGCGATGGATATGAGGTCCTGGCGACCCAGGATAGCGAAGGGGCGGCTGCATTACTGAAGAGCGAGAAATTCGATGGACTTTTTGCCGATGTGCGCATGCCCAAGATGAACGGGTTTGAGCTGACGAAGGTGGTGCGAGGATCTCCGATGAACTCCAGAATTCCGGTCGTTCTCATTACGGGCCTCGGTGATGTTCAGACTATGCGGGAAGGATTTCAGGCAGGGGCGTCTTGTTTTCTTGCCAAGCCCGTGGGGCCGAAAGAAGTTTCTGGACTTGTGAGAGCCCTGCGTGGCGCCATGTTAAAGGAACGCCGCCGGCATGCCCGCTTGCCCTTCCGAACCGCAGTTAGTTGCCAGGTCGACGATCAGGCCGGCCGCCACTTTGAGACAGTCAGCCTGAACATAGGGGAAGGCGGCATGCTCTTGAACCCAGATGGCGGGGTCGAAGTGGGCCAGCGGATTAAAATGGATTTTGCACTCCCTGAGGGTGCTCAAATCACAAATGTGCATGCCCTGGTGGTTCGTAAGGATCAGGGAGGGAGCGCCGGAATTGAATTCGTTGCACTGCCCCTCGAAAACCTGGAAGCCATCCGAAATTTCATCATCGCTGAAGTCGCACGCTAGCCAAGGTTCACCCCCCCAATTCCTCTTTATACCCACTATGAAGCGGCCCTGAGCAACCGGGCCGCTCCTTCCTATTTGTCGGCGCACACTCTCCGTCACTTCACCGCTCTATTGCAGATTATGGGACTGACCCATTTTTGAACAGTGGTATCCAGGCTGAACATTTTTCGAGCGGTGGGGATTTCAATGGAAGCAAAGTCTCCCCTTAACTCATTGAGACTTAAAAGGTAACAGGAGGTCGCATCAGGCATTCGTTTGGCCCGTGGTTTGCATTGTTTTCATTGCAAGGCAACAAGCAAATGTTGACCGAGAGCAGAACGCAGACCAATTCGATGCGAAGACGCTCAAAAAGATAGGGAGTGATTCAACCATGCGAGTCTTTGACAAAATCAACCCACAAGGTCTTGAACGTCGTGAGTTCCAACTCGGGATTTTGGCCATATCGACCATTGGCATCATGGCCGCGGGTCTGGCTGTTTTCATGCACCAGACCGTTTTCTCGGATCTGGCTGCGGCAGGAGATCCGATGACACGCAGAATCTTCTTCGCCTTCTGTGCGTTGTCAACTCTCATGGTCGCTTATTTGCTGAACCGCCAGGTTGTGATCTATCAATTACGAAGGAAACTCTCCGAGGATCAGAATCGATTGACCCAAATCCGCGACCAAGCGAGCTCGGATTTGCTCAGAACCCTTCCAGGCATGAGCCGCTTTCAGGATCGGCTGGCCATGGAGTTCCGCCGCACCGTAAACTCTCGGGATCCTCTCACCGTCCTGTTATTTCTATTGAACCCAAACTCTCCACCCTCCGACGAGAACCAGATTACTAACATTTACGGTGACGCTGCCAAGGCTATCCTCCTGAAGATGCGAAATGGCAACTCACTTTATCTATTTGAATCCGGCACGTTCGGAGTGGTGCTGCCTGGAATCACTACGACCATGGCAGGTCGCTTGGCAGAGCGCTTCTCGCTGAGTCTCATGAATGCCAGCGACTCCGGGGTGCGGTTTTCATTCATGTCACGAGTGATCAACTTTCCCGAAGAATGCGGCACAGCCAGGGAAATGGAGCAGGCAGTCCGCTCAGTCGTGCCCGTGCGAGTTCCTTCATTACCGTTGCAGGTAGAGGATGAGACCTTCGCGGACGCAGCCTGCGGAGCATAAGCCCAAACGCAGAGAGCACCCTATGCGCACACAGACGATTAAAACCGAAGGCCGGCTCGAAACCCAAGGATCTGGGGCAACCATGAAACATGACTGGCTTGTCGAAAACGAGGACGCGAGGAAAACCCTTCACGACCTCTACTTCGAAACGGGGTCATTGCCTGGCCAGCAACCCCAGGTTAAAGCGAAAGAGCCCGAGAACGCAGAGCCTGTGAAGCAATTGACACAGTCAGTGAACTCAGGGGCAGTGGAAAACGAAGCCTTTGGAAACAGCGTCCAGGCCGGAAACTTCACGGGAACATGGGTTAGGCGCGTAGCCTTTGTTGCTTTAGCGCTCTTTGTTGCCTTTGGGGTCTATCGAGCCATTCCGCGATTCGAAATTTCTACAACAAAGACAGAGCCCCACCACACTCGGTCGCCCCTGATCCGGGAGGCACTTGAAAGAAGGCAGAGTGCGCCTCCATCGCCCCTGCCCGCGTCCGCCGGGCCGGCATTGGGGAGTCTTACTGTATCCCCTTCAATGATTATGGCGCGGTACCAGCCCGGCCAGAGCAGCACGCAGACTTTGAGTATCGACAATCAAACACCCAATGCAGTGACCTTTGAAATGGAAGCGGAAGACTTGGGGGGCGATGGCGAGGAAATGATTCTAGTTCCCGCCGGGGACTCATCCAACAGCGTCGCAGCCACAGCAGTGTTTTCTCAGAAGTATGTTCGAGTTGAGCCGATGGATAGGGCAACCGTGCAAGTGACTTTGACTTGGCCGGCGAGCACCACCATTCGGGGTGTGTTGGCCCGATTCCGGGCCACGGACGAAATTCAATTGGGCGGCACGGGAAATATGACGGCTTCCCTCGGAACCCTGATTGTGTTTGCCCGAACGCAAGAGTCCGGCACTCAGAACCCGGACGTGCCTTTGGACCCTCATCCGTCCCAGGCACGCTTCACTATTTCACAATGGCCGATGGAGAGAAGCTCCGCGCCGGCAGGCTTAGGCAACTTGAGTAATTCGAATAATTCAAAGAACGTCAAATCCACAAATTTTGCAGGATTGGGGGAGAATCAGTGAGGAAAACCGGGATGAATGGTTCCAGTGAGGAACGTGGAGTGAGTCTGATCGAGACGATGATGGCCGTTTGCATTGCCTTGTTCTCAGTCTTCGGCATGGGCGGCTTGATCGCTCAGGTCGCGGCCACCACCAAGAACCAGGGGACAGAAACTACCCAAGCCACCATCTTTGCCCAGGACAAGATCGAAAACCTGCTTTCGCTGAATTTTATCAATTGCAACGTCCCCGCCGCCTCGCAGCCACAGTCCTGCAACACAACAGGGATCAGCGACGCCTCCTGGACACAGGGTTTGCTTGCGGGCGGAGCGACGGCACCAGAACAGGGGGCGTGCCCGACGATGGGCCTCACTGTCGGCTATATCGATTTCCTGGATCACAGCGGTGTGCCCATCACCGGCGCCTCTTGCGCCGCGCTCGCCACCACAAGCATAGCTTATGTCCGGCAATGGCAAATCACAGATCTTCCATCAACCGGCCAGCCCATGAAACAAATCACCGTAGTCGTCTACTCGCTCAATGCCACCAGTAAGCTGGGCGGAACGCCCATCGTGGTTCTCACTAGCGTCATATCAAATTAAGGACACAGAGATGAAAACAAATTCTTGCGCTCACGATGCAATCAAGCGGTATAACACGACAGGCTTTTCCATGGTGGAGATGACAATCAGCGTGCTGATTACCACCCTCCTGATGTCAGCGGTTTTTCCCTTCATCATTCAGGCGCAGAAGAAGCTCCAAGGTACGCAGGTGGAGGCAGAATCAAATCAAGGCGCCCGCGGAGCCATGGAACTCTTGACCCAGGAGATAGGGCAAGCGGGCTACAACCCGAATTTCTCCACTAATCGGATGTGTGCCTTGCCCGTGACTGCCAATGCCGACCCCCAATGCGTCGCGATTAACGGCATTTCCGAGATCGGCATAGGCGATTGGCTGTCAGTAGATACCGGGGTAAATAATGAGTTCGTTCAAGTGACCGGTACAACGGCGACGGGCGCGTGCTCCTTGGCCAACCAGATTCAGGGGGTTTTCATCATGAACCACACCTCGCCCGCGACCACTTTCCCCTTCCGGGTGGCGAGCTATAAGCTACCTTACCCTACGGGAATCCTGACCGGCGCCGGGACCTCCAGCGACCACGTCCTGGAATTTTATGGTGACGTGAACGACGACGGCGTGATCAATTATGTTGTGTACAGCCTTCAACCGACAACAACACCCTCGACCACGATCTCGATCAATGGGCAGAATTACATCCTTTATGATCTTATGCGTTCGATTACGCCGGTGACATTTGGGGCAGGACCTAAAAATAATGCGGCTTCCCCGGTGGTCCGAAACGTGCTTTATCAGGACATTTCCTCCACCAACCCGACCGGGCCCACAGGGAAATCCCTTTTCGCATTCCCCAACACCATCCTAGTGGGGATCGTGCCCAACCAAACCAGTGTTGTCGGAACTGTAGTGATCAGCATGTGTGTGGCAGTCAACCCGCAAAACATCGAAACGAACCAGGTGGAATGGCGTGTTATGTCCACGCAAATTCGCCCTTTGAACCTTTCAGCCGCAGTTCAGGTGAACCAGGCCGGGGGATACAAATTCCTCCCTTTAACCCCCACCGGACTGCCAATGCAATAGGCAAAATTACATCATTGGAGTGTCAAGATGAATAATCAATTGAAATCATCAAATGAATCCACGCAAAGGCCCCGAGAGCACGGGGTCGCTTTGATTGTAGTTTTGCTGGCCCTCCTCATCCTTTCCATTCTTACGGCCACTCTGGTTTTTCTTGCGCGGTCTGAGACGATGGCCAGTAACAACTATAAGATGGATACGCAGGCGGATTATTTGGCAAAGGCGGGAATTCAGGAAGCACGCAATTGGTTCGCGAGTCCGCGCTACCAGGCGGTCTCCCAAGCTCAGGCGGGGACTTCTTACAATGTCAGCGCCACGGGGCCTCCCTACAATCTGTGGACCTTCAATACTTCACCCGTCCAATGTACTGCGTCGACTTGTCCCAATCTGAATGGGACTGTTCAGTTGATTGGGATTGCGGGGACGGGAAGTTCAGATTATCCCATCAATTCTGTGGCCTTGAAATTTGCCTCCGATATGGCGGACGTGCCCTTAACGGGCGACGCCAACAATTCCGGTAGTTTCTCCATTAACGCTGTGCTGCTGAATTATGAGACGGTGAATACAGGCACGCTCGCCGGCGTCAATGCGGTTCCAATGGAAACATGGCTGATTACGTCGCGCGCCACCTGGTCTGTGGGGGCAGGATCGACAGCTCGAGTTGGAATGGCCGAAGAACAATCCATCATCCAGCCAATTTATTTGCCGAGTTGGGGTAACGCTCTCTACGGGTATTGTTCGGTGTCCATGCAGGGCAGCGCCGGAGTGTGCACTGATGCCTTCAACTCCGACCTCGGCCCGTACGGTGGTGGCAATCCCACAGTCGCCTCCGGGTCCTGCGACTCAAATTCAACCAACGTGATCAAGGCAGGAGCCGGTGTAGGCGCGAATGGTTCCGTAACCCTGGGATCCAACGTCACTGTGTCGGGAAATGTTGCGATTGGAACTAATCCTACACCGGGCTGTGCAACTCCCTACGGTTTCAACGGCAACACTACCTCAGTTTTGGGTGAGGTCGTAAACAGCCCGCACGTGGATCCGTCCAAAGCGCCCACTTTCAGACCAGGCTTCCCCTCCGGGGCGCCCAGCTACACCATAGGCACAAAAAGTACGACCGTCCTTCCGGCGGGGCTGACCATGCCCGCCGTGCCACCGTGGCCCGATTCCACAAGCGCTCCTCCCCTTGCGGCCAACTCCCCTTGCATGAATAATGATGGGAGCTGCAATGGTACGGCGGCGCACCCCTATGAGATTGGGAGCATTAGCATGTCTGGGGGAGGGAGCGGCGCCAACGCACCCGTCCTGAATTTGATAGGGGGCCCGGATGCATTTCATCCCGTCGTGTATGACATTGACAGCTTCAGCCAGAACCAAGGCTCCATCGTCATCTCCGGCTACGTCATACTGAACATCCAATCCACGTTCTCGATAGGCGGTCAAGGATTGGGAAGCGCTCTCACTTGCGCCAAGACGCCTTGCAGCAACGTTCCGCCAGCCGCGGTTCAAGTGAACGCTTCCTGTTCGGGAGGATGTATAAACATCGGAGGGAATGGCGCGGTCAGTATGCTGGTGAATGCCCCCAATGCCAACGTGACCCTGGGAGGCGGCGGTAGCAGCGGCTATTTTATTGGAGGCGTCCAGGCAAACAACATCAGCGTTCAGGGCGGGTATCCAGTTCACTATGACGTCCAGATGAACCGGGCCGGGGGAACGGTCGGAACAATGGTCGCGTCAGGCTACAACCGTAAGAAGTTGTGATTCATGGGACAGCCTCAATTCGTGACTCCGTAAAGTGTGACCCTCACTGACAAACGGCACTGGCGGGCGCCCGGGATGCAATGGCGCTCTTTGGAGCAACCATCAGGCGGGACTTATAATATCGCCTCCGATAAGACGCAGTGCCTATGCCGCGTGCGATAATTAATAGCGTGAAACTTTCCAGCTCTGAGGCTTGGGATCTCAACCCTCAAGCTCGCAGTGAGGTGTCGCCGTTGATTGTCCCTCCACGGGGCTCAAGACCCGCCGATGGACCCGGGTATTCGATCGTTGAGTTGATGGTCGTCATTCTGGTAGCGTCCATAATTATTGCCATCGCGATTCCACAGGTTTTGGCGGCGTTAAAGGGCTACCGGCTACATGGCGATGCCAGTGCGATCAGCGCACAATTAAACGTCACGCGCTTTCGCGCCACTTCCCAATACACGCCTTACCGGTTGAATATCATCACGGGGAGCTCTCCTCCATCCTTCAGCATGGAGCGGCTGTGCGGCACTGATACGGACTGTCTGCCCCCTTCCGCTCCTTGCGTTCAATCTTACATGCCATACCTCCAAGCGGATATTGAAAGCGGGGCTCAATACCTTGCCACGGGGGACAGCTTTACCACCGTCAATCCTGGGGGCGCCGTCTTGCCACCCTCGCTCGGCGGGACGGGAACAGGGTCCACAGTGTTCTATTTCAACACACGTGGACTTCCCGTCGATTGCACGGGCACTCCACTCTCGAATGGCGGCGCAGTAATCTATCTCCAAAATGCGGATAACCTGATTGACGCTGTGGTGGTTACGGCGGGCGGGCGAATCGGCATTTATGCATGGAGCTCCAAGGGCAATTCCTGGGTCCCGCGCTAGGCTGCAATATTCCACCGCAACTCGCACACTTGCCGTGGTCCAAATCCCGTAATATCCAACATATTCGATCCTGTGCGGGCATGGGGCACATCTACGGTTAGGCCGTTGCCCGGCAAGTGGAGCGGATGATATGGTTGTTCCTGTGGTGATAAAAACGACCTATCCGTTTTGTCGCTCGCAGCGCCCCACGGAGGCGTGCGGGCGCACGCGGGCGGGATCGAGAGATCTTGGGTTCAAGGCCCTTAGCGGCATCCTCAATGCTCTGGAGCCTGCCGAGGGGAATCTCGATTGGTTGGCGACCGTGCTCTCCTTCGGACAACTCTAGTCGCCTACCCGGCAGATGAAAAGGCGCCACGGCCACCAGGAAGGGCCAGGTTCTAATCCAAGAGAAAGGCTATCCTTTGCGGGTTCTTCAAATTTGTCTTGCCATTCCAGTGCTCCTCGCATCGGCCGAAAATCCGCGGCACGTGATGCCCAAAGGACCCCTCGTTCATTTGACCAGCGGCACGGTGGAGGGAGTAATTCAGGGCAACATCGCCGTATTTGAAGGTCTACCCTTCGCGATGCCTCCGGTAGGGCCTCTGCGATGGCGCGAGCCTCAACCTGTTGCTGCTTGGTCAGGGGTGCGCGACGCGACCAGGCCGGCCCATCCGTGCGTGCAGAACCTTGCGGGCACAGACAACTTCATCCAGCCGCTCGCGGCAGCTTACGGCGCCGCATACAGCCGTCAGACGCTCGATCCATCGGAGGACTGCCTGTACCTCAACGTATGGACGCCTCAGTTGGAGCCGGGCGCACCTTTGCCTGTCATGGTCTGGCTGCACGGCGGCAGCAACCGGGTCGGCAGTGGGACAGAAGCCGGCTATGACGGCGCCAATTTGGCGTCTCACGGCGTCATCATCGTCACCGTCAACTACCGCCTTGGAGCCATGGGCTTCTTCTCACATCCAGAGTTAACTTCAGAATCTCCCCACCATAGCTCAGGCAACTACGGCCTTCTCGATCAGATAGCGGCACTCGAGTGGGTACAGCGGAATATCGCCGCATTCGGCGGCGACCCCACCAACGTTACGCTCTTTGGCGAGTCGGCGGGATCGATTGATGCGACGACGCTGATGGCTTCTCCCTTGACGGAGAACCTGTTTCGCAGGGTCATTGCGGAGAGCGGTCCTGCGTTTGGACTCGGACCCGAACGCACCGTTGTTCAGATGCAACCGCTGGGGCTAGCCGTTGGAAAAGAAGCGGCAGGTGGCAAACCCGGATCGCAACTTCAAGTCTTGAGGAGTTTGCCGGCCACCCGGATAGCGGAAATAGAAGACCGCCTGATTGCTTCGAACTTCAAGGGCTACGACCCCAACGCCTCAATCGTGGACGGATGGGTCCTTCCTCAGTCGCCGGCAAGAGCCTTCGCATCCGGAAAGATTGAGCCGGTCGATTTACTCGCTGGCTTGAATGCCAGAGAGCTCGCCGCCTTTCGAGTCGATGCAGCTGCGGCAGCGAAGAAGTTGCCTCAGCCCGCCGCGAAGCCAGGCTTTAGCGAAACGCTCAATCAATTCACGGCCCTGGCGCGCCCTCTTTACGGTAGCTGGACAGGCATGGCGGTCTGGACCTACACGCTTCAAATTCTCCTTCACGGCACCCCTGCCATCGATCAGGCGAGCAACGACATCCTGATGGCATGTCCCATCGGCGCGGAGGCTGCGCTTACAACAAGCGCTGGGCGGCGTGCATTCGTTTACAGATTCGATCGTTCCGTTCCAGGAAAAGGCGAGTCGGAGCTCGGCTCCTTCCACGCGCTGGAAATTCCTTACGTCTTCGGCACGTTTCAGGCTCGCACTTTCAGTTGGCTGCCGTTCACGCCGACCGACTACAAGCTCTCGCAAATCATCCAGACCTACTGGACGAATTTTGCGAAATTCGGGGATCCAAACGGCGAAGGCCTTCCGCACTGGACTCCCTGGAACGCCCGTCAGGAGCCTTACCTTGTTTTCAGCCAGAGTGGTGATGCCGTTCCGCAGCAGAGCTTTTCTCCAATGTATTGCCATCTCTCTCCGGATCGATTGAAGCAACAGCTCGCCAATTTTTAGTTGCAACCACTTAGGTCCAACACGACGCACATGTTCTGCTCACGCCCGCGCGTTGCCTGCTCTTTGGTGAGTCAACGCGGCTCTAACAATCCATGTGACCTCACTTGTCCATTCGTAATTGGCAGCAGTAAGGGTTCGAGGGATTTCGGCGCCGATTTTCTGCTGGCAGCGATGGGACTGCGCGCGGTTCCCTTGAAATGGTCATCCCGAGGTCCATTGGCGGTAAGATATGACTGGCCTACCTTAGGCCCTGGATCCAAACATGCGAATTAAGATCGTCATCCTTTCCTTCTTCCTTGTTGTTTACCCGCTGTTTCACGCCAACGGGCAAGGCACTGTGCCCATCTTCCAGGACACCAATGACCATCGCTCCTATACTCTCCTCGGTCGCGATCCGCAGCAGGGAGGCGCAACTACTATCCCCACCGTGCTTGTTCCAATCACGCTCGCTTTTGATGCAAAGAAGGCCGCCGGCAAGCCCTTCATCATGGACGCAGCCCCGGACGTTAGGAGCGTCCTTCGCTCACCTATCTTTTCCAAGTTCGCATTCCCTTCCGGCGGGCGTACACAATATGCCGACGCATTGCTGCGCACCACTTTCTCCAAAGCTGACGGGTGGCATACGCTGCTCGGCAAGCCCATCGTGAGGGGTGTGAACATCAAGGTCCCGGCTGGCTACGGCTACATTCTCACTTCGAAGAAGACCGGCGACTCCTTCGCCGTCGTCGATGTCGAGTTTCTGCAAAAGGAGCTCTTCAAGCAACTCCCCAAACAAGAAGGCAAGCTGGTTATTGCCATGACGCATAACACCACTTACTACGCACTAGGCGATGCCACCGTGTGCTGTTCCTGGGGCACGCACGGCGTCGATTCCGCCACCGGAAACTCGTTCGTGCTGGGTACATATCTCCAACAAGCACCCGCTGCGGTGGAGGACGCAGACATACAGCCGCTTTCCCAGCAACTTGGGGAGTTTATCAACGATCCTTTGCACGATCCGTTGCTCGGCGACGGCAATGGTAAGGTTTCAGGAAACACCTTCCCCCGATGGATGCGCCCCGCCTCGATGCGTCCGGGAGACCAAAGCCGCTGCGGTGGCACGGGCGCCGCCTCCACCTATTTCCTTCTCGAACCGACCAACACGAACCCCAAAAACAATTTCCCCGCCTCAAAGGCCTTTGTCGCCCGTTTCAATGGAACCGCATATCATTTACAAAACGTGGCCCTGCTCCCCTGGTATGTCGGCGCCTCGGAAGGACTCAGCAATACCTTCAGCTTTCCGGACGCGCGGGCGCTCCCTGACCCTGCCCAGCCGTGCCCGCCACGCGATGGATCTTCGGGCCCAACTGGTGGCCCGTCAAACCCTTCTCAGCCCGCGGTCGCTGAGATCCCATTGAATGGCTCCCCGAATGGCCATCTACTCATTGGCTACTGGGTGGGCTATGGCGCCGCCGGTACGGCGTTGCCGCTCCGGGAGATACCGCCGCAATGGGACGTCATCATCGTCGCCTTCGCCACCCCTGATCGAAACGCTCCGGAAGGGACCATGCGGTTTAGTACGCCCGCCGGCCTTGATACTGAACAATTCAAGTCCGACATTGCCTACCTGAAGAGTGAGGGCAAGAAAATTATGATTTCTCTCGGAGGCGGCGGGCAATACTTCTCGCTCGCCGGTCCGACAAGTGTTCCGAACTTCGTTTCCTCAGTCGCCCGGATCGTCACCGAGTATGGCTTCGATGGCATTGACATCGACTTTGAAAGCCCCTCTCTCTCCATCGATCCCGGAGATACGGACTTCCGGCATCCCACCACTCCGTCCATCGTGAATCTCATCGCGGCTATTCGCCGGTTACATGACGAATTCGGGCCTCGCTTCATGACCAGCCTCGTGCCCGAAGGCACGCAGATCCCTTCCGGATATCCCAGCTATGGCGGCCAGTTCGGCGCCTACCTGCCCATCACATATGCCATTCGAGACATACTCTCCTTCATTGATGTGCAGGACTACAACACGCCGCCGCTGGAGGGTCTGGATGGCGAGATCTACCAACCTGGCTCCGTGGACTATCACGCTGCGATGACTGAACTCCTCCTGCAAGGCTTCAACGTTGGAGGCGATCCCCAACATTTCTTCCCGCCCATGCCGGCCGATAAAGTTGCCGTCGGCTTTCTTAATGGAGACACAACGCCCACCATCGTAAGTCAGGCGCTCGACTACATCATCACCGGCAGCGCTCCGGCCGGCTGCAAATACAAATTGCGGCAACCCGCCGGCTACCCCGGCATGGTGGGCGCCATGTTCTGGACCATCGACGCTGACCGGCGTGAGAATTATGGGTTCTCGAATGTCGTCGGCCCCCAGCTCCACGGATATCCCGCGTCAAAGCAGCCCTTAGAGCGATAACGCGGAGCGGGTGGCAAACTTCCGTGCGCAGCGGATCGTTCTGTTACCCAAATAGACTACGCCAAACGGCGGAGGAATTATCGATCCGCGCTCAATTGGTCGTATAGTCGGTAAGAGTGGGAAGAAGTGGTTCTGACGCAATTTGGACCTCCGGACAAGTGGTCGCCAGAAATGGAAGGCGCTCGAATATTCGGCTTCGCGCCCTACGGTTTAGAAGACGGAACTTCCTCCAGGGCTTTCCGCGTGGTTGCATCGTCCGGATGGCGGGCGAGCCAGCTCTCCAGCAGTTCCCTGGCCTCGGCGTTCTTCCCAAGCGACAGGTCGAGTCTTACCAGGTTCAACAAGGTGAATTGGTCCTCAGGATTTTTCTGGAGAAGGCTCTTCAATATCTGCTCCGCTTCCCCGAGTCTTCCTTGGTTCGCATAAATTACCGCAAGATTGTTCTTCGCTTTTTCATTGTCCGGGTCCAGGGCCAATACGCGTTGAAAGAGCGCTTCAGCCTCGGGAAGTTTGTCCTGCCGCGCCCTGAGAAACCCGAGATTGTTCAGCGCCTCGGTATATTCGGGGGCCAATGCCAGCGCGTGGTCGAGAGCCGCCTGCGATGCTGACAGATTGTTCTCCATAAGCTCAAGGTAGCCGAGGTTATTCCAAGCCTCGACGGAATCCGGCACATCTTTCGTCACCTGTTCAAATAACTGCCTGGCTTCATTCTGTTGCCCGGACTGCGACAGCAACACGCCGAGAAGATTCTGGGCTTGCGGGAAATGGCGTCGCGCTTCAAGAGCACCACGGGCATCGGCGATGGATTGCTGAATGTTGCCCAGCCGCTCGCGCGTGAAGGCAAGGTTGTAGAGCGCCTCGGCGTCATTCGGGTTGGCCCTCGCCGCCTCTGCCAGATAGATTTCAGCTTCCGGATAAAGTTCCGCCACTACGAGTCCTGTTCCCAGAGTGCGAAGATCACGCCCGAAAGAGCAGAGCATGGCGCGGCCTGGAAAAGGCAGGGCTTTCTGGCCGCTCTTCACTCCAACCTGGACGTCGTTGAGAATATCGGAGCTTTGCACTCCGCCCCAATAGACTTTGACAAGGTTTGAAAGTTGGGGTGATCCCGGAGTATTTCCCGAGTCGAATAGGAGCCCGGTGGGAAAAACGGGCTCACGAAGGTGATCATAGAGATACGCGAGGAGCGTTTCCCAGAGCTGGCGGAAGCGTTCATCGGCCTGCCAGGGTGGACTCACAAGCTTTGAGGCGACTGACGGCGGGATCGTTCCGTCGCGCCAGAGAATGAGCTTGCCTGGGACTCTCTTTTGAGATTGGAGGAAGGTCTGAAGTCCAGCGCCGGACTTATCCGCCGGGTCCCACAGCCAGACCAATCTGTTGCCCTGCAACGGTGGCGGGAGAGGCACTGGAAGGGGTTCAACCAGATTGGTCGAAAAGCGGGCGGGCTGGACTTCTGTCCCAGGCTTCTGAGTGGGCTGCCCGGCCTCCAGTTCCTTACTTCGAACTCCGGGGGCCGAGAACCGTTCCTCTTTCGGTTGACGCTCCCCCTCCATCAGGAAGTAGCGGTACCCGTGCTTAAGATTCGAGAATTCGGAAACCTCGCCGCCGGGCCAGCGAACGCGAACTTTAGTTGCTGTTTCATGCAGTCCGAGTCCGAACACGAGTTCTTTTGAGTGCTGCGAAAGAAACCCCGAGCCACAACTCAGGTATCTGATCTGGCGCCCGCCAGGCGTTTCCACTTCGACTCGGGCGCCGATGGCGTCCCGATTGCTTTGGGCGCCGGTGAGACGAATTGCAATGCTATGGTTCGAGTTAGCGAGGTCATTCCGGAGCAGGCGCAGTTGCGGCCCCGTTCGATTGTGGAGCACCAGGTCCATGTCGCCGTCGCCGTCGAAATCGAATATGGCGAAGGCGCGGCCATCGTCGCGGAAATCAAGTCCTGTGACCGCGGAAACATCTTCAAAACGTCCGTCGCCAAGGTTGAGAAAAAAAGCATTGCGCTCGTTTCCATTCCACGGATGGCCTTGGTGGGAAAGTTGGGATATCGCAGCCCAGGCAGCGCCATATTCGCTACCGACCACGTTTGTGTCAGGCGAATGCGCCACGACTTCCTCCCAAAGGTAGGCGTCAAGTGGCGCCAGCCCCTTTTCAGAAGAGGATAAATACCCATTAACGACGTAGAGGTCGAGAGCGCCGTCGTTTCTAAGGTCCAAGGCGTCTGAACTCCACGCCCAGCGCGCGCGCTCCGCGCCCCCTGCTTTGGGGACTTTTCGAAAAAGTGCGGCCGCGGGTAAGGGTTGCGCGCTCTGACCATCGATGGGCCCCGGGGCATTTTTCGAATTCACATAAAGTGCATTGCCCATGGCGAATTCCCGAACGGCGCCGGTGGCCGCCTCTTGAAAGTGTTGCTGAAAATCGGGATCAGCAGTGATCCTCTCGCCGGCTGGCACCCACATGTTGCTCACGTAAAGGTCCTGGACGCCATCGCCGTTATAATCCGCCAAGGACGCGCTCATGCCTGACCCGTAACCGGCAATCCCGTCTGTCACTTCTTCAAATTTCCCGTTGCGAAGATTCCGGTACAAATTATTGCGGCCGAAATCGTTCACCACCACCAGGTCCGGCCAGCCATCGTCGTCAATGTCATTCCATGCACAGGCGAAACTGAAGCGATTGTTGCCAAGGTCGAGCTCGCTCGAGCTTGTCACATCAGTAAAAGTTCCGTCGCCCTGGTTGCGGTACAGTCGGTTCGGTGGGCCGTTCTGGGCATCGTAATAAGGACAGGGTATGAGCGAGCCTTCGCCCACCACGTATCCATAGGCGCAAACGTAAAGGTCGAGGTACCCGTCCCTGTCATAGTCCGCCATCGCCGCGGCGGTGAGCGTCGCCTGGGTGGTCTCCGGCGGAAACTCGTTGCGCTTGAATGTGAAATGCCCGTGGCCATCGTTCAGAAAAAGCAGTGGGCTGGATTCGGTAATCAGGATCAGGTCCTGACGGCCGCGATTCAGAATGTCCGCGAAAAGGGCCATCGCGGTGTTGTCGAGCACGTCCACTCCGGCCTGGCGCGAGATCTCTTCGAAGATGCCGGGCTCGCGCTGGCGGTAAAGCCGATTGGGTAGTCCTTTGGGCTGGCACATGTAGATTTCATCATGGCCGTCCCCATCAACGTCGCCGACACTTACTCCACTGTTCCCGAAAATGTCCACGCCGCTGGCTTTGTCGAGCACGCCACGCCAGTAATTGGTGTCACGCGCGAGATGGCTTTTATAACTTGGGTCCTTTCCGAAAGCGGCAGAAGTCACATCTGTGAACACGACCTCCGGACCTTCAGCCGTGGTCATTTCGATGGGCTGCCAGCCGGCTATTTTCCACCCAGCGGTGGTTTGAGCCCATTTGATTTCCCATTCGCCGATTGCCTGCCAGCCTCGATCGCTCCCTCCGGTCAGTTTTCCGCCAAATTCGAAGCGGAGGCGTGTTTGGGCAATCGTTGGATGGTCATCCGTGGAACTCGAAATCGACAGGCAGGCGAGGTCCGCCAGATTCAACGGCCCGTGCGGAGCCAGGAAGCGGCGTAGTGTTGCGGTAAATTCCGCCGCACTTAACACGGCCAATTGTTTTCCGTCCCAAAATGACCGTCGGATGGTAAATGCAGAATCTTCATGGAGACTGGTTTCGCGGGCAGGAAGAACTGAGGCGCCGGTAAAATCGGTGGATAACAACTCTTCGATCCCGTGTCCTCCGTCGCGCAATAAAAATTCGAGCCGGGCGATGGGCTCGGCGATTCTCTCCATGATCCGTTCAGTGCTGAAGCGGTGCGCGTGGGTGAGAAATCGATTGAGCGCCTGGTCAAGAGGCGTCCATCCCGGGCTGCGAGAGGGTTGGTTATCGGGAGCGGGCCAACCGGGACCGATGGCCGTTGCGGCGGAACCGGGGGCCGGTCCGAACCACAAGTTTCCCGCCAGGGCGCGCGCAGGCAACACCCACGAAGCTGCAAGACCGCACCCGCATGAGCTTAGAAACTGCCGTCGGGAGAAATTTGCCAATTTGTAATTTGGAATGTTTGCTCCCGGCGCACCGATCTGGAAACTGTGGCGACTGTTGGGTTCAGGAAATTATTTTACCTTAAGCTGTTGCCGTTGTTGTTCGGAGCGTTCCTGGGCTTTTTGAGCAAGATCGTCCCGGCCCATGTTCCGGTAGAGCCGGGCCAACTGCCACTGCAATTCGCCCGAATTGTCAGCAGGGGCGGCGGATTCGAGGAGCGCTGTTGCGTGCACCTGGTCTCCCTGCCGTTGAAAGACGTCCCCCAACTCGAAGGCGCAGACTGGATCAGTGAGGTCGAGGGCGACTGCTTTGGCGAGTTCGTCCCGGGCTAAATCTAGAAGCCGCTGCTGGCGAAAGAGGTACCCGAGCCCTGCATGCAGGGGAGCGCTCTCGGGGCTCTCTGTCAACCCCTCCCGGCATTCGCGTTCCGCTGCGGGTTCGTCGCCTTCTTCCTCTGCGGCGAAGGCTCGAATGGCATACAAATCCGCGTTGAAGAGTGCCGAAATCCTGGCCCGGCTGCTAGCGAGCTCACTTAGTTTCAAGGCGGCGCGCACCCGCTGATAGAGGACAGGTGGAGATTCTGCGAGTGACTCCAACCGTCTTAGACCGGCCGGCGGCGAAGGGGAATGCGCGCCGACATGTCCGATCTCCGTGGTTGCAATGGCGCTCGGAGCTGAATAAGACCCCAGGAACTTCGGCGCCTCGTTCGACCCAGCTTGCCCTCCCCTACTCTGACCCGGTGGTTTCTGTGGATGGCTCATGACGGTCAAGCAGCCGAATAGCAGACCCGCAGCCGGGCTCAACCAGACCTTCTTTAACACGCATTCCTTATTAACATGCGAGAGATTCGAGATGCAATCCAAAACGCGTGGGTACCGGGACGTTGCGAGATATGGGCCTTTTTGCTCAAAAATGAAATCCCAATTGAGCCTGGTAACTTCTGGGTGTAATGAAATGCGTACCGCTAAACGTCGAAAGAAAGTTATACAGGGCGACAGTATTGGCCAGATTGAGGACCTCGAAGCGCAAGCTCACGCGATACTTGTCGACGGGGAAAATATTCTCGATACCTGTGCCAAGATCAAGCACGTGGTGCGGGGAAATTCTGGTGGGATTTAAATCGTCGTTTTCCGTTCCAGGGGCTGGAATCCTTAAGCGGGTCGCTCCGAACTGGCTTGAACTGCACGAAGCCAGGGGCATGGTGACAGTGGCGAAAATGCTTGCACAGACCAAACCAATCGCAGCCTGCTGATCTCCCGTCAGTTTCAGCGCAGTCGAGAAGTCCGGAACACTATCGGTAACGACGCCGCTGTCGTATCTCCAGTTGAACGCCACCCATGGGCCTTTTTTCTTGAACTGATATTGCAAATGCGTTGTTTGCTGGAATGCCTGGTCCTGATCGATCCGAAATGCGCCGGTCTCGACAAATGGATTCAAGATGATTCCACCAGTCTCCGGTCCAAAAAAACGCGCGCGAACATGGCCGAGGACCGCGTAGGCGCTGAACCCATGAACTTCAGGGCAATTGAGCCGGGCGGAAAAGCCATCCACCTTCGATTTTCTCCACTCGGAGGGGAAAGTCAGCGGCGTGTTGTAAAGCGAATCGGTATCGAAGGCGAACCGGGTGAATTTCCAAATGTAATCCGCATCCACCACCAGGTGTTTGCCGATCGCCTGTTGCAGGCCGGCATCAAACTGGTTGCGCGTCCCTGGTTGTATGGGTTGACCTGGAAGGGCAGCGAGCGCAGAGCTTGCGGCGCTCCCAATGCCGGCGAAGCTTGCCACAATAAGGCCTTCGTTGTACGGAGTTTCAAATAGCCGGCCGTATGAAGCCCGCAACACGGTGCCGGTGGATTTAACCAGATAAGAGGCGCCTAATCGCGGCTGAATACCCGTCCCATGGCTGAACCCGTCATACTGATCCGCTCGCATCCCCATCATCAGGCTCCACTGCTTCCAGGTAATATTGTCCTGTAGGTAAAGCGCCTCCTGCTGGATGTCCTTCCTGCCTCGAAAACTGAATAGGGTTCCTTTTCGTGTCAAATCAAAGGGCAGGAGCCCGATGAGAAAACCAGGGTTTTGCGCCAAGCCCGCCGCGGCACACTGCGCAGGCTGGGTCAGAGTAGTATCGGAAACGGGGTCAGCGTTGGCATCAACACAAGGCGAATTCAAAGTTGGATCAGTAACGCCGAACTGAAATCCCTCCGAGAGGAAGGTCCGCGAGATTTGCACTCCGGCCTTGGCGTTATGAATGCCTTTGGCATGGGAAAGTTCGAGCTTGAGGCCCGCGTTGGTCAAATGCGTCGATTGCTCTAATGTAGCGGGCTGATCGGAGAAAACATTGGGGCTGTGAAAGTAACGTGTTTGATCGCTTCTTACATAGGCGTTGACGCCCAATATCGTATAAGGATTGAAGAGGTGTGTGAAGCTGGGCGCCACGTCGAAGGATTGCAATGTTTCCCTCTGGTCCTGGCCGGCTGTTTGATTGTCATAAGTATTGGGGGTTTGAAACCAGGACCGAGAGAGGAATAGGTTAAGGTGGATCGAATCTGAGGTGCCGGACTGAAAATCAGCCCGATCAAAAAAACTCTCTGTATTTCCGTGGGCGTGCATGGGCAGAAATTCAGGCGTATCGAGGAATCGACTTGTATTCAGGCCATTGACGATCATGAAATTGCCGACGGTTTGCTTGCCCGCCGCAAGGTCGAAGCTGCCGGATGAACTTCCGAAGGAGCCGTATTCTCCGGACAAGTCCGCGGTTGGTTTTGATGTTCCCAATCCGGAACGAGTCGTGGTCTGGACCACCAGACCGTTCTTGTCTCCAAACTCGGCGGGAGGAACTTCGGTAATGATTTCCATGGACTCGACGGCTCCCAGTGGAAGCTGGCTGGAAAACATCCTTCCCTGCTGGTCCGTGACGGGCTGATTGTCGATGCTGAGCGAAGTATCGCCTTCCTCCCCCATCGGGTGATACATCCCGTTGGAATCGGCAGCCACTCCTGGCGTAGCCATGGTAATCAGCGTGCTCAGTTGCGAGCTCGTGTTCTCGGCCGGCAGGCGGGCTATAAGCTTTCTATCGATATCGGTGTTGGCGATGGGATCGGTTTCGAGTAATTCCTGGATTTCTCCCCGGACGGTAATTTCCTCCCGCTGGGCCGTTGGTTTGAGCACGACCCGGGTGGAAAGTGGAATCGAGGACTGAATTATCAGATCTTGTTGCGCAGTGCCGAATCCTGGCGCGCTCACAGTGAGCTGATAGGGATTGAACGGAATATTCATGAAGCGAATCAAGCCACTGGAGTTCGTGGCGCCGGATTGGTAATGTCCACTCACTCGATTTTGCAGCACTACCGTCGCACCCGGCACCGCCGCGCCGGAAACATCGTAGACTCTCACTTCCAGACTGCCAGCGTTGCCCGGCGACTGAGCAAAAGATGGGCGCGTTCCTGCGAATGCAATGGATAGAAGTGGTGCAGCAACTAAGAGGCAAACTCTCCGCCAAGTTTTTAGCGGGCTGCGTATAAAGCCACACATGATTTCTTTAAGATATCCGAACGGCGCGGTTATGTCCAAACGGCAGTTGACACGAAACAAGAAGGGAGATCCTGCAGAGGGATCCAGCCCGAGGCATCATGTGTGTTCCTGGCGTGCGCGGATTAGCCTCTCCGCATCCATCCATTCAATCGATTATAATGAGCTGTGGGTTGGCGTAAAGAGTACACGATCGAACACTGAAGCCGAAGCGAAGTGGGGGTAAGAACGCCACACGATTCCAGGCGCATATCCCGGCGGCAGAAAGGATTCCAAGGTGGCATCGTCGCAAAAAATAGTAGGCTCGACCCTTTCACTTTGGCGGTATCCCGTCAAATCCGTGATGGGAGAAGAGCTGTACGCCGCGGAGGTCACTGCCAGGGGCCTGGCAGGAGATCGCGCCTACGCGCTCGTTGACGGCTCGGATGGGAAAGTTGTCTCCGCCAAGAATCCGCGGAAATGGCCGGATATGTTCTATCTTCGCGCCGCGCTGGATGCCGTGCCGGAAGCGGGCGCAAAGGTGCCACCGGTCCGCATCACGCTCCCCGATGGCAAACTGATTACCAGCGACCAGCCTGACATTCATCAGATTCTTTCGAGAGTCCTCAATCGTGAGGTGAAATTGACCGCGGCGGCCGTTCCTTCAGCCACATGTGAAGCATACTGGCCGGATATCGAAGGCCTCGACCGGCGCAATTCGGTCACCGAGTTCGGTCTGCCGGAAGGCACTTTCTTCGACTGTGGTATCGTGCATATTCTGACCACGGCCACGCTCAACAAACTCAGAATGTTGTATCCGGGGGGGCGGTATGAAGTGCGGCGGTTTCGCCCCAACATCGTTCTCGATGCCACCAACGGCGAGGAAGGTTTCGTCGAAAACGCCTGGATCGGCAAGGAGCTCGCCATCGGAGAATCCGTTCGCCTGAGCATCACTCGCCCCTGCATTCGCTGCGTGATGACAACGCTCCCCCAGGGCGACCTGCCAAAAGATCCGGGCATCCTACGGTCGTTGGTCCAGCACAATCAGAGTGGGCTCGGCGTTTATGCCGCCGTGCTTCAAGGCGGCAGGATTTGCCGTGGCGATTCCGTCAGGCTGGTTTAAATTGAGTAGCTCGAAGTCAGTCGCCATTTACCTTCAGGTGAGTTGTTCCCAAGTACGCCGTCGCCCGGCCTTAACTTCGGACTGCGCCCGCAGACTTGCGGATAATTGTCGAACCGCCAAATTGGAGTAAACTTGGCTTGTCGGGCGAAGGGAAATCGATGGACAGCTTTGGCACCTTGAGGACAGTCTGGCGGGATACGCGCTATACCTTTCGTACGATGCGCGCGAACCCTGCCTTTGCCGCCATCGTTATTCTGATGGTGGCCCTCGCGATTGGCGGCAACACGGCAATGTTCACCGTGATTCGCGCCGTGCTGCTGAAGCCTCTCGACTACCCCGACCCGGATCAGCTCGTCCGTATCTCGGGAGGCGCAACGCCGACTCGATTTGCGGAGATGCAGGCGGGCGGGCACTCATTCACCGCCCTCGCGGCTTTCACGGGCATTAGCGATGTGACTTTATCGACCGCGACCGAGCCAGAAGTGCTGACGGGTATTCGCGCAACGGCCGGATTTATGGCGCTCCCCGAGGCCGAACCCTTGCTTGGGCGGAGCTTTCTCCCGCAGGAAGATGCGACAGGCGGCGCGCCGGTGGCGATGATCAGCTATGAGCTTTGGCAGCGGCGCTTTGGCGGGGACCCGCAAATCGTCGGCAAGCCTGTGACCCTTGATGCGACGCCCTGCACCATCATCGGAGTTCTTCCGCCCCATTTTCACTTCTACTATCTCGGGGTCGACGTCTATATGACGGCGCCATCCGAGTGGCCAGCGGTGCCTCCCCAATCGCGGAAGTTAAGTCCGTACCTGACCGTCTTTGGACGCCTGAAGCCCGGCGTGAGCCTTCAACAAGCCAACGCTGAACTCGCGGTGATTCATCATCAGTACGCGATGGCCCATCCCACCATGCTGGATGCCAAGTCAAGAACGCCGGAGGAAGTGACGGCCCTGAAGGATGACCTGGTGGCCAACGTGCGCGGGATGCTCTGGCTGCTCTTCGGAGCAGTGGGATTTGTCCTGCTGATCGCCTGCGGGAATGTGGCCAGCCTGCTGCTGGCGCGAGCAACTTTTCGCTCGCGGGAATTCGCCGTGCGCGCCGCGCTGGGAGCCGCTCGCGGACGCCTGATCGGCCAGCTCCTGGTGGAGAGCGTATTGCTGTCGTCCGCGGGAGGCGCGCTCGGAGTACTGCTCGCTGCATGGATTCTGCGCGTTATTACCCGCGTGACTTCTTTTCACCTGCCGCGCACACCCGAAATTCAAATCGATTGGGCCGTGCTTGGATTTGCCGCCGCACTCTCCATCGCCACCGGCATCATTTTTGGATTGGCGCCTTCATTGGGCGCGTCGCGCGTTGACCTGATGGATACCTTGCGAGCCAGCGGCGAAGCGGCCGGTAAAGCCGTCCACACTCGACTGCTGGGCGGATTGAACGTCCGCGGACTTCTGGTGGTGGGACAAATCGCGCTCTCCGTGGTCCTGCTGATTGGTTCGGCGCTGCTGGTGGAAAGCATCGCGAGAATGCGGGAGGTCGAATTCGGATTTAATCCCGCGAATCTGCTTACCCTGAACGTTTCCCTTCCGCCCCAACGATATGACACGGATCAGAAAAGAATTTCGTTCTTTCGGGATCTCCTCGAGCGAGTGAAACCTTTGCCCGGCGTGCGCAGCGTAGCCGCTGCCCAGTTCCTTCCCATGATGAACTTTGTAGGGACCCCCGTGCAGGATGCGGGTTTGCCTCCTCGAAAATTGAATGAGCGCCCCATTGCTACCAAGCTGACGGTGATGCCCGATTATTTCCGCAACCTTCAGATTACTATGAGGCGCGGAAGAGAATTCGGCGAACATGATGCGGCGGATGCGCCGCGTGTGGCCATCATTGACGAAAAACTGGCCCGCCGTCTCTGGCCGGCCTATCCCCAGGGGATAGACCCCATCGGCCAGCGGTTGCTGATCGGAATAAATCCAAACCCGGCAGAAATCGTCGGAGTTGCCGCCGATGTGCATCAGACCATCGAAGACCGGGCCTGGCCGGAAAGCGTTTATGTTCCCTACGCCCAGAACGCGGTTTCCTCCCAGGCACTCGGCATACGAACCACCGGCGACCCACTCAGCTTTACCAACGCGGTTCGCCAACAGGTGCTCGCGCTCGACCGCAATCAGCCCGTCTCCGACATTCAAACTATGGACGACCTGGTGGACCAGCAGGTTGGCCAGCGGCACTTGCTGGTGATGCTGCTGGGATCGTATGCCGGAGTCGCCGTGCTGCTGGCTCTGATCGGGATCTACGGCGTCATCGCCTATTCCGTGGCGCAGCGCACCCAGGAATTGGGGATTCGCCGGGCACTGGGCGCGCAGCAGAACGACATTCTCTGGCTGGTCATTCGAGATGGATTAGTTCTCTCTTTGTTTGGAATAACGTGTGGCCTCGGCGGAGCCCTCGCCTTGACAAGGTTGATGAAGGCGCTCCTGTTTCATGTCAACGCGAGCGATCCGGCCACTTTTGCCGGAATCGCTTTGCTCTTCCTGCTGGTGGCGTTGGCCGCCAGCTACATTCCGGCGAGTCGCGCCGCGAAAATCGATCCTATGGCAGCCCTGCGGGTCTGAGCAAGTAGCATAGACCGCGGTGTTTGAGGTCGGCGTCTTTTGGGGCCACTAATGTTCCATAATCCTGTTCACGGTATTATTTCTGTTACAAATATCCCTGCTGGAATAACGGGACCGCCCTGAGCAGAAAACCCGCAGACCTCAAGTTCGGAGGTCTGCGCTACTAACTCGCAATGTCGAATGGCGGCGTAAAGCCGCCTCTGCGAAATATCGAAGGAGGAACAATGCAGAAGCGCAAACTTGGAAAAAGCAATTTGGAGGTTTCGGCCCTCGGGCTTGGCTGCATGGGAATGAGCTTCAGCTACGGCCCGCCCAAAGATAAGAAGGAGATGACCGATCTTCTTCATGCCGCCGTGCAACGCGGTATCACTTTCTTTGACACGGCCGAAGTCTATGGCCCCTACATCAACGAGGAACTTGTGGGTGAGGCTCTCGCTCCCTTCCGTGGAAAGGTGGTGATCGCCACCAAGTTCGGGTTCGATCTGAGTGGCAAGGATAATCGTCCGGGGGCGGCAGGTCTGAATAGCGGGGCCGAGCACATCAAGCAGGCCGTGGAGGGCTCGCTCAAGCGGCTCAAACTCGATGCCATCGATCTGTACTATCAACATCGTGTTGATCCGAATGTGCCGATCGAAGAGGTGGCTGGCGCGGTGAAAGACCTGATTCAGCAAGGCAAGGTGAAGCACTTCGGCCTATCTGAAGCAGGAGCTAAAACGATTCGTCGCGCCCACGCCGTCCAGCCGGTCGCCGCCGTCCAAAGCGAGTATTCACTGTGGTGGCGACGACCTGAGGAGGAAGTGTTGCCCACGCTAGAAGAACTCGGAATTGGCTTCGTTCCTTACAGCCCGCTCGGCAAGGGTTTCCTTACGGGTAAGATCAGCGAGAGCACGAGGTTCGACAGCTCCGACTTCCGGAGCACTCTCCCTCGCTTTACGCCGGAAGCTCTCAAAGTGAATCAAGCCATGATTGATCTCCTTGGCAAAATCGCAGAACGCAAGAAGGCGACGCCTGCCCAGATCGCACTCGCCTGGCTGCTCGCTCAAAAGCCGTGGATCGCTCCCATCCCGGGAACCACCAAACTGAACCGACTGGAAGAGAACATTGGAGCGACTTCGATTGAACTTACGCCCGACGATCTCAGGGAGATCGAAAGCGCCTCATCCAAGATCAAGGTGGAAGGTGCTCGATACCCGGAACGCTTGGAAAAAATGACCGGGCTGTGAGCGCCAAAAATACAAAGCGCCGGCTTGGAGCCCCGGTCAGTGAAACGCCTGAATGGCTGCATATATGCTATCATAGGCTTTGCGCCGAACTGTGATAGACACAAACGTTCTTACTGGAGCGTTGCTCAAACAAGCGGGGCACAACCGGGAGGTGATTCGTGCCTGCTTGGAGGGCAAGTGGAGGCCGCTGATCGGGCAGGCGCTGTTTCTGGAGTACGAAGAAGTGCTCGGCCGAAGGCACCTGTTCCGTTCGTGCCCACTCTCCGAAGGGGAACGACAGGAGTTTTTTGCGGCCTTTTTAAGCGTCTGTGAGTGGGTGGAAATTTACTCTTCCTGGCGGCCCAATCTGCCTGATGAAGGAGACAATCACATCGTGGAACTGGCCGTCGCCGGAGGCGCCGAAGTGATTGTGACCAATAATGTGCGCGATTTCCGCCGCGCCCAACTTCGATTTCCCGGGTTGCGCACGGTATTACCGCACGAATTCCTTAAGGAACTTGCATGAGCACACTCACAATCCGCATACCTGAAATGAAACACGCGCGCCTACGCCGCCTGGCCCAAAGCCGGAAGGTAAGCATGAACAAGCTTATCGACGAACTGGCGACTGTGGCCCTCGCCCAACACGACGCCGAGTTAAGGTTTCGCGCGCTCTCCTCCAAAGGGTCTGCCTCGAGAGGGCTCGCCCTTTTGAATAAGCTCGACCAAAAGCTGCGCAGGCGATGACGCAAACGCGCAAGGCCGGCTCAGATCACGCTGGCCTGGCTGCCCGCTCAAAAGCCGTGGATCGCTCCCATCCCGGGAACTACCAAACTGAACCGACTGGAAGAGAACATTGAAGCAACTTCAATTGAACTTTCATCTGACGATCTAGGGGAGATCGAAAGCGCCTCATCCAAGATCAAGGTGGAAGGTGCTCGATACCCGGAACGCTTGGAGAAAATGACCGGGCTATAAGCGGCAGGTGGTTAAAGAAGGGAGATAAAACCGCATTCGAGCTGGCACTTTCAGTTTTGGATTGATGGGTGGGAAGCTCGGAACGCTCTTCGCGCGAGCGGGACATGAGGTGGTGTTCAGCTCCGCGCGGAGCAACGAGAAGCTCAAGAAGCTGGCGCGCGACACCCAAGGCGGCGCATTTGCAGGCATGGAGATATCATGAGTAACAAAAAAATCTGGTTTATCACTGGAGCCGGCCGTGGCATGGGTGTCGATTTTGCCAAGGCCGCCCTGGCGGCGGGCCACGCGGTTGTGGCCTCTGGACGGGACAGCGACCGAGTGGCCAAGGCCTTGGGACAATCTAACGACCTGCTGGCCGTCAAGCTGGACGTCACCAGCCGCGCCGATGCCGAGGCGGCGGTGCGGGCCGCTGTTGACCGGTTCGGCCGCATCGACGTGCTGGTCAACAATGCTGCCAGCTTTTACGCGGGCTACTTTGAGGAACTGACGCCGGAGCAGATGGAGCGGCAGTTGGCGGCAAGCCTCATTGGCCCGATGAACGTCACCCGCGCTGTCCTGCCGGTTATGCGCAAGCAGCGCTTGGGGCGCATTATCTCCATCTCCTCGACGGCGGGCCTCGTCGGCTTCGAGTTCGGCACCGCTTACGCCGCGTCGAAGTTCGGCCTGGAGGGCTGGATGGAGTCGCTGCACGCCGAGGTCGCGCCGTTCGGCATCACCACCACCATCGTCAACCCGGGCTTCTTCCGCACGGAGCTCCTCACGGAGCAATCGACGAACTACGCTGAGCCGTCCATCAAGGACTACGACGAGCGCAGAACGAAGCAGCTCGAGTTTTGGAAAGCCCAGAATGGCATAAAATCCGGCGACCCGGCGAAGCTCGCGCGAGCGCTTATCGTCATTGCGAGCCAAGAGCCCCCGCCGCGCCGCTTTATCGCCGGCGCTGATGCCATTGCCACTTCGGAGCAGATGGTCGCCGATCTGAAGGCGCAAATCGAGGCGCACCGGGACCTCTCAACGTCCCTCGCTTTCGACTGAGCAAGTGGCGCGGCCCCCCCCATCTTAAGTCCGCGGTATGCGAGACGCTTGGTCTTCCATAATCCTGTTCAATGTATTATTGCTGATCCAATCGTCCCCATTCGGACAAAGGACCGCCCTAAACGGAAAACCCGCAGACCTCAAATTCGGACGCCTGCACTACTAATTTCTTTGGCTATTCTCTTATTGCCAACCCATCCCTTCGCCCGACTTGGAATGCGCCAACGAAAAGGATGACGACAATCGAGATCAGGCGTAATCTAGCCCTATCTCCGTCCCCGGTCCGACGCCAGGCTGGCGCAATGGGTGACGAATGCACAAACTCCGGAACACGGCATGAGCCCCTGGAAAAACCGCATCGTCGTCCTCACCATGACTCTCATGGGCGTCTCCTTCCCGATCTTCCTTGTGACGGGCTATACCGCCCTTTACTGGGCATGGCCTCGCGCCAATTTCGAAGCTGCTTTGCCCTATCTGCCATGGGCCAGGAATTTCGGAATGCTGGCGATGGCCGGCGCCGCTACGGCACTGGTTATCTTATTCTCATCCGATATCTTCCCAATTTCTCCGAATACCCGGCTTTCGCTTTCACTGCTTGCCACGGCCACGATCGGCTTCTTTTCTGAGTTCAGGAACGACGGCAAGTTCTATTTCAAAAGCATGCACCACTTTTTTGGGAATGAAACGTGGATTCACGACGGATTAAACAAAGTCGTTTCTTCGTTCGGCGATTTTCTGTACCGGGTGGAGTACTCACACTGGAACGATTTCCTAATGGGTCCGGCGATCGCCAGCGTTCTTTTTTCCCTTGTTTTCGTCAAGATCTACTGGGCTTTCCGGAATCAAGGCACGATCAGCCTGAGCACGCCGGCTTCGGATTCGTCGACGGATCTCGACCATTCGCTGCGGTTCGCGAGAATTCTCATGAACGTCGGACTCTTCTGGTTTTTCATCCAGGCATGGGCGGAAAAAGCGGGCTATTTGTACAATCCTCATTCGAACGATGAAATAGATTTGCCGTTTGAGTTTGCCGGAACCATTCTAGGTTTCTGGATGGCGCGTGTGCTGACCAAGCCGCTCGACCAGCGGTCCGAAAAATTCAGCTCAACTTTCCTCATCGATTTCCTGTCCTCGGGAGTGGTTGGACTTTTGTATACACTGATCGTAGGCCCGCTGACGGAGAACGTAGCCAGCGCCATTGGCCACGCTTTGTATCCGGTCGTGCCTGTCTCGCTTGATCTCCATATATACACGCCGTTTGAACGGCACTTGCGCCCGATCGAGCTTCTTTTGCTTGCTGGCGGGACTTGGTGGAGTCTTAACCGGATATCATATCCCGAGAAAATGATGGGGCTGAGCAGCACTTACAAAGAATTGGAAGCCGACTCAAAATGGGATGCGCTGAAAACAATGACCATGGCCGTGGGAGTGACGGCCGGTTATCTGCTTATTCTTGCGATACTGGTTTCGCAGCTTGAGCCTCAGGGGCTGGGTTGGACGCTGGCGACGGTGGCAGCGGGGATTGGCGCCGGAACCGCGGCATTCCTTTTGGTAAAGCGCGCCGGGCAACAAGGCGTCACGATACTTTTCGGCGGGAAGGACGAAAGCAGCAAGAGATAGCGATTAGCGCAGAGTTTACTTGTAACTTGCTCCACGGCTTTTCGTTCGGGGAGCGGAGGGAATTGACTCCAAGGGTTTCTGATATTCATTCAGTGAAGTTTGGAGAATTGAAGATTAGGTTCAAATGAAGGAGTTTACCGAAATGGAAATCAAACGAGTAGGCTCACAACCTTCGGGCAAAGGTCCGTCAGACTGGTTCACGGGCATGGTACGGATTGATCCCTTATTTCAAGCGCCCGATCCGGCACTCGTTCAAGGCGCAAGCGTAACTTTCGAACCAGGCGCGCGGACTGCCTGGCACACTCATCCACTCGGCCAGACTCTCATCGTCACGGCCGGCTGCGGCTGGGTGCAGCGCTGGGGAGGGCCCATTGAAGAAATTCATCCGGGTGATGTAGTCTGGTTCTCGCCTGGGGAGAAGCACTGGCATGGAGCCGCGCCCACCACGGCTATGACGCACATCGCCATCCAGGAAAAGCTCGACGGTAAGGTCGTCGACTGGATGGAACATGTCAGCGACGAACAATATCGCAGATAATCTGGAAGTGTCCTAATTTCCCTCGGAGCGCGGGAGGCGGCCCCACCTATAGCACTGGGGCTCGCCCGCACCTTAATAATAAGGAAAGAGCGGGCGAGACGCCCGCGCTCCCCGCGATGCAACCCCGGACACTGCCGACAATCTTCGATCGTGGCTTTAAGAACTGTGTTGGGTGTAGAATCCAGCGATGGAAAACCCTCAACCCACATTTCCATCACTAGCGGCGAGGACGATGGTTTGCCACACGATTACCTACATGACCATGGGGGCTCTGGCGGCCTACTTTCTCAACTATGCTGCTGTGATGTCCCGTCCCGATTCGGGCATGCGCCCCTACACCAGTGCTTGGGTCATGGCGGGACCGCTATTCCAACCCATTCGCGGTCTGCTCTTCGCGCTGGTCTTTTACCCGTTGCGCAAGTGCCTGTTTGGAAGGAGAAATGGCTGGTTGCTTATGGGATGGATGTTGATCGCGCTCGGCATCCTGGGCACGTTCGGGCCGGCTGCCGGATCGATCGAAGGCATGATTTACACTCCGGCCCCGATCCTGTCCCAGCTCCGAGGCTGGTGGGAAGTGGTGGGGCAAGCACTGCTGCTTTCCGCCCTGCTCTGTTACTGGGTCAATCACGCCGAGAAGAAATGGCTGAACTGGCTGCTCGGAATCCTCTTTTGCATCGCGATGGCATTGCCGATTCTGGGCCTGCTCACGCGCCACGGATAGGTCAGCCGCAATTCCGATTTAGTTGGTGTGGCGCATGATATTCCATAATCCTGTTCAGGATATTATTCCTAATACAATGGCCTCCACTGGCACAACAGGATCGTCCTGAGCAGATTACCCGCAGACCTCAATAGCGGAGGTCAGGGCTACAGGTTGACCCAATCCGGACGGCAGATTGATCATGCAGGAGATTAGGGTGGCAGAATGACAGAACTCGCCGCGTGGGTGAACTTCTACGTGATCGTCGGGTCGTCTGCCGGCGCCCTGATCGGATTGCAATTTGTCGTCATTACCCTATTCACAAACATGCCAATCGGAGAAAATACGGCGGAGGGCAGCAGCGCTTACGCGACGCCCACCGTCATTCATTTCGGAGCCGTGCTGCTCCTGTCGGCGGTTTTGTGTGCTCCCTGGCGCGGGATCGGCGCCGCCGCAATTCCTTGGGGCCTGGTGGGCGCCGCTGGGATCTTCTACGAGATCATCGTGGCGCGCCGTATGCGAAGACAAAACGCATACCGGCCCGAGTTCGAGGACTGGCTGTTTCATGTTTTACTGCCCTTCGCCGCTTATGCAATGTTGGCGGGATCGGCCTATGCGACCCGCTCGAATGTTGGCGGCGCACTATTTGCCGTTGGAGCTGCCGCACTGATGCTGCTCTTCACCGGCATCCACAACGCCTGGGATGCCGTGACTTACCATGTTTTTGTCAAGAAACGGGAACACAGCATCGGGAAGGGTAAGTAAAGAATTGCGGCGGGCAGCCGAGCATGTACAGGCTGGCAATTGCGGGTCGCGGGTCAGCGCGGTGCGCCACCTGGGACTGGCCTCAGGTGCACGCGGCCTCCAATGACGAGCTGCGGAACCTCAAATTCCGTGAATCCATCGTGCTGTACTGGCGTTAGAGACTTGCAGCAACCCTCTTCTGGCGTCTCGTATCGAATCGAGGAAAAAGTTCCTTTGACCTGAACTTGAATCCCAACCGGCTCTTTATAGTAATTGACCAGTTCCAAAATTGTTTCACCCGCCTGCGGATCAAGATAAAGAGCCGCCACGGTGGTCAATGAATTCCAAAGAGTCATCAACATCCTCTGTTGATCCATCGAGCGCCGGACGTCTCGCGCAAATATTTCCGGATCAGTCACGGGCCCGGAAAGCTCAATGACACTTCCCTTCCCCACGGCATAGGTCGCCGAATGTTCGCCGGACCGCACGCCGGGAGTGGACTGCCAGGGAAAGGAGCCGTGCATACCCACAAGGATGGCGGTGCCACCCTGGGATGCAAAATCATCGATGATTCCGATTTGTTCTTTCTGCGGAGGAGCGAAAAACACGGCCAAATCGAACGTGTCGAGACTATGGGCGGTTAAATCGGCAGAACGAATGATGCGAAATGGAATGTTGTGGCGGGCAATCAAATTGACGGCTTCATAATTCTCGTCGGGATTGTCCATCACGATGCCGACGCTAGCCAGTGACTCCAGCGAGCCTTGCTTTGCCTGGGGCCAGAACTCAAGATAACGCTTCACCCGTTTCCATTTACTCCACGCATTGGCGTTATTCTGCGCCAGCGCGCCTTGCAGGCTCCCGGGGAGGTCCAGAATCACATCGGCATGGAATGCTCCCGCTTCCGCCACCGCCAATGAATAGTCTGCTGCGCTTGGACCCTGCTTCATCCGCAGCAAATCCGACAGGTCCCACTTGAAACTGTAGAGGGGTGCCTGCGCCGGAGCAAATGCGCGACCAATCCTGATAGAAGCAAGGTTGGAATCTATCCATGGCTGGTGGGTGGGGCTCGTGACTTGAACACCTCCATCGTTTTGATGGTGTCGCCGCCCTCTTATCTGGGGCTCGATGCCCCCTGAAATTAGCGCCAACAAGATGAGATTCGGATAAGATGCCCGCAAATTCTGGAGCACTTGGGCTGCGTTGCCCCGCTCCGATTCTTGAACGTCGATGACCACTCCGGCCAGCCCGAGCCTTACTGCCGCTTCCGCAGCGGCTGGAGCTTGCGCTAACCCAGCCTCGTAAAATATTCGGTAGCCAAGCTTGGGGGCACTTCCAAGCAATTGGGCTGCGTTTCCATTTAAGGAGACTACCAGGTCATTCAAACCCAGCGCTCTCGCGGGAGGGATCGTTGAATGGTTCCAGCGCACCAGCACTTTACCCGAAGCAATGGATGCACCCAGAACGCAAATGATTGACAAGAATGAAACTCGAAAATGATTGTTCATGGGATCTAAGTTCTATGGGCCTGCATTCGGAGTGTCCTGACCCTCCACGCCTATGCCACATCCGCCTTCAAAGGCACCAAGGACTGCATGGGTTGTTCAATCATCGCGGGAGTCAACCTGAAATGGTCCGATGATCGATCTGCTTGAGGTCGGCAATCCCGAGCCCTAACTTGCCCGCCGCAGCAATGTGCCCGGGCCGCCGATAGAACAAGTTTTTTTGGGGGTCATGGTAGAACACATGATCGTCCGCGGTGATGCTCTTCGTATCGTGGGTCCAGACCGAGGGCGCGCCTTCCTCCTGCCTTTTCTTTTCGATGGCCTCAAGTTCAATCGTGTCCATCGCCACCGGGTCGGTCCCCACATAAAGTTTTCCCGCCTGATCAATAAATTTTTGGACCTGGGTCAGTGGCCCTCCGTGCCAAACCTGGCGCATGCCATCCATGATGTTCAAGACCGCCTTGGAGCGGAGCGGCTGAACCGAGCACATCACTCCAATGAGGGGGTCCGTAAACGAGTAGGGCGCGCGATGAGAGCGGGCGACATTGTTAAACGTGCCGTAGCCCAGGTTTTTCAGGCACCCAGTAACGCCCGCGGCGGAATGGTCTTTCGTAGTGGGCACATTGATGATTTTGTCCACCGTGTGAGCGACAATGCCCGCCATATAAGAACGGGTTTCCCACTCACCAAAAAAATCAGCCTGGCAATACACTTGCGGATCGTAACCCCGCGTGCTGTCCAATTTGTCGAGAATACCCACCACGTTAACCTCGGCGGGAAGCTGCTTGCGATATCCGCCCAGGCGTATTTCGTCCTGATAGCGGTCATACACGTAAATATTATGGGAGGGAACTCCAGCGGACTTCACGCCATTGATGATCTCGCGCACGAGCTCTGGAGATGAACAGCAGGCGGGGGCGCCCGACGGATTGATCTTGATTCCAACCACATCACTGCTCTCAATAAACCTGGCCCAAGCCGCGGCGGCCGAATGTTCTCCCGTGAGTTCATTCATTCCCTGCTCGAGCATTCGGCCCACAATGGTCTGCGATACCCGGTTCCCCACAATTGCATTCCGATCGTAAATTTCCACCACCCGGCCGGGAAATAATCCCGGCATCCCGAGGGGAGAGGGTCTGCTTTCCGGAATGCCGTGGACTCCAATGTGGGGCGGCTCCGGCATGGAGACCTGCCCCGGCGCGATCGCCGCCGAGCCGTCAAGGAAAAGGCTGGCGCTTCCCAAGGTGGTGCGCTTTACAAATGTTCGACGATCCATGATCGAGTTAGCTCGCGATGCGCCCTTGCGGATGGTCGTGGATTCGTCCCCCGCGAGGGCGAAACCAACTGAAATTCGCCGATATCTTACCACTGATAACAACGGTTCATGGCACGTCATTCCTAAAGCATTCCCGATGGAAGAAGCGTGGTTGTATGCGAATTTCGTGCGCACAAGCTCGCCTGTATCATTCGGGATCAGACCGCATTCGTTTCGCCCGGCCCTCTGGTAATCCACAATCGCTTCGGTATACTTGAGGCGATTGGAAACAAAACGTCAGGGGGGCGCATGCCGCAGATCATCAGCCGTCGAAAACTCTTAAGAAAAGGTGGGCGCGCAATTATTGCGGGAGGCGTCGGGGTCTGCGCCGGGTCCGCGCTGTCGGCCAGCGAGATACCTCCAGCCGCGGGCGCGGCGGAGCCGGTCAACTATTACGAAAAATTGGGCGTTACACCTTTTATTAACGCCGCGGGGACATATACGGTCCTTTCGGCTTCGACGATGCCGGAAGAAGTGCAAGCAGCGATCGCCCTGGCTTCGCGACGGCCTGTACATCTGAATGAATTGCAGGTGGCTGCGGGTGCATATCTCGCCAAGCGGCTCCGTTGCGAGGCCGCTCTGGTTACCGCCGGTGCTGCCGCAGCCTTGACCCTGGGGACGGCGGCCTGCATGACCTTGGGAAACGATGCCGCCATAAGCAGGATCCCCACGGACACGAGCGGCCTGAAAACGGAAGTGATCGCCCAGAAAACTCATCGTTATGAATACGACCATGCCATCCGTAATTGCGGGGCCAGTTTTGTGGAAGTGGAAACTCTCGACCAGTACGAGCGGGCCTTCACTGAACGGACAGTGATGACAAATTTCTTTAATGCGGCTGAGGGCGGCCAGATCAGCCGGGAGGACTGGGTACGCGTGGCGCACCAGCACGGCGTCCCGTGCTTTAACGACGCCGCCGCTGATGTTCCGCCCATTTCAAACTTATGGAATTACACTGCGATGGGTTTTGATCTGGTGGCTTTTTCCGGAGGCAAGGGGTTGCGGGGACCGCAATGCACGGGACTGCTGCTGGGCAGGAAAGATTTGATCGAAGCCGCGCGGAAGAATAATTCCCCCAACTCGAATACGGTTGGACGCGGAATGAAAGTTTCGAAAGAAGAAATTGTGGGCCTGGTCGCCGCCGTCGACTGGTTTCTGAGCCAGGATGATGCGGCGATGCAAATGGATTTCCAAAAACGCGCCGAGCGGATCGCCCAACGTCTGAAATCTCTTCCCACGGTGGAGGCGAAAATATTTGTCCCTCAAGTCGCCAATCACGTTCCACACCTGCTCATTACCTATGACATGGCCCGGATTAAAATTACCGGCGCCGAAGCAATGGAGAAAATGCGGCAAGGCAACCCACGCATTGAGCTGAATCCTGCCACCGGCGGTGGTCCTACCAGCGCCGGATTGCCCCGCGGCACCAACACCATAGTGGTGGGCGTCTGGATGCTGCAAGCGGGCGAAGATAAAGTGGTGGCGGATCGCTTATACGAGATGTTGCAGGATGCAATGACAAGTTAACGCCAGCCTTGCGCTGGAGAGTCGCCGATGCGAATAAGGACGTCAACGGCCCCTATCTCGGGAAGTCGTCGGCCTTTGAAGGTGGATCCGAACTCAGTTTCGGCGAATTAAAATATTGCGGGCGCGCGTTCTGCCAGGAAACCATGCTAAGTCCTGAAGGGTCGAACAAAATCCGCCCGGCGCGGACGGTCATCAAGGGAACCAGTTTGCCGTTCCCCTCCAGACGCGCGTTTCCATTGTCGGTATAGCCGAAGGGGCCTGGAAGCAGCATGAAGACGGCGACATCCGCCGGCCCGCCCACGGTTAATGTGCCCAATTCCGTGTGATGAATCTCACGCGCGGGATTTACTGTGGAGCGCCGAATCACGTCGTCCAGCGGCACGCCCATAGCCAGAAATTTGGACATCACATTCGCCATGCTGAGTGCCGAGCCGATCATGCTCTCCTGGTGCAGGTCGGTGGAGATGGAATCGGGAACGAAGCCCTGTTGAACCGCAGGGGCGGCGTTGCGAAACCAGAAACTGCCCGCTCCGTGACCCACATCGAAAATCACGCCGCGCTTGCGCGCTTCCCCCATGATGGGATTCACTTTGCCATCGCTGAGGATGATGGGGAATTGCTGCGCAAACACGTGCGTGTGGATGTCACCCGGGCGCATTTTCTTCAGAATCAATTCATCGTAACCACGCTCGGGAGGGCGCGGCCAGAAATCGAACATCACCGGAACGTTGGCCATGCGCCCGCATTCTTCCGCCGCATCCACCGCGGCCCAGGGCGTGTGCTCGGCATCCCACGGTCTTCCCGTCCAGTAATGCGCGGTTTTTACCCCAACGATGATGTCGGAATATTTCTTGATGGTGTCGGAGCAAAGTTTTGGATCCAATTGGTCCACGGTCTGCTCGAGTCCGCCATTCATTCCGTTGGCGACGATGTTCAGGAACGCCAGCACTCGAATTTTGGCATGATCGATAACCTCCTCTTTTTCCTGGAGAAATGTATCGGCGCCGGCCGTGCCCGCATCCACCACCGTGGTCACGCCCGACGTCAGCATAAGGTCAGCAGGGATGCCAAGCGGCGCGGTGTGGCTTCGCGCGGAAGGCGAAAACCAGTCAAGCGGCGCGCCGCCGTGGCCAATGTGGACGTGGATGTCCACCAGGCCCGGCGTGACGATCAGGCCGGTTGCATCCACCACTTTTCTTGCCTCGCTCGATGGTATACCGGCTTTGACCGCGGCGATCTTGCCACCGGCGATGGCCACGTCCATGACCTTGTCCACTTGATTGGCAGGATCGATCACGCGGCCACCCTTCAGGAGCAAATCGTATTGGGAGGACTGTGCAAGGAATATATTTTGGGATACGAAGGCAAAGGCGCACAAAAAAGACAATGCAAAATTGAACCACCCGATTGTAGGTTGATGTTTCATGATCAGCTCCGTTCAATAATGTCACTCCTGACTTTATCTCGTTGGTCGAGCGACCGGTTTCTTGACGTCATAATCTTCCTGGCGAGCGGATCGACCCAGATAACAAATCAGGTCGTTCAGTTCGCCGGCGGCCAGGTCTTGGCCATAAACGACGTGCATGGCAGGTTCCCCGCTTCGATCCACATGCGCCACGTCCGATTTCATGATGTTGTGAAACGCGCCGTCGGTCCCCTGGAGCTGAAGAGAAAAATTGTCTTCATTGCGCACAACACCGGTAATGCGTTCGCCCTCGCGGGTGATCACCTCCTGCATTTCCTGATTCGGATCGGCCGAATTGCCTGGCTTAAGAATGGCTTCTCTCGCCTCTGCCGGCGCATGAGTTTCCGCATATTTGGTCAGGTCAGAGCCTAGAAATCCACCCTTGCCTGCCATCATATGACAATTGCCGCACTCAGCTTTGCCAAAAAACAATTCTTCGCCATGCTGCGGATTTCCGCTGGCAAGAACCCAACCCGAGCGCCTTCCCATGGCACGCAAATAGCTCACAATGGATTTAATTCGCGCTTCACCAAGATAGTCAAACGCCGGCATGCCTTTTGCTGGCCGGCCGTCGTGTATCATCGTATAGATATTGCGATCGGGCTGATCAATGATGGCCGGGGCTGTCGAAATATTTGGCGCGCGTTCACCCCCACGTCCATCCAATCCGTGGCACGAGGAACATCGGGTTTCGTAATCGCGCCGGGCTTTGGCCATCGCCGATGTTGGCTCGTCACTTCTTTTGGATCCTTGCATCCGACTCGCATGCTGAGCAACGGCAGCGAAAGGAAGGAACAGGATGATTCCATAGAGGAGGGTCCTGCCCAGCAACAACTTCCCTGCCCAAACCGCGCGGTCCTGAAGCATCGCTCTTCTAAATTGTGGCACTCGTATACCCCTCAGAAAAAAATTGAGCCCGCGCCGATGGAATGAGGTAGTGTGCTCAGTTCACGTGTAGGGTATAGGTCACTCTCCCCATGCCGTCAAGTAAGAATATGCTGCCCTTCATACCGGAGAGTGTTGTGCGACTTCTCCCTCCGTAGTATGGTGCGCAATACTCGGGGGCGAGTTGGACGGGGCTGCGTAGTCCATGGACATCCTCAAATACATCCGGCCATCGACGAAGAAAGCGGCGTTATTCCTCGTCATAATATGCACTCTGACGTTCCTGCCGGGACAAGACCGGCGAGACGTCGTGGTTTCCACCATGATTAACGTGACCGGAGAAACTCTTCGGGCAAGCCCGCCGTCGGCCAATTGGCCGTCATATAACGGCGATTACAGTGGGCGCCGGTTTAGCGAACTGGCGCAAATAACGACCGAGAATGTGAAGCAACTGCGCGCGCAATGGGTGTTTCACCCCGGCAGTTCAAATTCCCTGGAAGTTACGCCGGTGGTTGTTGGGGGCGTGATGTTTGTGACCTCCGCCAATGATGCGTTCGCCCTTGACGCCCGCACCGGACGCCCGATTTGGCATTACCAACGGCCGGTGACCAGCGGCCTGGTGGACGATGCCTCCGCCCATCACAATCGCGGAGTGGCGGTTTGGCACGATCGCGTTTTCATGGAGACCGATAATGCCCATCTGATTTGCCTGGATGTCCGCTCCGGGCACCAGATCTGGGATTTTGAGTATGCCGACGCCAGGAAAAATTACGGCGCCACCAGCGCGCCCTTGGTGGTGAATGACAAATTGATTGTGGGAACGTCGGGCGGTGATGACGCGGTCCGCGGGTTCATCGCCGCTTTTGACCCGCTCACCGGAAAATTGATTTGGCGATTCTGGACGATCCCCGGACCCGGTGAATTCGGGAACTCCAGTTGGCCGGGCAAAATGTATCTGCACGGCGGCGGGACCACTTGGATGCCCGGAACATTCGATCCCGAACTGAACACGCTCTACTGGGGGACGAGCAACCCTTCGCCCGATTTTGACGGCGCGCCCAGGCCGGGAGACGACCTCTACACCGACTGCCTTCTGGCGCTCGATCCGGACACGGGTAAACTGAAGTGGTATTTCCAATTCACTCCCCACGACCTGTTTGACTACGATGCCGCTGAGACGGCCGTATTGATTGACGGACCATTTCGAGGCGAGAGTCGCAAATTGCTGGTGGAAGCGAATCGGAACGGATTTCTATATGTTCTCGACCGGAGCAATGGCAAGTTTCTATCCGCAACACCCTTCGTGGAGAAATTGAATTGGACAAAAGGAATCGACTCCGCGGGGCGGCCCTTATCGAGCGGGCTCGCTCCGACACCGGCGGGGACAACAATTTGTCCCGGCATGACGGGAGCGACAAACTGGTTCTCGCCATCGTACAATCCTTCCACCCACTTTTTTTATTTTATGGCGCTCGAGAGTTGCGAGATATTTCAATCCAAGCCGGAACCCATGGCGATGGGGCGAGGTTGGTATGCGACCGGCACCAAACGTATCCCGGGCGACGCGGGCCGGAAAATCCTTATCGCTTTCAACCTTGATAACGGTCAAGCGGCTTGGCGCTACCCGCAAGTGGGTGATGGAGATTCCTGGGGCGGGACGATGACCACGGCGGGCGGATTGGTTTTCTTCGGCGATGACGCGGGCGCTTTCGAGGCGGTGGATGCGCGCAGCGGGACGCCTCTCTGGCACTTTAACACTGGCCAACGTTTGCACGCTTCGCCGATGAGCTATGCCGTGAATGGAACCCAGTACGTCGCTATCGCGGCTGGCAGCGATGTTTTCAGTTTTGCGCTGCCGGATTAGCGCGTTTCATGTAGCAGTGGGACGCACAAGGATCGAGAAATATCTGAACCACTAGTTCACAAGGAGAAAAACATGATTTCAACCATTCATTCCACACGCAGGAAGTTTGGTGTAACCATTGCCACTTTACTTTCCGGGCTCGGATTTGCGGGCGCGGCTTCAAAGGCCTCGGCAGCAGGTTCTCCCGATAATCAGGACGTTCAAAAGCTGAACGAGGAAGGCAAGCCGGCTACCGGCACTCCCTTGTTCTTTCCCATCGTGGCTCACAACGGATTGATTTACATCTCCGGCCAGGGCGCCCATGACGAACGCCCCCCGGAGCAATGGGACATCACCAGCCACTCCAAGCAAGTGCTCGATAGGATCAAAAACCTGGTGGAGAAAGGCGGCAGCACCATGGACCGCGTTTTGCAACTCAACGTTTATCTGGGCAAGATCAGCGATTACGATGGAATGAACAAGGTTTTCAAGACCTATTTCCCCAATGGCGGTCCGGCCCGGACCACGGTCGCGGTGGCAAACCTTCCCGGAAATTCGCTGGTGGAAATCAACTGCATTGCGGCCGTTAGCGGGAAATAGCGGAAATGAAAAAGTGGTTACGGGAGGGTTACAAATGGAATTCAAAATCAAATCGACCCGGCGCTCGTTTCTTGGAGCCACCGGTTTGATCGCCGGAGTGGTTTCGCTGCCGCGTCGATTCTTCTCCGCCACCCTCGGGCTTCCCGCGGCGGATGCGGCGTCCAACATTTACGAGGAACTCGGCGTCACCACGGTGATTAACGGGCAAGGAACCATGACCACGCTCGGCGGGTCATTGATTCCCGCTGAAGTCGAATCGGCCATGGCCGCCGCGTCAAAGTATTTCGTGCGAATCACGGAACTTCAAGTGGCGGCGGGCAATAGGATTGCAACAATGCTGAAACTGCCCGAAGGCCACACTGCCCTCGTCACTTCAGGCGCCGCCGGAGCCATCACCATTGGGACGGCAGGCGTCCTGACCGGTAACAGCGAAGAGTTCATCCGGCGGCTGCCTGACCTGACTGGAATGAAATCCGAAGTGATCATTCAAAGGCGCCACCGCTATCCTTTCGACCAGCAGATTCGCGCCACCGGCGTCAAACTGGTGGAAGTTGAATCGCGAGATGACTTGCGGCGGGCCGTGAATGACAAAACGGCCATGATGTTTTTCACCAACTACTTGAACGGCGAGGGTCATATCAAAGTGGATGAATTCGCCAAGCTGGCGAATGAATTTCACTTACCAAGTTTCAACGACGCGGCGGCGGACACGCCGCCGGTCTCACGCCTCTGGGAATATAACCAGATGGGTTATGACATGGTGGCGTTCAGCGGCGGCAAGGCAATCCGTGGGCCGCAGTGCGCCGGATTGCTGTTGGGCCGGAAAGACCTTTTGGCGAACGCGTTGCTCAACACCTGCCCCCATGAAGACACATTGGGACGAAGCATGAAAGTCGGTAAAGAAGAGATCGTAGGCATGGTCAAGGCTCTGGAACTCTACGTGGCGGAGGACCACGATGCTCTGATGCGCGAATGGTGGGCGCGCCTGGACACGGTGGCTGACGAATTGAAAAAAGTGCCAGGTGTGAGCACTTCAGTTCACGTTCCGGAGATCGCCAACGTGGTGCCGCACATGGAAATCAGTTGGGACCCGCGGCGCATTTCGCTCACGCCGGACCAGGCATTCGATCTACTCAGGAAGTCAAAGCCATCCATCATGTTGGGCAGGGGCGAGCATGGCCTGACCCTGGCCTCCTTCCAGCTTCGCCCCGCCGAGGAGAAGATCGTGGCCGAGCGATTGGTCCAAATCTTTCGCGACCATCACGTATAAGCGCGCCCCCTAATGCACCCTTGCGCCCGCGTTGCTCCGTTCACCTGACTTTATTGTCGCGCTCAATTGAATGAACCCCACGGTCAAGAATTGTCCGGCCAAACCCTGACTAAAGATTCCATCCCCTATTAACTTTGAATGCCAAAAGACTCCGTGGTGATGCCACCGCAACTTTTCCGGGGGTGGGGTGTTTGTATGTCGTAAGGGAAATTGATGAAAGAAAAGGAGGCGTCATGATAACCGGAACCGACTTATTTCGAGGAGTGGCGAAAATTGCAGGTGGAATGCTTCTCGCCGTCGCAGTCAGCTTGCCTGCCTTTGCGGCCCCTGGTAATGACGTTCGCGCGGACCGCCGCGACATCCGCCAGGACACGCGCGACATCCGGCACGATCGCCGCGACCTGCGCAACGACCTGAGGCATCCGTACTTGAACCGGAAGGATATCCGGGCCGACAGGCGCGACCTGCGCAGAGACCGTGTAGACCGTAGACGTGATGTGCGCGATTTCCGTAGAGACACGGGCAGGTGAAAACGCCCTACGTCGAGGGGCAAGATGTAGTGCCACCCACACGGCACCTTGCCCCTCGGCCAAGTTACGCCCGGCCTCATCGGATGGACAGGGCAACATAAAACCCTTGAGATTATTCCCCACCACCAGCTTCGTCCGAAGTTACGACACTCAGAAGGAAGGCTTGCATTCGTAGTCAGAACCGGATAGAGCCCGATTCGGAGCCCGATCTTTTCTGTCGCCCGCCGCGGGAGCTCCCGCGCGCCGTCATTCCCGCGAACGCGTGAATCTAGTGCCTCCAGGGCGGCCGCATTTCCAATGATTCAGGAAAATGGATTCCCGCTTTCGCGGGAATGGCTACCTGTCGGAGCGTCCGCGTTTGGCAAATGACACTAATGCCCATCCCTGCCAAAGCTTGCTTGCAAGTGCCCGGATGTGTATATTGGCGACCGGGAACCTCGTTCTGGAAATTCCACTTGAAATCCGTTGACGCATTTTAGCTTGCATGGGTCTAAGAAAAATTGGCCATCGGCGAGTTGATCGGCTACGTTGTGCTTAAGGATAGTCACAAACACTTTTAGCCGGAGCTGGGGAGATGGGCTCAAAGTACAAAGAGTTCAGCCAGGAGGCCATGTTCCAGGATGAACCAGAGGTCGTCCGCGAGGCGATTCGCGCCTTTGCGGGAAATTGGCTGGCGGGTTGGAATCTATCGGAAACGCCCGATGGCATCGAGGCGACGGGCCAGAGCGGCGGCCACCAGGCCAAAGCAATGTTTCGCATTGACCCTGTAACGCCCGGGGCGAGACTGGTAGTCGCGTTACAGGTTGATGAGAGCGGCTCGCCTGACCCCGCGTCAGACAATGCCGGGCAAGACAACGACGGCGTGATTCGCAAATGGCTGGAAGCAATCCCCTGGTGGATTGAGCAAAAGAAGACCGCCGCTGCTCTCGCTTCGGGCGGGCACGAAAAAACCTACCCATCCGACCTGCCAAAACACCGGCTACGAATCGGCGAAATCTTGGCGATCGGCTTCTTGATCACCTGGTTTATTGTTTTTACCTTGTATGCGTTGTTTGCGTTCGTAGGCCTCGTGACCGGAAGTTTAGCGCTTCCCTCCAAAAGAACTGGCAACCTGGGAATAATCCATGGCTGGACGGCCAGAATCATTTCCGCAATTATTCTTGCGTTTTATGGCTTGATTGTTTCTTCGCTTTGGAAGGGGAAAAAGAAAGCAAAGGGAAAGCCATGGTATTGGTAGGAATCCAGCGATCTTGATTGGCCTTTGCTTTGGCGAGGCATTGCTCTTCTTCAAACTTGGCCAAGAATCAAAAGCGATGACCGCAACGGTTTGGAGTTAAGTCTGTGGACTGGAAATACAAATACTTCACTCAAGAAGCCGCCTTTCAGGCTGAGCCCGAGATCGTTCTCAAGGCGCTGCGCGCTTTCGCCGCTGATTGGCTCGATGACTGGAAAGTCTCCGAAACACCTGACGGCATCGAGGCAAGGATTCACTCTGGCTATCGCTTCGCGACCGCGACATTCCGAGTGGAACCGGCTCCGGGCGGCGCGAGGGTAGCGGTCAAAATGCAGGTTGAGCGCGCCACTTCGCTCGGGCTCATGATGTTCGACATCGGCGGGTACTTCAGCGGACAGATTCGCAAATGGCTGGAAGCACTCCCATGGTGGATTCAGCAGCAGCAAGCCGTGGAGAGCCAGTCCGCGGGCCAGGACACAAAGCCAGTTCCAGCCGGACCACCAATTCCGAAACCTAAATGTGAGCCTGATCGCGGGAAGAGATTAATCGCCGTGTCTGTTGCCGTAATCCTCTTCGCATATGCCATTGTGGGGGTGATGGGTTTAATAACCGGAGAGCTATATATTTCAGACAATCATGGCGGCATAACCCTCCACGGGCTTAAGGCAAGAATTCTGTCTGCAATTATGTTGGTAATCTTTGGCGCGATCGCTCTGCGGCTTTGGAAATTGAGAAAGCGGAAGCAAGGTATTTGAATACCCTCATCTTTTGTGGCCGCGCAAAGAAAGCATGTGAGCAGGCCACCAAGAGTCTCACAGCAAATCGGCGCGTGAGGACGATCACCAGCGCGATAATTCACAGGTGTCCAAATGAGATCAAAATTCCAAAAGTTCACTCAAGAAGCCGAATTCCAAGCTGACCCCGGAGCAGTCCGCGAGGCGATTCGCGCCTTTGCGGCCAACTGGCTGGCGGGTTGGAATCTTTCGGAAACGCCGGACGGCGTCGAGGCCACGGGCCAGAGCGGCGGCCACCGGGCCCTGGCAATGTTTCGCATTGACCCTGTGACGACTGGCGCGAGACTGGTGGTCACGTTACAGGTGGAGCAGAGCGGCTCGCGGGACCGCGAGCCAGACAATGCCGGGCAAGACAACGACGATCTGATTCACAAATGGATGGACGCAATCCCCTGGTGGATTGAGCAAAAGAAAACCGCCGCCCCTCTCCCTGCGGGCGGGCAGGAAAAGGCATTCCTCGCAGAACGGCCTAAACGCCGGCGTCTGCGAATCAGAGAAATTGTAGCGAGCGCTTTTTTGATTTGCTGGATTCTTGTCATCACCATCTATGCCTTGTCTGGGCTCGTAGGGCTAGTGACCGGAGAATTGAAGCTACCCTCCAGAAGAAGTGGAGACCTCGTAACAACCTATGGCTGGGTGGCCAGAATCGAGTCCGTGCTAATTCTTGCGTTTTATGGCTGGATTGTTTATTCGATGTGGAAATGGAGAAAGCAACACAAGGGGGAGCCGTGGATCTGAAGGGGAATCAATCTTACTGGCTCGCCTTCGCGCATGCCAGGCACGGCTCTTACTAAAACCTGGCCGAAAACCAACCGCGATGACCGCGAGGGGTAGGGGTTAATTCCGTGGACTGGAAATATAAACACTTCATTCAAGAAGCCGACTTCCAAGCTGAGCCCGAAATCGTCTTCGAAGCGGTTCGGGCCTTCGCTAAAGACTGGCTGGCTGACTGGAAAGTCTCAGAGACTTCGGACGGGATCGAGGCGCGCGGCTACAGCGGCTTACACTTGTCGACGGCGGTGTTTCACATCGCCCCAACGGCGCGCGGCGCCAAAGTAACGGTGGAAATGCAAGTGCAGCGGGCCAGCGGCCGGGGATTCATGCTGGTTGATATCGGCGGTTTCTACAACGGAAAGATTAGCAATTGGCTTCAGGCACTTCCCTGGTGGGTTCATCAGAAAGAGGCCGAAGCGACCCAGTCCCGGGGCCAACCTTTGGCGGAACTGCCTGGCAAACCACAGGCCCCAAAGATGTCGCCCGGACTCAATCGATTACTGGGCTGCGGCGTGTTGGCCATCGTAATAGTCTTTGCCATCTGGGTCTGCGTAAATGTAATTGCCGCAATGATAGGCCTAGTGACTGGAAATTTGGATCTTCCCGGCAGGGGAGGCGACTTGGTTCTCCACGGGAAATGGGCCAGAATCGTGTCGGCGCTCATCCTTTTGCTCTTTGGCTGGATTGCCTTTCGGATTTGGAAGCCGAAAAAGCGTAACCAAGGATCGGAGTGGCTGCCGCCTCCTTCAAGATAAATCAACTTGCAGGGCCTTTTTCCCGCTCCTTCAAACAGGTTTAATTGAGTTGGCCTTGATCAAAGGGAGCTAGTCCGTTGGACTGGAAATACAAACACTTTGCTCATGAAACCTTCATCGAAGCGCCACCAGAAATCGTCCGGCAATTAGCTCGTAAGTTTTTGACCGAAGCGCTCGCTGGCTGGAAGATCTCAGATACAGCGGAAGGGCTGGAGGCGAAAGGGCTATGCGCTCTTCGCAAGGCAACGGCAAAGTTTCGGATCGAGCCCGCACCACGCGGCACGCGAGTGGCTGTGACGCTTCTGGTGGCGCGGGCCAGTGCGCGGGGATTGATGCTGCACGACGCTGGCGGCGCCTACGACCGTCAGGTTCATCGTTGGTTGGAGGGCATGGAAACCTACATTTGTTACGGGCCTGCCGCTGCACGCCCACCTCAATCAGCGGAACAAAGGAAAGTGGCAGTTGGCCGGAGCAGTCCAGGCACCAATCTCTTCATGGGCTGCGCCCTCATTTTTGTTCTCTTTGGCTTCTTGATGTTCGGCATCTCTGCCATCATTGGCCTAATCACGGGAGAGTTCTATATTCCCGGCAGAGGAGGCCACGGATTAACCCTTCACGGGGAGTGGGCTAGAATTTCCTCGGGAATCCTCTTGTTGTACTTTGGCTGGGTCGCCGTTCGGTTTTGGAAAGAGAAAAGGCAGAACCGCGGATCAGGATAGCTGCCCCCGCCGTTATGTGCAATTGCCGTGGTTGGCTGGCGCAGCCGTTCAGCCAATTACTGAGGAAGCTGAGCCGGTGATTGAACTATCCTTACCGGCGTGCGTGCCCAAGGCTCTTCTCGCGGCGAGTTGGAGGGATATTTATGTCTCATCCTCTGATTATTGCTCTACTCGCGTTGATCGTCGCCTTCGGCCCGTCGCTGTTTTACAAAATCCGGTGGGACCGGGCGGAAGAGTCACTCCGTGCTCTGTTGGCCGGTCGATTTGTCTTGCAGCCGTGCCCCGTGGCGAAAATCGTCATCCCATCCGGCGGGCATGTTGTCTTTTTCTCTGCCTATGTCGATACCTTGGGGAGCAGTTTCGTATTGATGCTCGGTAACCGCGTTTGGAAGGATGCAAGAGGCGGCGCATATCAACGCGTGGCGGGACTCTTCAAGCCCGGAGGCAATGCCGCATGGGCCGAGCGGGTCCGGGAACTGAAGGGCGTCATCGTTGCCGCCGCGGTTGAGGGTGGTGCGCTCGTCCTATGGAAAGGGCTCCCGACGGGCGAATCCATCCTCTCGCACATCGAGGCCGCTTCGGCCGTCGAGCCAAAGGAGTCCTGATGAACTTGACCAATCAGGATGCCTTCCAAATTCCAATGATCTGTAGTGATATCGGCTTCTCCGTCGGGGCCCTGGCCATGCTCGACAGTCTGGGTAAAGTGCAGGAACCTCTCGCCGAGCCCGTTGCGAAGTTTTCCCATTATTACCAGCATTGGGGCCCTGGTGTGGGGCAGCAGATCTCCGATGTCGAAGCTCGGCTCAGCAAGTATGGCCTGCCAGTTCCGCCTTGTTGGCACGACGTTGGATCGTACGCTGAATGGTATCTTGCCATCATCAAGACGGTAAAAGATGCAGCAGGCCCCGATCCAGCCATGGGCGCTCTGGTCAGCCTCGGGCATAGCCTCGGTTTGTTGACGCGTTCGATTGCCCTTTACTTCGTGATCCTGCGATTCGAGGCGATTGCCCCCCAAAATGAGGCCGTGCTTTATCGCACGGGACGAAGGCGGGAGGACTTCCTCCGTTTCGTGAATGAGATTGCTGCCGCCGCCAATCAAGCGGCCCTCCCCGCCGCGGTGCGCCCGCTCGCCGACGAACTCGTGCTATTGGCGCGCTCGGGCCAACAAGTTGCTGAAATGCCATCGCCCGCGGATCCCGCAGATCAAGCGACGAAACTTGAGAGGATCTATAAAGATATTACCGCGCGCACGCAGGCCATACTGGGCGCGCTTGGTGGTGGAGCCGCGAATCTGCGCTTAACTCCCCTGGACGCCTTCATGTTTCCGCTGATATGTATTGACGTGGGCATCCCGATCGCGGGCTTTAAAATGCTTTCCTCACTGGGGCCTGCGCAGGGACCTCTCGCCGCGCGCGTTGAAAAATACGTGAATATCTACCGCCAAAGTGGTGGTCCCTTCGTGGCGCAGCAGATCTCCGATGCGGAAGGCCGGCTCTCCAAGTATGGGCTGGCAATCCCGCCTCTGCCGCAGGGCACCATTGAATCGTACGCGGAATGGTACCTCGCCATCGTGAAGACGGCGGCCGACGCCGCTGGGGCCAAGAGTGCTGAAGGGTCCCTCGTTTTGCTCGGCGACAGGCTCGGCCAGGTGATGCTGACACTGGCGCTGCATGTTGTCTTCTTGTCCCTGCGCGTAACTGACCCCCAACACGAGGTCTTGCGCTCTGACGGAGAGTGGAGCAGGCGAAGGCTCTACGACAATATCAACGTGCTGGCGAAGGTGGTGGAAGTGGAGCAGGTGGATCTACCACCCGGCGCGCGGCCGTATGCGGTGGAACTCGCCAATCAGGCGCGGATGGCGCAGAGGGTGGATGAGATGCCGGAGCCAGGAGGTTTCGCCAACCAGCCATTCAGGCTCGAGTTCGTCCAAAGGAAACTGTTTGAAGTTACGTTTGCTTTGCGAGCGGCGTTGGGAGATCGCTCACCTTTGATTATGAATCCGACCGGCGTTTTCTGATGGCAGGGCTTATTCGACATCCCGCCGCCAGCCCGATTTCATGCTTTCGCGGACGGGATGACGAGAATTCACTCACGGTGCAATCCAGGTCCGCTGGTTGAACCGCGGCAGGAGTTGCAGTTCAAGCTGACACGGGGTGGGGAGGCCAAAGCATATGAAAAAAATTCTGGCGCCTTTTGGGATGGTGTTCGTCAGCGGGGCCTTTGTGCTGCTATTCTGGAATGAAGGGCGAACTGTACAAACGGCGAAAAGTCTCAAGGAAGGAGCGCGCGCCGTCGTGAGCGTTTCCGCCGACAAAGTGGACCCCGCCAATGAAGGGAAGCTGGTCCACATGACCGGCGAGGCCACCACGACCGAGACCCTCTCCGATCCCGATTTCGGCATTTCCGTTCGCGCCATCAAGCTCGAGCGGCAGGCGGAGATGTATCAGTGGAAAGAAGAAACGGCGTCGCACGGTGGGTCCAACTCCAGCGCGGGATCGGAGAACGGCACAACCTACAATTACAGTCTGGTCTGGTCGCCAACCCTTATTCAATCGAGCTCGTTCAAAGAGCACAATAGCCACGAGAACCCACACTCGATGCTATTCAAAAGCCAAACTGAGACGGCGAAGAAAGTCACCCTGGGCTCTTTCACGCTTTCGGATGCTCAAGTGGACATGTTGATCAAGGTCGAAGATTTCAATCTCGACGAGGAAGCCGCTGCCGCTTCGCCGGCGGGGAAAGCAGGTTTCAAGTTAAATGAGAGCGGCTACTATAAAGGTGCGGACCCCTCCTCTCCGGCCGTTGGCGACATCCGAGTCGCTTTTAAGGTCGTACGTCCTGCCGCTGTAAGCATTGTGGCGCGCCAGATCAGTGACACATTCGAACCATTCCAGGCTAAGGCCGGGGGCAGTATTTTGCTGGTCAGTTATGGGACGATGGGCGCCGACTCAATGTTCCATACTGAAGAGGAAAGTAACGTGGTCATGGGATGGGCATTGCGCTTTGCAGGACTCTTGATGATGGTCCTGGGAATTTTTATGGTTTTCAGGCCCTTCGCGGCCATCGCGAATTGGTTCCCGTTCTTCGGGACCGTGGTGGGCGCGGGCATATTGCTCTTCGCCGCAATACTGGGGACATGCCTGACCATTGCGACGATCGCGTTGAGCTGGCTCTATTTTAGGCCTCTCTTTGGGATCGGACTGCTTGTGCTCGCGGGCGGCGGGCTCTTAGGGCTCATTAATCTGGCGCGGGGAAGGAATAAGCAGGGATTGCCGGCGGGCGCAGCGACGACGCAGGCGCAATAAGAAAATCTTTCGAGTGAGAATGGTGCAATGGCTCGATAGCTCTTAACCCAGATAGTGGACCGACTGTTGGACGGACGTCTGTCCGCAACGCGCCCAAGTTTGAGGCAGGCATAGTGGGTCACCAGAAACCGGACGAGAAGTTTGGCTGCGAGCAATGCTGGCCACCTGCTGCGGACGCCGCATGGGAGGCAAGGCGCGCGCTAATGTCAGTGGCTCAACTGATTGACGAATCGCACTTCCATGTCATGATCCTGGCGTGCCCCGAATGCTCTCAGCGCTTCGCCTCGATATTCACTGAGACGATCGATTGGGCGGACGGCGACGACCCTCAATACTGGACGCTCATGCCCATCTCCGCTGGGGAAGACGCGGACCTGGTCCGGCAACAAGCTTCGCTTAAAGAATCGGACCTAAATGGGTTGGGACCTGGCCGGCGTTCCCTGCGGCGCGACTTCCCCAAGGGCGCCGCGCAGCGCGTCTACTGGGGGAGCGGCCTTAATGTCGGCATGCACGACTGAGAATCAGCCAAGCTTGCAAACAGGAACCGGGCCTATCATCGCTTTTGCAGCCGCGGTCGAAGTTTACCCCGCCGGGGCGGGATCGCCGCTGCAACAAACTGATCTACTACCTACAGCTGTCATGTCTTGACGGATGGCTCAGCTTGGCGTCAGAATAAGGCAAGTTCGATGGCGGGCGCTGAGGCAAAGTTCATGCGAAGTCCATTTTGTTCCTGGGTCAGAATTGCCACCTTGATTGCAGGACTCATCTTGCTTGCATTACCCCTCGCCAGAGCCCAGGACGCGGCCCAGAAAAACTCAAACGACAAGATCGTGCCCGCGCCGCAGTCCATGGGTGTTACCAAGAAGGCGGATAAATCAGACAAAAAGGTTTCGTCCACCGATGCCACGCCCGTGAGCACCGAAGGGGCCGCAAAAAGTGCAGCCAAGGAAACCCTCGAATCACCTTCAGAGAAAAAAGACGATCAGTCGGCAAGTGATGCCACCGACTCCGTTCTTGAATTCCACCCGGCTCCGCATGACGAAAAAAGTTCGAAGAAGTCTGATACCGGACCACAAACGAAGCACCCGGGGAAGAATATCCACGGCGAAGCATCTGGCGAACTCAATTCGCCCGATGCAGGAACGCATCGGGGCGGCGGCGCAGTGGGCGCCACCTCGAAAAGCGGAAAGACCAGCGTGTACGTACAGGGAGACCAGACCCGCTCCAACCAATCACCTCACTAACTCAACCGATGAGAAACTCCCGCCGAATTCCGCTGCCGGTTGCAAGCCATTCATCATTGCCTTACCTTCTGGCCGGACTCATTTCGATGGCGGCATGGGCAGCGTTCACCTGCGCAGCTCTCGCCCTCCCCGCGCCGGCGTCACCAGCACCGACCACCATCAAGTGTGAAGCAATGCCCAGCGTCATCCTGGGGAGGCCGGTGAATGTCTGCGTGGCCCTGCCTTCGGATTACGAATCGGCGGCCGGCGCCAAGTATCCTGTGCTCTATTTCCTCCATGGCCTCTTTGAAAACCAAATGAGCTGGAGCGAGCGCGGTGGCGAACAAATTCTGGACGGCCTCATCAATGACGGTGAAGTTGGAAAATTCATCGTCGTCCTTCCCGACGGTGGCCGGAGTTTTTATGTAAATTCCATGGACAGCCACGACCGTTATGAGGATTTTCTTATCCAGGAATTGGTTCCCGCCATAGACAAAAAATATCGGACGATTCCCGAAACGGGCGCGCGCGGCATCAGCGGGTCATCCATGGGCGGCTACGGCGCACTGCACCTGGGCATGCGCCACGCCGATGTTTTCGGCTCCGCCAGCGCGCAAAGCGCCGCCCTGGTGCCCAAATTTCCCAATCCCCTGCCGACAGAAGGCCGATGGGGACGCTACGCACAAATCCTGCAAGGCCCCTTCGGCTCTCCGCTCAGCGAAGCATATTGGGAGGAGAACAGCCCGTTAACGCTGGCCGAGCATCCCGAAAACTTCAAGGGGCTGAAACTTTATTTTGATTGCGGCGATAAGGACCGCTACGGATTTAATGAAGGCAACGACCTCCTGGACAAAACTCTGACTGCCCACGGCTTCGCGCACGAATACCACTTGCGGCCCGGCGGCCACGGCTGGGACTACTTGAACCTGTATATGAAGTATGCGCTGCTCTTCCATTGGCAGCTATGGTCTCCCAAAGCCGCAAGCAGCGCGACGCACTGATTTCGGCTCGTTGATTTTCAGTGCGATGGTCGGATTTGTTGTAGCGGCGGTCGGAGTTTACCCCGCCGGGGCGGGACCGCCGCACGTGATTGGTCAGTGAGGTCGGCGGTCACAGACCGCCGCTACATCGGGCCAGCCGGTTCCATAGCCCGATTGAGCGAAAGCGTTCAAAGGAAATCTTTGATATCTGGATTCCTATTTCGAAGACTACTGTTTATCTCTGCCTCCCTTACGGTGGGAATGACTTTTTCCCTCGTCCGCATTCCGGCAAACCCGGCAAGGGTTTCAAGCAAGGCAGATTCGGCTGCCGCCGAGTCCCGGGTGATCGATTACATTCGCACCCACTTGCAGCCGGGCAAGCCCCTGGTGGTGAGCGAACTTTACAGCAAAGTTTTCACCCAGCCGGACGAGCGCCAGGCCCTGGATAAGCTTTATGACGCTTTCTTTCGCATCCCGCTTTTTCTCGCCCAATACCAGGATAGGACCGGCTCGCCCCCCAAGTTGGCCATCATCCAGCAGCAATTCGATCTTCAAACGCCGGGAGCGTCGGACGTTCTTCTGCGCGTGATGGAGTCAGACCCGCGAGTACCCCACTTTTTTACCCGCGACGCTAAAACCGGGGAAATTGTGCACATCGATGTCGCCATGATCCGCAGTGATGAGCGCTTTGGGCAGGCCGTGGAGCGGCATTTGACCGGATGGGAAGGCAGGGCCGCGCCGAATTTCAATCTTGAGTCCATGGATGGTCACACGATCAACCTGGGCGGTTTGTCGGGAAAGACCGTACTGCTGTACGTGTGGTTCACCGGTTGCCCTCCCTGCATGAAGGAGGCACCGGGACTGGTCGCACTGCAAAATGAGTTTTCCACTCGCGGCTTGACGATTGTGGGCGCGAACGCCGATAGGGTATTGGGCCTGAGCTACGATGATGATATCCGGCAGCGGTACATCAAGGATGAAAAGATCAGTTTTCCGGTTGTCCACTGGACAAAGGAGAGTGATTCGGCGTACGGTAACATTTCAATTTTCCCCACTTTGTTCCTGATCGACGGAAAAGGCATGATCACCCATCACTGGGTTGGCTATGTGAAACCGGAAGAAATGCGGAAAGCAATTTCGGAAACAGTCAAGTGATCGCCGGCCTTGTATTTCCGGACGGCTGGTCACGGCATGCAAGCCGGTAGGCGAAAAGACGATCGATTCCACTCTAGGAAATTAAAGGAGGACCCCATGAAATCCATTCGGTATTTCGCTGCCATTCTAATTGCGCTCGCCGGTTCGTCCAGCCTTCTGCTGGCGCACGGCAACGAACACGGCTCAGCCAAAGCAACCATCGGCGCCACCAAGGTTTCCATCGATTTTGCCCGCCCAATGCTCAAGGGCCGCGACGTGATGAAGCTGATCCATCCCGGAGACCTTTGGCGGCTGGGCGCCGATGTTCCCACCACCATCGAAACCGATGGCGACCTTGATTTCGGCGGAACCCGCCTGCCCAAGGGCAAGTATTTCCTGATGGCCCGTTTTGTGGAGCCCGGAAAGTGGACCTTGGTAGTGTCGAGCAAAGAACGCCGCGCCTATGAGCCCAACGCCAAACTGGCGGAAGTTCCCATGGAAGTCGAAGAGGGGCAAACTCCTGTGGACGCGATGGACATTCAACTTACCAACAAGGGTGGACGCGGCGACATCGAAATTGCCTGGGGAACGTTCAAGCTCACGGCGTCCTTCGCTCCGGCTAAGTGAGCGGGGCGTTGGGGTATGTTTCTGCACGGCGCTGCGGTAGCAGTTTGGGCGGACCCCGTAGCGCAGACCGCTCGCCGCGGCGAGTCTGCGGCCTCTCCATATCGCATGATATTGAATAATTCTTATGCATGTATTGCTACTCTTTATGATATCCCTCGCAAGCTGTGCGACAGAAGGAACGCGGACCGCAAGACCGGCGGTCCGCGCTGCCCTGTTCCCCGCCCTATCCACCGAGTAGTCTGAATCCCAATGATGGCCCAGCCCACCAGCGTGCTCGCCATATTCGCCCATCCCGATGACGCGGAATTTCTTTGCGCGGGGACACTAGCCCTTTTAGCCGAACGCGGCGCGAAGGTTTATATCGCCACCATGACCGCGGGTGATTGCGGCAGCACGATTCTGTCCGCTGCCAAAATCAGCCGCATCCGCCGTGGCGAGGCGGAACGCGCCGCTCAGTTGATTGGAGCGAGTTATTCCTGCCTGGGCCAAAAGGACTTGAACATTTTCTATGACCAACTGACGCTGGGGAAAGTGATGGAGACTGTGCGCGCACGCAACCCTTCCCTGGTGCTCACCCATTCCCCGGTGGATTACATGGTGGACCACGAGACCACCAGCCGCCTTTGCCAGACCGCCTGCTTCGGCGCTATGGCCCCCAACTTCCGAACCGGAGGCCGCCGCAAAGCAAAGTCCCTGCGCGCCGTCCCTCATCTTTACTATGCCGATCCCTTCGGAGGGCGCGACATCCTGGGGAATGAAATTGCGTCCGGCGTCTTCGTGGACATCAGGAATACTTTATCCAAGAAGGAGCAGATGCTGGCCTGCCACGAAAGTCAGCGCGCCTTCCTAAGCGCTCAACAGGGAATTTCCGATACGGGCGTCATGATGAGATCCATGGCCGAGCGCGCGGGCAAAATTTCCGGCCTGGGATTGGCGGAAGGATTCCGCCAGCATCTGGGCCAGGGTTTCCCCCAAGGGAATTTATTGGCCCAACTTCTGGGCGAGATGGTCCATCCTGCCCGAATTTAGATTGCCATCCATCTCCATTTTCGTGTTTTGTCTCGCTTCGAGGTATAACTATTTAACTTATGATCCAGTTGCTTCAATGCCCAGATGGAAGCGGGTCGGGTTGGCGTAGAGGCGGACCGGGGACCCCACATGGCGAGCCCCAAAGCACGACCTGGGGTCCCCGCAACTCGCCCCTGCAAAACCGGATTGACCCAGCACCGATCTCCACGGTTTGCACCCAACCCGAAAGAACCGAAGTATAATGAGAGTTTGGTACCACGCGGCGCAATTCGATGGAGCAAATGCCAGGATCTTGAGACGAAATTTAAAACTGGAATTCAGGATATTTCGCGTTCTCCATTCCACGAGTTTCCTTCAGGACCGCGGTGGATTGCTTCGCGACGCATTTCTCCAAGCGATGGCGCGGGTCCTGGCGGGACTCGTCTTCTTAACATTTACTTTAAGCTCTGCTGCCGCGGCTGACACTTTGCCCTGGGGCAGCCCGGTGGTTGGAATCCGCCTGGAAGGCGACGTTCCGGTCAACATCGAGAATTTTTCCGACGAAATCGTTCAAAAAGTGGGAGAACCGCTGGACCGGGGCAAAATCCGCGACAGCCTTAAGAACCTTTTTGCCACAGGCCGGTTTCTGGAATTGCGCGCGGACGCCCAACAAAAGGGGGAAGGAGTAGAAGTTATTTTTGTTTGCCGGGTTCAATTCTTCGTCGGTGTTGTTAAGGTCGAAGGAGCACCTCGATCTTTTGAACCAGTCAGTCTGGCAAACACCGCGCGCCTGCGATTGGGCCAACCTCTGGAGGATGAAGACATCAAGAAGGCCAGCCAGCACTTGGCGGCGACGCTGGCCGGAGATGGATATTACGATGCCAAAATTACTAACGTCATCATGCGCCAGGGGGAAAGCCAGGAAACGGAGGTTCACTTCACAATCCACCCTGGCCCGCCCGCCGTGCTCGGCAAAGTCGAAATTCAAGGCCATCCGGAAGTACCTCCACAGCGCCTCACCATCGTCGCCCGCTGGCACACCGGCCGCCCCTTGACATCCACCAAGCTCGAACGCGGCCTGCTTAGAATTCACCAGTATTATCAGAAAATAGGGCGCCTTCAAGCGTATACCAACGTTCAAGGGCGCAACTACGACCGTGCTCATCACAGCGAGACGGTTACTCTCCAAGTTGAAGCCGGCCCCATCGTAAAAATACGCATCGTTGGCGCCCACATTTCCCTTGGAAACCTTAAGCAACTTCTGCCCATGTACTCCGAAGGAGTGACGGATGACTTTGCTCTGCAACAAGGTGAACGGAATTTGGTGGATTACTTCCAGCGTAAAGGTTTCTTTTCCGCTCAAGCCAAAGGCGAACGCAAAGTTCTGCCCGGTTCGGGGGAAATTGACCTTACCTTCCACGTGACTCCCGGATCCGGCGGAGAGTTTGAAGGATATGCGTTCAAAGGCAACAAGTACATCGATGACTCGCACCTCATCCCTCTTCTCACTTTGCAATCGAGAGATTTTCCATTCGTAAGGAAAGGGTCATTTAGCCAATCCGAGCTTGACCATGACGTGGCGGCTTTGAAAGCGTATTACCTTGGCGAGGGATTTCCGGATGCAAAAGTAAACCCTGGAGTTGATCGGAATTACGGAGGTTCGCCCAATCATTTGTTTGTCACTTTCAATATTGAAGAAGGCGCTCGCTTGCACGTGGGGCATTTGACGCTTCGAGGCGTGGACCCGGACATGTCCGCGAAGATTGCATCCACCCTGAGCACCAAGTCCGGCCAACCTTATTCACCCACCCGCGCCCAGGCAAACCAGGAAGCGATTCTCCGATATCTTGGCGACCACGGTTACGCCCGCGCCCAGGCAACATGGAAAGCGTCGCCTCCCTCCCCGGAACGAGATGTTGACCTGGAATACGAAATCCAGCCCGGCACCCAGGAAAGAATTCAGCGCGTCATCCTGATGGGGAATGAGCATACTCGAGAGAAAATTATTCGCCGCTTCGTTCCGTTTAAGACCGGCGAACCGTTGCGGCAAAGTGATGTCTACGAATCCCAGAGGAAACTTTACGACCTCGGAATATTCAACCAGGTGCAGATTGCGCCCCAGGACCCCCAAAGCCCGGAAACACAGAAAACCGTCCTGGTCAGGCTGGAAGAAAGCCGCCGGTGGACCCTGGGATATGGCGGCGGGATCGAATTCCAGCGACTGGGAAGCAATGAGCCTCAAGGACAGTTTAAGTTCGGCCCGCGCGCGCTTTTGGAAGTGTCCCGCCTGAATGTGGGCGGTCGCGCGCAAACTTTTACCATCCGCGGGCAGCTTTCCAATTTGGAAACGAGCGCCGGGACTAGTTACTTGATCCAGCATTTGCCGGCGCGCGAGGATCTGAGCTTACGGTTCAGCGGCCTATACGACCGCAGCCGCGACGTCGAAACTTTCTCGGCACAGCGGGCTGAGTTTTCCGTGAGCCTGGAGAAACGCTACAGCCCTTCCACCCTGCTACTGTTGCATTACACCTATAGAAACGTGCGCGTGGATGCTTCGACTCTGCACATTTCCCCCGAGGAGATTCCTCTGTTGAGCCGTCCGGCGCGCATTGGGATGTTGGGGATGACCTATATCAATGATCACCGCGACAACCCCGCTGACGCGACCAAAGGCTCATATTCCCTTCTGGACGGGGGCGTATCGGTTGACCAGTTTGGATCACAAGCAAATTTTCTGCGTTTTTCAGGCCAGAATTCCACCTATTACGCACTCGGGAAACACTTGACCTTTGCCCGCAACACGCGAGTGGGGGTGGAATCTCCGTTTGGCTCATTAGAGCGGGTTGTCATTCCAGCCACAGCGACGGAAGCGCAGCAGGTGGTATTCACGCACGACATTCCCCTGCCGGAGCGGTTCTTCATGGGGGGCAGCGAGTCCGAACGCGGCTTTTCAATCAATCAGGCAGGTCCACGCGATCCACTTACGGGATTTCCGGTGGGAGGAAACGCGTTGTTCCTGAACTCTTCCGAGCTTCGAATTCGGGTGGAGGAAAACCGGCTTGGCTTTGTGCTTTTTCATGATTTCGGGAATGTGTACATCAGCGCGCGCCGGATGCGCGTGCTTAAGGTTGATCAGAATTCGCCCACGGATCTTGACTACACATCCCACGCCATAGGTTTGGGCGTTCGCTACAGGACGCCGATCGGGCCGCTCAGGGTCGACGTCGGATATAATTTAAATCCTCCGCGTTTTCAATTGCAGGTCCCGGGCGGATTGGGGGTGAGCCAGCTATCACACGTTCAGTTCTTCCTAGGCATTGGGCAAACATTCTGATGGGGATTTCATTGTCGCTTCAGGTTCAGGGGGGAGCGGGAGCCCAGAAAACAGCATCCCATGAACTCTTGGACGAAGTGGTGGCGTCGGTGGACAATCACGCCATTACCCGGAGCGATCTTGAGAATGCTTATGGATTTGAGCTCTTTCTGAACGGGCAAGCCAACGCAGCTCCTCCCGACCGCACTGCGCTGATCACTATGCGAGACCATTTGGTTGACCAAATTTTGCTTTTGGCAGAGGCGGACGTGGAGGGCATCACGGAAGGTGATTTCGAAGAGTCGCCGCCCGAAGCGCTCGCCAGTATTCGCAAGAAATTTAAAAGCGAAGATGCATTTCAGGCTGCGCTACACTCGCTGGGCTTGAACGAGGCTGAGGCGTTGGAGCGGCTGCGCGATCGCCAGCGTATTTTGAGCCTTATTGATAATCGTTTGCGCCCACAGGCACGGATCGAACCTCCTGATATTGAAACGTATTACAAAAACACGTTCGTCCCTGAATTAGCGAAGCGGAGCAGCACACCAGCGCCGCCGATATCGGAAGTTGAGGACCAGATTCGCGAAGTTCTGACTCAAAAACGAATTGATGAACTGCTCTCGTCGTGGCTGGAAAATCTGAAAACGAGCCATCGAGTCAGTCTGCATTCCTTGTAAGCGGGAGCCGGCGCGGTCCCGGCCCGGGAAGGTCTCTTGGCATCGAGGTGGTTCCGTAAAATTAATTACGCGGTCATGATCCTGGGCGGGCTTGTGCTGGCCGCATACCTGGTCATGAGCACGCCCTGGTTTCGCCGCAAAGTTGAACAGCGCGTGATCACCGAGGTGGAACAGGTTACGGGGGGTCGCGTCGAGGTACGCCAGTTCACTTTCAGTCCGCTGATTTTTCAAGTAACCCTGCACGGATTTGTTCTGCATGGAACCGAAAATTCAGCGGCGCCGCCGCTTTTTTCCGCGGACACCGTGGTGCTCGGAATCAATCCCGCCGCCCTCTATCGCCAGGACGCAAATCTGCGCTACCTTGCATGGGAAAACGCCGCATTGCACTTGCAGGCCAATGCTGACGGTTCAAGCAATGTTCCGGGCCCCGCGGTGCCTCCTTCCTCTGGAACTGCGCTTCATAATATCCTGGACATATCCATACGCAGCATAACGTTTCTCCATACAGATATCTTCTTCAACGATCGAAAGCTTCCACTCGACCTTAAGGCCAGCGACGCATCCTTCCATGTGGCCGGGAACTTGTTGCACCACTTCAAGGGAAACTTTTCGTCACCCCAATTGACGGCGGAGGGTTCCGGGTGGACGCTTCCCGCCACCACCCTCGCGGCCCAGTTTCATTTTTCGCGGACCGATTTCGCGCTCGATTCGCTGACTTGCCGTTCTTCGGGTTTGGATGCAAAAGGTTCGCTTACGCTTCAAACGCTCCCTGCCCTGCAAGCCAACATCAGCTATAACGCCACCGGGGATTTCCCCGCACTTGCTCAAGCTCTGCACTTTCATAGCGCGGGATCGGGCAAATTTTCTCTCCAAGGCGGCGCCGCCTATGGAAAAAATGGTTGGACAGTTCAAGGACAAGTCCAGGGGCGCCAAGTTACCATCCCCACGGCCGCGACCCGGCTCGAACGAGTCGACTTTTCGACGAACTTTTCGGGCGCTGGCCATCTCCTCTCCATTTCAAATTTCAATGTTTCCGCACTGGGCGGAACGGCCCTCGGTTCGTGCAAAATATCCTTCGAAGATCCGGCGCCGGCGTTTTCCTTGCGCGCCCAGATTCGCGGCTTCGATATGGATGAATCGTTAAAAGTCTCTCCGGGCCTTCATACCATTTCCACCCACATGCCTCCGGCAGCCGGCGTTCAGGGCACTTTGAATGCGTCGTGGAAAGGCTTCTTCAATAATTTTAGATCGGATTTCGCCCTCACATTCGATGCGAAAACCCAAGCCCCGCCGGGCGCGGTACCCGTCTCCGGCCTGGCGCGCGGCACGGCCACGTTGGACGGCGAATTCCGGGTAAATTTCCAGGAGGCCAGATTTCAAACTCCCCATTCATCCGTCATCGCCGAAGGGATGGTGGGGGAAACGGATTCAAACCTCGCCGTACAGTTCAGCACTTCCGATTACGAGGAATGGCGGCGGGTGGCGGAATTTCTTGCGCAGGCTCAGGAGCCCATTCCATTGACGCTGAAGTCCGAGGCGACTTTTAAAGGAACCATCACCGGTCCCGTCACTTCTACGGACATTCGCGGCAGGGTTGATTCTGGCCAATTCACTTATCGCGGATGGGATTGGGATAGTTTCTCCGGCAGTGTGGGGGCAACGCGGACCTACGTGGAAATTACATCCGGGCGGCTGCGTCGCGGGAATTCATTGTTGGTGGTGGATGCCTCCGCCCACCTTAAGGATTGGGTACTTGACCCGAACGCGCCCGCGCAAATTGTGGCCAGCGCCCAGCGTACTTCCATTGAAGGCGTGCAAACCGCTCTGCGCCTCTCGTATCCCGTGAAGGGTGATTTAACCGGAGATATCCACCTGGTTGGGACTCCCGCCAATCTTGCCGGCTCCGGACAATTTCGCATCGAGCGCGGCCAGGTGTACCGCGAGACTTTTGATTCCTTCTCCGGCAAGATTCGGGCCGCAGCCGCCCAGTGGAGCGTGGACGATATTCAAGTGGCCAAAGGGTCTCTCCGGCTCACCGGCCTGGCACAGTACAATTCGGAGAAGAAGAATTTCTCCGTTGAGCTCCATGCGCGCGACTTTACAACTACCGACCTCAGGGCATTGGCCCAGTCTGAAAACGTTGCGCCAACCGCGAGCGAGGTTGAAATCGGGACTTCAAGTTTCGACCTTCGAGGGCATGGATCGTTTGAGAATGTCGTGCTGAATTCCACCCTGGACGTTCCCGATTTCAAACTGCGCGGGATGGCCATCGGCAAGCTTCACGCTCAATTGGATTGGGAAAATCAGAAACTACAGGTGCAGCTCGAAAGCCAGGGCGAAGGCGGGAGCGTGCACCTATCCGGAGCTGCCCAAACCCAGCGCGAGTGGCCGGCTGAGCTGGATGGCGAGTACACGGGATTTCACGCCGACCCCTGGATTCGCCTGGTCTCAGGTAGTAAATTGAATGGAAACGTCACCGCCACCGGCTCGTTGAAAATCAAGGGGCCGTTGAAGAATCTTAAAGCGCTGGAGATTTCCGGCCAGACAACGAAACTTGAAATTCGAATTGCGGATATGGCCTGGACGAACTCCGGTCCCATCGACCTTCAATACTCGCAGCGGGTCCTGACCGCCCGCGCTTTTCAAATGAACGGACCATCCACCAACCTCGCCATTGAAGGCTCTATTCGCTTTGCCGATTCGCCCAGGCTCACTGTTGGCGTCCACGGGGAAACCGACAACACGTTGCTCAGCCTGCTCGACCCGGCCCTTCACGCCACCGGCCGGTCCGAACTCGACCTTCGCCTCAATGGCAATTTGGCGCACCCCGTCCTGGCCGGCGCGCTTAAGGTGCATGACCTCAACCTTGCATACGGCGATTATCCATTTCACATCTCCGGCTTAAACGGCGACATTGAGTTGCTGGGGGATCGGGCCATCGCAAAATCCCTCAAGGGACAAGTGGGTGGAGGGATTGCCACACTTTCAGGATTTCTAACTCTTGGCCAGAAGCCCCATTTCGATTTCCAAGTCAGCCTTGACCAGGTGCGGGTTCAGTATCCGGCCGATTTCACATCCCTCTTGGTCGGAGATTTGAGCTTGGTGGGTTCAACCGATGGCGGGCAATTGGAGGGGGACTTAACCGTCCGCCAAATATTTGCCAGCGACCGTTTCAATCTCATGAATCTGATTACGCAATCGAATGTCACCGGGGAAGTGCCGGCGAGCGTAGAAGCTTCCTCCCTGGCCTCGAAGATCCGATTGGATGTGCGCGTCAGTTCGAATCCCGATGTCAGGCTTGAAACGCACGACCTGAAATTGGTGGCGGACGTTGACTTGGGCCTGCGCGGCACGCTGGGGAATCCTGTGGGGCTGGGGACAATCCACATCCTGAGCGGGGAAGCGGTCCTCCGTGGCAATCGCTACCATTTGGACCGCGGCGACATCACCATGGTCAATCCGTTTCGCTCTCAACCCTTGCTCGATCTGCAAGCGCGGACCCGCATTCAACGGTATGACCTGACCATGGATATTTCCGGCCCGATCGAACAGATGAGGATTGCCTATCGCACCGACCCGCCCTTGCCGACTTCCGACGTACTCTCCCTGCTGGCTCTCGGATACGTGCGCAATACCGGAGAACTGGTGCCCACTAATCAAAGCATCTCTAACCAGGGCGCTACCGCGTTGCTCTCCGAAGCCCTGAATAGCCAGACTACCAGCCGCATTCAGCGACTGTTCGGCGTGAGCCGCATCAAGATTGATCCCAACGTGGGTGACCCGGCATTTATTTCGGGCACGCGCGTGACCATCGAGCAACAAGTCTCACGCGATCTCACCATCACCTATGCGACCAACACCGGGTCAACTCAACAACGCGTGATCCAATTCGAATGGGCCTTGAGCGATCGGCTTTCGCTGATTGGAGTGCGCGACCAGAACGGAATCTTCGGCACCGAACTTATATTCCGCCGCAGATTCAAATAACAATTTAAATGGGAGCGAAAAGGGACAAGAAAAGCGGTCTGGGACAACGAATGCCGGGAATTATTAAATTCCTGTTCTAGGATCGGCGGGCAGGCTGGAGCGGTCAATATTCACGCCGCAGCGCCGCTTTTGGGCTTCCGGGCTCGCGGTGGTGAGCGCCGCTGATCCCGCATACAAGGGGTCATCGCTTCCGAATGAAAAGTAGCGCGGGTATCTTCACCCGGGATTAATTTTGGGAAAAGCGGGTGGAGTCACCCGCGCTACAATTATGACGCCGACCGGGACCCGCGCTCCATGGTTTGCCGGGCACATACACGGCTCGCGGAGCCGAGCATGTGCCTCATTTGCGCCGGGGGCGCTGCTTGGCGGACACGGACCGGATGATGAGTTTTCCCTTTCCTTTGGCCGATAGCGCCGCCTTGCCCAGGCGCACGGCGGCGACAATAAGCTCCTCAACTTCGGGGCGCGCCAACACCGCGGCAGATTCGAGCCTAATGAACCGGTTTTGAGTGCCGGAGCCCAGCAGCAGCTTGTGGGGATCAGGAAGGCGAGATCCGCAGTATGGAAATGACAGACCCACGCCGTTAGCTCCGGCGGCGAGAGACACGATGGAATCGGAGGGACGCTCCGTCGGTGAGTAGCCAATAACGAAGAAGTTGTAGTTGTCATAGACAAGTTCGTTGGCGCCGCGCAGCCGCTTGCGTAATGCCTTGCGCACGGCGCGTATCACACCCTGATTTTTAGCATCGAATTTGTCTATGAATCCTCGTAACTGCAACTCCGCACCGACGCGGTTAGCGTGAGCAGGCTCGGCTGGTTTCATACGAATCCTCCGCCCGCACATTCTGCCACAACATTTAGCCAAAGACGCATGCCAACCGTGCATGACCTGAGAGTGCGAGGGTCGCCCAGGCGACCCTTCCCCTACCGGGAAAAAAGATAAAGACTGTCTGTCAGTCGGCGGATCCCGATACAATGATGGCCGGAGGTTGCAATGATTTTTCCATCCAGACACTTCAAGGCGGGTGCCACGCTCGCCTTGTTCATTCTCACGGCCCGGCACATCACGATGGCCGGACAGGAACAAAAGCAAGACCGTGCTCCTTACCTGGACACTTCCCTTTCGATCGAGCAGCGGGTGGAGGACCTGGTCGCGCGCATGACGCTGCAAGAAAAAGTTCTCCAGATGCAGCACACCGCTCCGGGCATTCCGCGCCTTGGGATACTTCCTTACGACTGGTGGAATGAAGCGCTGCATGGGGTGGCGCGATCCGGATATGCCACCGTGTTTCCCCAGGCCATCGGCATGGCCGCTACATGGGACGCCGACTTGGTTCACGACGAGGGCAGGGCGATATCAGTCGAGGCGCGCGCCAAATACAATCAGGCCCAGCGCGAGCAAAACTACAGCATCTATTACGGACTCACTTTCTGGTCTCCCAACATTAATATTTTTCGCGACCCCCGCTGGGGCCGCGGCCAGGAAACCTATGGCGAGGACCCTTACCTGACGGGCCGCTTGGGTATTGCTTTTGTAAAGGGACTTCAAGGCGACAACCCGAAATACTTGGAACTCGTGGCCACTCCCAAACACTTTGCCGTGCACAGCGGGCCAGAGACGTCGCGCCACAGCTTCAACGTGAACCCTTCGCCGCGGGATCTCGAAGCCACGTATTTGCCCGCCTTCCGCGCAACAATCGTAGAAGGCCAGGCAGACTCGATCATGTGCGTCTACAACGCCATCGATGGAGTCCCGGGATGTGCCAATACCAACCTGCTGCAAAAAACTCTGCGCGATGATTGGCACTTCCAGGGCTTCGTCACTTCCGATTGCGGCGCCGTGGGCGACATCACAGCCGGACATCACTACACGCCAGACAACGAGCATGGTTCGGCGACCGCCGTGCGTGCGGGAACGGATACGACCTGCGGGAACGAATACGTTGAGCTGGTTCCAGCGGTGAAAGACGGCCTGATTAAGGAAAGTGAAATCGATACGGGCGTCAAGCGTCTGTTCACCGCGCGCATGCGTTTGGGCATGTTCGACCCGCCGGACGCGGTTCCCTTCAACAATATTCAGATGACCGAAGACGACTCGCCCGAACACCGGCAACTTGCTCTGCGGGCGGCGCGGGAATCGATGGTACTGCTCAAGAACAAGGTTGGAATTCTGCCGCTTAAGCCGGGAGTTAAAACCATTGCGGTGATCGGACCCAATGCCGAATCGCTGGTGGGTTTGGAAGGGAATTACAATGGCGTGCCTTCGCATCCCGTTCTGCCCGTTGATGGGATTCGGAAGCAGTTTGAAGGGAAAGCGACAGTGCTCTATGCCCAGGGTTCAACCTACGTCAGCGAGTTGCACGTACCTGTGCCTCGAACCGTGTTCCATCCGGGCGATGGTGGGAGTGAGGCAGGGCTGAAAAGCGAGTATTTTGCCGAAAACAATTTTTCTGGCCAACCCGTGCTGACCCGTACTGACCCGCTGATTCAATTCGATTGGAACGCAGCGGCGCCGGCGCCTGGCGTTCCGATGCAGGCATTCGCTGTGCGCTGGAGCGGCACCCTGACGCCTCCGGGGCCGGGAGACTACACCTTCAACATCCGCAAGTTTCACTGCTATCGTTGCGAGTTGAACGAAGGCGTTCAGGTTTTTCTCGATGAAAAATTGATGATCGACACCCGCCAGGACAACCCCCCAACTCAGGGTAGTGGCGTAACCAACCGGAGCGGGTTTACCCGGCGGCCGCAAGAACCGTCGTTCAGCGTTCACTTCAAAGACGCAAAGCCGCACAGTTTTCGCCTGGAGTACACGCACAGCTCGAAATTATTTGGCGCTGGAATTACTTTCGAGTGGCAACCTCCCGCCGACGTTTTGCGGGAAGAGGCCGTGAAAGTGGCGCAGCGGGCGGACGTGGTGCTGGCCTTCGTTGGGCTGTCGCCAAATCTGGAGGGTGAAGAGATGCCCGTGCACATTGAAGGGTTCAACGGCGGGGACCGCACGGACATCAGCCTCCCCAAGGTCCAGCAGGATTTGCTGCAAGCGCTGGGTGCGACAGGCAAGCCGCTTGTAGTTGTCCTCGTGAATGGCAGCGCGCTCGATGTGAGTTGGGCGGAAAGCAACGCGGCGGCGATCCTGGAAGCTTGGTACCCGGGCGAAGAGGGCGGGACGGCCATCGCCGAGACGCTGGCAGGCGTGAACAATCCGGGCGGAAGACTGCCGATCACTTTCTATGCTTCATTAGATCAACTGCCGCCCTTTGAAGACTACTCCATGCAGGGCAGGACTTATCGCTACTTCCAAGGCAAGCCTCTTTACCGCTTTGGTTATGGACTCAGTTATGCGAAGTTTGCTTATAGCAATCTCAAGCTGTCTTCGGATCCCGTGCAGGCGGGTCAGCCTTTGCGCGTTGAAGTGGATGTGCGCAACTGGTCCAAGGTCGGAGGTGATGAGGTGGCCGAGCTATACATTGATGGCTCACAAACAGGAGGGGCGCCCATCCGCGAACTGAAAGGTTTCCAGCGCATCCATCTCGCTGCTGGCAAGACCAAGCATGTAACTTTCACGCTCGATCCCCGCGATCTGAGTGTGGTTACCGAAATGGGTGACAGAATCGAGTTACCGGGCACCTACCATATTTTTGTGGGCAACAGCCAGCCCGTGGATGGCGCTCAGGGCGCCGAGGCGACGTTTCGCATTACGGGCGAGGAACACCTGCCGCACTAATTTTGGGATTGTTTTTGGGAGGGACCGTCTCACCGTCAATGGATCCGTCGGCGTAATTGGAGCGAATGACTCGCCATTTAGGGGTGGGGCTTGCCCCACCCTCTGACTCGCGCGGGAGAACGGGCAAAAGGGGACGGCAAGCCGTCCCTCTACTGAGGTTTCGTGATCAGGTGTATTATATGAGCATCATGAAAATACTGATTGTGACTGGAGATGCTGGGGAATCCTACGAAGCGCTTTATGCCGTCCATCGCTTCCGCGAAGCGCGCTATGAGCCGCTGGTGGCGGCTCCGTCGAAGAGGCGGCTGCATCTGGTGATGCACGATTTTGAGCCTGGCTGGGACACTTACATTGAACGCCAGGGCTATGGCTTGGACGCGGATATTGCCTTCGACGAGGTGAAGGTGGCCGACTATGAGGCTGTGCTGGTGCTGGGCGGGCGCGCGCCGGAGTATCTGCGCAACAACGCTCCACTTCTGAAGATCGTGCGCGAGTTTGCCGAGACCGGGAAATGGGTGTTCGCCATCTGCCACGGCATACAAGTTTTAGCCGCCGCGGGACTGGTTTCCGGCCGGCGCGTGACTTGCTACGAGCATGTGCGCGTGGAAGTGGAGCAATGTGGAGGGACATATAAAACCGAGCAGGCCGTCCGCGATGGCCGCATGGTGACCGCGCAAACATGGCAATCGCATCCGGAGTTTTACCGTGAGGTGTTTGCGTGCCTGGGTGAAGGCAGTAGACAGTAGGCAGAGGGCAGTGGGCAGTAAGCAGCGTTCAAGGTCGAGATTCCAACACAAAAACAAAAAAGGGTTGAATGAAGATCAAGGACATTCGCGCCACCACGGTCAGCGTGCCGCTGGAAGCGCCGCTGCGCCATGCCAATGGCTGCCACTGGGGGCGGTTCGTCCGCACTATCGTGGAGGTGGAAGCGGACAACGGTTTGGTGGGACTGGGCGAGATGGGCGGAGGCGGAGAGTCCGCCGAGAGCACCTTCAGGCAAATGAAGTCATGCCTCGTGGGGCACGATCCCGCCCGCCTGGAAGAGATGCGATTTCTCATCAGCAATCCTACCGCGTCGCTTTACAACAACCGAACCCAAATTGTGGCCGCGATCGAGTTTGCCTGCCTCGATCTGCTCGGGCAACAGTGGGGCGTGCCAGTCTCTGAAATCCTGGGCGGGCGCCTGCGGGATAGCGTCCCTTTTGCCGCCTACATTTTCTTTCGCTATGCCAATCCGCGCGACGGATCAGGAGAGGTCAGGACTGTGGACCAGGTGCTGGCCCATGCCCGCGAATTGAAAAGGAAGTTTGGATTCACCACCCACAAGATGAAGGGCGGCGTGTTTCCGCCCGAATATGAACTCGAATGCTATCGTGCTCTGGCCGCGGGGTCTGCAAGTGACAGGCTGCGCTTCGATCCCAACTGCTCCTGGTCCACCGAACAGGCCATCTGGTTTGGCCGCGCCATCGAAGATTTGAACAACGACTATTTGGAAGACCCGGTTTTTGGCATGAACGGTATGCGGCGGGCGCGCGAAAAGCTGCGCATTCCGCTGGCCACAAATACCGTGGTGGTTAATTTCGAGCAACTGGCCGCAAACGTTCTTCACACTGCCGTGGATGTGATCCTGCTCGACACGACATTCTGGAGCGGGATTCGCCCTTGCGTGAAAGCCGCAGGAGTCTGCGAAACCTTTCAACTGGGCGTAGCCGTTCATTCCTCGGGCGAACTTGGCATCCAGCTTGCCACCATGTTGCATCTCGGCGCCGTAATTCCCAATTTAACTTTTGCCGCCGACGCGCATTACCACGAGTTGGTGGACGATGTGATTGAGGGCGGAAAATTGCGCTACGAGCGCGGCGCCATTGCCGTGCCCGCAGGCCCAGGCCTGGGCGTGCGGTTAAATCGCGAAAAACTGGCGGAATACAGCGAAATGTTCAAGCGCCTTGGACCCTATCCCTACGATCAGGACCCCATGCGTCCCGGCTGGACCCCCACCGTCCCCAATACCCGATGGGCCGACCCCGCGGACGACCGAACGCCTAAAATTAGATTTTAATCACAGAATATGCTGCGCATTCTTGAAGGGCCGGGGCTTGCCCCGGCCTTGCGACTTCGTATCAGGACCTAAAAAGGCCGGGGCAAGCCCCGGCCCTACGGCGCCAGCTCATAGCTCACGAACGCCAACTCCTTGCTGTTGGGCGACCAAGAGGGGACATTGATGGTGCCCTGCCCTCCGAAAAGCCGCGCCAGCACGGTGATTTTTTTATCCCCGCTCAAAGACATCAGACGCAGCATCACGTCCTTGTTTTGAGGATGCCCGCTGACGTCTTTTTCATAAGTAAGAAAAACCATCCACTTCCCGTCCGGCGAGATGTGCGCGAACCAATTGTTCAAGTCGTCCGAAGTCACTTGCTCCTGCTCGCTGCCATCCGGGCGCATCCGCCAAATCTGCATGAGGCCGGTGCGAACGGAATTGAAGTAAATATATTTCCCGTCCGGCGAATATTCCGGACCGTCATCAAGCCCTTTGGCGGTGGTCAATCGCGTTTCCTCGCCGCCGGCAGCGGGAATGGTGTAGACATCGAACTCACCGTTGCGCTCGCCACAAAACGCCAGCGTCGTTCCGTCCGGCGACCAGCCATGCCAGTAGGACGGCCCATTTTGTGTGATGCGCCGGGCCGCGCCTCCAGCCAGAGGGGCGATATAGATGAGAGACTGTTTATCCCCCTGCGAATTGTCGCTGACCGCGAGCAAGGTGCCATCGGGAGAAAGACCGTGGTCGTTGTTCACGCGCGTGGCAATTCCGGTGTCGATTCGCTCCGGGTTACCGCCGCTCGCGGACATGCGCTCGATGTGGCCGTCGCGGTTGAACAGCAGCCACTTGCCGTCGCGCGTCCAGTTGGGCGCCTCAATGCGTCCGGGAGTCACGTAAACCACACGGCGGTCTCCGGAGGAAATTGGGACGACTTCGAGCGTGCTGAAAAGCGAATTGGGTGGGGAAACCGCGACGGTTCTTGTGGTGAGGTCCACTTTTGAAAACACCGCCTTCTCAACCACGTCTTTATCGTGCGAGCAAACGCCTAGGCCAACGTAAAAAGGTTCATGGATTACAATGCGCGGCGAGCCTGCTGCCATCTTAAAGTCTTCGCCTTCGTTGGCCAAAAGCATGTAGAAATAGTCTCCACGCTTTTCAATGCGCAGCCGCTTGGGAGCGGTAACATTGGCTTGCACTTCGCGCGTAATTGCGCCTTTTTCGTCGCGAAACTGGAGCGAGGTCATGCCAACACCATGACGCGCCACGTCAGCGTAAACGGAATCGGCATCAAGACTCTGGCGGACCATCAGCACCGCCTTTCGATGCGGGTTGCCACCCTGTCCGAGAAATGAAATATCAGCCGTGAGCGTGACGTCGCCTGAAACTTTTTTCCAGACGAATTGAAAAGCATCATTGTTGAGCCACATGTTCTCGCCGCTGCCTGCAATCGTGTACGCGCCTGCGGCGGCGTCATAATCCACGAATCCTGCGTGAAGGACCGTGCCCACGTCCTGGTGGTGGGCGAACAATCCAATTGGAGTATCAGCGCTCTGGGCGCGAAGTTGGCCGCCGCTAGCCGCTAGCAGTAGGGCAACAAATGCGATCGCGATTAATCTAAGAATGTTCCGAGCCTGCATGGGGGCACCTCCGAACGGACTCTGCTTTTCGATTTGAATGAATGGCGAAATTTCCCGCGGCGATTATATCCGAAATCGGCAGTGGCGAATGCGGCGGACCTAAGACTGAATTGAATCCTAGGCCGCTCGGAGAGGACGGCGAGCTCAATAATGAAGTGACCCCTCATCCGTCTAGCCGCGGCGAGCCACCTTCTCCCCTGGGAGAAGGCTAGTCTTTTGGTGGGTTGCCCTCTCCGAGGAGTGAGGGAGGGGGCCCCCACGCCCTGCCCTGGGGACCGCGGCTGGCGCTTTCCCCAGACGGCGCGGGAAGGGCCCCAAGTTTTGCGGGTGGGGGTGAGGGGTCACGTTCTCAGTGCTCGGGAGTTCTTTACGTCAGCCTAAGTCATTACCGGATTTTATTTTTGGTTGACATTCATTCAGAAAATGTCTAAAGTAATTGTTTGACGATGGCCATGAATCTCCAACACGGGACCGCGATGTGTTGTTGTAAAGCGTCCGGACGCGTGTGTGGAGGAGGCCTGAAGTAATAAGTTAAATCTTAAAGGTTTCAATCCAACCCACCGCCGGAAGCAAATTCGGCGGTGGGTTTTTTATTTTGTGGAGGCGGCAATGCTAACGGCAGTTTTGGAAGACCGGCACTCTCGCGAGTCAATTGGGGAAGAAATCCGCCTGTTCGGCGTGCGACTGGAGCAACTTTACCGGGGCGAGATCACCGAAGACCAGTTGCGCCCCTTTCGGCTCAAACACGGCGTTTATGGCCAGCGGCAGCCGGGCTTTCAGATGGTCAGGGTGAAAGTTCCATCGGGAATCCTGAACCCGGAACAACTCAGAGTGCTAGCCGACATCGCCGACACATATTCGACCGGACGCGGACATCTGACCACCCGCGAAAACGTCCAATATCACTTCGTAAAAATGGAGAACGTAACGACCGTCATGGGCCTGCTCGCGGATGCAGGGCTGACCACTCGCGAAGCCTGCGGCAACACGGTGCGCAACATCACCAGTTGCCCGCTAGCCGGCGTCTGCCCCACCGAATCATTTGACGTTACGCCTTACGCGCTGGCCACCACCCAGTTTTTCCTGCGCCATCCCGATTTCCACGACCTCCCGCGGAAATTCAAGATCGCATTTTCCGGCTGCGAAGACGACGGCAACTGCGCTGTGGCCGGCATCCACGATGTGGGCCTGATCGCTCGCTTTCGAGGCTCGAATGGTACAGCGCATCGAGGCTTCAAAGTTCTGGTGGGCGGTGGTCTCGGCAGTCTGCCCACCGAGGCCGCCACGTTCACGGAATTTCTGCCCGAGGAGAATTTGATTCCCACCATTGAAGCGATCCTGCGCGTGTTCAAAGATCACGGTAACCGCAAGAACAAATTAAAGGCGCGGATGAAGTTCGTACTACGCGCCAAGGGAATCGAAGAATTCCGCCGCCTGGTGGAAGAAAAACTCGCCACCGTGGAGACGCCGGCGGGGACTCGGACGATTCCCAGCCCTGTTGCCGCGCCTCTGGTAAGCATTTCGCCGGTGACCAGTTCCAAGAACGGCGCGTCGGCAGAATATCAAGTGTGGGCGCAGCACAATCTCCAGCCTCAGCGCCAGGCCGGGCACGCCCTGATCTGGATCAAGCTGCCGGCGGGAAACATCCAGGCCCACCAGTTCCGCGGACTTGCCGACCTGCTCGAAAAGTACAAACTCCCTGCCGCGCGCATCGCTATTTCGCAGGACCTGGTGATTCCCTGGGCGCCGCTCGCGCGCGCTGGTGAGATTTTCCACGACTTGCAGGCGCTCTCGCTCGCCACTCCCGGTGCGCGCACCATCGCCGACGTCACCGGATGCCCGGGGGCGACCACTTGCAACCTGGGGATCACACGCTCTCTGACTCTCGCCGATGAGTTGGCGCGAGAATTTGCAGATGAGACCGATCCTGAAATCAAAAAGCTGCGCATCAAAATCAGCGGCTGCCCGAATTCCTGCGGACAACACCACATTGCCGACATCGGATTGTACGGAAACGCGCGCAAGGTGGGTGAGCAGCAGGCGCCCTACTATCAACTGATGCTGGGAGGAGAGGTTTCTGCCGATGGCGTGCGCTTTGCCCGCCAAGTCGTTCCCGTTCCCGCCAAGCGCATTCCGCAAGCCCTGCACGCGCTGCTGGAACTTTACCGCCGCGAGCGCTCCGCCGACCAATCATTCCGCGCCTGGGCGGTGAATACGCCGGACGCCGCCATTGTGGCGCATTTGCAGAAGTATATCGACACCACCAACGAGCGCGAGGAAGACTTGTTCGTCGATTGGGGCGACCAGGAAATCTACAGCCTCAAACTGGGCCGCGGCGAGTGCGCGGCGTAATCCGGTCTAGCTATTTTCTTGAAATCAAATCCCCTTCGAAATCGTCTCCACGAGTCATTCCCGCGACGGCGGGAATCCAGTTGGTGTCCGGCGCATCTCCAATAATTTAGGGTAATGGATTCCCGCCTTCGCGGGAATGACAACAAATCGGAGCGACCGCGTCTGGCGAAAGACGCCATTACCCAACCGGGATATCAAGGGGGCTGGCCCGCGAGGTGCTATAATTATTAATCACGATCATCGGCACTGAGGTTCCCTTGCACTCTGCGCTCTTGTGGGCAGCACTCGCATTTTACGGACTGGGGATGGCGTTGAGCTTCCCTTCCTTCATCCGACGGCGGGCCACTCTATCTCCCGCTTCGCTGGGCGCGCTGGGTTTTGGATTGCTGGCCCACGGCGCGGCGCTGGCCTTGAAGGCGATGGAGATCCATCGCCTGCCGGTGACCGATGTTCGCGGTGCGCTTTCGGTCTTTTCTTTTCTAGCCACCACGGCCTTCTTTCTCGTTTATATTCGCTACAAGATTGCCTCCCTCGGCATTTTTATGGTGCCCCTCGCGTTTGTGCTTACTTTGATTTCCGCCGTGGACAACGGCGCGCTTCCCGCTTCTCCTGAATTTCGCGGCCGGTGGCTGATCATACATATCGCATCCATCCTGATTGGCTACGTGGGATTCTTTATAACTTTTATCGCCGCCATCATGTATCTCTTCCAGGAACGCGAGCTGAAATCCAAGCGACCGCGAACGTTTTATTACCGGCTGCCTTCACTCGAAGTGTGCGATGAACTGTATTTTCGATCCTTGATTATCGGCCTGCCTTTTCTGACCCTGGGCATTGTGATGGGCTTCATTGGCGCCAGCCGCCAGTGGAATGGCCTGTGGGAACTGGATCCGAAAATTCTAGGGGCGCTGGTGACCTGGTTTATTTATCTCATCCTGTTTTCAGCCCGGATGAGCGGCAGTTGGCAGGGACGGCGGTCCGCCTACCTTGCCGTGCTGGGGTTTGCCACCATGATGGTGACTTTCCTCGGCATCAGTTTCTTGAGCGGGCCGCATGGATATTTTCCAAACCTCGGGCCAAAACCGTAGAGGCAGCGGGCTCCAAGCGGAGAAGACCTGCATTTGGATCGATAAGCAACATGAATCTTGTCCTGGTAGGCATTAATCATCGCACGGCGCCGGTGGAAGTGCGCGAGGTCATGAACATTCATGAGACGCGCCAGGCCGCCGCACTTTCCGAATTGATCAGACGGGACGGGATTCTGGAAGCCTTGATTCTTTCCACTTGCAACCGTGTGGAAGTGGCCATCTGCGCGCGCGATGAGGTGGAAGCAGATCCCATCCTGCGCAAATTCCTCACTGAGTATCACCACTACGACTTGAACGCGTACGACCGTTATCTCTACTGGCACCGGCAGGAGGACGTCATCCGGCACTTGTTTCGTGTGGCCAGCAGCCTCGACTCCATGATTCTCGGCGAGCCGCAGGTTCTCGGACAAATGAAACAGGCCTTTGCCACCGCCAAACGCGTGGGCGCGCTCAATGGCGCCTTGCACGAAGTGGTCAACCAGTCACTGGCCGTGGCGCGAAGGGTGCGGCGCGAAACCGCCATCGGCGCCACCGCCATTTCCGTGTCCTACGCAGCAGTGGAACTGGCCAAGAAGATTTTCGGCAATCTTGAAGGCAAAACAATTTTTGTAATCGGCGCCGGGAAAATGAGCGAATTGGCGGCCAAGCACCTGCTGCGCAGCGGCGCCAGCGCCATCTTCGTCAGTAACCGCACTTATGAGAGGGCCGTTGAGTTGGCCGCGGCATTTCACGGTACAGCCATCCGTTTTGAAGAACTTTTCGAACACATTGACCGGGCGGACGTGGTGATCAGTTCGACTGGCGCACCCCACTTTGTGGTGACCCGCGAGAAGGCCGAGCAAATGCTGGCCCTGCGAAAAAACCGGCCCATCTTTTTTGTGGATATCGCCGTGCCGCGCGACATCGATCCCGCCGTCAATGAATTGAACAACGCCTATGTTTACGACATTGATGACCTCGCCCAAGTGGTGGACGCCAACAAGAAGCAGAGACAGAGGGAGGCCGTCTGGGCGGAACAGATCGTGGACCAGGAACTTCAGAAAATGCAGCGGCGTCTCGCCTCGCGCGAGGTGGTGCCCACCATTGTGGCCATTGAGGAGCGATTGAACCTCATCCGCGAAAGTGAGACCGAGCGATTCCGGGGCCGATTGAACAACTTGTCGCCCGAGCAGCGGGAGACGGTGGACGCGCTCACCCGCGGCATCCTCAATAAGATTCTGCACGGGCCCATCACCGAACTTAAAAGTGGCGCCGGCCATCCCGAGCAAGGAGCACTGGTGCAATTGATTCGGAGAATATTCGGAGTGGGAGAATGAGAATCTTCGTCTGCTGATTTTCAAGGAATAATGGAAAACGCAGTAGCGCCGCCCTTTAGGGGGGGCAATTTGAAGTGCGATCATTCGACGCCAAATTGCCGGGCTAAAGCCCGGCGCTGCGAGCATCGCAGCGCAGATAGTACGCGCTTCATCCTAAATTGAAGCAACTCACTGTATGGCCGACACCACGAAAATCATCATTGGCTCGCGCGGCAGCAAGCTGGCGCTTTGGCAGGCTGAATGGGTTAAGAGCCGCCTGACCGAGGCGGGATATCAGGTGGATATCAAGACGATCAAAACTACGGGCGACAAAATGGCGAATGCCCCCCTTCCCGATTCCGGGGTGAAGGGGCTCTTCATCAAAGAGATCGAAGAGGCCCTGATGGCGGGCACGGTGGATGTTGCCGTTCACAGCTTAAAAGACTTGCCCAATGATCAGCCCCAGGGACTCTTGGTGGCGGCGGTGCCCGAACGAGCCGACGCTCGTGATGTTCTGGTTTCAAGAGGAGCGAAATTGTTCGCCGATCTTCCGCCGGGAGCTCGCGTGGGAACCAGCAGCTTGCGGCGAAAGTCCCAAGCCGGCAACTTGCGGCGCGATCTGGAAATCGTTCCCGTGCGCGGCAACCTTGACACGCGGCTGAACAAACTCGAGCGCGGAGACTACGATGCGCTTATCGTGGCGGCCGCGGGCCTCATGCGCCTGGGGCTTGGGGATCGCATCGCGCAATTCTTTTCCAGCCTCGAGATTTGTCCTGCGGTGGGCCAGGGCGCATTGGCCATTGAGATTCGCGAAGGGGATGAGAGAATCGCCATCGCGGTCGCACCACTCGACCACGCGGCAACCCACGCCGCCATTCGCGCCGAGCGATCCACGCTCCGCCGGCTGGGTGGTGGGTGCCAATTGCCCATCGCCGCTCATGCCATGGTTGAGGACGATTGCCTGCGATTGCGCGGTGTGGTGGCGAGTCCGGATGGAAGCAAGATCATCCACGCGACCGCTCCCGGATTGACGAGTGACCCGGAAACATTAGGAAACACTGTGGCCGATTCCCTGTTGAGCCAGGGTGCGCTTGACATTCTGCGCTCCGTGTAGAAATTTGATGAAAAAAGTAGATCTGCCCTTTAGTGCGGGATGCTGGGTTAAAGCCCGGCGCTACTGAAAAATTATGGCCGGCAAAGTATATCTGGTGGGCGCAGGACCGGGAGACCCTGGCCTGTTCACGCTCAAAGGCAAAGCGGTGCTGGAGCGCGCTGATTGCGTGATTTACGACATCCTGGCCAACGACCGCCTGCTCAACTTCGCGCGGCCCGATTGCGAACGGATCTTCGTAAAGACGCTGGGACCGAGGCCCACGGTCCGCCAGGAAGAAGTCAACCGCCTGATGATTGCGCGCGCTTGCGAAGGCCGCGTGGTGGTCCGCCTGAAAGGGGGTGACCCATTCATCTTTGGCCGGGGAGGCGAGGAGGCGGAAGGATTAGTCAAAGCCGGAATCCAATTCGAAGTGATTCCCGGAATATCTTCGGGATACGCGGCGCCCGCCTACGCCGGCATTCCGGTGACGCATCGGAAATTTGTTTCTGGCGTTTCTTTCATCACGGGTCACGAGGATCCCGCTGAAGAAGGCTCCGGGCTCGACTGGGCGAATCTCGCTGCCAGCCGCAACACTCTGGTCTTCTTCATGAGCTCGAAAAATCTTTCCGACATCGCCAGGGCGCTGATCCAACATGGCCGCAAGCCCGAAACTCCCGTGGCCGTGATTCGCTGGGGAACAAAAGCGGAGCAAACGGTGATTTGCGGAACGCTGGCTGACATCGTTTCGAGAACCGGAACGGTCCAACCGCCTTCGATCACCATCGTGGGTGAAGTCGTTAATCTTCGCCGCCAGCTCAACTGGTTTGAACGCCTGCCGCTTTTTGGAAAGCGCATTGTCATCACTCGCGCCCGAGAGCAGGCCGGCGCCCTGCGCGACGCACTTGAGGAATTAGGCGCGCGCGTCATTGAAATTCCAACCATTGAAATTCGCGATCCTGATTCCTGGGAGCCGCTCGACCAGGCGATTGGGCGCCTCGAAACTTTTCAATACCTTCTGGTAACTTCGGCTAACGGCGCGAGGAATTTCCTTCGCCGGCTGTCGGCGTGCGGCCGCGATGTGCGCGACTTGAAAGGGCTGACCATTGGCGCCATTGGGCCGGCGACTGCCGCTGAATTCGCCAGGACTGGGGTGAAGGTTGATTTCATTCCAAACGCATATCGAGCCGAGGGCCTGCTGGAAGTTTTGGACGGCCACAAATTGAAGGGGAAGGCTTTTCTGATCCCTCGCGCGCGCGTGGCCAGAGATTTGGTCCCGCGCGTCCTGAGTGAACGCGGCGCGCGCGTGGAAGTTGTGGCTGCCTACGAAACGGTTGTCCCCAAACTTGGCGCGGAGGAGATCGAAGAGCTGCTCAGCCCTCCGCCCGACGTCATAACCTTCACCAGCTCTTCCACCGCCACTCACTTTTCCAAACTCTTGGGCGATTTTCCCTGGCGGCAAAAGCTTGCGGGAACGGCAATCGCCTCTATCGGCCCTATTACCTCTGCAACGCTCCGGAAACTCGGCCTATCCGTTACGGTCGAAGCCAGCGAGTCCACCATGACGGGATTGGTGCGCGCACTGACAGAGTATTTTCAGCAACGTGGGCAATAGTGAGCACCGATGTTATACCATTTCAAATCATATCCAATTCTATAAACTGTCATGCCCGCGAAGGCGGGAATCCAGTAGGTTTGGTATGCATTTTGAGGTGCGATTGTGGTGGATTCCTCTCGTGCGCGCAGGAGGGAAATGACAACCGGCCGGAATTAAACCACTACAATTTAAAGAGCTCGCGCAATTTACGCGTCTGGCCGCGGCTCACGGGAATTTCAGATTGCTTGCGGTCATCCATTCTCAACTGGTACGAACCCTTAAACCACGGAATGACTTCTTTGATGCGGTTGATGTTGACGATGTAGGACCGATGAGTGCGCCAGAAAGCATTCGGGTCCAGGTTGTCGAGCAGGTCTTCGATAGTGTGGAAAATGGATTCGCCCTCCAGTTCTTTCGTCACCAGGGTGACGACGCCATCGATGACGCTGGCGAAAATGACGTCTTCGGAGTCCACCAAAAATAGACGTCCCGCGCTTCGTATCATGAGCTTGGTTTTCTGGGTTACCGGATGCTCACCCAACATATGAACCAACTTATCGAGTTTCTCGTGGGTTGATTCCGCCGTTTCGATCATACGCCGGACTTTGCCGATGGCTTTTTCCAGGCGGGCGCGCGCAATGGGCTTGAGGAGATAATCAATGGCATTCACTTCAAAGGCGTGCACGGCATAATGGTCGTAAGCGGTGGCGAAGACAAACAAGGGCAGGGAAAGTTTTCTCTCCAGCAATTTCTTGATCACCCCAAATCCGTCCAGCCCCGGCATTTGCACATCCAGGAAGACGAGTTGGGGCGACAAATCGCGGATCAAGTTCAGCGCCTCGGGGCCGTTCTTTCCCTGGCCCACCACTTCGACGTCCGGGAAGCCCTTTAACAAGAATGCCAATTCGTCGCGGGCGGGTTGTTCGTCGTCCACAATCAACGCCTGAATTTTCATGGTAACGATTCAACCTTTCGGGGCGCAGCTCCTGCTCATCCCACCATAGCATAGCCCCCTGCCCTGCCGCCAGAATTTGGAGAATTCTAACTTTGCACCAACCCGGTTTCGGTTGACTCCGCCGTTGTGATACTATCCCCCGAACAAGGAGTAACGGAGGTCCGAACCCATGGACCGAAACCAGGCAATTTGTCCACTCTTGAAATCAATACCTAGAGGTATGGTCATGAAAATTTCTATGAAAACCGCCACGCTCATGTGCGTAATTTGGGCGTGTCTTTTTTGTTCGCCAGCGCTCCAGGCTCAGCAATGCCAAGATGAGGAAGGTATTACGAAGGACTACTTGAAAGACCTCAATGACCGGGTGGAGACAACCCGAAAAGAGAGTCTCGCCGACTTTGAAAAAGGCTACCATCAAAAAAGCTCCCTCACCAAGCTCAGCATCACTCTGGGAATGGTGAAGGAGCTTGTGGAGTGCCTGGAAAAGGCGGGCCAGGATCCCGCCGCTCCCAAAGACCAAGCGGATGCTAACAAAACCAAACAGGAAATGTATTCCAAGGTCGCGGAAAAACTCGCGGCAGACCAAAAAGCGTTGAAAGCCGCTGAAGATTCCAAGGCAGCCAAGGTCCTTATCGAAAAATTCGACTATTCCTCAAAATGAAAGTCCGTATGAACAGGTCAAATCCGCTTCGATGCCGATCCCGAAAATGTGAAAATGCAAACAAGCTTCCAGACCTGCTGGGTGGAGCTCCTTAAAAAATCAATTCCAGCGCCGAAAGGAAATCGCGCTTGCGATCCAACTCTCGAATCTTGAGCAGCAGAACGGTGTTCAAAGGAAGAGTGGTCACCGTCAAAGTGGAACAAGTCTTCGAGCCTGGCGGGGTCAAGGCCGAGCGGGAGGTGATCTGCCATTCCGGCTCGGTGGTGGTGCTTCCCCGTTTGGCCGATGGAAGTGTGATCCTGGTTCGCCAATACCGTCATGCCGCCGGTCGGGCATTGTGGGAGTTGGTGGCGGGGGGCATTGAACGGGGAGAAAATCCGCAGCAGGCCGCGCGCCGGGAACTGCGGGAAGAAACCGGTTACCGCGCCCTTCGCGTTAAACCGTTATTTGATTTCTTTCCCAGCCCGGGCGTCCTGACGGAGAGAATGTACCTGGTGGAAGCGAGCGGCCTTACTCTTTCAGAGGCAGATCCCGAGGCTGACGAGCGCATCCGGGTGGGCCGATTTACCCGGCGCCAATTGAAGCAAATGCTGGAGGCCCGAAAAATCAAGGACGGGAAGACATTGGCAGGGCTCTATTGGCTTCTAAATAAACACCCTGGAAACTGACAGCGCTAAATAATGGACCGCCGTTTGCACCGGGTGAAAAAATTCTTGACAAGCCCCTGCCCATATATATATTTATGGGGTGGGAGCTTGCAAGGTGAACGTATCGGCGAGGCGCAACTGAAAAACAGCCGGGAGCCCGGAAGGGTTCGCGGCTATTTTTTTTGGAGCCGGCCTGCGAGCCCCCTAACGCAGAATTAAGGAGGAACGTAAGTGGCACGACTTCAAGGAAAAGTAAAGTGGTTCAACAACAGCAAGGGTTACGGTTTCATCGGCCAGGAAGGCGGGGCCGACGTCTTCGTACACTATTCAGCCATCCAGGGCGAGGGATTCAAAACCCTGCAAGAGGGTGACACAGTTGAATTTGAAGTCACCCAAGGACAGAAAGGCCCCCAAGCCGATAAGGTAACCAAAGTAGGAGCTTAGGAATCGACTCCCGATTCCACGCCTCCACGGCCCAACCTGCGGGTTGGGCCATTTTTTTGGGACGCGCTGGTTTTGGCCGGAGCGTACCATCCTTCCAACGCGCATATTTGTGAAAGCCTGCTTGCTTTCCGCCTTTGAGTGCGAGACAATCACAACCGAAACTAGGAAAGGTGTGTGCTGTTTTCGGGCGCGATTAGATAGCGAACGGGATCAACCGGGAAAAAGAATAGGGACGGATTGCTCTGGAATTATCTCGCGGGGCAGGAGGCTTATCATGGCGGCGAGAACCATATCAGCATTCACAATTCTAATTTTGTTTGCCTCTGCTTGCCTTGCTCAGGATTATTCCCCATCATTAATCCTGACGCCGCGAGGCGTTACGCTCTCGACATACCCAGCCGCACCCGCACCGACGACGACTGGGACCTTGACAGTTCCTGCCGACACCGAAGCCGCCGTCACCATGCTTTCCGGCCTTCACACTCGCATCAGCCAGGTCAATGACCCCGTCACCGCTCGCTTGCAACAGCCCGTTTATGTGGACGGTCAAATGGCACTTCCAACCGGCAGCATCCTGAATGGAAGAGTGACGCGCGTCGAGCTCGCGGGGCGGATGCGCCATCCCGCCGAGTTGGGGCTCCGCTTTGAAAGCATCACCCTTCCCAGCGGAGAAACTGAACCCATTTCCGCTGTTCTTGCCGCCCTTGAAAAACCGGGACTGGCCAAGGCCAGACTTGATTCCGAAGGGATTCTGAGAGGCACCCGAGGATTTTCGTTCAAGGCGCTGGCGGGCGGAATTGCCGGGGTCGGCGCCCTGAGCGTCGGCAAGGCCACACTGGCCGCGTCATCCGCCGTCAGCACGTTGATCCCCGTGGGGGGCGCTGCCGCGCTGGGCTTCGCGGCGCTCTGGCCCAAAGGGAATGACGTTAATGTTCCACCTGATACGCGCTGCCGCATTCGATTGAATTATCCCGTCACCGTGCGTATTCAGTGGTAAGCAAGCGTAGTGGATATCCAATTTTTCCGCCTCCCCTTTGGGCGGCGGGCCCGCGGGCGCGTTCGCGCCACACTCCAATCTGATGGATCGCCTGATATATCACAACGACCGTATTCTTCCCCTGGAAGAAGCGCGCCTTTCCCCCGGGCAAGTTGGCCTGCTCACGGGCTGGGGCGTGTTCACCACCCTGCGTGTCTACCAAGGCCTGCCCTTTGCGTTTGAGCGCCATTGGGCGCGCATGAAGCGAGACGCATTGCTGCTGGGCGTCCCCCTCTGCTATGAAGAAGAGAAAGTCCGCCAGGCGATTGTGGACCTGGTGCGCGCCAACCAGCATCCGGAAAGTATGGCCCGCGTTTCATTCGTGAAAAACGAAGGCGGGCTATGGGCGGAAGCGCCGGGACGGCCTGCCACCGACCTGCTGATTTTTATTCGGGAACTGGTGGATTGGCCGGCGGTGCAGCGCTTGCAACTTGAACCTCACGGAATTTTTTCCGCTGGGCCCTACGCGGGCGCAAAAATGCTCTCGTGGGTTTCGCACGCCGCTGTGCTGGAACGAGCCCACGCCAAAGGATTTGATGACGCGTTGCTGATCAACGAGAAAGAACAAATCGCGGAGTGCACTTCCGCCAACGTGTTTCTGGTGCGCGGCGGCGCGGTTTCCACGCCTCCGCTTTCTTCCGGGTGCCTGGCAGGCATCACGCGCGAGATTCTGCTGGAAATTGCGCCGCGCGCCGGTTTTCCTCTGCATGAAAAGGAACTAACGGTGGAAGATCTTTCCGCCGCCGAGGAAGTTTTTATCAGCTCGACTACGCGCGAAGTGGCCGCCATTGCATCCATCGATCCAAAGTGGAAATTCACTTCGCCGGGCAAAACCACGCTGGCGCTTGAGAAAGTTTTCCAAGAATACGTGCGGGAGTACCTGGGGGCTAGAGTCTAGCTTGCCGTGCTGCAACGCCTAAACAACTGATCGAGAAGATCAAGCGCCAGATCCATTTCCTCGCGGGTAATGGTGAAGGACGGAGCAAGGGTGAAGACATTTTTGTAATAGCCGCCTACGTCCAGCACCAGGCCGTAATTTCGTCCACGGCCGTCGAGATCGCCTTTCAAACCTTCGGCAAAAATTCTGTCGGTCAATTCGCGATCGGGTGTGATGCCGTCTTCCTTGCAAAGCTCGATGCGCAGAGCGAGGCCCAGGCCATCCACCTGTCCGATTGACTTCGGATGCCGTTTTTTCAGCTCGCGCAAACCGGCCAGCAAGTACGCGCCTTTTTCATTCACCAGCGTTTCATAATCGGTGTCTTCCATCATCTTGAGAGCTTCGAGCGCCACCGCCGTGCCTAAGGTATTCGAGGAAAACGTGGAATGGGTTGAGCCGGGCGGAAAGAGTTCGGGGGTAATCAATTCCTCGCGCGCCCAAATTCCGGAGAGCGGATTCAGGCCGTTGGTCAGTGCTTTGCCGAACACAATGATGTCCGGCGTGATGCCCAAGTGCTCGATGCCCCAGAATTTTCCGGTGCGGTAGAAACCCATCTGAATTTCGTCATCGACAATCAAGATTTTGTGTTTGGTGCAAGTCTCCTTGAGCCTCTCAAAGTACTCTTTAGGAGGTATCACGTACCCGCCCGTGCCCTGCACCGGTTCGATATAAAATGCGCCATACTCTGAAGACTGCGCTTTGGGATCCCAGACCCCGTTGTACTCATTGTCAAAAAGTTTGGCGAACTGGTCCTGGCAATAGATGTCGCAGGTCTCGCGCTTCAGTCCGTACATACAGCGAAAGCAGTAAGGATAAAAAACAAACTGCGCCCGATCGCTGAAGTGTCCGTAGCGGCGGCGATAACGATAGCTGGAGGTGATGGCGGAGGCGCCGAGAGTGCGCCCGTGATATCCGCCCATGAAGGCGAACATCAGGTTCTTGCCCGTCACCATGCGCACGATTTTAAGCGAATCCTCAATGGCCTGCGAGCCGCCTACGTTGAAGTGGACGCGCCCTTTCACTCCAAAGCGCTTTTCGCAATACTGCGCAATGCGCGCCGCCACTTCCACCTTCTCGGCGTGCAAGTATTGGCAGGCCAATTGGGGCAGGCGGTCGATCTGCCTTTTTAGGGCATCGTTCAAGCGGGCGTTTTTGTAGCCGAAACTGGCGGCCGAATACCACATCTGGAGGTCGAGATATGGCGTGCCGTGCTCGTCAAAGAGAGTGCTGCCCTCGCAATTCACAAACACTTTGGGCGGTTCGAGATAATGTACCGTGTCGCCAAAGGAACAGTACTTGCGCTCGAGCTCCAGCAGTTCAGCGGTTTTTGTGGTGGTCTCGGAAATTGACAATTTATTTTTGCCTCCCGTTCTGTTGCCGATTGGCGCCCAACTCAAAAGTCAGCCTAAGGGACTGTCCATCACATCATTAAACCGCAACTTCCATTTTTAATTTTCGCGTTTTCAACCTGGGCTCACGCGGCCTGGGAATTTCCCCGACCACTGACTCTTGCGCCATGGCTTCCATCTGATCCTCAATTTCCGCGAAGGTTTCAAAGGGCTGGCAAGCAATGTCGTTCTCACGGCAATAGGAAAGCAACTGGCGCTTGGCAAACACAACATCCGCCGCCTGGGCGGCAAACCGGTCGGAAAGCCCGTCACCAATAAAAACAACCGGGCTGGCACTGTTCCGCACACGCCGGATGACTTCCACTTTACAGGTGGCGCAGTCGTGTTGGCAGGGAGGGCCGGCGTAAGGGAACGAGGTCTCCACGCGTCGGCCGCGGATTTTGAGGGCACTGGAGAAAAGTTGCTTCCCATTTTTGAGCGACCCTCCGAACCCGGTGTTCTTAAGCACGCGCCGGATAATAAGGTCAAACCCATCGCTCAACACATACAGGGGAAACTTGCGCCGGCCGGCCCATTGATAAAACGCGGCGAAATGGGGATCAAGAGGGACAGAATCGACGAGCGCGTTTAACTCTTTCGCCGAAGCATCCACCAGCGCCATCTGCCGCTCCAGGCATTCCCGCGACCCAATCTGTCCGCGGGACCACTCCTGCTCCACTTCGCGCCAGGAGGGGTGAGCGAGTTGCGTCAGGACAAGGTCCGTGACGTCTACCTGCGAAATTGTTCCATCAAAATCCGAGAAGATGATCGGTTTCATTATTTAGAAGATATCCTTTTTCAAGAGCTGAAATATGAAGTGTGAAGTAAGATTTATGAAACCAAACCGGCGCTTCATTCTGCCCCGACAAATTAAAAACAATTCGTCCACCGTTTATGGCTCTTGATTCATATTTCATACCTCAAATTTCATAATTCATGCTTCATAATTCTGCTCAGCTTTCCCGTTCGTCCACCAACCTCCGCTGCTTACGTCTCTGACCGAGAGCGCCGGGCGGCAAGCATTGGAAGGCAAGCTGGTACATGCCGCAAACGTGGTTGGCCCACATCTCAGGAAAGCGCGCCTCCAAGTTCCGGCGCACCGACTGCTCAACGGTTGAAGGGCTGATGCCGTTCACAAGTTCCATTCGAAATTCCAGAATGTCCCTGGTTCCCTCCTGGCGGACGGCCACTTGCCAGCGCGTGGAGATGCCCTCCACGTCGTGCAAAACTTTTTCAAAAATCTCGGGGTGCATATTCCCCGCCCCCATCACCACCATCTCATCACGGCGGCCCTTGATTCTGGCGATGCGGCGGATGGTGGCGCCGCAAGCACAAGGCTCGTCGATAAAACGGGTGATGTCGCTCACGCGGTAGCGGATCATGGGCATGGTCCGCCGCGAAAGAGTGGTCATCACCAGTTCCCCGTATCCTTCGGCATCGGGATCAAGTATTTCGAGAAGAAAATTGAATTCATCCACGTGATAGCCGTCGCGGCGCGAACACTCCATCCCCAACCCGCCGCCCATTTCCGTGGAGCCGTAACCGAGAATCACCGGCGCCTTCCAAACGTCCTGAACGTAGCTGCGATAGGGATCCGTCATGCGATCGCCGGCGGCAAAAATCAATTTGATGGGAACTGTTCCTTCCTTTTCCGCAATCTCGCTCAGGCTCACCAGCCAGGTGGGATCGGCCACGATCACGTTGTAACCATCCTGCTTCAAGCGGGCATAAACGTCGCGCGGGTGCGGCTTACCGATGGCCGAACAGAAAACGTCCATGCGTTTGCAGGCAAGAAACGTAATCCAACTGCTGATCCAATAGCCTGCGTCAAAAGTGCAGACCACGCGGTCGCCGGGGCGCATCCCATTGTCATAAAACGCCGCGCCCTCGTAACGCGCGGCAAAATCCAATTCGCCGTAGCCGAAGAAAGTCCGCTTGGGCGAACCGGAAGTTCCGGTGGTCTCAAAGACGGCTTGCGGCTCCCGGCAGAGAAAATCTTCCGGAGGTAGGGCAAGCAGGTCTTCCGCCGTCGTAAAAATGTCCTTCAGATCTTCGGGCCCGCGGACGCGCGCGGGGTCCACACCCTGCTCGCGTAATTTGCGCGCAAAAAATTTCTGGTGCTTGGCCGCGTAGCGAACCACTTGGCGAAAAGCGCCCGCCTGTATCCGGCGAATCATTGGCCGCGGCACCGACTTGCCCCAACGGGCCAGGGCGGGAACTGAATCGCCGATGACCGCACGCTCCACGAATTTTCGGCCTCGAGAAAGCATCAAAAAAAGTCCGTAGTCCTTTGTCCGGAGTCACTTGCCATTTCAACTGCCCAAGATTCCCCCATCCAGTCCTTTTCCTCCGCAAATAACGAAGGACAAATGACAAAGGACGTCCTCTTACATTAAATACGCCGACTCTCCAGACCGCGTGGGGGGTGAGGCGAGCAGGTCGATATAGGTGCCTTTTTCCAGCATCGCCCGTCCAATTTGCGCGATGGCGTGGGTGGCGTCCGGGCGAGCAAGCTCGCGGGCGCGGCGCGCGACCTCGTATAGCTTTCGGGAATCGCTGAGCAGCTTGAAAACAAGTTGCGGTATTTCGTCCAAGGTGCGGGCGCGGAAGGCCACGCCGATTTGTTCAAGGTGGCGGATGTGATTTTCCTCCGGGCCTGGAATAGGATGAGTCAGAATCATGGGAAGGCCCGCCGCCATGGCTTCCGCCGTGGTTACCCCACCGGGTTTGGTGATCAACAGGTTCGCAGCCGCCATCAGCTCAGGCACATTCTCGCTCCATCCAAAGGTAAAAAGTTGCAGTGCCACCTTGCCGTGCAACGCGTCGAGGCGCGCGCGCATAACCTGGTCGTGTCCGGCCACGGCCAAAACCTGGAGGGGCAGCCGGCAGCGTTCCAGGCTTTGAACAATTTCGTCCAGAGGCGCCGGGCCCATGCCGCCACACATCACCAGCACAACGGGACGATGGATGTCCAGACCCAGGGCGCGCAAAAGTTCGGGCCGGTCAAAGGGAAGCGCGAAGGCAGGATCGATGGGAATGCCGCATACCACAATGCGGTTGGCGGAAATTCCCCACTCAATCAGTTGGGCCCGGGCGTGGTCCGTGGCCACACAGTAAATGTCGATTTCGCGCTGCGCCCAGGGCGGCTCCGTTTCCAGGTCGGTTTGAACGGCCAAAATGGGAACGTTAAACCATCCTTCGCGCTTGCCCAAGGCCGCGATTTCCGCGGCCGCAATTTCCGTGACGATAATGACGTGGGGCGAAAATGTTTTGAGCTGGCGCAAAACCTCGCGGCAGCCGCGGCGGAAAACCCAGTCGGGCGCCGTGGACCCATGGCGCTTGCGATGGCGGCGCTCAAACAGGCGGCGCCACAATCCAGGCGCGTGGCGAAGCATCAGCCAGTAAGAATGAACGTAGGACCACATAAACCATCGGCGAGCCAATTGAAGAGCGTCAAACGTCCGCACCTCCACCGGCTCCGCGCCGTCTTCGAGCGCGCGTTCAATCACCTTGGCGGCCTGAATGTGGCCGGAGCCCACGCTCAGGGTTAATAGTGCGATTCTCTTGGCCATAGATTTCATCGCTCCGGGGAGGGGAGAATCCCCCGTACCAGGCCGGAGGTGCTCAAACTCTTCGCAATAACAAGACGGCGTTCAGTCCGCCAAAAGCAAATGAGTTGGAAAGCGCCACGCGAATTGGTTTTTCACGAGCCTCATTGGGCACATAATCCAAATCGCATTGGGGATCAGGGCGGGAATAATTGGCGGTGGGCGGAATCGTCCCCGCCTCCATCGCCATGACCGTGGCCACCATTTCGATGGCGCCGGTTGCACCCATGGCGTGGCCATGCATCGATTTGGTGGAACTGATCGCCAGGCGGCGGGCGTGATCTCCAAAAACTTCCTTGATCACCTGGGTCTCGGTGACGTCATTCAAGGGCGTCCCGGTGCCGTGCGCGTTGATGTAATCCACTTCCTCGGGATTCACACGGCCTTCTTCCAGCGCCATGCGGATGGCCCGCGCGGGGCCGATGATGGTGGGCTGGGTAATGTGACTGGCGTCCGAGCTCATCCCAAAACCCACAATTTCCGCATAAATCCTGGCGCCGCGCTTCACGGCGTGATCGAAATCCTCCAACAGAAGAACGCCCGCCCCCTCGCCCATTACAAACCCGTCGCGGTCGGCAGAGAACGGGCGGCAGGCGTGGCGAACGTCGCCGTTGCCATTGCCGGTGGCCAGTACGCGGATGGACTCCCAACAGCGCATCATGCCGAAAGTGATAGGTGCATCACTCCCGCCTGTCAGCATCATGTCCGTCATTCCGAGCTTGATGAAATGAAATGCCTCGCCGATCGCATGCCCGGAAGACGAACAGGCAGTGGCGGTGGAAAGCGATGGACCTTCGGCGCCATACTCCATTGAGATTTGAGAAGTGGGCGCGTTGTGCATGATTTTGGGAATGGTAAAGGGGTGGAGACGAGTGGCCTGTTTGGCGTAAAGATTGAAGTAGCCGCTGTCAATGGTGCTGACGCCGCCCATCCCTGATCCCATCACCACGCCGAATTTAGGCCGCTCGCTTTCGGTGATTTCAATGCCGCTGGATTGCATGGCCTCTTTGGCGGCAAGCAAACCGAACTGGGTGAATCGATCCAAAAGATCTAGGCGCTTGTTGGGGAAGTAATCGGTGGGAACGTAGTTCGGCACCTCCGCGCCAATTTGCACGCTCAGCGCGGACGGATCGAATTGCTCGATACGCCGAAATCCTGATTGGGCATTGGTAAGGTTGGAAAAGAAACTCTCCCGGTCTTTGCCCGTGGAGGCGAACACCCCCAGCCCGGTAATCACCACTCTCCGCATCTTCGACCCCAGGTTCCGCAGGGATTAATGGCTTGTGGCCGGAGCTTCGCCCTTGGCAAGCGCGACCAGGTCGGAGATATCCTTCCCTTCAATCACGCGGGTCAGGCTATCCACCACTTGCCGCACACTCTTCATGTTTTGAGCCACGGAATCGGGAATGTCCACCTTGAATTCTTCTTCCAGGGCAAACAGGATGTTGACACCATCCAGGGAGTCAATCCCCAGCTCGGCAAATGTTGACTCCGTGCTGACCACGCCTGGGTCAAGATGCTGTTCCCGGGTGATAATTTCCACCACTTTGTCTGCTACGTTCATCTCGGCTCCTCTCATCATTATTTCGGTCCAGCCACGGACCGACGACCACTTGTCCCTTACGGTGCAATCCCAATTTTATTTTCGCTCGACAATTCACCGACCACTTGAAGTAATTCGGATAGGCGGAACGGTTTTTCGAGCATGGCGTGGACGCCCAGTTCCTGCGCGAATTTCCTTTCCGCTCCGCTGATGAATGAGGACATCAAGATCAAGGCAAGATCGCGTTTGGCAATCTGCTGGCGAAGGTTGCGGAGCAGGTCGAGGCCACTCTCATTGGGCATGCGAAGGTCGGCTATCACAATCCGATATTCGCCTTCGTGCTTCAATGCTTTGCGAGCTGCGACGCCATCCTCTACCGAGCCCACGGCGTAACCGTTGGATTCCAGGACCTCGCAAATCAAGCCGCGACTCTCCGCGTCGTCGTCAACCACTAAAATTTTTGGGGAGGACATGAAATGAGTCCCTCTTGTGCGATGATTAGAGGAGCACGCCGGTTGCCACTTAATTAAAGTATTGAAATATCATGACTTGTATCTGAGGGAGGCTATGCGAATTGCAAATTTCGCTTGGAATTTAGATTCAGTGGGGCATTCTTCCACACTGACCGAGTAACCGCCTGAGAAGCACTCCAAAGAAAACGACCAATTGAAATTGGAGCTAACCTTCCAACTAATAGAAAGTAGGAGTAATAGTCCGTTCACAAAATTTAATGAATTGGTTTGGTGGGGCAAATAGGTACAATCCAAAATTGACCTGCCTTCGCCCCTAAACGCTAGATTCCGAGAGTTAAGCATGGTCTGGCGACCAGAGATGAAAATTAAATCTCTTCCAAAGCTTCGCCCTGTGATTTGGCGTAAAGGACAGCCTCTTCAATTCGGATTGCTGTTGAAGGGTGGGAGTATTTCCATTGGGAACTTCTATCAAATTCGATCAGGTTCAGAGCAGTTATTTTTCGCATCGCAGTGATGAAGGGCCGTACCCTGCCGAGCAGCTTCCAAGAGTAAAGGTCAGCGGCTTTCTCCTGTCGACGTGCTAAGGCCCCCATGATAATGGTTCCATACGTCCATCCGAATCCCCAAACCAAGAAAAAACCCGGAAGCAGGCGTGAGTCGTTCCAACTGGTTATATCAGGGGCGAACGGGAGCATGCCGGTCCCGACAGCTCCGTCTATTGTTAGAAAGATCAAGCAGAATATTGCGCCCTGCAAAAGGACACGCTTTATAATATGGTGAAACGCGCAATGGCCAAACTCATGGCTTACCAGAGCCTCCACTTCGTCCTCGTCCAGGGCGCTGATGAGTGTGTCGGTCAGCAAGATTCGCCGCGCTGTGCCGAACCCAGCCACTAAAGCGTTCGCTTTGCGCGTACGTTTTGATATGCGCCATTCACAAATCATCCCCACCGGAATGCCTGCTTTTGTCGCCAGCCGGCTGAGCCTCTCCTGGAGGGGGCCATTCGCCAAGGGCACGACAGAATAGAAAAGCGACAAGATCCATGAGGCGGATCGGGTAATTCCAAAGAATCCCAATGTAGTCAGCAACCCTTCCAAGATCCACGCATAAGAAGGCAATAAGGCGTGTGAGGCATACGCAATTTCGAGGATCGCAGCACCGAGAAAATACGTGAAGGCAATTCCCTTCAAGAAATCCATCAGCCACAGCGGGAGGTTGGATTTTGAAAGTCCAAACTTACGGTCAAGCCAAAAACAGTAGAGCGAAACCAGAAACGAGCCCATAGCAAGGATAAACCAAAGCGGAAGCCAACAAAAGGCAATTTGAACATAGAGGCTTCTGGCAACTTTTTGGGCGGCCTCTGCTACTCTAGTGTGAATTCCAAGAAATCCGTAAGCTAAAAAAGCCGCAATCCAATACAGAATCCTGATTTCGGCAGCCCAACGCATGCGTTTCGTATAAGAACGACCCAGGTTGGGAGGCTCAAGGATCGGCAGGGCAGATGCAGTCATGGTCTCATCAAGTAATTCGGAGGAAGTCGAGTCCGGATTCCAAGGCGAGCATGGGGCTGTTGGTAAAGGCGCTCACTTCGTAGGGGCATCCGATTTTGCAGCCGTTGCAAAAATCCCACAGTGTGGCTTCCTGGGAAAGGATCATTTTCGCCTGCTTGGAGGCAAAAATCTCTTTGAGCGGCGCCTGCGACTCAAAAAGCGTGACGAAGGCGCAAGGTAAGTGGATGGAGCCTTCGGGCTTCATGGAGATCAGTTTGGACGGGTGCCGGCAGGGAAATTGAGCGCCAAAACCACCCTTGCGGTAAAACTCGTAGTAATGAGTGTAGAACCGGACGTTCTTCGGATAGGACAGCCGCAGGTTGCGCAGGAATGATTCTACCGTGTCAATTTGCTTGCCGTGCAATTCCGCGTCGGGCAGAAGCTCGCCTTTTCGCATCACATTGTGGACCGCCTCCGGGTGCAGCACCAGATTGCGTCCCCGGCAAAATTCAGCCAGTTGCGGAAGGTCTTCCAGGTTCTCCAAATTTACCGCGGCATTAATTTGAGTCGTAAAGGGCTTGCGTCTCTTCAGGACAAAATCAAGGTTGTCCAAAATCCTGGGCAAGCCATCCACGCCCCGGCGCTTGGCGAATCGCTGCGGATTCAGGGAGTCAATCGAGACCTCCAGCATGTCGAGGCGAGCCACGCCGTCGGCATATTTCTTGATCAAAAGTCCATTGGTGGGCATGGACGTCCACATGCCTTTGTCGGCTGCGTAGGCGATGTAGTCCGATGTATTTGGATTGAGCAGGGGTTCGCCCCCGGAAAAACTGAGGGCAAACAGACCCATGTCGCAGAATTCATCGATGCGCTTGAATATCCGTTCGCGCGCGGCACGGGTTTGCAAATCGTTGAACTTGCCTTCCTCGCCAAAAATGCAATACTCGCAAAACATGTTGCACATCAACGTGGTCTCAAACATCACCATGTAAGGGAGTTTGAATCCCGAGCGGACGTGCTTAAGCAGCGATTTGGCAATATAACTGTATTTCATGATGAGTGCCCGTACCCCGTGACCGGAGTCCCTTCAGAATACCATTAAAACGCCTGCGGCATGCAATGTCATTTGGCAGTGACTTTAATCTGTCCTGCTAAAGTCAAATGGTCAAACTCGTAAGAATTTTCTCACGGCCCTAGCGATGGAGTCGAGTTGCCCTGCTTCAACCTCCAAAACGCCCGATGCCTCCCAGCTGGGATATAACAAGTGATTCCTCAACCTGGCACTTACGGCAATGTGCCCGAGTTTGTCGCAAGTGCAACAGAATGTAATCTCGTCTTCTAGTGAACCCCAGCTTTTTTCTCCTGTCCACCCCCGCCAACTCTTGGCGAGATCGTCAAAGAGTGCCGCAAGCTCTCTTGGACTTCCATAAAATGGTGGCGTGTATACACGAACTGCTGCGTCCAAGCCCTCGAGCTTAAGAGAGATTAGAAAATACTCAACTGGGCCAGGTGAGCTAATGGGTTCGGGATTACTGAATTTAAGCTCCCCTCCTCCCCGAACCGACTTTATGACTTGCAACTCCTCCATCTATCTTTCCTCCACGCCAATTATTTGCCTCAGCAGAGCATTGGAAGGCTACCCATCATTTAACCGGTTTGGCGCGGCGCTCCTTCACCCTTGCCTCGTAGCGGTAGAGAGTCTTGCGATCGATCCCCAGAATGCGCGCCGCCATGGATTTGTTTTTGCCGGTAATTCTCAGCACGTGGGTCAGGTATTTTTTCTCCAATTCTTCGAGCGAAGGGAGGCTGACGAACAGTTCCGAGAATTGGCCGTCATCGCCGGACTCGGCGCGCACTTTCTGCGGCAAATCTTCCGGCAGGATGACCCCGGAGCGATTAAGTGCGGCGGCGGCTTCGAGAGCGTTCTCCAGCTCGCGGACGTTGCCGGGCCAGGAGTAAGCGATCAGGCAGGAAAGGGCCGCCGGGGAAATATTAAACGTCCTGCCCCTCGTGCGCTCCATCTTTTTCAGGAAGTGCTCCACCAGAATTGGGATGTCCTCGCCACGGTCGCGCAGCGGCGGCAATTCAATTTCCACCACCCGCAAGCGGTAGTAAAGGTCCTCGCGAAATTTGCCCTGCTCCACCAATTCGTTCAACCGGCGATTGCTGGCCGCGATCAGACGCAAGTCCACTTTGATGATCTGATTCCCGCCCACGCGCCTCACTTCGTGTTCTTCAATGGTGCGCAGCAGCTTCACTTGCAGTGAAGGGCTCATCTCCGAAACTTCATCCAGAAAAACTGTTCCCCCACTCGCATCCTCAAAGATGCCGCGCTTGTTTTCCACCGCGCCGGTAAAAGATCCCCGCAGGTGGCCAAAAAGCTCGGTTTCAAGCAGGGTCTCCGTCAGCGCGCCGCAATTCACCGCAAAGAATTTCTGTTTCGATCGCGGGCCGTTGTGATGAATAGCCTTGGCCACCAATTCTTTGCCCGTCCCGCTCTCGCCGTAGACCAAGACGGTGGACCGGGAATCGGAAACCATGGCAATTTTCTTGTAAACTTCGAGCATCAAGGGGCAGCGGCCCACCAAACTTTCCAACTGAACCTGGCTGCCGAGTTGTTGCCTCAGGTTGCGATTCTCGCGAATCAAATTCCTGTTGTTCAGAGCCCTTTGGACGTGTAGGACTACTTCATCAATTTTAAAAGGCTTGGAAAGATAATCAAAGGCGCCCGCTTTTACCGCCTCAATCGCGGTTTCCATCGAGCCGAAGGCGGTAATCAGGATCACCTCGGATTCCGGCTGAACGGATTTATAGGCGCGCAAAACGTCCAGCCCATTGAGATCGGAACCGAGCTTCATATCGCTGATGATGACGTCGAAAAACTCCTGCTTGCCGATCTCGAGCGCTTCCTCGCCGCTGCCCGAGGTCACCACTTGGTAGCCTTCTTCGCTCAGGACTTCCTGAAGCAGGTCGCGGGTTACGCGATCGTCATCGACTACGAGAATGTTCGATACGCTTGCGGTTTCCATTCAATTCCTTTGATTCCAGGTGTCACGCCGCCGGCACGTTGCGTTCTTCAGACTACGTTGGCCGTGGGCACGGCAGGAGCGCCCGCAGGGCCCTCCACTCTCTCGCGACAATCGACGGGAAGGGAGATGATAAACCGCGTCCCGCGTTTGAGCTCGCTCTCCACCTGAATTGTTCCGCCGTGCTGGCGGACGATTTGATCGCAGATGGCCAGGCCCAGGCCCGCCCCTGTTCCCATGCGTTTGGTCGTGAACATGGGTTCGAAGATGTGCGCCAGAGTCTCGGCGGCGATGCCCTCGCCCGTATCGGCAAGCTCCACCACCACCATACGAGGGCCGTCGCCGGAGGGATGATACAGACGAATGGCCAGGTCCCCTCCCTGGGGCATGGCGTCCATGCTGTTATTGATCAGGTTCAGTATCACTTGCTGGAGGTAACCGGCGTCGCCGTAAATTCGTGGAACGTCTTTTGCCCATTCAGTCTTAACTTTGATTTTGCGGTGTTGAAGCGCCAGGGACGAAAGCAGAATGGATTCCTCGAGCAGGTGGCGAAGATCGAGGAGCTGGATATGGAGCTCGAATTTGTGCGTCCAGGAAAGAAGTTGTTTAACCGTGCGCACAATATTTTCGATCTGAGATTCAATGATTTTCAGTCTCCGGTCCGAAGCTGCGTCGCCTGTCTTTTTTCGCGCCAATAGTTGCACGTGGCCGGATATGGAATTGAGCGGGGTCCCGATCTCATGGGCCAGGCTGGCGGCCAGTTGCCCGGCAACTGCAAGGCGCTCGGAACGCGCCAGGCTCTTCTGCGTCTCAAATAATTCCTCGTTAATTCGCGCTAACTCCTCATTGCGCTTGGCCAATTCGGAGGTTGCTTCATCCACCTTGCGTTCTAGTTCGGTGTTAAAGTTTTCAATCCGGCCCAACATTCGATTCAGGTGCAGGGCCAACTGGCCGGTTTCATCCCGATTGGAAACATGAGCGCGAATATCAAGCTGCCCGCCTTCAGCTCCTTCCATCACCCGTACCATCTCCTGCATAGGCGCGCGTACACTTTTCAGAAAGAAAATGTGGATGACCAAAATCAACACGGCAAGGCTGGCCAGCATCAGCACCAAATTCCGTTTGACCAGATCCAGGGTGATCAGGTTCGATCGGGCTTTGGAAATCCTAAGGTTCAAACATCCGACGGACTCCCCGTTCTGGCGCAAATTGGTGCTGATAATCCAGAATTTTCCATCGGGAGTTTCAATGGTGATTTGATCCCCGTCCGGCCGCTCGAATTCGTTGTAAGTTTCAATGCGGGGGATGCTGTCCAACTCCATATGTTCACCGTCGGGCACAGTGGTCGCGATCAGGCGGTGTGTTGGGCCGTGCAGGTAGACGTCTGATTGTTGGACGCCGGGGAAATAAGTCTGCATCTGTTCGAGGTTTTGAATCAGGATTTCGTGATTTTGAAGCGATTGGTCGTTCACCAAGTGCTGTGCTGTCAGCCTGGCTTGGGACAGATTCTTGCGATAGAGTTCCTCCTCCACCGGAAGCCGGGTGAGCAGCATGGCGATGTAAGTGGAAACCCCGACTACAGAAATCACCGCAACGGCAATAATGATGATAATCTTGTTCTGTAATCCGAATCGGGAGAAACGCATGTTAATGCCCTCAGGGTCTTTGAATAATATCATGTGGTGGGGCAAAAAGCCACATGGTCATTGGACAGCTATCATATTGATTTGTAAATACTTAATTTTAGCTACATGAAGCCAAAAGGAGAATCGGAAAGGTAACTAGTGAGTTTGGTCTTGTTGAGGCGAGTTGGAGGGGCCCAGGTCGTGCTTTGGGGCTCGCCATGTGGCGGCGTAAAGTCGCCTCTACGTCAGACTCCATCGGAAAAAGAGACTTGGAGCAGTTAAGGGGTCGCGAAATCAATTAGCCGGTCACAAGCGAGGCGTTCCGGGGCGGGAGGAGAGGCATGGAAAATCGAGACATCGCCGCTGTGTTCGAAGAAATATCGAATCTGATGAAAATCATTCAGGATGATCCCAAGTGGACATTCAAGTCCGCGGCGTATGACCGGGCGAAGCGGTCCATTGAAAGCTATCCCGAGCGGCTGGAGGACATCGCGCGCACGCCCAATCGAAAGCTGACGGACATCCCAGGTGTGGGCGAGGATCTGGCGGGTAAGATCAAAGAGTTGATCGAGACCGGCCAATTGCAATACCACCAGGAGCAACTAAAAAAAATCCCGCGTACTCTGCTCGACCTGCTTCAATTGCAAACCATCGGCCCGCAAAAAGTAAGGCTTTTCTACAAAGAGCTTGGCGTTAAGACCGTTGATGACCTGGAGGCGGCGGCCAAAGCCGGGCGACTGCGCAGCCTTCCCAAGATGGACGTGAAGTCGGAAGAAAATATTCTGAAGGCCATCGAAGTCTTGAAGCGGGCGGCGGGGCGCTTTCATCTGGACACGGCATACAATATGGCTGTCGAGCTTGATGCCTTTCTTCGTGAATGTAAGGACGTGGAAGAGGTCACGCCCGCGGGCTCCCTGCGCCGAGGGCGCGAAACCGTGGGCGACCTGGACCTGCTGGTGACGGGCCGCGATCGCAACGCCATCGGCGACCATTTTGCGCGCTATCCCGGAATTGACCAGGTTCTCGCTCACGGCGAAGACAAGGTGAGCGTGAAGTTGAAAAACGATATGCAGGTGGACGTGCGCATCCTCGAGCGTTCCGCTTATGGCGCGGCGCTGATGTATTTTACCGGTTCCAAAGAGCACAACGTGGCCCTGCGCGACCGCGCCAAGCGCCAAGGGTGGAAGCTGAACGAGTACGGTCTGTTCAAGGATGAAAAAACGATTGCCAGCCGCACCGAGGAGGAAATTTACAAGAAGCTTGGGCTGGAGTGGATTCCGCCGGAGATTCGCGAGAATCAAGGCGAAATCGAGGCAGCGGAAGAAGGTCGAATCCCCAAGCTCGTGGAGCTTACCGACATCAAAGGTGACTTGCAAATGCATACCACCGCTTCCGACGGCAAGACCACTGCGGAAGAGATGGCCGAGGCGGCGAAAAAGCTCGGGTACAAGTACATCCTGATCACCGACCATTCCAAAGCCGTCACCATTGCCAACGGCCTGGACGAAAAACGCGCGATGGAAAACATCAAACGCATTCATGCAGCGCGAAAAAAGGTGAAAGGCATAGAGATCTGGGCGGGCGCAGAAGTGGACATCATGGGCGACGGTAAACTGGACTACCCGGATTCCATGCTGAAGCAATTTGACATTGTTCTGGCCAGCGTCCACTCCCGAATGACGATGCCCGCGAACGAGATGACGGCACGCTTGTTGCGCGCACTGGATAATCCCTATGTGAGAATCCTGGGCCACCCCACCGGACGCCTGCTCTTGAAACGAGACCCTTTCTTGTTTGATATTGAAGCCGTTTTCCAAAAGGCCCGCGAGCTGGGAGTGATTCTGGAGTTGAATGGCAATCCTGAGCGTCTTGACTTGAGCGACCGGCACGTGCGCCTGGCGCATGACCGGGGAATGAAAGTGATTATATCCACGGACGCGCACAGCCCCGACCACTTCAAGTTTATGCGCTTTGGCGTAATGACCGCCCGGCGCGGCTGGATGGAAAAGAAGGATGTCCTGAATACTTTGCCGCCGGAAAAACTTCTGGCGGGATTGCGGCGCTTGCCCAAGAACTAATGCGAATCAGATTCAAATCATTACGCACCCCCTCACTCCTCGTGAGTGCGGCAGCCCGTCAAAAGTATTGATTGGAGCCAATGAAACCAGATCACTCACGTCCCGCCGCCGCGATCTTTGACATGGATGGCGTCCTGGTAGACAGCAACCCGTTTCATCTGCAGAAATGGGCGGATATGCTTAACCTCCACAACATTGCCTTCAACGAGCCCGATTTGCCCAAGCTTATCCTGGGCCAGCGGAATGACACGGCTCTTCGGTATTTCTTTGGAAATGATTTGGACAAGAAAGAATGTCGCAGGCTGGAGGAAGAATTGGAGGAAACGTTTCGCAGGGCGTTTAAGTCCCACGCCAAACCTCTGCCGGGCCTCGAAGCCCTGATCCTCGCCTGCCGTGACGCCGGCATTCCGATGGCGGTGGCCTCCTCAGCAATGTTAAAGAATGTGGACTTTGTGGTGGACGCGCTCGGGTTTCGCGACTACTTTCAGTACGTGGTCAGTGGCGATGAAGTAACCTGCCCCAAACCCGATCCAGAGATTTATCTGAAGGCCGCGCAAAACCTGGGACAGAAGTCGGAAGAGTGCGTGGCCTTTGAAGATTCCTTCGTGGGCATCGAATCCGCCAAACGCGCCGGGCTGAAATGCGTGGCGATTGGCTCCAGCTTTCCTGTGGAGGAGTTGCGGGCGCAGTCACACGCGGATATGGCCGTGCACGGCTTCGGAGAGTTGGATGTGGAGACTTTGCGCGGGCTGTTCCTGCAAGTCTGAAAACTTCTCGCACTAAAAATGAAGTGGGCCGCGGAGAATGAGTTTCACTCTGAGTTTAAGAAGGATTAAACACCCTCACGCAAAGGCGCGAAGGCTCGCAAAGAAGAACTTTTGTATTTCCCAAGCTTGCTTTGAGCCTTCGCGCCTTTGCCAGACAATGTTTTGCTTTTCAGCTTGTTTTTTAACCGCATTACTTCAGAGGCAATCAAGAAGGCCCAAAACGGAGGACAGTCAGAGTGATGTCATCTGCCTGGGGGGCGGTGCCGACAAAATTCTGAACGGCGGCGATCACTTTTTCGCAGAGTTCGGGCGCGGCCTGGCAAGCGGTGTTTTCCAGAAACTCTTTCAGGCGGGATTCCCCGTAGAGTTCATCCTCCAGATTCTGGGCTTCGGTAACGCCATCGGAGAAGACCAGCACCAGGTCGCCATATTCGAGCTGCGTGCTTTCCACAGCGAACTTGACGCCGGGAAAGAATCCGAGGGGGAAATTGGAGGAATCAAGGCGGCTCACCTGTCCGTTGGCGCGAGCGACCAATGGGGTGGCATGGCCGGCGTTGACGAAAGTGAACTTGCCAAAGCGGTCCAAAACTCCGTAGAAAATCGTGGCAAACATTTCCGGCGGCGTGCGCTCACACAGGAAATCGTTGACGCGATTGAACAGATCTTCCAGGCCCGGGTCGCCGGCCGCCACGGCCGCGAAGGCGCCTTGCAGAGTTGCCGCCAGCATGGCCGCAGGAAGCCCCTTGCCGGAAACGTCCGCCACCGTCAATCCATAACGGTCGCCGGGTAAACGAATCACGTCATAGTAATCTCCCCCCACCGTTTGGCAGGGCATGCTCATGGCGACAATCTGGAAATATGTGCTCTTGGGCAGTTCGCGGGGCAGAAGTCCCTGCTGAATATTTCGCGCCAGGGAAAACTGGTATTGCATTCGTTCCTGTTCGCGCGCAATGCGAAACAGGCGGGCGTTTTCAATCACCGTCGCGCCTTCCACGGCGAAGGTTTGCAGCACCTGGCGGTCCAGGCCGGTCACGGATGTGGCGCGGGAACGGCTGTCCAGGTAAAGAACTCCCAGAAGTTCCGGGGCGGTGGCGGTCATGGTTTCGCTGCTCACTTCCATCATGGGATGCTTCTGCAAGGGCACGGCCACCACGCCGCGCACGCCGGCCTGAATGATTGCAGTTTCGTTGGCCGCCCGGCCGCTCATTTCTTCTTCCAGCACAACGTCTTCCCTGCCCGATTCCACCACCCGCTGCACGGCGGCACGAGAATAGTTTTCCAGGTCGGTGTGAAGGTAAACCCCGCCCCGGCCGCGCGCCAGGCGGAGTTTCAATTCACCGCTATCATCGATCAGGAAAAGCATTCCGCGCTCCGCGTCTGTGAGTTGAACGGCGGAATCCACCAGCATGGTCAAGACTTCCTCAAGCGCCGGAGCGCGGTGAAGCATCTGGGCCATCTGTAGCAGCAAGCCCAGGTGTTGAAGTTGGGGAGCGGGGCTCTCCGTAACCTTGCCCATCTGTTCCAGCAAACGCGGCAGCGCCACGTGCTCTTCCACAAAAGTAAGCTGGTAAGCGTCAGTCACGCCCAGGCTGATGTGGTCGCCGGATTTTAGCGTGCAGGTGGTAATGCGCTCGTTGTTGATGAATGTGCCGTGACGGCTCCCCGTATCCTCGATCACCATGCCATTTTCATCCTGGAGAAGTTTGGCGTGATGGCGCGAGATTCGGCTATCCAACAAGACAAGATCGTTGTCGCTCTGGCGCCCCATAGTGAACGGAGTACGCGAGATTTCCACTTCGCGCTCGTTCCCCGAAGCGTCTCGAACTAAAAGGTGCGGTAGACTTCCTGCCATGCGGATTTATTTCGCTCCTTTGACTGTCATGTAGTATACCAAACGCCTCCAGATGTGCATAATAGACCGTGCATCGACGCGCCAACTTTCCTGGCCCCGAGGGACTCGGAACTTTCCACCTTCAAAGCCCCTCTGCGGATTTGAAGTGGGAAGGCGCTTGCGCGAGGGCGAACGAAACAGAATAGTTTCCAAGATATTAAAGGGGGGGACCAGGCAATGGCTCAGTTTGGTTATGTAGAGGCGAGTTACGGGGACCCCAGGTCGTGCTTTGGGGCTCGCCATGTGGCGGCATAAAGCCGCCTCTACATCAAACTGGCCCATTACCGAAGGCCAAAATGAATTGCAAATTCCAGGCGATTGACGCATCATCACCGGTTTCATTAAACAAGTTAGAAGCGACAGAGTAAAGTCAGGAGGAAATAGAGCGTGGCTAGAAAAGCGATTCAGATCACCAAGCCCAAGGGGAAGCTGGGCATTTTGATTCCAGGCATGGGGGCCGTGGCAACCACTTTTATTGCCGGGGTTGAAGCCATTCGCCGCAAGCTGGCGCGCCCCATCGGCTCTCTTACCCAAATGGGCACCATTCGCCTGGGCAAACGCACGGAGACGCGCTCGCCCCGCATCAAGGACTTCGTGGCCCTGGCGGAGTTGGATGATTTGGTCTTCGGCGGCTGGGACCTCTTCCACGACAATTGTTACGAGGCCGCCCGCAAGGCCGGCGTTCTGGAGCAGACCCACCTCGATCCCATCAAAAAATTTCTTCAAGGCATCAGTCCCATGCCTGCCGTTTACGAGCAGAGATACGTGAAAAACCTGCAAGGCGAGAACATTAAGAAGGGAAAAACCAAGATGGATCTTGCCGAGCAGGTGATGGAAGATATCCGAAAATTCAAGAAGCAATCGGGCGCGGATCGTTTGGTGATGATATGGTGCGGCTCCACCGAAGCCTTCCTGAAGCCCGGCAGTGTTCATCAGTCTCTCAAATCATTTGAAAAAGGGTTGGAGAGCAACAATCCGGAAATCCCGCCCAGCATGATCTATGCCTACGCCGCGTTGAAGCTTGGGGTACCTTATGCCAACGGGGCGCCCAATCTAACCGTGGACATCCCTGCCCTCCTCAACCTTTCCATCCGCAACAACGCGCCGGTTTGCGGCAAGGATTATAAGACCGGGCAGACATTGATGAAGACCATCATCGCTCCCGGCCTGAAGGCCCGTCAACTAGGGTTGCACGGCTGGTTCTCCACCAACATTCTGGGGAACCGCGACGGCGAAGTGTTGGAGGACCCGGAGTCGTTCCGAACCAAGGAAGAGAGCAAACTTTCGGTGCTCGAATATATTCTCCAGCCGGAACTCTATCCGGAACTCTACAAAGACTTCTACCATAAGGTTCGCATCAACTACTATCCGCCGCGCGGTGACAACAAAGAAGGGTGGGATAACATCGACATCTTCGGATGGATGGGTTATCCCATGCAGATTAAAATCGATTTCCTCTGCCGCGATTCGATCCTGGCGGCTCCTCTTGTGCTTGACCTGGTTCTATTTCTCGATCTGGCCCGCCGCTGCCCCGAAATGGCGCACAAAGGCATCCAGGAATGGCTCTCCTTTTATTTCAAGAGCCCCATGTGCGCTCCCAACCTTTATCCCGAGCACGACCTGTTTATCCAATCGATGAAACTGAAAAACACGCTTCGTTATTTGAAGGGCGAAGAACTAATTACCCATCTTGGATTGGAATACTACGACTAGGCCTGAATGTGGCGGCCGTACTCCGCCCCTGTTGAAGCGCAGCGTTGGTGATGGAAGGAAATTAAGGAAAAGCCCTTAAGGTTTGGGTGGCGGAGCCGGGGGGTGACCAGGTTTCGTCGGCGCCGGCGGCAATCCGATCAGGTATTTCCCCAGGATCGTCCCGACCGTGGTCAATTCAGCCATATCACCGGGCGTGAAATCGGGCCCCACAGGATCACCCGGCTTGGCTTTGCGGCTGATTTGAAGAACTCCCACCACCTTCCCGTCCACAATCATGGGAGCGCAAACTATCTTTTGAATGGGCGTTGCCTTCTCTTCCGCCGAAAGGTCCACCGCCTCAAAAACCGTGGGGTGTTTGTAAACAGAAAAATTGTTCACAAGCTCACCGCGTTTATCGCGAATGGTTTTGGCCGCGAGTGAGTGTGAAGTGGTCAAGGGAATGGAGCCGACCTTGCCCAACCGGGTGGGAAAAACAAAGCTGATCGTTCTGCCGTCCGTGGAAAGCCGGAGGATGGCTACTTCGTCTTTCTTTGCCTTGAAAGGCATGGACAACTGGGCGGCCAGGCGATTGAGAGCTTCCTCAGTGGGATACCCCTCAACTTTCCTCATGTCTTCCACCATTTTTGCCATTGTCAAAGTGAGATCAAGGTCTGCCATTCTTACACCCTCCCCAGGCGGCCTATCGCAAGCCAAGTGGATTATACTGAAACGAGGCCATGCAATCAACCGCGCGGGCCATCGGATTTTCACGCCGCCGGTGCGATCGCTGAGTAAATTCGATTCCCGCTTTTTCCGCTGACTCCGCGTTTCATGCCCGACCGAGATTTAGTTTGACAAACTCTTCCAGCCCTTCGGATAATCGTGAGCCGGCCTTCGGGAAAGGGAAAATTGAATGACTTGGTCGCGCTGTGCCACCGCTCTCTTATTCTTTTCTTTCACCCTGGCTACTCCTGTTTTTGGTGCTGAGCGAACTCCCGCCGAGGCCGAAAAAGTTGCCCAACAGTTGCTTGCCCACGCCATCATCATTGACACCCATGCCGACACTCCGCAAATGATGCTGGATGAAGGCTATGACGTGGCCGATCCAAACAGCCCTTACATGATCAGCATTCCCAAAATGCGCCAGGGGCACATGGGCGCGGAGTTCATGTCCATTTGGGTGGACACAGATTGGCCCCGGCAGGACTTAATCCACCGCGCGCTCGATTTGATTGACGCCGTTAATACCCAAGTGGCGCTGCATTCCGACAGCCTGGAATTGGCGCGGGCCACCAGCGACATTGAACGCATCCACGCCAAGAAAAAGATCGCCTTTTTAATGGGAGTGGAAGGCGGGCACATTATTGAGGACGATTTACGAATGTTGGACGTGTTTTACTCGCTGGGCGTCCGCTACATGACCCTGACCCATACCAAAAACACGGAATGGGCGGACTCGTCCGGCGACAAACCAAAATGGAACGGCCTGACGGATTTCGGGCGCCAAGTGGTGGAGCGGATGAACCGCCTGGGCATGATGGTGGACATTTCCCACGTGTCGGATAAGACGTTCTACGACGCCGTGGCAGCTTCCAAAGCGCCCGTGATCGCTTCTCATTCATCCTGCCGCGCTTTATGTGATGCGCCGCGGGATATGACCGATGATATGATCCGCGCCTTGGCGAAAAACGGTGGAGTGATGGACATCAACTTCTATACCGCCTTTCTCGATCCTGAATACGCCCGCAAGCATCATCAAGTATCGGGTAGCATGGACGCGGCCGTGAAAGCGGCGCGGGACCGGCTGGCCGGCGAAGGGAAGCACTTGAGTTACGCCCAGGAAGTTGCGATTGAGCAGAAGTTTGAGGCGGATATCCCCCTTCCTGATTACACCCGCATTGTCGACCACATTGACCACGCCGTGAAAGTGGGCGGAGTGGATCACGTCGGCCTGGGATCGGATTTTGACGGCGTCGATTCCATTCCCCGCGGCATGGAGGACGCTTCAAAGATTCCAAACCTGGTTCGTGAGATGGCGCGCCGCGGGTACAGCGCCGAAGACATGGAGAAAATCCTGGGCGGCAATGTGATGCGGGTGATGCGCCAGGTGGAAGAAGTTGCACGTAATATTCAGTCCGAGGGAGGAAAGTGAGATGAAAAAGTTTTCGGCGGGAATTATGGGAACGATTATCGCGGTGGGAGTAGCTTTAGGCCAGACCCCGGCGAGCAAGCCCACGACGGCCGCTAAAAAAACGGCGTCTACGACAAAAAAGGGTGCGCCGGCGGCCAAAGCATCGCTGATGAACCCTGCGTCGTTAACCCAGAAAGCCCCCGAAGTTTACAAAGCGAAGTTCACAACCACCAAAGGGGTTTATGTGATTGAAGTCACTCGCGCCTGGGCCCCGCTGGGCGCGGACCGTTTTTACAACCTGGTGAAGAATGGATTTTTTACGGATGCCAGTTTTTTCCGCGTGATCAAGGAACCCAAGCCGTTTATGGTTCAATTCGGCATCAACGCGAAACCTGCGGTGAATACAGTTTGGCAGCCCGCCATAATCCAAGATGACCCAGTAAAGCAGAGTAATAAGCGCGGCTATGTCACCTTCGCCACCGGAGGCCCCAACACGCGAACAACCCAGGTCTTTATCAATTTCGGCGACAACGCTTTTCTCGATAGCCAGGGCTTTTCGCCCTTCGGTCAGGTCACGGAAGGGATGGATGTGGTGGACAACCTCTACAGCGGTTATGGAGAGGGCGCGCCCCAGGGAAGCGGGCCCGAGCAAGGCCGGGTTCAGAATGAAGGCAAACCTTACCTCGATAAGAGTTTCCCGAAACTGGATAGTATCAAGACGGCTGTGATCATGCCTGCCAGTCCGGCGCATAAAGCAGGCACGCCCCCGGCAGGATCCGCACACAAGGGCGCGGCCGCCAAAAAGTAGTTGGCCAATCTAAGGTCCGTCTCACGCTCAGTCATCGAAGCGAGACCGCGCGGAGCAATGGGCGAAATCATGGGCGGTTGGAGATTCTCCGAATGGAAAAACCAGAATTCAAGCTCAGCAAGATCTCAACGGTGATGCTGGGCGTGCGCGAAATGGACCGGGCGGCGACTTTCTACCGCGACAAGCTCGGGCTTGCCGTCCAGTTTGAAATTCCAGGGTTCACTTTCTTGAACACGGGCGGCGTCACGCTTTGCCTGAGCGAGCCTCTGGCCAGGGCTCTCGCCGGGCCCTCTCAACCGCTTGCAGGCGTCGCCGAATTGGTTTTTTCGGTGGACGACGTGCAGAGCGCCTACGAAGCGCTGGCCGCCAAGGGAGTTAAATTCACCCTTGAGCCGCACAACGTAACCGGCACGCAATGGGCGGCCAACTTCGACGACCCCGATGGACACAAGCTTTCCATCTTCGGTCCCCGCGCCAACGCGCAATAGTTAATGGTTTGACTTCGATTCCACCGCCGTCGTGAACATGCCGGCGAAAGGGAGAAACAATGAGCGATTTGAAACCCGGACTTTATGCAGTGCTTGAGACCTCCATGGGCGAGATCACTTGCCGGCTTTTCCCCGACAAGGCCCCCAAGACGGTGGACAATTTTGTCGGTCTGGCCAAAGGCGAAAAAGAGTCCATGGACCCGAAAACCAGGGAGCGCGGCAAAAGACGGTTCTACGACGGGTTGATTTTCCACCGCGTGATTCCCAATTTCATGATCCAGGGCGGCTGCCCGCAAGGCACGGGCACGGGCGGGCCGGGCTACAAATTCGAAGACGAGTTTTCCAAAGACCTCCGTTTCGACAAACCCGGAAAACTCGCTATGGCCAACTCAGGGCCGGGGACCAATGGCAGCCAATTTTTCATTACCCTCGCACCCACCGACTGGCTGAACCAGCATCACACCATCTTTGGCGAAGTGGTGGAGGGTCACAACGTGGTGGAGAAAATCGGCGCCGTCGCCCGCGACCGACAAGACCGGCCGCAGACACCGATTGTGATGAATGCAGTCAGGATTGTGGAGCAGAAATGAAACATGAAGTATGAAGTATGAAGTATGAATTGTGAAGTATGAAGAAGCCTGATGGTCCGCCAATTGATATTCGAACACGATCCTTCAAGTATGCCTGTCGTGCCATCCGGCTCTTTCAGCATTTGCAAGACCAGAAGGATCGAGCAGGATGGGTTATTGGGCAGCAATATTTGCGATCATCAACTTCAATCGGAGCTAACCTACAGGAAGCCAAGTCAGCAGAGAGTCGAGGGGACTTCATTCACAAATGTGGTTTGGCACTAAAGGAAGCACGAGAGAGTTTGTATTGGCTGCAATTGCTCGATGAAACCGAAATCGTCAAAAAAAGCAAATTGCAACCTCTAATTCAAGAGACGGATGAAATCGTCTCCATCATCACGTCCATTATCATAACCTCAAAGAATCGCAAACTTCTCGTGACAAAAGGAGGCACTCGGTAGGAGCATTCCATAATGCCTCCCGATAAGAGGTCCTTCATACTTCATAATTCATACTTCTTACAGTTTGATAATTTCGATTAATTCCTTGACGGAAGCTGCGGATTTTTCCAGAGCTTTTTGCTCCTCCGCAGTGAGCTTAATCTCGATAATCTGCTCAATACCGCGCGCGCCGAGCTTTACCGGCACGCCCACAAACAGACCGTTGATCCCGTATTCCCCTTCCAGGTAGGCCGCGCAGGGTAGGATTTTCTTGCGATCGTTGAAAATGGCGTCAATCATTTCGACTACCGCTGCCGAAGGCGCGTAATAGGCGCTTCCCGCTTTCAGCAAGTTCACTATTTCCGCGCCGCCACCCGCCGTGCGTTTGATGATGGCATCGAGCTTATCTTTGGCCATCAATTCACCCACCGGAATCCCGGCCACCGTCGTATAGCGCGGCACGGGGACCATGGTGTCACCGTGTCCGCCCAGCACAAATCCCTGAACGTTTTGTACGGAAACATTCAGCGCTTCTGCGATGAACGTCCGGTAGCGCGCCGTATCCAGAACGCCCGCCATGCCGATCACGCGGTTCTTTGAAAATCCGCTCACCTTAAAAGCTGTCTGCGCCATGGCGTCGAGCGGATTGGTCACTACGATCAGGATGGAATCGGGAGAATATTTCACCGCCTGCTCCATCGCGGCCTTCACCACTTCGTAATTCGCTTTCAAAAGATCATCGCGGCTCATCCCCGGTTTGCGCGGGAAGCCCGCCGTCATCACCACCAGGTCCGAATTTCGTGTGTCGGCATAGTCGTTGGTGCCGCGAACTTTGCAATCATAACCTTCAATAGGTCCCGCTTCGAGCAGGTCCAATCCCTTGCCCTGCGGAATCCCTTCCAGAATATCGATCATCACCACATCGGCCAGTTGCTTGTCCACCAGACGATGGGCCACTGTCGCTCCCACATTGCCTGAGCCCACGACCGTCACTTTTCTTCGCATTGTTCCTCCGTTCGAAATGTAGACAGTAGAGAGCAGACAATAGAGAGGAAAAACAAAAACTGGACGATCAAACCTTTCCTCATTCTCTACGCCCTGTCTACAGTTTACCGTCTACGGTCTACTGCCCTTCACCTACTTCATGTTCTCAATCATCGCGTCGGCGAAGGCGCTGGTGCCCAATTTCTGCACATCCTTGGCGCCTTCCATTTTCATCAATCGTTCCAGGTCATACGTCACGCGACGCTGGGCGATGGTTGCGGCCAGCGATTTCTCGATCATGTCTCCGACCTCCGGCCAGCCCATGAATTCAAACATCAGCGCGCCGGAGCGAATCACGGCGCCGGGATTGATCATGTCCTTATCGGCGTATTTGGGCGCAGTGCCGTGAGTGGCCTCAAATACTCCGAACCCGTCGCCGATGTTGGCGCCCGGGGCCAGGCCCAGGCCGCCGATTTGCGCCGCGCATGCGTCCGACAAATAATCGCCATTCAAGTTGGGCGTGCAAACCACTTCGTATTCGCCGGCACGGGTAAGAATTTGCTGCAACATGGAATCGGCGATACGGTCGTTTACCAGAATTTTCTGCTTCCACCTGCCTTTTCCGTGCGTCGCATAAATTGAGTCCAAAGTTTCCTTCACCTCGGCATAGATCTTTTTCCTGAACGCCTCGTTGGCTATTTCAAGGCCAGGTTCCACCAGCGCCGCGTTGGCCTCAATCGAAATATTTGGGTCCGCGTCCTTGTTGCCGACCGCCCAGCTTTCGCGCTCGGTCACGATTTGCTGGCGAAACTCTTTCTTGGCCAGCTCATAACCCCAATCGCGGAAAGCGCCCTCGGTGAACTTCATGATGTTCCCTTTATGGACCAGGGTCACCGTCTTGTGATTGCGATCGATGGCGTAACGGATGGCGCGGCGAATCAACTGGTTCGTAGCGGTGATGGACATGGGTTTGATGCCCACGCCCGAATCAGCGCGAATCTGTTTCTTGTTATTATCATCGCGCAGCACTTGATTGATGTAATCGATCAACTTTTGCGCTTGCGGAGTGCCCACCGCCCACTCTATGCCGGCATAAACGTCCTCGGTGTTCTCGCGGAAAATGATGATGTTCATCGCTTCCGGATTTTTCACCGGCGAGGGCAGCCCCGGAATATATTTTACCGGCCGCCAACAGGCATAGAGGTTCAACAATTGGCGCAGCGATACGTTCAGACTGCGAATGCCTCCGCCCACCGGCGTGGTTAGAGGCCCTTTGATGGCAATACGAAATTCCTTGATGGCGTCAAGGGTTCCCTGCGGCAGCCACTCGCCGAACTGGCGGAAGGCTTTTTCTCCGGCAAACACTTCGTACCAGGCAATCCGGCGCTTGCCTGCGAAGGCGCGATGCACGGCGGCATCAAATACGCGCTGCGATGCCTTCCAAATGTCGCGGCCCGTTCCGTCGCCCTCGATGTAAGGAATTACGGGGTTATCGGGAATAGAAAACTTCCCATTCTCATAGCCGATGGCGTGGCCGTTCTCGGGCACGGGAGTATTGTTGTAACTTGCGCTCATTCTGGCTCCTGATTCTTTTCGTCTGATTTCTCAGTTTGTTTTCAGCAGGCTCCGCAACACTGTGGGAAGGATTCCTCCGTTGCGGTAATAATTCACTTCGACGGCGGAATCCAATCGCGCGACCGCCTTGAAATTCTTTTTTGAGCCGTCGGGGCTTGTGGCGGTGATCGTCACTTCGGATCGAGGCTGAACGTGATTGCCAAGGCCGCTGACGTCCAGCGTTTCTTGCCCGGTCAGTCCGAGCGAGGCGGCATTCTCGCCTTCCAAAAATTGCAGCGGCAGCACGCCCATCCCCACCAAATTGCTGCGGTGGATGCGCTCGTAGGTTTCCGCCATCGTCGCCCGCACTCCCAGAAGCAGAGTGCCCTTGGCGGCCCAATCGCGCGACGAGCCCGAGCCGTACTCTTTTCCCGCAATCACCATCAGCGGGACGCCTTCCGAGCGGTAACGCATGGCCGCATCGTAAATGGACATCTTCTCGCCGTCCGGAAAATGAACGGTGATGCCGCCTTCGGTTCCGGGCAGCAGCAGATTCTTCAGCCGGATATTGGCAAACGTTCCGCGCACCATCACGCGATCGTTCCCGCGCCGTGAACCGTAGGAATTAAAATCCATTTTCTGAATCTTTCGTTCCAGCAGGAATCGGCCCGCCGGACTGTCGCCCGCAATGTCGCCGGCGGGCGAGATGTGATCCGTGGTTACCGAATCCCCCAAGAGCGCCAGCACGCGCGCGCCGCGAATTTCGTGGATGGGCGATGGTTCCGCACCGAATTCGATGAAGAATGGCGGCTCCTGGATGTAGGTGGAGTCCGCCTGCCAATTATAAAGCGCGCCGCCGGCAACCGGGATGGCGTTCCAGGTCGGATTGCCGTCCCAAACGTTTCCATAGGACTCTCTAAACATTTCCGGCTTCACGGCCTTGCCCATCGTCTCGGTGATTTCTTCCTGGGAGGGCCAGATGTCGCGCAAGAAGACGGGTGTGCCGTGGCGATCCTTACCGAGCGGTTCGGTCTCCAAGTCCGTGTCCACTGTTCCTGCCAACGCGTAGGCAACCACCAAGGGCGGCGAGGCCAGGTAGTTGGCGCGCACTTGCGGATGAATGCGCCCTTCAAAATTTCGATTCCCACTCAGGACGGCGGCCGCCACCAGTTGATTTTCTGAAACCGCTTTCGCCACTTCGGGCGGGAGCGGACCGCTATTGCCGATGCAAGTGGTGCATCCATAACCCACCAGGTTGAAGCGAAGCGCGGCAAGTGAATCCAGCACGCCCGCTTCCTTCAAGTATTCGGTTACAACTTTCGAGCCCGGAGCCAAACTTGTTTTCACGTGGGCCGGCACAGTGAGTCCGCGTTCTGCAGCTTTCTTGGCAAGAAGCCCGGCGCCCAGCATCACCGATGGGTTGGAAGTGTTGGTACAGGAAGTGATGGCGGCAATCACCACCGCGCCGTGGCCAATCGTTTCCAGGTGGCCGTTGGAACGTACTGTGCCCGTGCGTCCCAGATCCGCCACCGGCAAACCAAAACCGCGCTCCTTCACCGGCGTGACCAGGGCTTTTTCAAATTCCCGCTTCATGTCGGAAAGAGCGACACGATCCTGCGGGCGTTTGGGGCCGGCGAGACTGGGCTCGACGGTGGCGAGGTCGAGTCCAAGCGTTTCGCTGAACTCGGGGTCGGGCGTTTGGGCGGTGCGGAAGAGTCCCTGCGCCTTGGTGTATCGTTCCACGCGATCCACTTCAGCGTCGGTGCGCCCGGTCTGGCGGAGGTAGCGGAGCGTCTCGTCATCCACCGGGAAGAATCCCATGGTGGCGCCATACTCCGGAGACATGTTGCCGATAGTGGCGCGGTCGGCCAGCGACATTTGAGAAAGACCGTCGCCAAAAAACTCCACGAACTTATCCACCACGCCTTTTTTGCGAAGAATCTGGGTGACGGTCAGCACCAAATCCGTGGCGGTAACGCCCTCGTGCAAACGGCCGGTCAATTTGAATCCCACCACTTTGGGGGTGAGAAAATAATAAGGCTGGCCCAGCATCGCCGCTTCCGCTTCTATTCCGCCCACTCCCCAGCCGAGCACCCCGAGCCCGTTGATCATGGTGGTGTGTGAATCGGTACCCACCAGGGTGTCCGGATACAGGACCGCGCCGGAATCTTCCTTCTGCTCCACCACCACCTTGGCGAGGAATTCGAGATTGACCTGGTGCACGATGCCGGTGGCGGGCGGTACCACGCGAAAATTCGCGAAAGCTTTCTGCCCCCAGCGCAGGAACTCATAACGTTCGCGGTTGCGCTCAAACTCAATGTCCGCATTGCGCGCCAGGGCCACCAGGGAGCCAAACACATCCACTTGCACCGAATGGTCAATCACCAGGTCGACGGGCACCAGCGGATTGATGCGGGCTGGATCGCCGCCCAGTCGCTTCATGGCGGAGCGCATGGCGGCCAGGTCGACCACCGCGGGGACCCCGGTAAAATCCTGGAGGATCACGCGCGCGGGTTTGAATGGAACCTCATGAGCGGCGGGCGATTTCGCGTTCCAGGCAGCCAGGGCGCGGACGTCTTCCTCTGTCACCAGCGTGCCGTCACAATTGCGGAGAACCGATTCCAGAAGGACCTTAATCGAAAACGGAAGCTTCGAGATATTTCCAATTCCGGACTTCTCCAAAGCGTCGAGTCGATATATGGAAGCGGCGCCGCCGGCCGTCTGTATCGGGGAGCGTGCGCCAAAAGCGTCCTTAATTGCTGCTGCCATAGAGTTCACCTTTGAGTATCATCGCCACACGCGGTACCTGGATGTGCTGACGATCACGCACCCTGATTGCCCCCAGCTCTTAAAATAACGCGGCCAAGACACCAAACGGCACTTCACATGTGTGCTCACCACATATGTGACAACTCAGCGTCACAAAAATAAGCGAGCTAAGCAAGATATCACCGGGCAGGCGCGAATTCAAGGCTCGAACAATACGGATAGTGTCCTATTTTCCCTGGGAGCGCGGGACGGGGCCCCACGTATTGATCTGGGGCTCGCCCTCACTCTAATGGTCAAGAGCGGGCGAGACGCCCGCGCTCCCAGCAATGCAAACCCGGACATTACTACAACACCCCTCAAAGAAATTCCTGATTTCTTCGGTGGTTTCTTGCAATCCCAACCGGCGAATTTAGAATCGGCTCAATCAAAGCGAGAGCGGAACGGCCGCTGAAGCTATTACGATGCGAGGGTATCCGCAGCTTTTGAATCAAGTCCCGCAATGCGCAGGCAAATGGCGTGCACGCGATGCAATCTGGCGGGCAGAAGCATGGCCATCGTATTATTGGAGTTGATAAATCCCCAACGGCGAAGCAAATTGCCAACCTCTTCGGACTGCCCTGCTGCTTCGAACACATCGCCCGAGGCAGAGCCGGTTGCCAACCTGACGGCGTGATCGACAGAATGGAGAAAGTTTGCGTCCCCTGACAATTCCTCAGTTTCCCCTTGATCGATCAGCCCGGCAGTGTGAAGGGCGCCAATCCGGTCCAGGACAGTTGTTCCTGGGTCGAGCGGGCGATGATGACGCAAACTTAGAGCGGCAAGTGCAGGCCCAATTTCTACGAAAGCCCGGCGCGGATGTTGATCGCGCGAAGTTGACGCCGATTCTTCCGGAAGCATTTTGCGGAGGAGAGCGCGCAGGGTCTCCCGAAGATTTGGATAGGAATCGAATCGCTTGAAGATCGCAGCAGAGATCCGTTCCGCCAGTCCGAGGCCTGCTTCGAAGTTTCCCGCTATCGGCCACAGGTCGGCAAAGCGGATCACTTCATCAATGGTTGCTGATTCTGTGAGGTATTCCAACAGGACATCTTCGGACACCACGAGCGAACCATGAAGTTGAAGTGGCGCTTCAACTGGGAAAACGTCGCCTTCGCGGGTATAACTGGAGAGAACCTCGATGGTGCGTTCCGACAGGCGAGAATAGGATTCTATCCGTTCCTCACTCGAAGGACTCAAGGCGACAAAGACCAATTCTGCGCTTGACCCGAGGTCAAACTCCCTTCGCCCCAGACGTCCGACGGCCAATACGCCGAACTGTGAGCCATTCAAACCGGAGCTTTCTCCAAACGACCGCGCGGCTATTTCCGTCGCGCTGGAAATGCACCGGGCGGCAAGACGGCTCCACCGATCCTGCGAGGAATCCATTGAACCGATTTGCGCGCAGTCGCGGGCTCCCAGCGCGAGAGTTTGCACCCTGTACTCGGCTCGAAGCATGGCCATTTTTTCCGACATGCTCAGCCCATTCTCCGCCGCCCAGGGAAAAGACGCCACAAGATGGGGGCGGGCTGAAATAAGGCCAGGCGCTCTCCCAACAGCTTCACTTTCATTGGGCAAGGATTCCAGCAATCCAATTTTCATTTGCGCCGGGGGTCGATTGAAATCTTCGGCCAGAAGTGAACTTAGGACCGGAAGATCTTCGGGGTGTTGGATGATGATTTGGGCCAGATAAGCGCTCGCCGCGGTCAGATCGAGAGCACGTTCGAGCAGCACAGGATTCTGGCGTACTGCCCGGAGTTGTTCGGAGGACTCCATTATTGCGGAGAGGAGCCTCGCCGCGTCATTCCGCGCCCGGGTTCCCAGCGAGGCTTCCCGCACGATTGCAGCGAGTTCCGGGGCGAGCGAGATGAGCGACCGAACGGCAGCCTGATAAGGGTCATGCCCAGGGTCCGGGGACATGACCGAAGGCGCACTCAATCCAAAATCTGTCGAGCCGGTTGCCGCAGGGCGCGCCGAATTCAGACGCCTGATAATTTCCTGCACCGCAATGTAGGTTTGTTCGAGATGGGAGAGAAGCGCCGCTCCTGGGTCACTGAGCGAACTTATGCCATTGCTGACACGGCGCGCGAGACGGTTCAAGCCTTCGCGGCGGTCCGGCAGCAGCTGAGGGGGATGGTCCGCTTCCAACTGGATGCGATGTTCGACCTTGCGGAAAAAATCGTAGGCTGAAGTCAGGCCGGCGAAATCCGCGTCGGAAAGGTGGCCCTTATCGTGAAGTTTGCGCAGCGCCAGAAGGGTGCCGCCCGAGCGAACCCAGAAATCATCGGCTCCATGGACTCGCTGCAAGCTCTGAGTAAGAGATTCGATATCACGCAGGCCTCCCAGGCGGAAACTCACATCCAGTCCGGGCTCGAGAGGCCCGCTTCTCTTCTCACTCGGATTTTCGCGCTCATCAAGCTTGATTGCGGAGCCTCTGGCGGGGCCATTTGAACGGTAGACGTAGGGTTCCACGCCTTGCAGGAACTCCCGTGACACCTTCGCGTCTCCCGCCGAGTGGCGCGCCTTGGTCAACATCTGAAGTTCCCAATCACGCGCCCGGTGGTCGTAATACTCCAGCGCCGAATTCACCGAAATCGCGAGGCCGCCCTGCTCCCCATCCGGCCTCTTGCCCAGGTCGATTCGGTAAACTTCGCCATGCGGAGTGGATTGGGTGACAGTGCGATTAACCGCTTCCGCCAGTCGAATGTAATACTCTTTGTTTGAAATAACGGATGTAGATTCGCTGCCGCCCGCCGTCTCTCCCTCCCGGGCATAAATGAAAATCAGATCGATTTCAGAACTGTAATTCAACTCGTTGCCGCCGAGCTTTCCCAGGGACAAAATGCTGAATCCGCTGCGGGCAATGCGGCCTTGGCGGTCGCGGTATTGCGGCAGTCCATACCGTTTTTCCAATTCGCGGTCACAATAAGCCAGCGAGTGATTCAAAATAACATCAGCCAGGGTGGCGAGCTCCAGCGTGGTTTCCCCCAGAGTGGAAAGCCCTAGGACGTCTTTGAGCGCGATACGCAAGACATTGCGCAGCTTGAAGCGCGCAAGCTGGGAGGACAGCCAGAGGTCCGGACTGGTGACCGAGAAGCGTGCATAGTCCTGCATCAGATCTTCAATTGACTTCAGTTTGGTGAAATGCCGATCGCGGGCAAACTGAGTGACCAGCGGCGGATCCGCCAGAATCGCCTCCGCCAGGGATTCGCTGTAACCGAAGATGGCGACTAGGTAGATCAATGCCGCGGGGTGACTCGACAATTCATTCAATATTCCCGGCGGTCCCGCCTCCACATACCGGTCTAAAAGGAGCAATGCCCCCTCGGGATCCGGGGATTGGGCCAGCAAGGAAGCGAGGGGCAGGAGCAATGTGGGCGCCAAGCGTTGCTCCAGGCGCTCAAGGCTCGCGCTGGCGCGAACCTTGTCCAGAAAATGAAGGGAGGCAAATTCCTCTCGCATGGTTTGCAATTATATATGATTGCTGCTCCATCTCGTGCCGGCAAGAGAACAATGGTGATTGTTTTTCATGAAAAATTGTGGCGTCATGTTCGTTACCAGCCTCAGGGCCTTTGCGTTCTCCGAGAGGCAGGCATGGATTGAGGCCGATTGAGCTTCCTATGACTGAGCCACAACTACAGGGATCGGTGCTGGTTTTAATCCTTTACGACGTTTGCGAAGAGATTCGGCTGGAAGAATTGCGCAAGATCCTGGGCATGCAGCCGCCCGGCCGCGAGCCCAGTTTTAAGCATCCGGCGCCGGAGTACGTCCGGTTTGAGCGGCCCCCGGTTGTGGAAACCGTGGACCCGATCGCCCTCGAAACGGGAGAAACGGTGACGGGCCGGATAAAATTTTACGATTATGGAGTGGTGAGCGTGGAGTTCCAACTCCCATTTAAGGGGGATTGGGATAGTCTTGTCGACCTCTCGTCCCGCCATGTGGCCGGGCAGGAATTCGAGCGGCATGCACTTGAAGTCGCGCGCCAGAAGGTGAAACGAGCCGCCCCATCCCTGGTGAAACCCTACAAGAATTGGCTTACCGAGGATTATTACATATTTCATATTTGCGAAGCCGAAGGCCATCCTCTGGCGGCGAACTTGGTGAAAGAGCACGGCGACGAGATCGCACAAATTGTGCGCGGCGAAAACGTAAAACTTTCCGATGAGGAACGCCGTGAGGTTCTGGCGTCATGCCTTTCCTATTATCCGTCCGATCTTGCCGTGTTGGGCTGGAACGCCGCATTTCTTTACTACACGGCGGCGGGCGCGGTAACCACCATTCAATTGCTCGAGTACGCGAACTCACAATTGCTGGAATTCCGCTACTACGATGAGGTGCTCACCCGGCGCCTAGCTTCGGTTTATCAGTCTCTGGATAAAGGGACGGGGTTCCTGGCGCGCTGGCGGCTGGCCCGGGCTTCCGCGCGGCTGCACACACTTTTGCTGGACGTCACCGAACTGACGGAACGAACGGACAACGCCATTAAATTCTTGAGTGATATGTTTTCCGCGCGCCTCTACCGGCTGGCGGCCAACAAAGTGGGAGTGCTCGATTACAAGAGCCTGGTCCAGCAGAAGATTGACACCGCCGAAAATCTGTACAAGTTTATGGTGGATCAATTCAACCAGGGCCGCGCCTTCGTCCTCGAGCTGATGGTGGTGATCATTCTTATCATAGAACTGGTTTTTTTCTTCGGCGGCAAGCCTTAAGGCCGGACACTCCGCTGGCCGTTCCCCCCGCTTAAAGAAATCCATGGAACTTTTTCAAGCTTTTTGTTACGTTACCATCTCTTCTTTTGAATCCCGGCCCACGGGCATATCGAATTCGGAACTTCCGTCACGCAAGAAAAGTTTGCCCGAATCGGAAATTGATTAAGCGAAGGATGGAGCTCAATGTTCGTACCGAAGCGAATGTTCCTGACCAAGGGCGTGGGCAAGCACAGGGAAAAACTGACAAGTTTCGAATTGGCCCTGCGATCGGCCGGAATCGCCGCTTGCAACCTGGTTCGCGTCTCCAGCATTTTCCCTCCCCGGTGCAAATTGATTTCACGTTCCGAAGGCGTCAAGGAACTTAAGCCCGGCCAGGTTACCTTTGTGGTGCTCAGCGAGAACTCCACTCGCGAGCCGCACCGGTTAATAGCAGCTTCGGTGGGCGTCGCCATACCTTCGGACCGAAATACTTTCGGGTACCTATCCGAACACCATTCGTTCGGACAGCCGGAGGAAGTGGCGGGCGATTATGCTGAAGAATTGGCGGCGGAAATGCTGGCCACCACCCTGGGCGTGGAATTCGATCCCGACCGAAGTTGGAACGAGAAGAAGGAAATTTATCAGATTTCGAATAAAATTGTTCGCACCATGCAAATTACCCAATCCGCCATCGGCGACAAGCGCGGCCTTTGGACCACGGTGCTGGCTGGATCAATCTTGCTCGGTATTGGGGAATAATATTCCGCTCCATTCGATTGGGGCGTGGGCCGGCTTTTTCCCCGCCCGGCGGTGTTTCACCTCGGTCCACCCGGAACAAAATTCCGGCAGTGTCCGGGTTCGCATCGCTGGGAGCGCGGGCCGGGGCCCACGTAATGCACTGGGGCTCGCCCGCGCTCCCAGGGAAATCAGGACGCTGCCAAATTCCCTAATCGAATTAAGAGGTTGCCATGCGAAAAAATCAGATTCTCAGCAAGCCCACGCGGCCGCTGGCCATCGACGGAAGAAAAAACGTCGGCGCGTTGCTGGAAAAGATGGAAGGCATCTCATTTCAGGGCCGGAATTTGGGGACGGCGTATCAAGTCTGGCGCCGAATGCTTCAGGACCGGGTGATGATCATGATGGGCCTCTCGGGCGCCATGGTTCCCGGCGGCATGCGGCGGCTGGTGGTTTATATGATCAAAAACCGCCTGATCGACTGCCTGGTCTCCACCGGAGCGAACTTCTTTCATGATATGCACGAAAGCATCGGGCGGCTGCACTTCCAATGCTCACCCAGCATCGACGACGTGGAATTGCAAAAAAATCTGATTGACCGAATGTATGACACCCTGGTGGACGAAGAGGAGTTCCGCGAAGAAGACGCCTTTATGGGCAAATTTGCGGCCTCGCTCGATCAATCGCGGCCTTACACCACCCGTGAGTTCCTGAATCTGATCGGCAAAGAGATTTCGAAAAGGTCTAAAGAAGATGGGATCGTGACCGCGGCTTTCAAGGCCGGCATTCCGCTCTACTGCCCCGCCATCGCCGATTCATCCATTGGCATCGGCATCGCGGAAAACCGCCACCTCGGCAAAAATCATTTTACTTTTGACGTGATCGGTGACGTGCTGGAAACCGCGCGCCTGGCGGGCGAGTCACCGGCGACGGGGGTGATTTATTTTGGCGGCGGCACGCCCAAAAATTTCGTGCAGCAGAGCGAGGTGACGGCCACCTTCATGCGCAACGCTCACAACGGCCACAAGTACGCCATGCAAGTGGTGACGGACGCTCCGCACTGGGGCGGCCTCTCCGGCTGCACATTTGAGGAGGCGCAAAGCTGGGGCAAGATTGCACATGACGCCAGCATGGCCACCGTCCATTGCGATTCGACCATCGCCATGCCCATGCTGGTAAGCGCATTGTCGGAAAATAAAGCGATCATTCGCAATCGCAAGAAGCCCGTTTTTGAAATGGGCCGCGAGCTTCGCTTTAAATTTCCGAAATAGACCGGCGCGACAAAAGACGGACACCGGCGTTACGGTATGGACTGGCTTCCCTGCATATTGTGCGGTACATGGATTGGCAGGACAAACCAATATCCTTCTCCGCGGCCGGGGAATTTACCGTGGAAATGTTATAATCTTTTCAGCTTGGCCGCCTGGAAAGCGGAATTCACCCGATTCTGACAGTGCAAGGTGCATGTGCAAGACTCACAAAACATTTCGGAGCCGGCACTTAGCGCGGAAGTGACGCGCGTGATTGTGGACTTCCGGGCAAAGACTTTGGAGCCCATGGAGGGCCAGTTCAACCGGCTCATTTACATTGCCTCTCTTCGCGATTACAACACCGCGCGCTATCACCACTACGGTTTGGAAACGCGTTATGGAAGCGAGGCCGTCGATGAAGGCCTGAAGCAATGCCACATCGAAGTTTTTGAAGCATTATTGGCGCTGCCCTTGCAGGATCAGGCGCGCGATTTAATTCAGTTCTTCGAATCGGTCAGAGAAGCCCCCTCGAGGATGATTGAATCCTGGCAGCGCATGCGGTCTTTTCAAATGCTTCCTCCCGCGGAGTGCCACCCCCTGGCCCGGAAATTGTTTGACGAGAATATGGAAGTGTTGTTGAAGGTGTTGCAGGAAACTGATTTGTGGGCGCTATTGCACGAGCCGCATAGCAACGCCGACCACCTGGCCTAAAACTTCGCCCTCGTCGGGGACATGGATGGTGCGGGGCCCCGAATTCGAAAGAGGGTGGGGAATCATAGTCAGGTCCTTCCCGCGCTGGAAACACCAGCAACATTCATAGCTGTAGCGAAGCTCGATGAAGTAAATGGGGCGTCCGGCTTCGTCCACCCAACCCTCGTTCATCACCCGGCGGCGGGACTCGTCAATTTGAACGATGGAACCCGGCCGCAGAAGCGGGCCCATGGTGCGGTCTTCCAATCCGATATAACCATAACGGAATTTCTTGAGGTCGAGCGTGGCGAGCAACCCGAGCGGAATCTCTCCCCATGATTCGATGAGGCGGGATATAAAGGCGGTTTTTTCAGGACGAAACCCCGGTTCAAAGCGGATGGGAAACCGGATGGTTTTTTCCGGCTTTTCCGTTGAAGCAGAAAGAAGGTGCGTACGGGACATGGGGGCGATCCGGCGGTGCTCCTCCATTTTCCCCAAGTCAATTTGATATAGAGCCAGCACCTCATCCAAATTCATCTGGTAGACGACGGCCAGGCTGTAGAGCTTGAACACGCTGGGCAGCGATCGGTCATTTTCAATCTGGTTCAGGCGGGCTACTGAAACGTTAAATTCTGAATTGTGCTCGGCCTCGGCGATCTCCAGGCTGATCTCTTCGACGGCTCGCAGAGTCAGGTTAAGCCGTTCGCGAATCTGTTTTAGCTTCAAGCCCGCGCTGGCCGCAATGTCGGCGCATGAATTGGGCAATACGCTGTTGCGGGTATCGGGCATATGAGGATTGACCCAATCTCCTCCCATAAAAGGGGGCGCGGGAGCTCGGCCTAGCCGGGCTTGAAATCTATGTGCAGCGCGCAACCAAACCGAACGCTCCAGGGTATGCCCAATATTAGTTCAATTAAATCCCTTTTCTCCATTTAATTTTCATTATCCTTTCGTCATACGGTAGCAATCCGTTACTGGCTTGGATTCCGAAGGGTCTGATGGAGAGAGACACCCGCTGGATTAGGTTGGCTCAAGATGCGGGAGGAGCGCGCAAAAAAATCTTTTTCCCGCTTAAATTTGCGAATAGGAAGTCGGCCGGAGGAAAGCATTGCTGATATTACAAACGATTTCTCCATCCGTGTAGCCCGGAGTGGAGCTCATCTTCTTCCATTCCGGATCGCCGCCGAAAGTCGCCCAGCCTTTGTCGTGCGCCTCCATGCTGTCGAAGGCGATCATGTAAGTGAGTTGAGGCTGGTTCGGCCCGATCAGCGTATCGCCAAAAAAAACAGGCAGCAGGCCCGCCCGGATGAAAATGGGAATCTCTCCCGAATTGAACATCTCAATCTTCTTCCGGTGCGCTTTCATGCTGTGACTTTCATAGGTGCGAAGCTCAAAAATACGCCCCTTCTGCTTTTCTCCAAAGTTGGGGGCCTTCACACGGGGAAAGGTTTCGAAGGACACCATCAGAGAACTCGCCATGCGGACAATCGCGGGATCGGTGGAGGGCGTGTTGAGGACGTCAGCCCCCTTCTGCTGGAACTCCGCGTCCGCTGACAATCGCGTCCAGACGCTGGCGCAAGATTCTATTGACTGGTGGGGAATGAGCACGTAAATCGTGGGGTTCTCCGGCCCCACCGACACATTAAAAATCCCGATGGGCGAAATGCCCAGCCGATTCATGGCGGGCAGCCACGCCTCGCGAAGATATGCCTCAAACCGGGTTTGCTGCCGGCCCCGGTAAAGATGATAGAGGCGCAGCTCGTAGTATTCGCGTTCCTGCCGGTCTGTGGTCTGTGCCCCCATGCCGAGGTTCCCTCCTGCCCCGCTCGCCAGTGCGGACGCCGTCACCGAGGAAGCCAAGAATGATCGTCGGTTCATTTTAACTCTCCATGGATGAAAATTTGCTTGTTGCTCGCTGGCAGCCGGTTGGGCGACCGCAAGCAAATGGGAGGATACTTCAGAATGAGCCTGTGAATCTACACTTGATTGGAGCAAGGAAACACCATGAGGGTTTCCATTTCCCCGGCAGTGGGTAGTGGTGTCATTTGTCCGGTGCGAGTTCTTCCGCGCTGTCATTCCCGCGAAGGCGGGAATCTATTTCACTAAATCAATAGAAATGCCCGGAAGAAAGAGTGGATTCCCGCCTTCGCGGGAATGACAAATTCCTCGAAAGGAATGCAATTCCAAATGACACCACTCGCCGGCAGTGGGCTGGTTTGACGTAATGGCGGCGCGGGACTCCACGTGGCGAGCGAGGTAAACTCGCCGCTACTAAACAAAGCAGGTGTATAATGCTCGGGCTTAAATTTATGTTGTGAAGGGATTTATATGGAGCGATTAATCAAATCCAAGCATAACGGGAATTATCAGGAAATCGTCCGTCCGGGGACGATGCGCTTCCTCGACTTCGGCCGCTTGCAGCTTCCCAAGGGAGAACGATTTTCCGGCGCCACGGGTACGCGGGAAGCTGTGCTGGATGTTTTTTCCGGCTCGGCGACGATTTCTATTTCCAGCTCCGATGGGAGCAAACAAAGTTTCAAAAATGTAGGTGGGCGAAGCGATGTGTTTTCCGCGCCACCGGTAATGGTTTATATTCCCCCCCAGACGTCCTATGAAATTGTTGCGGAATCCGGCGCGCTTGACGCGGGACTCTTCTCCGCCCCTTCCCAATGCGCGGCGCAACCCGCTCTGCTGCAAGGTTCGTCGGTTGTTGCGAATAATGTCGGACGCGACAATTGGCAGCGAACGGTCTATTCGGCCCTGGACCTCGAGACTCCCGCCGAGCGACTGCTGGCAGGCGAAACGCTGAACCCGGCCGGGAATTGGTCAAGTTACCCTCCGCACAAACACGATCATTCCAACCCTCCGCAGGAAGCGGTGCTGGAAGAGATTTATTTTTTCCGTGTCAAACCTGCGGGCGGGTTTGGATTGATGTGGACTTACACCGCTCCCGGTGATCCCGAGGGTTTTTCCAATGTGTTTGTGGTTGAAGATGGTGACACTGTCTTATTGCCCAAAGGCTATCATCCCGTTGTGGCCGCGCCGGGTTACGAGCTCCATTACACCTGGGTGCTGGCCGGGGAAGAGCGCCGTTATGGGGCCTGGGCGGATGACCCGCGCCATGCCTGGGTGAGAAATCAGTGACGTGTGATGAGTGACGGGCAAAAGTTTGGATACTTGACGGTCGTTCAAAATCCGCCGATGGCTGGTGATCGCCCCTTTTCATAATGCAAATCAAACTTTCCTATCCGGATGTGGCTCCGCTGGAAGTGCCCGAAGCCAACCTTTTGGCGGTTCTGGAGCCGCGCTCCCTTGAGCCGGCAACCCCGGTAGAAAATTTGGTGGAAGAGGCGCTCAATCATCCGATCGGGTCGCCAGCGCTGGAAGAGATGGTGTCGCCCGCCTCCCGCGTGCTGATCCTGGTGGATGATATCACCCGTCAGACTCCTGCCTGGGCGCTACTCCCGGCCATTTTGCGCCGCCTCGCCGGGCGCGGGATCAACCCAACTAATATTAAAATCCTGATTGCCGCGGGCACACACGCTCGGATGAATGCGGGTGAAGTGGAAAAGAAGCTAGGCCCGCAAATTCCCCACCAATACGAAATTGTCATTCACCATTGGCAGAACGATGAGAACCTCAAGCCCATTGGCGTGACCGCGGATGGAACTCCGGTGCGGGTCAACCGCCTTCTGAGTGAAGCGGATTTTGTCCTCGGCGTGGGCCAAATCGTTCCGCACAGAGTGATGGGCTACACCGGCGGAGCCACTATAGTTCAGCCGGGAGTGTCCGGCCGCGAAGTTACGGGATACACACACTGGAAGAGCGCCCTCTATGCCGGGCGCGATATTCTGGGAATCGCCGAGAATCCCGTGCGCCAGGAAGTGGAACGAATCGCGCGGCTGGCGGGCCTAAAATTCATCGTCAATGTGGTGATGGACGCCCATCACCGAGTCATCCAGGTTGTGGCCGGTGATGTGGTTGCGGCGCAACGCAAGGGCGCTGAATTTTCCCGAACGATTTACGGCACCCCGTTGTCGGCGTTTGCGGATATTGTGGTGACGGAATCCTACCCAGCGGATTACGACCTCTGGCAGGCCTCCAAAGGGATTTACTCGGCGGAACTCGCGGTTCGGGAAGGCGGCGTGGTCATCCTCGTCACACCCTGCCCACACGGCGTCTCCGATGAACACCCCGAAGTTGAGCGGCTTGGATATCTCGGTTTCAATGAAGTAAAGGCGAGGGTGGAAAAAAAGCAAATCACCGATTTGGTCGCAGCCGCGCATTTGGTCCACGTTGGGCGGGTGATTCGCGACCGAGCCAGAGGCATTATGGTCTCCCCCGGGATCAAGCCTGATACTCAGTCGCACTTGGGTTTCCAGTCCGCCGCCACCCCTCAAAAGGCGCTTGAAATGGCGTTTGGTATCGTCGGTTCAAAAGCGAAAATCGTTGTGTTGCGACACGGCGGAGACGTTCTTCCTCTCGTAAATGCTTAAGGCAACGGATGAGTGACGTAAACGCGGTTGCCGTTTCGGACCACCCTAAATCTCCCTCGAGCGTCGGGTACGTGCGCTGGATTATCTGTGCCCTCCTCCTGCTTGGCACTACCAAGAATTATATGGACCGACAAGTGCTGGGCGTCCTCAAGAGCACGCTCCAGCACGATTTTGGATGGAACGAGATTGATTACAGCAACCTGGTGTTTGTTTTTCAGGCTACGTATGCCGTCGGCATGGTTGTCGTGGGCCGCGTAATTGATCGCCTGGGCACGCGGATTGGATTCGCGCTGGCGATGGTATTTTGGAGCCTGGCTTCAATGGGACACGCTTTTGCCGGCTCGCTTCTGACATTCGCCATCGCTCGCGGCGCGTTGGGACTTGGCGAATCCGGTCTGTTTCCCGCCAGCATCAAGACCGTGGCCGAGTGGTTTCCCAAAAAAGAACGCGCCCTCGCCACAGGAATTTTTAATGCGGGAACCAACGCGGGCGCCATCGTGACGCCTTTGATCGTTCCCTGGATTACGATCCATTACGGCTGGCAGTGGGCGTTCATTTTTACCGGCTCCATGGGGTTTGCCTGGCTGGCGCTCTGGCTGATATTTTATCGGAGACCCGAGGAGCACCCGCGACTCTCGCGCGCCGAATTCGAGTATATTCGAAGCGATCCCCAGGAACCTGTTACCAAAATCAGATGGTTGAGCCTGCTTGGTCACCGTCAGACCTGGGCCTTCGTGGCGGGCAAATTCATCACCGATCCAATATGGTGGTTCTATCTGTTTTGGGCGCCGAGTTTTCTTCAGACCCAGCACGGTTTGACCCTGATGCAAATCGCCGCTCCGGTTACGGCGATTTATGTCATCTCGGATGTGGGCAGTGTGGCGGGCGGATGGCTCTCATCCACGCTCATCAAGCGGGGCTTCTCCGTGAATGCCGGACGAAAAACGGCCATGCTTATTTGCGCCATCGCCGTGCTGCCGGTAGTGTTCGCGTCAACCGTTTCCGGAGTTTGGAGCGCCGTAGGTCTGATTGGCCTGGCGGCCGCAGCTCATCAGGGTTTTTCCGCCAACATGTTTACCCTGACTTCGGATATGTTCCCCAGCCGCGCCGTGGCTTCCGTGGTGGGGATCGGCGGCATGGCAGGCGCCGTGGGAGGGATGTTAATTGCCAAAATTGTAGGCTACGCTCTTCAATGGACTGGAAGTTATACGATACCCTTCATCATGGCGGGAGCCGCATATCTAATAGGACTCGCTTGCGTTCATATGCTGGCTCCCCGCCTTGAGCCGGTGAAGTTGGATTAGTGCGACCACAAACTTCCAAGATCAATTTTCCCTTGAAGAACTAGAATAGACTTCCCACGCCAGAATCGCCCGGGATCTTCTGTGATTACGACGAATCAAAGTTCGAGCCAACCTGATCCAACCGGCGTGTGGGCAGCCGCAGGCGTCACCAACGCCCGCCGCTGGTCAATCGTCGGGCTGCTCTTCACCGCCTCCGTCATCAACTATTTTGACCGCGGCACAATCTCTGTCGCGCTGCCGATGATCTCAGCCGACTTGCACCTCGGGCCGGAGATCAAGGGATTGCTTCTGGCTTCCTTTTTCGGCTCCTACGCATTGATGCAATTACCCATGGGATGGTTCGCAGACCGCTTCAACCTGCGCTGGCTCTACATGGGAGCCTTCACACTTTGGTCTCTCGCCCAGGGAATGACGGGGCTCGCGGCCGGTCTCGGAATGCTGATTTTTTTTCGCGTTGTGCTGGGAATTGGAGAGTCGATATATCTTCCCGGCGGGACGAAAATAGTAAGCTTAATTTTTGAACCCAAGGACCGCGGCCTGCCTTCGGGCATCTTTGATTGCGGCACGCGCGCCGGCCTCGCCATCGGTGCACCAATCACCGCTTTGCTGATAGTTCATTACGGTTGGCGGAAGATGTTTGTGATTGTGGGATTCGCAGCCATATTCTGGCTGATTCCCTGGCTGCTGGTTTTTCCGTCGACTCTCGGTAGCTCCAAGGGTAGAAAACAAGATGTGGCCCGTGCCCATTCGCAATCCGCCGGACACTTGGTGACTTTCAACCGCAACCTGGTGGGAATCTGTCTCGGATTTTTTTGCTTTGACTACTATTGGTATCTGCTGGTGAATTGGCTGCCCGATTACCTGGTTACAGAGCGGCACATGACTTTGCTGCACGCCGGAATTTACTCCGCCCTGCCCTACATTGTTTTTGGCGCCAGCGAACCACTGGGCGGCTGGGTTGCGGACCGTCTGGTCCGCCGCGGCTGGGACGAAACACGAACGCGCAAAGGAATTATCACCGCGGCGTTCCTTACCAGCCTGCTGCTGATTCCAGCAGCGCTTACGCCGAGCGCGATTTCCGCAGTCTGGCTGATCTCCGGCGCCTCTCTGGTGGGCTTTGCCACAGCCAACCTGATTGTAATTCTCCAATGCTGCGCTCCGGAGAACGAGGTGGGCATTTGGACAGGCTTTGAGAATTTTACCGGAAACGTGGGCGGTTTTATCGCGCCCCTCCTGACTGGTTTCCTCATTGCGAGAACCGGCTCGTACTTCGCAGGATTCGCCCTGGGCCCCGTGGTGCTGATCGCCGGCCTGCTTGCCTATTGGTTCATCCTGGGCGATTTGCGTCCTCCCGGCGCCACCTCGAAAGAACAGTCCTCTTGACTTGGGCGCGACTTCGGATAAGATTCGCTGCGCAGAGATCCTCACATTTGACTGAGGTTCAGGGAAAACAACCGTCATGCCGGACAAGGTTGCCAAGGGACACTCTCGGACCATTTTAATTGTTGCGGGAATGCTCACGCTCGCCGCAGGAATGCCACTTGGGATTTCGGCGCAGACGAGAAAGTCCCGCTTGCCTGACCATGTTCCTCCCAAGCGCTCGTCGCAAATCAAAAATGGATTTGGCATCAACTCCGACCTGCCCCGCGATCCGTACCTGCCCTGGAGTCGCTGGTGGTGGACGCGCATATTTGATGCGGGCGTAAGTTGGATTCGAATCGGCCAGTACGAAAACAGCTCCGAGCCCACAAGCTGGGACTGGGTGGAACAAAAGCGGGGCGTTTACTCGATCTCGCCCGAGGTCGAGGACTACGTCAATTCCCTGACCGACAACGGGGTAAAGGTTCAGGTCCAACTTCTGTATGGGAACCCGATGTATACCTCGCCCGCGGGCCGTCTGCCCGATGCCATCACCCCGGAGCCAGGATCTTTTCACAATGACGACCGCAGTCTCTATTCCGTATTCTGGCCGCCCAAAACACCGGAGCAGATTGAGGCATTTACCAACTATGTGAAATGGATGGTGAATCATTTCCGCGGGCGCATTCATTATTACGCGCTCTGGAACGAACAGGACATCGGATACTGGAATCCTTGGGGCAATCCTGAAGAGTACGGCCGGCTGCTCAAAGCCTTTGTTCCCGCGGTTCACGAGACTGACCCCGAGGCTAAAGTAATTTACGGCGGCCAGGCTGATCCAACCCGCGACTTTACCAAGCGTGCTTTGGATACGTGTCAGTGCGCCGCCGGGATCGACGTTTATGCCTACCACACCTATCCGGGCTACGGCCGAAACCTGAATCCGGAAACCATGGATTCGGGCGCATACGGCAAGGAGTCGCCGCGCGCGCTGCGGGAGATCGTCCGGCGCTATCCCGGCATCCGTCCCGATATTGAGTATTGGGACGATGAATTTAATTCCATCGGCGCGTGGAAAGGGTCCGACGATTCGGTTCAGGCCAAATACATTCCCCGGGGAATGATTTATAACTGGGCGGCGGGCGTGCGCACCTTCGTCTGGCTGCTGACCGCCGGGACCGATGGCAACGAGTTCGATGACTTTGGATTCATCCACGGCCTGCGTTATCGGCCCGATGATTTTACGCCGCGCGCCGTCTTTTATTCACTCCAGAACACCAACGCTCTTTTTTCCGACACGAAATTTGATCCCTCCATTCAGATACCTACTCCCGATCTCGCGGAGACACACCCGGCAAAAGGAACTCCGTTTTTGGCGTACGGGTTCCGCTCGCCAAAAGGCAAAGCCATTGTGGCCTACTGGCTTGCCGCTCACAGCGAGCCGGGAAACAAATTTCCCGCTGATCGGATAGGCTTGAAGATTGTGAATTCGGGAATCAAGCACCCGGTGTTGATCGACATTGTATCAGGGGAAATTAAACCACTCGCCTGGAAGGAGGGAACGACGGACGTCCTGGATTCGGTTCCGCTTCTGGATAGCGTTCTTGCGATCACAGACGAAGATTATTTCGACTGGCCGGTGCTGCCCGAATCTCCGAGTTCACTTACCGTGACTGCCGCTTCGGGCGGGGCACAGTTGAAGTGGGAAATTCATGGGGGCAATCCGAGTGGCATTGAGGTGGAACGCCAGGTTGCGGGCGATGGCGCGGATTCGGCGCCCTGGAAAAAGATCGCCCAACTCCCTGGCAGCACCGCTGAGTATAGCGATACCACTGCTCCGCCAAGTAGTCGCGTGGGTTACCGCGTTCGAGCTTCAAATGACGCGGGTGAATCCGCCTACTCCAACATCGTTAGACTGACTTTCTAGAGTGGGCTCCACAGTGACCGTTGAATTGATCTCAGAGAGGAATGACCATGGGGAAACTAGCCATCACCGGGGGGAAGCCGATCCGCCGCAAACCTTTTGCGCCCTGGCCCGTGTTCACTGGCGAAGAATCGCGGGGCCTGCAAAAGGTTTTGGCAAGCCGCAACTGGGGAGGTTATCCGTTCCCAAATCAAATCGCCGATTCCTTTGCGAAATCTTTCGCCCGATTTCACGGCGCCAAATACGGTCTGGCGGTGGCCAACGGAACCATCGCCATTGAGATCGCCTTGAAGGCGGCCGGGATCAAGCCCGGCGACGAAGTGATTGTTCCGGCATACACATGGGAAGGCACAGTCGGACCTATCCTCCTTTTGAACGCCATCCCTGTCTTCGTGGACGTTGACCCCAATACCTACTGCCTGGACGCGAAGTTAATCGAGAAGGCGCTCACACCCAAAACGCGCGCCATTCTCCCCGTCCATCTGGCCATGCGCTTTGCCGACATGGACGAAATCGGGCGAATCGCGCGAGACCACAACCTGATTGTGATTGAAGACTGCGCCCACGCTCACGGCGGCAAGTGGCGGAACAAAGGCGCGGGCGCCACCGGAGACCTCGGGTGCTTCAGCTTTCAATCCAGCAAATTAATGACATCGGGCGAAGGTGGCGCGGTGATCAGCAGCAACCTGGAATTCATGGAGCGCGCTCAGTCATTTACCAATTGCGGACGCGCCAGCACAACAGACAAGTTCGCCCACCGTTTCATCGGGTTCAACTATCGCATCACCGAATTCCAGGCCGTCTTGCTCAATGCCCAACTGAAACGCCTCCCCAGGCAACAAAAGATTCGCCAAGCGAACATGGATCACCTTGAAAAGCGGTTGCGCGGAACGCCTGGGCTGGGCTTCCTTAAGCGCGACCCCAGGCAGACCCGCGTCGCAGCTTATCAATACGTCTTCAAATATTCGCCCGAGAATTTTCACGGAGTGAACCGCGCCGCCTTTTTGGGCGCTCTTGAAATGGAGGGTATCCCGTGCGACGGGCTCTTCTACGAGCCGGTATACAAGAGCGCGCTCTTCCCTGTGGACCCGCGCGAGTACCCTGTCCTAAGCTGGGACCGGCCGGAACCGCTCGACCTGAAAAACATGTATCATTGCCCGGTTTCAGAGCGCGCGGCCTACGTCGAGTCGGTCTGGCTCCCTCATCACATCTTTCTTGGCAGCCGCAGAGACGCCGACGACATCGCCAGTGCTATTTTAAAGGTTTGTGAAAACGTCCGTGAACTCGAGGGATTGGAGCATCCGGCCATCGAACGCAAAAGCATGAGCCGCGCTGAAAGGCCGCGCGTGGAGAAACGGCAATATTAAAAACATTGAATGATTGTGGGATTGATTCCTTGAACCATTGAAAGAAAAGGATAGCGCGGATGCGTCTTTTCTTTTCAATCGTTCAACGGCCCAATCACCCGATCGCAAAGTTTTCCCAATTTGCCCAGTGCATTTGCCCGGCATAACTTCACATGATCCTTCCTCTTACGCCCGTTCGATTCAAACTCCATGCCGCGCGTGTCTTCGGCCGCAAAGAAGGCATCGTCTGCGGCGAACTCCGGCTCACCTATCAGGAATTCAACGATCGTTGCGACCGGCTTTCTGACGCGCTATTGGCGATGGGGCTGGCGAAGGGCCAGACCGTCGCCTTCCTGAGTTTCAATTGCCACCGTCTGCTGGAAGCATACTATGGCGTCCCTCAGCTCGGAGCTATTCTGCTGCCTCTAAACATCCGGTTAAGCGCAGAAGAGTTGGTATACATTTTGAATGACGCTGAGCCGCGCATACTCTTCTTCGACCCCGAATTTATTCCTCTGGTTGAGATATTGAAGCAAAGCGCAAAGTCTATTGAGCATTACATTGCCTTGCGCCCCGATTCGAACGGCGCCAGGCCGGATTGGGCACACCCAAGGTTTTATGACGATCTCCTGGCCGAGGCCGAGGCGCTCCCGATCGACTACAGGCGGATTGATGAGAATTCCGTGGCCGAACTTTTTTACACCAGCGGGACCACTGCCCACCCGAAAGGCGTCATGCTGACGCACCGCAATCTCTACCTTCATGCTTTTTACACGGGGATGAGTTTGCGCGAGACCGATGCCTCGGTCGGCCTTTACACAGTTCCACTTTTTCACGTCAACAGTTGGGGCGCCCCCCACATTCTCACTCTCGCGGGAGGGCGTCATGTGATGATCCGGAAATTTGACGCGCCGACGGTCCTGGAGTTGGTCCAGCGCGAGCGCGTCACCCGGCTGCAAATGGTGCCGGCGATGGTGATCGCATTGATCAATCATCCTGACTTTGCGAAATATGATTTGACCTCGGTCAAAGAACTGGTGATGGGCGGGGCGCCCACCAACACCTCCCTAATCCGGCAGGTGGAGGAAAAGCTTCCTGGTTGCACGGCCATGGGCGGCTACGGCCTCACAGAAACTTCGCCGGTGATTACCAAAGCTGAAATCAAGTCCCACCTCCAGGATGATCCGGAGGCTGTGCGCCTTCGACGCAAAGCGACGGCGGGCTATGCTTTTGCGGGCTCTGAGGTTCGGGTGGTTGATCCGCGCGGGAACGACGTCACGCCCGACGGCATTGAAGTGGGCGAAGTAGTGGTGCGGGGCGACGTCGTGATGGCCGGCTATTGGAAGCAGCCCGACGCAACCGCCCAGGTTATTCGCGACGACTGGTTCCACACCAGCGACCTGGCGACCATCGATGAAGAAGGCTACGTACTCATCGTCGACCGAGCCAAGGATATGATTCTGACCGGAGGAGAGAATGTGGCTTCGGCTGAGATCGAACGCGTTCTTTACGGCCACCCCGCGGTGATGGAGTGCGCTGTAATCGCGGTACCAGATGAGCAATGGGGGGAAGTCGCCAAAGCCATCCTCACCCTTAAACCCGGAACCCGCCCCACGGAGGGTGAATTGCTCGATCACTGCCGCCAACACCTGGCTGGATTCAAGGTGCCGAAGTCGGTTGAGTTTGTGGAGAGCCTGCCCAAGGGCGGAACGGGTAAGATTTTGAAAAAAGTGCTGCGTGAAAAGTTTTGGGCCGGGCGGGACCGGCGCGTGTCCTGAAGAATCCGGCGCCTCAGGTTTCGTCACAGGCCAGACGCAGAGGCGCGCCGATTATTTCCCCGTGGGCGGCACCCGGTCCTTTTCCGGCTTGATGCGAATCAAGCTGAAAGGCCTTTGCTTCACTTCCTCAGTAAATTGCTTCAGGCTCTGGCTGGCCTCGCGAATATTTTCCAGCGATTGATCCAGATTGGGCCGGTTGGCATCCAGCGTGTCGTCGATTTCTCCGGTTAGCTTTTGCATCGCCACCAACGATTCGCGCAGGCTCAAGAGAACCTCGTGCAGTTCGGGGCGGTCCTCCTGAAGCATCGAATTGACATTGGTGATGGTCTTATTGGCGTTATCCATGGCGGCATGCGCGCCGTCCATGGTGGGGCCAAGCTTGGCGCTCGCTTTGTTGATGTTTTCCAGGGATGATTTCATTTCCGGCCGTGTTTCCGCCAGCATGGCGTCCACATTGGCGAGCGCGGCATTCAAGTGCTGCCGATTGGGTTCATCCACGACCAAATTCAAATTGGCAATCAACTTGTTCGCGTTATCTGCAACCGCCAGGACTTTATCATCCAGGTCACCCACCAGCTTGTTGGCGTTCACAGTGATCGAGTTCACATTGGCGAAGACGTCGGCAAGTTGAACGATCTCGACTGCGGGAATTTCACTCCCCGGGGGCAGCATGGGAGCATCGCGGGTTCCCGGAGATACTTCCACGTAATTGTCTCCCAGGAAGCCCAGTGATGAAATCCGGGCCTTCGAATTCGTCCGAATGGGGGTACCATCGTCCACCAACAGTCCCACGCGGATGCGGGTGGTATCCCCTTTGTCTATCTTCGCATCCTGCACGGTTCCCACTTTCATTCCACCAAAGCGGACGAAGCTCCCCGGCTCGAGACCACCGGCAAACTTAAAATAAGCCGTGTAGGCCACTTTAGGTTTGCGGAAAAGATTGACGCCTCCCACGAAGACCAGGGCGGTCAAAAAAATGACCGCCGACACCACCACCACTGCCCCAACCTTGATCTCCTCATTCCCTTTCGCCATAAGTCTGTCCTCTCCTGGCTTGTTAAAGCCCGGGCAGCCAGGGGCCCGAGAATTCTTCCACCGCCTTGCTGCTCAAGCAGGCGGCTGGGTAAGCTCGTGCAAATATTTTTGCGGGTCCTCCACTTCGGATTCGGGTACGCGATTCAGAAACTGCTGGACGCGCGGGTGTTCGCTTCGCTCCAGCTCGTCCAAGGTGCCGACGGCGATGACTTCGCCGCGGTCCATCATGGTCATTCGGTCGGCGATAATCCGGGCGCTGGGCAATTCGTGGGTCACCACAACAATGGTCATTCTGAAAGCGTTTTTCAACTTGACGATCAGGGAATCAATCCCGGCGGCGGTGATGGGATCGAGCCCGGCGGAGGGTTCGTCAAATAACAGGATTTCGGGATCCATGGTCAGCGCCCTGGCCAGGCCGGCGCGCTTCTTCATGCCCCCGCTCAACTGAGCGGGCATGTAATCTTCAAATCCAGACAAGCCCACCAAATCGAGCTTGATGCGAGTCATGATGCGAATGGTCGAATCTTCCAAATGGGTCAGCTCGCGCAGTGGCAGAGACACATTTTCTTCGATCGTCATTGAGTTGAAAAGCGCGGCACTTTGAAAAAGCATTCCAATTTTCGGGCGCAGTGCATCGAAGCCCTCTTCCGTCATGTGGCAAACATCGTTATTCTTGATATAGACGTGGCCGGAGGACGGCCTCTCCAGCCGGATGATGTGGCGCAGGAGGGTGCTCTTGCCGGTCCCGCTGCCGCCCAGTATCACCATCGTCTCGCCCTTTTTGACGTCCAGGTTCGCGTTCTTCAGAATCTGACGCTCGCCGTAAAAAGTGCAGAGATCAACCACCCGAATCATCGGGCCTTCAAAATCGTCCTGAGCCATAGTTATCCCGTGTAATAAAAAATTGCGGTAAAAATCACGTCCGCTAATATCACCAGGAAAATCGAAACCACCACCGATGACGTGGTGGCCTTACCCACACCTTCCGCCCCGCCGCGCACGGAAAACCCCTCGAAGCAGCCCACTTTGGTGATAATCAGCCCAAATACAATACTCTTGATCAGACCGGTCCAGATATCGCGCATGTGAAGGGAGTCGCGGTTATAGGCTAGAAGAGTGTAAACGTTCTGGTCGAGCTGAAACACTTCAAAAATTCCCCCGCCCAAAATGCCGGCCAAATCCGCGAGGATGGTCAAACACGGCATCATGACGATCATGGCCAGATACTTGGGCACTACCAGGTATCGCACCCGGTCGAGGCCCATCACGTCCAGGGCATCGAGTTCCTCGGAAACCTTCATGGTGCCCAGTTCAGCCGCAAAGGCAGATCCCGAGCGCCCGGCGATGATGATGGCCGTGATCAACGGGCCGAGCTCGCGCGTCATGGAAACGCCCACCAGGGCTGTCACCATGAAAACCGCGCCAAATTGTTGAAGCTGGTATGCTCCCTGAAGGGCCAGAACCAACCCGATAAAGAGGGCAATGAGGGTGACGATGGGAATGGAGTCCACGCCCACGAGTACCATCTGATGAACAGAATTTCGCCATTTAAGAGGGCGCCCTTTGAAGGGGGCGACGAATGTCCAATACGCGGCTTCCCGCGAAAGCTCAATCAATCCGCTGACGTAGCGAATCAATTCGAGGGTATTGCGGCCGATGTAGGTCAGAACGGATGTCATGACCTGCCTATGGGGACTCCAGGGCCATCAGGCTCAGAGTCCGGCGAAGGGTTGGATGGTGGAAATTTTTTCCAGGGCTTCTTTCTCATTGTCAAACAGCGCAAAGACTTTGTGCAGCCGGGCCAGCTCCAGTACCGAGCGCGCATTATTCCGCAAACCAAAAAGCCCGAAGTGCGTCTGTTTCTGGCGGGACAGTTGCAGCGCCTCCACCAGCGTGGCAATGCCCGAGCTGTCGATGTAAGTAACTTCCGTCATGTTGATCAATACATTGGGCGCGCCGGATTTCATCTCACCCAGCAGCTTTTCACGCAAGTCGGGCGAGGAATAAAGATCCACATCACCGGAACAATCCAGTATGGAAACCAGGTCAACTTTTCTGACTAGTACTTTCATCGCTGCCGGAAGCCTTTCGGGGAAGGTATTTGACCATAATCAGCCGATTCCCCGCATCGAAGTTATCGTCAAAACAACAAGAATCCATAAAAGAGTGCATGAAAAAAGTGCCGAGGCCCCCGGGGCGAACTTCATCGAGCGGCCGTGGCTTGACTTTCTCTGGATTTACCTTGGGCGCCCAATCTTCCAGGATGAATTCCATCCGGTCCGGAAAGGCCTGAATGATCAGGGCCAACTTGCCTTCGTGACTGTTCTTGTAGGCGTGGCGAATCACATTGGCGGCGGCTTCATCAATGGCCATAGCCAGCCAATCCACGTCCGATTCCGGGAATCCTGCTTGTTGCGCCCGGTATTTTACCACAGACCTCAGGACGTTCAGCAACCTTGGATGGCTGCTGATCACAATTCTCATACGCTCTCAGCCGTGCCGTGGTTGGGTTTCAGTTTCCAAATTGGGTGATTCACATCGTCCCTTTCACTCCCGCTGGAAATTCGCCACGCGTTTCTGCCGGGAACAACGCCCGGCGCCCTTGGGTGCGCTGGCGAATTGCCGTCAAACCTTGAGCCAATGGATCCAGGCCGGACACGGGATACGCCATACTAGCAAGAATTTGGTGTGTAGGGCGAGAGAATTGTGCCGCCCATTCAGGACTTTTTTAGGGGGCATTTGAGATGATTGACCGGCGGACACATCTTAGGCCTGATCTTGAGTCTTGTAATCACACGCTTCCCGGCACTCGCGGCAATAGTACTGACCATCATCGGTCAATCGAAGTTCGTAATCAGCATGGCAGAGAGCGCAGTAACGATTGCAGGTGCATTGGGTCTCCGGTTTTTCGCAAACAAGGCATTTAAACTCTTTGGTGAGCATGTGACCATTCTCCTTCCGTAGCCATGCTTCCGGCCGTGCCAGGACGCCGGCGGGCCGAATAACAAGAAGAGGTGGTCGGGAAAGATCAACCCGCTTCTAATGAGATTGTCCGTCATGGACCGTTCAAAATCAAGGACTCAACGAAGCTGTCTGGCGTTATCTTGACCCGCCCTTTGGGATTGTGCTAGCTTGGCAGTTCCTGGTTTATCTGCTGAAACTAAAATCCACGGAGAGAATCGTTTGGCCTGCCAGGCAAACATCGCGCTAAAACGCACGGCGTTGAATTCCGTCCATCATGCCGCCGGGGCCCGGATGATTGAATTCGGCGGCTGGGAAATGCCGGTCGAATACTCAGGAATCACCGAAGAACATCTGGCGGTCCGCACTCGCGCCGGGCTATTTGACGTCAGCCACATGGGCGAAATTGATGTTCGCGGCCATGCTGCGCTGGGACTGCTTCAATTTGTTACCTCGAATGACGTTTCGCGTCTCATGATCGGCCAGGCGCAATATACCGCTCTGATGGATCCGCGCGGAAGCGCGGTGGATGACTGTCTCGTCCACCGGATGGGGGATGATCACTATTTTCTTTGCGTGAACGCCGCCAACACGGACAAAGACTTTGAATGGATTGTCCGGCATAATTCTTTTGGGGCGGAAATCCGAAACGTTTCGAGCGAGTTTGGTCAGGTTGCGTTGCAAGGGCCCAAAGCCGCCGGGATTATGAACCGGGCCGCCGGAATCGACTGGTCCGGCCTCCGGTATTATTGGTTTACGAGCGCCAAGTGCTGCGGTGTGGAAGGGATGCTGGCCCGCACCGGCTACACGGGCGAGGATGGATTTGAGTTTTATTTTTCCCCTGCTCAGTCCGAGCAAGTTTGGCATGGCCTCCTGGAGGCGGGCAAGAACGATGGCCTGATTCCCGCTGGCCTCGGGGCGCGCAACACATTGCGCCTTGAAGCTGGATACCCACTATACGGGCATGAGTTGGATGAGGAGACCACCCTTCTCGAAGCCAACCTCGGCTGGATTTGTAAATTTGACAAAGGCGCATTCCTGGGGCGCGACGTGCTTGAAAAACAAAGGGCCGAGGGCACGGGGAAAAAATTAGCGGGGTTTGAAATGAAGGACCGAGGCATCGCGCGCGACGGTTACACGGTGCTGGTGGACGGCAAGAGAGATGGCCGCGTCACCAGTGGATCTCCCGCGCCTTTTCTCAAGAAAAACATCGGGATGGCCTATTTGCCCCATGGTCAGGCTGAGGTTGGCCGGCCGATTGAAATTGAAATTCGCGGCAAAGCGGTTTCAGCCGTGACGGTTCCGTTGCCATTCTATAAACGTCCCAAGTAACGGCGGGCATTTTTCGCCCGGCGGGAATTTCATGTTCAACAATTTTGAGGGCTGAGGCTGCGGGCGGAAACACACCGCCCGGCTTGGGCCCAAGGGGGAATCGACCCTTCATGTACCCACCAGAATTGCTTTACACCAAGGATCACGAGTGGATTCGCGTCGATGAGGAAATGGGCATCATCGGGATCACCGACCACGCTCAAAAAGAATTGGGCGATATTGTATTTGTCGAACTTCCCAAGGCGGGCGAGCACGTTTCCGCCAAGGAAGTCTTCGGATCGGTGGAGTCCGTAAAGGCGGTGTCGGAGATTTTTTCGCCGGTCACGGGTGAAGTCACGGCTGCCAATCCGAAACTCCATAACACGCCGGAGTTGATAAACACCGACCCTCACGGCGACGCATGGCTCATCAAAGTTCACCTGGCCGACCGCAGGGAAACCGAGAGCTTGATGACGGCCGATGAGTATGAGGCTTACATTAAGGAAGAAAAGGCCCACTGATGCGCTACTTGCCAAATTCCCCCGCCGAACGCGACGAAATGTTGCGCGCAACGGGACATGATTCCATTGAAGGGCTTTTCGACCAAATTCCCGCCGCTCTCAAGACGACTGGCCCATTAAACTTACCCGGGCCGCTCTCTGAGCCGGAAATTCTGGAATATTTCCGTCATGCATCGCAACACTCCAGCCGGGATTATGTTTCCTTGCTGGGCGCAGGCGCTTACTCTCATTACCGCCCGGTGGCGATTGATGCTCTGCTTTCCCGTGGAGAATTCTTCACCGCCTACACTCCTTACCAGGCTGAAATCGCCCAGGGAACGCTCCAGGCGATGTTCGAGTTTCAGACGCTCATCACTCAACTTACAGGCATGGACGTTTCCAACGCCTCGCTTTATGACGGCTCCACCGCCGCCACTGAGGCCGTGCTGATGGCCATGCGCATCACCCGCCGGAACAGGGTGGTGTTGGCGCGCACGCTTCATCCGGAATACCGCCAGGTGCTTCAGACCTACGTGCAGCACCAGGGAGTGGAATTGCGCGAGGTTGGATACAACAGCACCGGCCAAATGGACCTCGAGCAGCTTGAGGCTTCGCTGAAAACAGAAACGGCCGTGGTGGTTATCCAATCACCGAATTTTTTTGGATGCATCGAACGCGCTGAAGAAATTGCAAAGATCGTCCACAAGAGTGGCGCGCTGCTGGTGGTCACTATCACCGAGCCGCTTTCCCTGGCCATAGTTCGTCCCCCCGCGGATGCCGACATCGTCTGCGGCGAGGCGCAATCTTTCGGCGTCCCTGTAGCCTACGGCGGCCCTTACGTGGGATTCCTCGCCGCCAAAAGCCAATTCATCCGACAGATGCCGGGCCGATTGATTGGTCAAACGCAGGACACGGAGGGCCGCCGCGGGTTCGTGCTTACGCTTGCCACACGCGAACAACACATCCGGCGGGAAAAGGCGACTTCCAATATTTGCACCAATCAATCGCTTTGCGCTCTGGCCGCCACCATCTACCTTTCGCTGTTGGGGAAACAGGGGCTGAAAGCCCTGGCGGAACAGAATCTTTCCAAGGCCGCCTACGCCGCTGCCGAACTGCGCTCAGTTCCGGGCGCATCACTTCCCTTTACGGCGCCCGGTTTTAATGAATTCGTAGTCAAAGCTCCGGCGCCGGTGGAAGAATTACTGGTGGCGCTGCGAAAAGAAAAAATCATCGGCGGCCTCGATCTCGAGCGATTTTATCCCGAACTGAAGAATCACTTGCTTGTATGTGTCACTGAAACGGTGAGCAAAGCCCCCATTGACCGTATGGCGGCGGTTTACGCGCGATTGGCCGTGCGCTCCTCAGAGCAGGATCGGCAACCCGACATTGTTGCCGCGGGCCGGCAGTCTCTCTGAGGATCGCTCGCAAGATTTGACTGTCTTAGCTTTCGCAGTCACTTCAACCTATGGAAAATCGAAATCGCACGGCAAGACCCCACGTCACCCGTAACGAAGACCTGATCTTCGAGCAATCCTCTCCCGGCAAAACCGGTGTCGACTTGCCGCCGCTCGATGTGCCCGCAGCATCGCCCGACAAGCTTTTGGGTTCGGACATGTATCGCTCCGAAATCAAAGGTTTCCCTGAGGTTTCTGAAACGGAAGTCATCCGCCACTTCACCCGCTTGTCCACCTGGAATTACGGCGTGGATACGGGACTCTATCCCCTGGGCTCGTGCACGATGAAATACAATCCGCGAGTCAATGAAGTGGTGGCGCGCCTGGAAGGCCTGGCCACCGACCATCCCTTTGCTCCCGAGGGGCTGACGCAGGGTTGCCTGAAAATTCTCGCCGAAACTGCCAAGTGCCTCACAGAAATAACCGGGATGGACGCGGTTTCTTTGCAGCCCTCGGCCGGCGCGCAGGGTGAACTGACAGGTATCCTGATGATTCGCGCCTGTCTTGCCGACCGGGGCAATCCGAGGCGAATTGTCCTGATTCCCGATTCCGCGCACGGGACCAACCCTGCCAGCGTTAATATCTGCGGCTACGAAGTCAGGAACTTGAAATCAAACGCCCGCGGTTGCGTGGATTTGGACGAGATGGATCGCGCCATGACGGAAGATGTGGCCGGACTGATGCTCACCAATCCCAACACCCTGGGGGTTTTCGAAGAACAGATTGAGGAAATCGCGCGGCGCGTGCATGCCAAAGGCGGATTGGTTTACATGGACGGCGCCAACATGAACGCCCTGGTGGGCGTCGCCCGCCCCGCAGATTTCGGCGTGGATGTGATGCACCTGAATCTTCACAAGACATTTACCACGCCCCACGGCGGCGGCGGCCCCGGCTCGGGACCAGTGGCGGTCAAACGATTGCTGGAACCTTATCTTCCCGCGCCCACAATTGAGGAATCCGGGGACGGAACCTACCGGCTAAATTACGACAGGCCGAAAAGCATCGGACGGGTTCGCGCCTTCTATGGAAATTTCGGCATGGCCGTGCGCGCGCTCGCCTACATTCAAGCCAATGGAGCCGCGGGTCTCCGGCAAACAACCCTGGACGCCGTCCTGAACGCGAATTACGTGCGGAGCAGGTTGAAAGACGTTTACGATTTGCCCTACGATGCGCCCTCCATGCATGAGTGCGTATTCTCGGATCGAAGGCAAGCCGCACGCGGCGTTAAGACTGGGGATATTGCCAAGCGCCTGATTGATTATGGATTCCATCCCTACACCACTTCGTTTCCTTTGATTGTTTCTGGCGCGCTGATGATCGAGCCCACGGAGAGCGCCGGAAAGGCCGAACTCGACGCGTTTATTGAGGCCATGCGCTCCATCGCCCTCGAAGTTGATGAAGACCCGCAGTTCGTTCAGAAGGCCCCTTACACGACGCGGGTCACCCGCCTCGATGAGACGGCGGCCGCGCGCAAACCAGTCCTGCGCTGGGAACCGCGGTCATAGTCCCAGGGGGGTGTCGTTAATGGGCCAACCCTCGCCAATCGGAACCAAGCCTCACATTGTAATCATCGGCGCAGGCTTCGGCGGACTGTACGCGGCACAGGCGCTAAAGCGCGCGCCGGTGGAAATATCCGTCATCGACCGCCGCAACCATCATCTCTTTCAGCCACTTTTGTATCAGGTCGCCACCGCAGGGCTCTCCCCGGGCGATATCGCCTACCCCATTCGCGCCGTTCTGGCGAATCAAAAAAACACGCGCGTCCTGTTGGAAGAGGCGCTCTCCATCGATCCCGCCTCGCGCACGGTTAAATTGCGTGATGGCGATCTGAAGTATGATTATTTGATTCTCGCAACCGGCGCGCGCCATGCCTATTTCGGCCATGACGATTGGGAGGCGTTTGCGCCGGGATTAAAAAGTTTGGAAGACGCCCTGGAAATCCGCCGCCGCATTCTGCTCGCATTTGAAAAAGCCGAGCGCGAAACTGACCCCGCCAAGCGAAGCGAACTGCTCACCTTCGTGATTGTGGGAGGCGGCCCGACCGGAGTGGAGTTGGCCGGCGCCCTGGCCGAGATTTCCAGGCAGGTCATGATCCGCGATTTTCGCTCGATCAATCCTGGCGATGCCCGCATTATTCTGATTGAAGGAGGCCCCCGCATTCTCCCGAGTTTTCCCGAAAGTCTTTCCGCCGCCGCGGAAGCTTCTCTCAGAAAACTGGGCGCTGAAGTGCAAACACAAACACCGGTGACTGCGATTCAAGCAGGGCTGGTGATGGCGGGCGGCAAGACCATCCGTGCTGCTACCATCCTTTGGGCGGCGGGCGTGGCCGCGTCGCCGCTCGCCCGCTCCCTCGGGACGCCGCTGGACAAGGCGGGACGTGTGAAGGTGCAACCCGACCTCTCCATTCCAGGACATCCGGAAATTTTCGCCATTGGCGACATCACTGATTTCGAATTCCAGACAGGCAAACCTCTTCCCGGCGTCGCGCCCGTGGCCATCCAACAAGGCCGGCATGCTGCTTCGAATATCTTGCGGGAAATTGCCGGCAAGCCTACTCTGCCATTTCACTATCTGGATAAAGGCACCCTGGCTACAATTGGACGCGCCGCGGGCGTTGCAGACTTGGGCAAGCTGAAATTTTCAGGATACTTTGCCTGGCTCGCCTGGCTGTTTGTGCATATCTTTTTTCTTGTCGGATTCCGGAACCGGTTCGTCGTTCTCTTCGAATGGGCGTGGGCCTATTTCACCTATCAACGCGGCGCCCGGTTGATTACGGGCGACATCGACAAGAAGCCACCGAACGCGCCTTGCCCGTGAGCGGCAGTGTAAGCGCAAAACCAGGCCAAAATAGCGGGCTTATGCCGTCTAACACTCCCCCCCACCTGTAGGGTGTCTCCCTGCGAGACCGCACAATATTGTGGTTTTTGTCCTTTACAACCCCTTTTATCCATGTTAAGTTTTGTTTGAATTAAGCGGGGATTCTCGCAGCAGCCTTTGTTCGTGCGCCAGCACGGATGGTCAGGTTGGAAAGATATTGGGTTTACGCGGCAGCGTTTTTCCTCATTGTGGGGAGACCCGGCGGGATCGTCTCCAGAGGCCTCGTTCCCATCCATCTCTGATCATTCAAACCATGATTCCAAAAGTTTTTTGAGAATGAAACGGAATTGGAAGGTCATCGAGGACTGAGCGGGAGGAATCCAAATTGTTTAAGTTGAAAAAAGTTGAATTGCTTGGGTTTAAGTCGTTCGCGGACCGAACCCGGCTGGAATTTGCCGACGGCGTGGCCGCCGTGGTCGGACCCAATGGATGCGGCAAGTCCAATTTGTCTGACGCAATCAGTTGGGTGCTTGGGGAACAGAGCGCACGCATGTTGCGAGGCGAGCGGATGGCGGATGTCATCTTCAACGGCACCGGCACCCGGCCTCCCACCGGCCTGGCCGAAGTCAGCTTAACCCTGATTGACCCGGATTACGTCGCCGCACCCGCTGAACCCGCAAAATTGGAAGTTATTGAGAGCCCAATCACGGAGGAGTTGCAGCCCAGCCTCATCGAAGAAGCCGAACCATTGCCAGAAATCATTCATCCGGAAATCCCCGGCTCCAACGGACACGGGACATCGCCCTCGACGGCAAGGAAATTTCTTCCTCACCGCTCCGGCGAAATCATGGTGACGCGCCGGCTTTTTCGCTCCGGCGAAAGTGAGTATATGATCAACGGCGAAATCTGCCGTTTGCGCGACATCCAGGATTTGTTTATGGGCACCGGACTGGGCCCGGAATCCTACGCGATCATTGAGCAGGGCCGCATCGGCCAAATCCTGAGTTCAAAACCTTCGGACCGGCGCGCCATCATTGAGGAAGCCGCGGGAGTTTCAAAATTCAAATCTCGCAAGCGCCTGGCGGAGGCGAAACTCGAATCTTCGCGCCAAAACCTGTCACGCATTACCGATATTCTTGAAGAAGTCACGAAGCAGGTAAACTCGCTCAAGCGGCAGGCCGGAAAGGCCCGGCGATTCCGGGAAATGAGTGAGGAATTGCGCGGGCGGCTTAAGATCGTTCTAACCTCGCGGCTGCTGACGCTCGAAAATGAATGCCACCGGCTTCACGACGAATTAGCCATCCTCCAGGACCAATGCTCTCTGTCCGGGCAGCAACTCGCCGAACTCGAACGCGAGCAGAAGACGGTTTCTTCCCGGCACGAAGACCTGGAAACTCAACTGACCGCCTCCCGTGAATCCGTCGCCCAAGGAGCGCTCGAGCAGCAGAGGCTTGAGTCGCGCGCCGACCAGATCCATCAGCAGATCGCAACTTTGGATGCGCGCGCGCTTGAAGCAGCCTCAGAGATTGAAACCCTCCAGGCTCAGCTTGAATCCCTTGATCTCGAGACGAGCGAACTCAACGGCCGGGCCGACCAGCTCAGTCGGGAAATGAACATGGCGCAAGAGGACGCGGCGGATTTGTTGACCAAGAGGGTCGGCCTCTCGGAGCAGGTGGCGAAAGGCGAAACGGACGTCGAGGCCGCGCGCCAGGGACTCCTGACCGCAGTGAGCGCCGTTGCTGATTTGCGTAACCAACTGGTTCAGTCGGAGGAAATTGGCTTGGGTCTTGACCGCCAGATCAAACGCACGGAGACGGAAACGGCGGGCATCGTACACGAACACAGCCGGTTGGCGGCTGAACTTGATGCTCTGGGGTCCGATCATTCGCGCGGCGAAAACGCGCTGGCAGGCCTCGTGCACGCGGTGTCCGAAACCTCCGCAACTTTAAGCCGGACGCGCGAGGAAGAGACGGCCAGCCGCAACCAGGTGGAAACCCTTCGCCAGGAATTCTCCGGGGTTGTCGCCCGCAGGCAGGCGCTTGAAGAATCTTTGGCGCGGCACGCTTATACCACCGAGAGCGTGCGAAAACTTCTCTCCATTCACCACGTCGACAACGGGCACAGTTTTCGACCCATGGGTTTGCTGGCCGATTTTGTGGAAGTATCACCAGGCTACGAAGAAGTAGTGGAAGAATTCCTGAAGCATGACCTGGAGTGCGTGGTCGTGGAAGGTCATGACGAAGCGCGGTCCGGCATCGCTCTATTGAAGACTGAAGGCGCGGGCCGGTCCACGTTTTTTGTGACTAAGCCCGCCTCGAACGGCCATTCGAATGGCCACGCCGATCCTGAAGTTCGCGCGGCGCAGGGCGTGGTGGCGCAGGTGCGGGATCTTGTGCGTTTTGAACCGCGCTTGGGATTGAACGGCGACTTGCCGCTGCCGGCCCTCCAGAACGCCTACATGGTTGAAGACTCGGCGGCGGCGGAACGATTGGCCGGACAATATCCTGATTACCATTTCCTGGCGCCCAGCGGCGAACACTACCATCACCGGCTGGTGACGGGAGGACGCGGCGCGAGCGCCGGCCCCCTGGCCTTGCGGCGGGATTTCCGCGAACTCGAACGCCGTACGGCCGACCTGGAAAACAAAGTGCGCGAAGCGGGTGTGGCATTGGCCGAGCGTTCGGCGCTGGTGTCCTGCCTGGAAGAGCAGTTGCGCACCTTGAGTTCTGAAAAAGCGGAGGCGGAGAAGAAAGCGGTGCTGGCCAACGAGAAAATGCGGCAGACGCACGAGGATTGTGCCCGCGCCGCCGAACGTTTGCGCATCCTGCAAGGCGAGGGCTCGGCCCTGGCCGGCGAGCGCCAATCTGTTTTGATCCGCGAGATGGGGCTGCGCACCCAACTGGATGGAGCAGCAGAGGAACAGAAAAAGAGAGAAGGCGAAATTGAACAAACCACCCTGGTGTTGCGTGACCTTCGTTTGCGGCTCGACCAGATGACCCAGGACCATGCGGCGGCTCACGCGCGCGCCGGCGCTCTGGGCGAACGCGTTCGCGCCGTGGAAATGGAGCGGGCGCGCGTGCTCGCCCAGTCCGAAGGAGTTCGCGGGCGCATTGCCCGGCTTGGTGAACAGAACAAGTGCTGGCGCGAAGAACAGGTTCGATTGACGGAAGAGGTTGGAGCGGCCCAGTTGCGCCGGGCCGAGCTCGAGAAGGAACAGGAAATCTTGCGGCTGCAATTATCCGCCCTTGAACAGGAATCGCAAGGGGTAAGAATCCGCCGTGACCAGCTCGGACCCATGATGGATGCCGCCCGCGCCGCCTTTGAAGCCTTCCGCGATAAGCGCTCGGAGGTGGAAGTCGGGTTGGCTCGCGCCGAATCCGACCAGGCTCACCGGGCCCAGCAATGCCGCGAGGAGCTTAACTCGGAGCCCGCGCAATTGCTTGCCGAGCTCACTCCGGACAGCGCGCTTTCCGGAGAATTGCTCCACGCCGCGGAAGAGGAACTGCGGGCCCTGAAGGCGCGGATCGAAGCCTTGGGCCCCGTCAACATGATGGCCCTCGAGGAATTGCAGGAAGCGGAGGAACGATTCACATTTCTCGAAACGCAAAGGCAGGACCTGCTGGTTTCGATCAACGACACGGCGCAGGCCATCAAAGAAATTGACGAGGTGTCACGCCGTCAGTTCCTTCAGGCCTTCGAGGCCATCAATCGCAATTTTGCCGAATCGTTCCGCACCCTATTCGGCGGTGGCATCGGGGAAATGCGGCTGAGCGATGATGGCGATCCTGACAGCGGCCTTGACATTGTGGCCCAGCCCCCGGGAAAACGCCTTCAGAACGTGTTGCTGCTTTCCGGCGGCGAAAAGGCCCTGGCCGCGCTGGCTCTGCTTATCGCCGTATTCCGATTCACGCCCAGCCCGTTCTGTATTCTGGATGAAGTGGATGCGCCGCTCGATGAATCAAACGTGGACCGGTTCACTCGTCTCATTCACCAGATGAGCCAGCATACGCAATTTATTTTGATTACCCACAACAAACGGACCATGGAAATCGCCAAACTGATGTACGGGGTAACCATGGAAGAGCCGGGTGTCTCCAAACTTGTTTCCGTCCGGTTTGAAGAATTTGAGCCCGAGCCTGAAGCTGTTCCGGCATAAGAGTCGTGGGCCGGGCCATAGGGGCCGGCCCGCCAAACTCAAGGCTGATTCTCGAAGCGAGAGCGTCCCCCCTTCCCAATTTTGGTGCAAACCTTCCCGCTGTGGGGAGGCAGGCTGAGTCCATCCCCCGCCGGGCCACGAAAAACATGCGCCTAGGCATATGAAATGAGTCGCTTCAAATTTGCGTCCAATTTTTTTCGTTGACATCTTCCCGCGATGCCATAAAATTATCGCTCCATAAATTCTGTGAGCAAACAAATCCCCCCAGCTCCCATTCGAGAATCGCAGTTGCCGGGCGTGAAGCTTTTTTCGCGCGGAAAAGTCCGTGACGTATACGAAGTATCAGGCGAGCGCCTGCTGGTGGTGGCCACCGACCGCCTTTCGGCATTCGACGTGGTGATGGCGGAAGGCATTCCGGATAAAGGGCGCGTGCTCACCCAGCTTTCCTGCTTCTGGTTTAATTATTTTAGAAAGTCCATCCCGCATCATTTCTTGACCGCGCGTATGGCCGATTACCCGAAAGAGCTGAAACCGTTTTCCGACCAATTGCTGGGCCGCTCGATGCTGGTGGAAAAGGCAAAGCCCTTCCCGATTGAATGCGTGGTGCGGGGTTATCTGGCCGGCTCGGGATGGAAGGATTACAAGGCTACGGGCGCCGTTTGCGGAGTCAAGCTGCACGCCGGACTTCGCGAATCCTCCAAGCTGGAGAAGCCCATTTTTACCCCGTCCACCAAGGCGACGCAGGGCCATGACGAAAACATCGATTGGAACGAAACCGTTCGCACCATCGGGCTTGCCAACGCGGACAAGATCCGCGAGTACAGTCTGACCCTATATGAAAAAGCGCGCGACTATGCGGAAAGCCGGGGGATTATTCTGGCTGATACCAAGTTTGAGTTCGGGAAAATCGGCGAGAAAATTATTTTGATTGACGAGGTTTTGACCCCCGATTCCTCGCGGTTTTGGCCACGGAACGGTTATGAGCCCGGCGGAGCGCAGCCTTCCTTTGATAAGCAGTTTGTGCGCGACTACCTGGAATCGGTCCACTGGAACAAGATGCCCCCTCCTCCTCCGCTCCCCGAAGAGGTGGTGAAAAACACCAGCGAAAAGTATAGGGAAGCTTTCCGCCTCATGACGGGACACAATCTGAGTTGAGAGAGGCCGGCTGATATTGCGAAGGGGATTGTGGTGACATGGAATTGGCTTGATTGGACTCTTACCCTCATAGCCGTCTTATCCATCGTAACGGCGGCGACAAAGGGGATCATCCGGGAACTGATCTCCCTGGCCTCGGTTTTGGTTGGCCTGATTGTTGCAGCTCTAGGTTATCAGTGGGCGGCCACCTGGTTTGAAGACCTGACTCGCTCGCATGAAGTTGCGCTGGCCGCGGGGTTTCTTACACTGTTCCTGGCTATTCAGGTTTTGGGCGCCGTGGTTTCAGCGATTGCAAGAAAATTGATCAAGACGGTGGGATTGCAATCGTTTGACCGGATCTTGGGCGGAATTTTTGGGGCTTTTCGGGGCCTGGTGGTGGACTGCATTTTGCTGCTCGCACTGGTTGCCTTCGCCATCAAGCCCGAAGCGGTAAGCCAGTCGGTGCTGGCCCCTTACGTAACCACCGGGGCGCGGGTGCTTGCGCTCCTGATGCCGTCAGATCTGAAATCCCAGTTCCGGCTCGGATTTGACAAGTTCAGGGAAGCCTTGATCCTGCAAGACAAAAAGCCGCCCAAGAATTAATTCGGAAACTTTCGCATCATTATTGTTTGGAGTTCGGCTATGAAAGAGCAACTTGAATCACTCGTCAGCCAAATGGTGGATCGTGGAATTTCGTACGAAGACGCTTTAGGTGAGTTCGAGAAAAGATTTATAAAGCAGGTGTTGGAAAAGAGCAATGGCAACCAGTCAAAGGCCGCTCAAATACTGGGTATCCATCGAAATACACTGAGCAGGAAAATCGAAGAGCTCGATCTGGATCACCGGCCCAAGCCACGCAAACGCTCGAGCCGATGATTCAGTCTTAATTTCCCCCGAATTCCCGTTTTGATCCTCGCGGTTACTCTCCGTTGCCACGCCCGGTGCGCATCAGTATTCGCAATTCAATAATCTGTGGCTCTATCTCCACCCTCGCTCATTGAGCGGCTTTGTGATGAACAGGGGTCCTCGGCTTCGGCTTGGGCTTGGCTTTGCCTTTTTCCTGGCCCGCGGCCAAATCGTCGTCGTTGATGGTTCCATCCAGGGTAATAAAAAAATTGGGAGTCATTGTATACTCCGCCATCGTCCCCTGGAACCGCACGGGCGCCCCTTTGGCAAGGTGTTTGGCGTCGGCCTGCTTATCCCTCAAAGTGATATCGTAAGTGCCTTCTTTGGCTTTGGATTCATCCGAGATGTCGATGTGAACCAAAGTCGTTTCGGCATCCGGTCCTGGCTCGACGCTATCCACAAATCCGGGTCCGCCGAAAGGCTGGCCCTTGAGGGCATCCCACTGCTGCTTTTCGGTGTCGCCGCCGGCCTTGAGCGCGTCTTCATAACTATAAAATGCATCGACGAATTGATTGCCGGTGGCAGTGTGCTTGGGGGCTTGCGTCACTTTAAAGCCATCCGGCGGGTTCACGGACGTCGCGGCCTGAGTCAGGATGTCCTGCTCGCCTTGATTGGAGCCGTGGCGACTGGTATAGACCTGATCGTAGTATTTCTGGAGGGCCGCCGCGTTGGGACTCTTTGAAGCATTTGCCAGTGCAACCGAACGGGCCAAATTCCAAATGCCATTGTCATAGTCAGGGGGCGTGGATTGCAAGTAAGCCTGCCCGAGCATGGAGAATGTGAGGTTGTTACCCGGGTCGTCTTCCGACGCGGTCTTTAACGAAGTAATGGCCGCTGCGTAATCCTTCTTTTGTAACGCCACCCAACCAACGGTCCCGTTGAAAACAGAACGCAACCCCTTGATGGCCTGGTTGAATTGATCGTCCGGAACACCGGCGGGTTTCTGGAGCTTCTGAATAAGCTCCAGGCCATGCTTTGCTTCTGTATCGGCACGGGTTAACTTGGCGGCAGCATCGGCATCAGTGGGTTTGAAAACAAAGGGGAGGGCAAAACAGACGAACCGGAGCGCGTCCAGGTTGTCCGGATTGGCGCCCAACGCCTTCTCGCCGGCCTCGATGGCATGGGGGCCGTCATTCAGTTGCTGGTAGGACGCCAATTCCTGAAGGTAAGCCAAGTCCTTGAAATCCGTGTCGGTGTACTTGGCCAGGAACGCTTCCGCTCCTGAAATTTTCTTGTGTGGATCCTTTTCATTAACGACCGCTTGGAAGGCGTTGTACTCCTCCGTGCTCTTCCATTGAGGCCCTTTCTTCTCTGCCGCGGCCTGCTGAGGAGCAGCCCAAGAGAGCAGTGGAAATAATCCGAATGATTTTCCGCGGATCCCTGCGGGCCGGGCCTGGGCCAAATCACATCCGAGGCTGAGCAGCAGGGTGGCAGTAACGAACACAAGATTTTTCTTCATTGGGTTGACGACCTCAGTTTATAGGGTATGAGCCCAGTAATTTCAGGATGTGGCCCGTCCAGGCTCCAGTTCGCCCGGAGGCATTACTTGAAGGCTCCAGTACTCGCCTGATGCCAGAATCGCGCACGAACGCGATAAATCAAATACCAAGACTTGCAAAACTTTGCAAGCAAAATCTGAAACCCTCTCTATTTTTTGGTGTTCTCCCTCTGTTTGCCTTTACCATTACCCATATCTTAAGATGCAAAACCTCCGCAAGGCGTCGCCCCCCAGGAACTCAAGCAATAGGTCAGTATGGTTTTGTAGAGGCGAGTTTATTTTGCCTGATGGCAGCGTAAAGCCACCGCTACAAAAAACTGTACTACCGCCCGAACACCAGCTTCCTTGCGAGCTAAGGACTGAATGATTAGAATTAGAACAATATGCCCATAAGCGGCCCAGGCGAATCACTAGCGGAACGCGCTGAAATGGCGGCATTTGTCCCCCGGCACCGCGCGGAGCGTTTCTTCAGGGAAAGAGTGAAGGAAGTCCTGCTTGCGTTGGCGCGCAATCCGAATCTTCAGGAACCAGACCTCTTGCGGTTGCTGGAAAGAAAGGATCTGCCCCCCGAGGTGCTTCACGAGTTGGCCCGCCACAAGGAGGCGGCGAAAAGCTATTGGGTCAAGCTTGCTCTGGTCCGGCACCCGAGGACTCCGCGCCTCGTTTCGCTTCCCATTCTGAAATTTCTCCACCTCTTTGATTTAGTTCGTGTCTGCCAGACTCCCGCCGTGCCGACTGACGTAAAGCACGTGGTGGAGGAAACCATCCTCAAAAAGGCGGAAAGAATTCCTCGCGGCCAAAAAATTACGCTCGCCCGGCAGGGTTCCGGGCACGTCGCCGCCGGCCTGCTATTTACCAACGACCAGGAATTGATTCGAGCCATTCTGGATAATCCCTACCTCACCGAAGCGCATGTGACCCGCATTATCACCCGCAACGACCTTCCCGCCGAGGTTGTCGAATTGATTGCCACCACTGAAAAATGGTCGCGACGATATGATGTCCGGTTGGGGCTGATACGAAATCCACACACCCCCTTTGGTCGAGTGCTCTCGTTCATTCCGGATCTCGCCGTGAGCGACCTCAAAGAGCTTTGCCTCGATCGCCGCATGCCGGAACCAGTCCGGCGATACATCGCGGCCCATTGCCTCTTGCGCATCAACAAACGGCAGCGTGGGCGCACCCGCGCCCAGTGATGGGCATGAAGGGCCACGATTGCTTGACACCTTTTCGTCCCTTCGCTAGATTGACCATGGGCCCTCGGGCCGTGATCCGAATTCCCCGCCGGGCGAAACGGAATCAAGTTTCTTCAAACCAGAACGGACAATAAGGAGCGCGAGTGGCTTTTAGCTGGCTCGACCTGGTTGTGGTGGTCGGTTATCTTATCGCCATCACCCTCTTTGGGGCTCACTTTGGAAAAAGCCAGCGCACCCTCCACGACTACTTTCTCGGGGGCCGCCGCCTCCCCTGGTGGGCCATCGCATTTTCAGTGGTCTCGGCGGAAACCAGCATCCTGACTATCATCAGCACGCCCGGAATCGCATATCGTTCGAATATGGCGTTCTTGCAACTGGTATTTGGATACCTGGTCGCGCGGGTGGTGGTCAGCTTCATCTTCATCCCGCGATATTTTGCCGGTGAACTTTTCACCGCGTATCAACTGGTGGAGCGACGCTTCGGACCCAGATTAAAGGTCTTCACCGCTGCGCTTTTCCTGATCAGCCGCGCCCTGGCGGAAGGCGTGCGCGTCTTCGCCATTTCCATTTTGATTGAAGTAATTTTCAAGACGGGCGTACTGACCTCGGTTATCATCATTACCGCGCTGACCCTCTTCTATACTTTCAGGGGAGGACTCACTGCGGTCATATGGACGGACGTCATTCAATTGCTCATTTATCTCTCCGGGACGGTGCTGGCGCTGATCCTGGCCACGCACGCCATTCCTGGAGGGTGGCATGAAGTCACAAGGCTCGCGCATACGGGCGGGAATCGGCTCCAGATTTTTGATTTCCGTTTTAATTGGCATGAACCTTACCTCTTCTGGTCGGGCCTGGTGGGTGGAACCTTCTTGACCACGGCCAGCCACGGGACCGATCAACTGATCGTTCAGCGCCTGCTGGCGGCAAAAGACAAGGGCCAGAGCCAGACCGCTTTGCTATCCAGCGGCGCAGTCATTCTTTTTCAATTCACTTTATTCCTTCTGGTGGGTGTCGCACTATTTGCTTTCTATCAACACTTCCCGCCCGCGGCCCCCTTCACCAACCCCGACAAACTTTTCCCCACTTTTGTGGTCACGCAACTTCCGCGCGGCCTGGCCGGCCTTCTGGTGGCCGCGATCATCGCGGCAGCCATGTCCAACCTTAGCGCGGCGCTCAATTCGCTCGCTTCCAGTTCGGTGATGGATTTTTACAAACCCTTTCTGCGGCCGGACGCCGACGAAAAAGAATACATGCGCATCTCGAGGGGTATGACCGTGGTTTGGGGCGTCGTCCTGGTGCTGGTTGCTTTCGTGGCGCAGCAATTTCACCAGAGCGTGCTCGAGCTTGCTTTGACCATCGCCTCTGTAGCCTACGGAGCTATGCTGGGGATATTCCTGCTCGGGGTCCTGACCCGGCGCGTCACGGCCAGCCACGCCTTGCTGGGCGCATTGCTCGGCCTGGCCACTTTGCTTTATGTGATGAGATCGACCGCCATCGCCTGGACCTGGTACGTGGCCATCGGAACCTCCGTGACGTTTATAATCGGGTGGGGCGTAAGTTGGATACTCCCCGGCGAAGCGAATTCGCCAGCCGTAGCAAGTTGAAATGGAAATGGAAAAACGAACTGAACTGATCAAAGGGTTGGGGCTCTACGGGGCGGCATCGGTGGTGGCCGGCACCATGATTGGCACCGCGATTTTCGTGGTGCCGAGCAAGATGCTGAACCTGGTGGGAACTCCCTGGATGGTCCTCCTGGTTTGGGTTTTCGCCGGCATCCTGAGCCTTTTTGGCGCGCTCGGTTACGCCGAACTGGGCGCGGCGATTCCCGAAGCCGGCGGCGAGTACGTTTACATCCATCGCGCCTACTCGCCCATGCTTGGATTCCTCTATTCTTGGACCCAATTTGTGGTGGCCAAATCCACTTCCATCGCCGCCATCGCCACCGGCTTTGTGCTCTATTTGAGTTATTTTTTTCCCACCCTCACCGAAGTTGTTTGGCAGGCCCAAATTGGATCCGGTGAACACTCATTCGCTTTCAAGCTCACCGGGCTTCAACTGGGCGCGACGGTGATGATTCTGCTTCTTTCCGTAATCAACGTCCTGGGAGTCCGGCGGGCGGGCGCGGTGCAAACTTTATTCACGGCTTCCAAAATCCTGGTGCTCGCCGTCATCATTGTTCTGGGGCTGACGCTCGGCCACGGCTCGTGGGATCACTTCAAGGCGCTGCCCGCCACGGCCTTTCACGGAGGAACTCTGGCTGCATTCGGCGTGGCCACCGTTTCCGCGCTCTGGGCCTATGACGGTTGGAACAATTTGAGTATGGTTGCCGGCGAAGTCAAAAATCCGCAACGCAATATGCCCGCGGCGTTGATCTTCGGCACGCTGCTGGTGATCACCGTGTACCTGCTGGTGAACATGGCGTACTTTTACGTCCTCGCGCCCGCGGACATTGCTCGCACCCAAACCGTGGCCGCGGATTGCGCCCGTGTGTTCATGGGGAAAGCGGGCGGAGCGTTTGTCGCCGTTGGCGTGATAATTTCGACCTTCGCAACTTTAAATGGTTCCATACTTTCCGGATCGAGAATTCCTTTTGCCACCGCTCGCGATGGACTTTTCCCGCAACCGCTGGCGAAGCTCAGCCCCCGGTTCGCCACTCCGGTGGTGGCCATCTTGAGCCAGGCCTTTGTGGCCGGACTTTTTGCATTGAGCGGCCAATACGATACGCTTTATACCAAGGCGATTTTTTCCGAATTCCTGTTTTACGCGCTGGTGACCGCCGGAATTTTCGTCTTGCGGCGCCGCGAACCGAATCTCCCCCGGTCCTACCGCACTTGGGGTTATCCCGTCGTTCCCGCGATTTTTGTGGGCCTTTCGGTCTTGTTGCTCATCAACACTTTTGTGGAGCAGCGAACGGATTCCCTCTGGGGACTGGCGCTGGTGGGAAGTGGCATTCCTTTGTACTTCATCTGGAAAATATGGCAACGAAAAACAAATTCCTGAGGGCGACGATTTGTGCCAGCGCCGGATTGCTTGCGCTCTCAGCGGGAACAACACTCCGGGCGGCCAGCCAGGAAAACAAAACGCCCGGGCCGCCATCCCATCGCGGCAGAAAGCCCGGCGCGCAAAAGCAACAAGCTCCCCCAAACATTTTTCGCCAACAGGTCTTGAGCGCGCGCCCGCTCAAGATGCTCTATTATTTCGACGATGCTCGCGGCTTCCAATCACTCGAGTCCCATATTCCGGGCATCACCGTTCTCGCTCCCCAATGCTTTACCGTGGATGGCGGCGGACATATTGAAGGAACCGTTCCGCCACGGGTTCGAGAAGCGGCGAGGGCGGCGCGGCTGCCCATCATGCCGCTGCTCTTCAACCAGGGATTTGATCGTGCCACGGTTTCTGCCTTGCTGCACGACGAGGTGGCTCAGGAAAACGCCGTCCGCGCCATGTCCGATATCGCCAACCGTGGCGATGAGGTGGGTTTTCAAATCGACCTCGAAAACATCGCTCCCGCCGATCATCGTTTTTTTACGCTCTTCGTAAAACGCGCTGCCGCTCGCCTCCACCAGGATGGCCGTCTGCTGAGTGTGGCGGTAACGCCGCAATTCTCCGAGGCGCAGCCTAAAGGTCGCCAGCGAAAAAAAACCCTGCGTGGCGAGTGGTCGGGCGCTTATGAATATCGCAGCCTCGGGCAATACGCGGATTTGATCACGTTGATGACCTATGACCACTCCAGCCGCAACGGCCCTCCCGGACCTATTGCCGGCTACGGTTGGGTAAAGACGGCGATTAAATTCGCTGTCGAGCGCGTGCCCCGCACAAAGTTATTGCTCGGCCTTCCGCTATACGGCAGAGAATGGAGCGTCGAAGGCGATAACTCGCCGAGCCGCTCGCTGACTTACGATGCCGTGCGGGCGCTCATCGAGCGGCCGGATGTTCACGTTCAATGGAACGCCCGGTGGCGCTCGCCATGGTTCGAGTACAGTGATGGCTTATCGCAACGTACGGTTTGGTACGAGGATAGCCGCAGTCTCAAAGAAAAACTTTCCTTAATGCAGGATTACGGGCTGAGAGGGTTTGCCGCCTGGCGGTTGGGAGACGAGGGCCCGGATTTCTGGCCGCTGGTGGAGGGTGCGAAAAAAGACCAGGGTCGTGGCTCTGTTCGCCCAAAACGACCCGCTGTGGCAGCGAAACAAAAAACGAAAATCGAATCCCATCTGAACGCCAATCCTGATTCCCAAGCAAGAACGGGCGAGCGAGTTGGCCAGACCCGGTAGGGTTGAAAAAACTTCATGCGCAACTTGCGATTGAAAATTACGTTTCTTATTGTCCTTGGCGCACTGGGACCGGCAAATCTTTTTGCGCTTGGCGGATGGACCGTGGTGTCCGCCAAAAAGCTTGATCCGAGAGTAATGCAGCAGGTTTCTGATCTGGCTCGGCAAAACCATGCCAACATCCGCATGATATCGGTTGCCCCCAAATCGACCGCCAAGGCGACGCGTGGGAATCTCATCATCGAGTTCAAGGAGGCGGAGAGCCTCGATAAATTTGTCGAAACTCTGAAAGACTTTCCTGGAGGCCCTGCAAAGGATCTCTCCCCCGAATTAGCCGCGGAAGGTTACAGAATAATCATAATCTCTGACGAGCCGGCAGGTCCTAATCACATTGAAATCCTCGCGTATAGCGCTATTGGCTTTCATTACGCGTTGTTGCGCATTCCCGTTATCTTACACACGCCTGCTCTGAAAATGGGGGCAGCCATGGCTCCAGCCCCACAACGGTTTGCATTCGTAAAGGTGGGCAACCATTTTAAGATTGCGATAGAAGATCTCCCCTCTTTCCCCGATCGCGGCATCGTGGAGGGATTCTACGGCAAGCCCTGGAGCCACAAAGATCGCCTGGCGATGCTGAAGTTCGAGGGCCAGCACGCCATGAACGTTTATTACTACGCGCCCAAGGACGATTCTTACCATCGCGCGCTTTGGCGCAAACCCTACCCGCCCGCCAGGATGAAGCAGCTTAAGGAACTCGTGAGCACCGCTCACGCGAATTTTGTGGACTTCTGTTTTGCCATCAGTCCGGGGCTCTCCATGGTTTACTCCAATGAGGCGGACTTCACCCATCTCACCACCAAGCTCGACGCGGTGGGGAAAATGGGCGTGTCATGCTTTGCCCTTTTTCTGGACGACGTGCCCCAGGACCTCCAGAATCCCCAAGACAAAATACGTTTCAAAACTCTGGCCGAGGCCCACGTCTATATCATCAACAAGCTCTACGATTATTTGAAATCGCAATCCCGGGGAAACCGGTTGGTGGTTACGCCCACGACTTACACCAACAATCAGGGCGCGCTCGACTACGTGCGGGAAGTGGGCGCCGGAGCAAACCCCGATGTGCCCTTGATCTGGACCGGCATCCAAGTGGTCTCGCCCACTATCACCGTGGCGCAAGCGCAGGAGTGGGGAGCATTGCTCCATCGAAAGCCCTACATTTGGGACAATTTTCCCGTGAACGATGGCATTCGCTGGCGCGTGAATCTCGGCCCGCTGCGGGGACGCGATCCCAATTTGTCCTCCGCCGTGAGCGGCTTTGTTTCAAACCCCATGATCCAGCCCCAGGCTTCCAGGATCCCGCTGCAAACTGTTGCCGAATACCTTTGGAACGCCACCGCTTACGATCCGGATGCCGCCGAAAAGCGCGCCCTCACTGATCAATTTGGCAAGGACGCCGCGCGCGATCTCGCCCCCTTCCTCACAACCTACAGCGACTACTGGTGGGACGATAATATCTTCAGGCCCCTCTTTACTGAAGAACGGAAGACCATCGACATTCCAGAAATCAGGCAGCGCAATGACCTGCTTGAATCTGCCGCCCGCAAGCTCCGGAAAAAGCCTCGCTACCAGATCCTGATGAGTGAACTGTTACCCTTGCCTCCCAAAATTAAATCGCGCCTGGTGGAAGTCCTCGACGATCCCGCCTTCCGCCTTCTGCCCGACCAAAGAATTGTGTGGCGCGACGATTATGACGTTCTCTACGCCCCGCGTGTGACCGATCCCATCAGCCTCGATGGAGATTTTTCCAAGTGGCGCGGGGGCCCGCTTTACGTCCTTGACCAAAAAGGGCAGATTGTGGCCGGTTCCAAGTTTTGGCTCGGGCCCGATCAATTCTCCGCCCGCTTCGCCCTGGCCTGGGACGATCATTACTTTTACATCGGAGTGGACGTCACCGACCCCAACCTCTATCAGCCCTTCACGGGGCGCGACATCACGCAAGGCGATGCGATTTCCCTGCTGCTCGAAACTGCGTTTCGCAAGAATTTTACCGCCACGTCCCCGAACGGCGACGAGTACTCACTGACCTTCAGCCCCGGAGACTTTGCCGCGGTCAAACCTGATGTTTATTCGGCGGACGATTACCTTCCGCCGCGGCCCGTGCCCAGAAACTATAATCAGGAAATCAGGACGGCGTGGAAGAAAACGGCTTCGGGATTTTCGGGTGACATCGCAATTCCCGTAGCGTGGTTCCAGGGGGGACAATTTCATGGGGACTATGAAATCGGCATTACGCTCGGCGCGCAAAAGACGATTCCCCGAGTCCCGCTTGCAGTTACTCCTGCGGAAGAATCCCCGCAGACAGTCTTCCACTCCAAGACGGACCGCGTTTTCCCCGCCCGTTTGAGAAACCCCTCGACTTATCAACGGCTGGTTTTGATTGATTCAAGAAAACAGAATCCCTGATCGGGTTTTGCCAAGGAAATGCAGGGCAGAAGGAAATTCAATTGGTTGAAGCCGGTTTTTTTTGCAGCGCGGGGATGATGTACTGAGTCACGTAGGTTTCGTATGCTCTTCGGGCTTCGTCCGTAACCGGCGTGTCAGCCACGGGATGGTCCGCGGTCGCACGCAGGTACATGTCGCCGGGCCGTCCCAAGGGGCCCGCTTCGGACTTTACAAATTTCTCCGAATCGTCATCGCCAAAATCATAAATCTGCTTGGGCGAATACGTTTTGAGCTGTTCGGGCGCCAGTTTATCCATGGTGCGGACGTGGATGGTCAGTTTTCCAAAGCTTCGATCCTTGTCATAGTCAACGCGCAGCACGTGCTGGAGTTCGGCATCCGGATTACTGCTGGTCTTGTCCTTGTAGAGGTCGGCGAGAATGCAAAAGTCGGAAAGTTTTCCGTTGTGCGTGTCATCCAATAATTGAAAAAGGCGAGAGGTAACATCGTTAGGGTCGACCGATTGGGACCTGTCTTTCGCCCCAGCCAAGGTCCGCAGGCCGGCGAGGGCGAGGGAAAAAACAATTATTCCCGCGCTTACTCTGCGCCATGGAAAATTGCGAGTCATTCCCAATTCTATTCTCCGAATCAAGTTAGAAAAAATTGAGGTCCGTGAAAACGGCACTCGATGGACTTCCAGGAAATCTAATCATACACTTCCCTGCCCCAGTCAACAAGCATTCCATTCGGATTCATTGGGCGGACGCAGGGGCAGGGCTTGCCCTGCCCTCTTCGACTCGAGTCAACCAGGAAACGCAAACCGGGGACGGCAAGCCGTCGCCCTACAAGAAGCCTTTCGTGCCAAGTCCCAGTTGGTTGTCATTCGAGCTTAAGACTTTGCGACCTAAGGATATATCAAATACTTACTCCGCATTTGACGGAACGCCTCCAGATCCTTCTGTTGCCACTCATAGGCCATTCGTCGCGGATCGCGGCCTTGCTTGATGCCTTCCAGCACATCCCGCGAGCCAACCAGAGCCAGCGTTTTGTCCAACTGGAAATCGTTGGGGAAAAGTTTGTAGAGCGCGGCGGCCAGTTCCACGCCCAACTCCGGCGAGTCGAGCGCCTGCCGGTCGAGTAAAACAAATTGAATGCCGTGGCAGGTCTCGCCGGAAAAGCGGTTTTCATGCGGAGTGAAATTTACGGAAAGAAAGCGGATGCCCTGAATCTGCCGGCCGTTGAGATAATCGGCAAGTTTGGCGCCATCGATCCACGGCGCGCCCAAAACTTCGAAAGGAGTATCGGTTCCCCGGCCCACGCTCAGGTTGGAGCCCTCCACCATACCCACACCAGGATAGAGTGTGGCTTCAATCAGGTTGCGCAAATTGGGCGAAGGATTAATCCACCGGGCGCCCGTCTCATCGAGCCATTCTTCCCGTTCCCAGCCCCGCATTTTGATCACTTGCAGCTTGGCGCCCAACTTATTTTCCTGATTGAACATTTCCGCCAGTTCGCCGAAGGTCATGCCGTGCCGTACAGGCAAAGAAAAATAGCCAACAAATGAGTGGAGGTCCGCGTCCAAAATGGGACCTTCCACATAAAGTCCCGTAATCGGATTGGGCCGGTCCAAAACAAAAACGGGCAATCCCGTGTGGCCACCGGCTTCCAGAATGTATCCCAGCGTCGCGGAATAGGTGTAAAAACGCACGCCGGCATCCTGGATGTCAAAGACAAGCGCGTCCAGGCCTTCCAGCATTTTCTCCGTGGGGCGCAAAGTTTCGCCGTACAAACTATAGACAGGCAACTTCGTTTTCGCCTCCACGCTGGAGGCCACATGCTCATCCGCGGTTCCGGCCAAGCCGTGCTCGGGGCTGAAGATCGCCGCCAGCTTCACGCCCGGCGCGCGTGTAAGCAGGTCAATATTGGTCCGGCCGGCTGAGTCCACGCCGGAATGATTGGTGACCAAGCCAATCCGCAGGCCGCGAAGCGCGGCGTAATTTTCCGATTCAAGCACGTCCAGTCCCGTTTCCACTTTTCCATTTTGGGGAGCGCGCTCGCGATAACTGTTGGCCATTTCGCTGTAAGAAGTGAGCGAGGGAGTGTCCGCAGCTCCTGCCTTACTTGGAGCCGCGCCAAACGCCGCCGCCGCAATGGTCGAAACCTTCGAACGTAATGCAATCACGTTTCCCTTCCCGATCGGATGCACCGCGTTGGTCAGCAGGATGACGTAAGTTTTTGAAAGGGGATCAATCCAGATGGAAGTTCCGGTAAAACCCGAGTGTCCGAAAGACCCGACGGGAAAAAGTTCGCCGCGGTTGGAGGAATAGGGCGAGTCAATGTCCCAACCGAGGCCCCGCACGGCGGTCTTTCCATAAGGCGTGGCAGGCGACGTCATTTTTGCAACGGCCGCCGCGCTGAGAATCCGCACACCGTTCAGCGTGCCGCCGCCCAGAATCATCTGGGCAAAAATGGAGAGATCATCCGCGGTGGAAAAAAGTCCGGCGTGCCCCGCCACTCCACCCATGTTGTATGCCGTCGGATCGTGCACTTCGCCCCAAAGCATTTTGCCCGTGGTCCCATGCTGGTATTGGGTGGGAGCGATCCGCTCGCGATCCATGGCGGGCGCCTCGAGCGGTTCAAAGCGCGTGTCCTTCATCCCCAGAGGCTTGAAGATATGTTCGGAGCAATAGACATCCAGCATCTGTCCCGTCAAGCGATGCACGAGTTCGCCCAGTGTTTCAAAATTGATATCACTGTATATAAAACGCGTGCCCGGGGGCGCGATGGGCTTCTCTGCCACAATCAATTTGAGCGCGGTATCGTAACCCGACCATTCGGGTTCGAGGGTCAGGTCACCTCTGAGGCCGGAGAAATGAGTCATGAGCTCCCGAACGGTGATGTCCTCTTTGCCGTTGGCCTTGAACTCCGGCCAGTATTCTGACACCCGGTCTTCCAGGCGAATCTTTCCTTCGTCCACAAGCTGCATGATCGCGGTGGTGGTGGCAATAACTTTGGTGAGCGAGGCCAAGTCAAAAATAGTATCCCCGGTCATGGCGGATTTCTCGGGGACCACCGACCGGTTGCCGAAGGCGCGCCGGTATTCCACATTTCCATTGTGCCCGATCAGGACCACAGCCCCCGGACATTTCCCCGCTTGAATAGCTTCTTCAATGACGGGGCCGATTGACACGAGTTGCTGGTCAGAGGCTTCCTGGGCAAGGCCTTTTGCGGTGGCTGGTGCGGACGACGCTAAGAAGACCAGTGAAAGGTGGATTATGGAAAAGAAACGGAAGCAGGACGGTTTATTTTGTGATTTATTCATCCGAAAAGGAATCTAAGTTTGCCTGATCAAGTTTTATTAAGAGAAATGCGGAAAACACAAGCGCTTACACTCACAGTCTCCCAACTGATCGGCAGCTTGTCAATCACAAGAATCCGGTTTGGGATCTCAGCCACTGTTGACGGGTATTTCCGGAAGGATGAAGATCTCGCGCAAAGGCGCTAAGGCGCGAAGAACCGCGAAGAAAAGCGCCCCATGCTTTGCGCCTTTGTCCCTTGGCGAGAGAATGTTTTCCTCTTCTTGCTGCTCCCCTGTTAATGCACTCCAAACCCCGACGGTCGCGTTGCGCCAGAACGTATTCAGATGTAAATTATGATTTTGTGCAAGGTCAATGATCAGAGTTCCGGCTTAACTGTTGGCGCTGCTCAGATTTCAGTTTTTATTTAAGACGCCTTGACATAACCGCCGCTGCAATTTCAAATGGAAGCCGGACCGAACCATGAGCACCAGGCTTAACTTCGCGCTATTCGTTTTATTGGCCCTCGGGGTCGCGGCGGCAGTCGGCCTGATCCTCACCCGCGGCGGCGCACCCCTTCCCAAACCAACTCCGAGCAAACAAACATCGACAGCCGAAATCGAGTTGATCAACAAGCCTCAACTGGAGACGGCACGCCAACTGTTCGCCTTGGCTGCAACTCCTGAGGAGCGGCGATTGGCCGATGACGCCTTGCGGGAAGCTGACCGCGAGTTAGACCTGGAGTTTGCCGCCGCGCTCCAAAACACTGCCAATCAGTCTGCCCCACAAACTCCGGAAGTGCGCACCCTTCAACAGCGCATTCAGGCTTTGCAATCAGAAATCGAATCCGGCCAGGCGGAAGTGGACCGCTTGACGGCGTTGACCAAAAAAGCCAAAGGAGAACGGCAAGACAGCTTGCAGCAACAGTTGGATGTAAGTCAGGCCGAACTATCGCTGTCCAAGGAAGCGTTGTCCGACGCCAAAGAAGACTTGATTCGAATGGGCGGCGATCCCCACAGCAAAATTCAACAACTTGTCGAGGAACACCAGGCCGCCGACCAAGCCAGCAGTTCGGCGGCAGCCGTTCCGGGTAGCGAAGCAACGTCCATATTCTCCCCCGGTAGCTTACTTGACTTGTGGTCCCGGTTGAGTGCGATTAGAGATAAGCAAGCTCAATTAATCCAGGCCCGCGACGATGCTTACAACGCGGCGGCGGCCCGCGCAACCATGCACGATGCGCTTGAAGCACGGGAGGAAAAAGAACTCCCAAAAAAGAAGGAGGCCGCCGAGCGGGTCAAGAGCCGGCTTAGTTCAAATAAGGAAACTTCCAGCGAAGAGGATAAGTCCGATTCAAGAAAAGCCGCCACGGCCGCCCTTTCGTCGCTTCGGCGCCTCGCCGAGGACCGGAAGACCATGGCCATCCTCGACCAACAAGTCCAGGGCCTCCAGGAACTGGGATCCACCTACAACCAATGGATCATCCTGGTCAGGACCGAGCGGCAGGCCGCCTTGCACAACATGATTGCGTGTGGGTTGTGGATTGTCCTGCTTCTGCTGGTCATGCTTCTCGTCAATCGTCTGATTGGCGGTTTTTTCGGACGGCTGAACATGGAACAGAAGCACCGCGCCACACTTCACGCGGTCGTCCGTTTCGGCCTTCAGACCCTCGCTGTGGTGGCGATTCTTTTCGTGGTCTTCGGCAAACCCGGTCAGTTGTCCACCATCCTGGGTCTGGCGACTGCCGGCCTCACCGTCGCCCTCAAAGATTTCATTGTCTCGTTCATGGGCTGGTTCGTGTTGATGGGCCGCAACGGCGTGCATGTAGGGGACTGGGTGGAAATCAACGGGGTGCGCGGCGAGGTGGTAGAAATTGGCCTGCTGCGCACCGTCCTGCTCGAGACCGGCAATTGGACCGACCACGGGCAGCCCACCGGACGGCAAGTGGCCTTCCTGAACAGCTTTGCTGTAGAGGGTTACTATTTCAATTTTTCGACCTCGGGCCAATGGCTCTGGGATGAGATTCAGGTGCTCATTCCTCAAGACCGTGACCCTTATCCTCTGGCGGAAAAGATTCGCGATATTGTGGTGAAGGAAACCGAAGGGAACCAGCAGTCGGCGGAGCAGGAATGGAAAAGAGTCAAAGACCGTTACGGTGTGAAGTCGTATTCCGGGGAGACCACAGTGAGCGTGAAGCCCATAGACCACGGAGTGGCGGTGACCCTACGCTATGTGACGCGCGCCAATCAGCGGTCCGAAGTGCGCGCCCGGCTTAACCTGGCAGTGGTGAAACTTCTCCATCAAGGGCATGAAACTTTGCCGCCCGCCGAAAACCTCACGATATCCGCCACAACGGCCAACGAATAAGTCGGCTTCAGGTCCTTACCGTGCCGCCGCCCGACCGCGCGCAGCCGGGGATGGTCCCACGGCGCCGGCGGCGACTAATGACACCGAGGACGGCCTCGCCAAAACTTTCCGCGTGGAACTGGCAAAACCATAAAGCTCAAGATTCGTCTTGCGGTCTGAGGCTCGCCACTGAAATTAAGCAAGTCCCCATGATTTGGAAAAGCCTCCCCGCCTATCGTTTCGAGGCGGCGCTATCCAAAGCATCGCGCACGTAAGGTAACTCACGGGCCTGGCTCAAAGCTGTCTCGCCTTTCTTTGCTTTGACGTTAGGATCGGCGCCGGCCTGAAGCAGGATCTTCGCCGTTTCCGCGTCGCCAAAATCGATGGTGGATGCATAGAGAAGCGGCGTGTATCCGTACCGGTCAACCGCATTCACATCCGCGCCGCCACCGAGCAAAGCTTTCACCACATCGGGGTGATGGTCCACCACCGCCCAGTGGAGGGGCGTCATGTTATCCGCGTCCTTTTCGTGAATGTCCGCCCCGTCCGCCAATAGCGACTTCACGATACCCAGGTTGCCAAAGCCGATGGCCCCAATCAGGGGGCTGGTGGGGAAATTTCCGAGAAGATCCATCCTGCGATTGGGATCCGCGCCCTTGGCCAGCAGCAGGGCCATATTGTTTTGGTCGCCCGTAAATGAGGCTAGGAAGAACGGCGACGCATGGAATTTGACGTCCTTGCCCGGATTTACCTCTGCGCCGTGTTCGAGCAAAAGCTTTACTGAATCCGAAGTGCCGACGTAGGTGGAGGCAACCATCAACGCGGTATAGCCCGATTTTGCTTTGGCTCGAACGTTGGCGCCCCGGTCAATCAGGAGTTTCACTTTTTCCGCATCCGATGAAGCCATCATCAGCAGAGAAGTTCCTTCCAGAGTTGCCATGTTAGGATCGAGCCCGCCATCCAGCTTCGCTTTCAGCTCCGCCGCTGAGCCGAAGAGCGCCGTTTCAATCCACGGCTGGATTCCTTTGGGCTCAAGAGCGGTGAGCGGTTGGGGTTCGGCCGGGTGTGCGGATTCGGGCAGGGTCAGCATCATCGCCATTGCGGCCCAGCATGCCGCGTCGGTGGAAATGAATTGGTCGTGCCCGTAGGGGAACCCCGTCTCGATGTAAGGCGGGCTGACGCTGGCAGGCGAAACCTGGCGGGTATGAACGTGCCAAACGCCTTGCTTGTCCCGCGTGGACAACAAGTAGCTCAGGCCTTTTTGCCACTCGGGGTTGGTGACCGGGACTCCTCCTGCAATGTGCAAGGCCACCAGTGCCTCACCAGTGGAATAAGCGTCGGGCTGCGAGTGAGGCAGTTCCGCCCATCCTCCGCCCGTCCGCTGGAGAGCCAGCAACTCCTGTGCCGCACGATGAGTTTCCTCGGGCGTACCGCCCGCGTAATGAAGGCCAAACAAACGGAAGGTGAAGTCTTCCGTACTATGCGGCGTGGCCGTCAGCAGCCAATTCTTGGCACGGGCTTGCCGCTCTTCGATTTCGGGGTTGAACTGCGGAGGCAAAAACAATTGAATGGCGCGCAAGGCGACAGTGGTGGTCGTAAACACACTGTAGGATTGCGGGGGCCGGACGTCAAAAGTGGGCCAGTGCCCGTCTTCGCGCTGCCAGTTGGCAATCCGCCGGGCATAAACCTCGGTCACCAGATTGGGCTTGGCTCCTGCAGCATGCGCGGCGATCAGCGCCCAACCTTCGGAAGGCGCAGGGTCGATGATCATGGTTTCCTGCACGGCCTGGTCGATGGAGGTAAAGTCAGGTGATGTCATCAGCCCTTTGACGGCCACTTTGGCTGCCGAAGCTTCGTCCACTGCAATGCCCTTCTGCCGCGCAATCTGAAGGGTAAGCATCGGCAGGCCATGAGCATGGCAGGAGAAGCAAGTCATAGCCTGGTAGAAGCCCTCCGAAGAGTGTTGGACCATGGCCACCGAACGCTGGGCGGCCGCGCGGACTTCCACAGGCGAGGTGGTCTGCGCGTGGAGTGCGGGAAGAAATAGAAAAATGGCTAACGCTTTACGCATGATCCCCCCTGATGGCAAAACTTGGGTTTTGGCGGTCGATTAATCAGAAACACGAAGGTAGATTCTTTGCCGCCTAAGAATATACAGCCGACGTTCTTCGAGCGCAAGAATTCAATTTCGATAACAGATGTTCTGCTGGCGGGAGACGAAGCATTTCTCGCAGAGGCGCAAAGCCGCAAAGGGCCGCAAATAAATTAGAAGTTCGAGACCGTGCTTCTTTGCGCCTTCGCGCCTTGGCGAGAGAATCTTTATGTTCTAATACTCTTCTTCCGGCATCGGCGAAAGGAAGCAAGCGGGGTTCGTTTGCCACAACAACTGATTCTGCTGGGGCAGTTCCATATTCAACTTCCCGCCCAGCACCTTCTGCTATATACTGGCGCGCTGTTTCTGTCAACAAGCCCTTCGGGTTAGGAACTTAAATGAAAATTACTTTCGGAGACTGGTTGGTTGTCGCCGGGTATTTCCTGGTCAATCTTCTGATTGGCCTCTATTACCGCAAGAAGGCTAGTGGGAGCACTGGAGATTATTTCTTATCCGGGCGCGAGGTGAGCTGGTGGCTGGCGGGCACGTCGATGGTGGCCGCCACCTTTGCCGCCGACACCCCGCTGGCCGTCACCGGTCTGGTGGCGACGCAAGGGATTGCCGGGAATTGGTTCTGGTGGAGCATGTGCTTCAGCGGAATGATGACCGTCTTTTTCTTTGCGCGCTTGTGGCGCAGAGCGGAGATTGTTACCGACGCCGAGCTGGTGGAATTGCGTTACGCCGGCAAGCCCGCCGCCTTCCTGCGCGGCTTCCGCGCGCTTTATTTTGGAATCCTGATGAACTGCCTCATCGTCGGGTGGGTCAACCTGGCCATGGAACAGATCCTGGGCACCGTGCTCGGCCTTACCCGGTTTCAATCCGTACTGGTCATTTTCGGCATCATCGCTGTCACCAGCTTCTACACTTTTATCTCCGGCCTGTGGGGCGTCTTGTGGACAGACCTCATCCAGTTTGTGCTGAAGATGACCATGGTGACGGTGCTCGCTTACTATGCCATCCGGGCCGTGGGCGGAATGAATGTGTTGATCGCCAAGCTCGGCGCCGTGGATGCCGCCCAGCACGCCGCGCATGGAGGAACCGGATCCATCCTCGATTTCATCCCGGATCCGCACTCCGCCTGGATGCCCTTCACTCTTTTCTGCGCCTTCGTAGGCCTGAGTTGGTGGGCCAATTGGTATCCGGGAGCGGAGCCGGGCGGCGGCGGCTATGTGGCGCAGCGCATCTTCTGCGCTAAAAACGAAAAGCATTCGCTTGCCGCCACGCTCTGGTTCAATATCGCCCAATACGCCATTCGAAGTTGGCCATGGATTCTCACCGCACTCGCCTCCGTCATTCTTTACCCCGATCTCAAGAACAAGGAAACCGGAATCGGCTTCATTAAAGTTTGGGTGGATTACCTGCCTCACGCTTGGAGCGGTTTGATGCTGGCGGCGTTTGCAGCCGCTTATATGTCCACCATCGCCACCCAGCTCAACTGGGGATCGTCCTACATCGTTAATGATTTCTACCGGCGCTTCGTCTCGCCGGGCAAACCAGAGCGCCACTACGTTTCCGCTTCCAAAGTGGCCACAGCGGTACTTGCCGTGCTCGGCGCCGCTGTGTCGCTGGTGATGACCTCGGTAGCCGGCGCGTGGCAACTTCTGCTCGGCGTGGGCGCGGGCACGGGAGCAGTCTACCTGCTGCGCTGGTACTGGTGGCGGATAAACGCCTGGTCGGAGGTTTCCGCCATGACTGCGGCGGCGATGACCACGGCATTTCTCCAAATTAAAATACACGGCGAATCGCTTATTCAGTTTTCCGGGACGGACTCGGAAAAATTCGCGAAAACCCTGCTGCTCACCATTGTGGTGACTTCGGTGGTGTGGATTACGGTTACGTTTATCACCGGCCCCGAGCCGAAATCCAAACTGCTCGAATTCTATAAGCGCGTCCGGCCGGGCGTCACCGGATGGAAACCGATTGCAGCCCTGGCGCCGGATATCGCCCCCGTCAATGACGTTCTGTATAATTTGATGGACTGGCTGCTCGGCTGCCTGATGGTTTATATGGCTATGTTCGGGATCGGCGAACTGCTGCTGGGCACGCCGGGCACGGGCCTGATTTTCCTGGTGATCGCGGCGGCCGCAGGCTACGGCATATATTGGGACCTCTCGCGGCGCGGATGGGAAACACTTTCGGGTCGCGGGGACCAGTAGGAGAAACGATGAACGATGAACAATGAATGACGAATTAAGGGAAACATTCTTCTTCCACAATTCAGCGTTCATCATTGTCTTTTTTCCTCCTTCGACCCATTAACCGATGACATCAAAATTGCGCATCACCGAACGCGAAAATCCGGCATCAGCTTCGCTGGACACCAAATCAACAACCGAAATTCTGCGGATCATTAATCGCGAGGACGGGAAAGTGGCGGGCGCAGTAGGCCGCGAGATACCTCAAATCGCGCGCGCGGTGGATCTGATTGTTGCGGCGCTCGAGCGCGGCGGCCGGCTGGTCTATATCGGCGCCGGAACCAGCGGCAGGCTGGCGGTGCTGGACGCCGCCGAGTGCATTCCCACCTTCGGAACCGACCGTGTAGTTGCGGTGATGGCGGGCGCGCCTGATTCAATGTTCAAGCCCGCTGAGGGCGCAGAGGACGACGGGCGCCAGGCGGTTCGCGATTTGCGTGCCATCCTTTTGACCCGGCATGACGCCCTGGTGGCCATCTCGGCGAGCGGGCGTACGCCTTATGCTGTGGCCGGATTGCGCTACGCCCGGAAATTGGGCGCCGCGACCATCGCCGTCACCGCCAATCCCCAGGCGCCCATGCGGAGGCTGGCGAGAGTGACCATTGCCACCGTGGTCGGCCCTGAAGTGATCGCCGGTTCCACCCGCATGAAAGCGGGTACGGCGCAAAAACTCGTTCTGAACATGCTATCCACCGCCAGCATGGTGCGCACGGGCCGCGTCCTTTCAAGCTGGATGGTGAACCTGAAGATGAACAACGAGAAACTCAGAAAGCGCGGCGAACTGATGCTTTCGAAAGCCACCGGAGCGAGCTCCCGGGTAGCAGCGCGCGCCCTTGAGGAGTCGGGCCGAAACTTGCCAGTGGGGTTGCTGATGCTCTGGAAAAATATTTCCCCGCGCGATGCCTCGCGTTTGCTCGAGGGCAATAAGAATGTCGCGCGCATGCTGCGTGATGCCTACACTGAATGGAAGCAGATATCCCGCAGTGGAAAAGGGGAAAAATCGAGGAGCATTTTTTAATGGCGATCACAGCCCTCATGGCGGGAAGCATCCTTACGCCGCTCGATGAAATCGAAAACGGCGTCATCCTGATGGATGGCCATCGCATTGTGGCGGTCGGCGCCCGGGATGCTGTCAATATTCCAGCCGGTGCCGCTGTGATTGATCATCAGGACCGCATCCTCACGCCCGGTTTTATTGACATGCACATTCATGGCGCCGCCGGCCATGATTTCATGGAAGCAACCCCCGCCGCCCTTGGTACCATTGGAGCCTTTCTGGCGCGGCACGGCACCACGTCGTACGTTGCCACCACGGTGACGGCCAGCATCGAACGGACGATAGAAGCCGCGACTGGCCTGGGCGAAATCATCCGGTCCTGGTCATCAACCGATTCAGCCCGGAAGCCTGCCGCGGCCCAACCAATCGGAATTCATTTCGAAGGCCCTTTTCTAAACACAATCCGGCGCGGCGCTCACCCGGCAGCGGACATCCAAAAGCCGAACCTCGAAACTCTAAAAAGAATTCTTGATGCGACGGCCGGCGCAGCTTTGGTGCTGGCCCTGGCCCCGGAATTGGAGAGCGCGTTGGACCTGCTCGCTCACGCGCGCAACCGCGGTGTGCGCGTGGGCATCGGCCACTCCAACTCGACCTATGAAGAAGCGGAACGGGGCATCGATGCGGGGGCCACCCACGCCGTTCATCTTTATAACGCCATGCGCCCTTTCTCCCACCGCGACCCCGGCATTATCGGAGCCGCCTTGACGGACGATCGTTTGAGCGCGGAACTTATCTGCGACGGCTTGCACGTGGAGCCCCCCGCCGTCCGTCTTTTGGTCCGGGCCAAGGGGCTGAAACGCGTTATCCTGATTACCGACAGCCTGAGCGCCACGGGTATGCCGGACGGGAGTTACCAGTTGGGACAATTCACCATCAATGTGGTGGACGGCGTCTGCCGCACGGCTGAGGGCAATCTGGCCGGCAGCAGCATCGTGATGGAACAGGCGTTGCGAAACCTGGAGAAATTCACCGGATTCAGCTTTAAGGAATGTCTGCCTTGTGCGACTTTAAATCCCGCCAGATTGTTGGGCGTGGAGAATCAGAAAGGCGTGATCGCCGTTGGAGCGGACGCTGACTTCGCCGTCCTTGATGCAAATTATGTTGTGAAGCAGGCGTACGTCCGAGGCCGTCCGGCGGCGGCGCCAGCGTAACCCATTATGGATAAATTTCTGATTGAGGGCGGAAAGCCCCTGGAAGGACGCATCCATGTGAGCGGCGCGAAAAATGCCGCCTTGCCGGCCATGGCGGCTGCCCTGCTCACCGATCAGCGCGTGGTCCTGCGCAACGTCCCCCGCGTCCGCGATATCGGCACCATGCGAAGCCTGCTGGATGAATTGGGCGTTGATTCCGCCGTCGAGCATGAGGAGCACGGCAATCGGGTTGAGATTCAGGCCCGGAAGCTCGAAAGCTCACTTGCGCCCTATGAACTGGTCAAGCAAATGCGCGCCTCGGTTTTGGTTTTGGGTCCGCTGGTGGCGCGCTTCGGCCAGGCCCGGGTTTCCCTTCCCGGCGGATGCGCCATCGGCGCGCGCCCGATTAATCTCCACTTGAAAGGGCTCGAAGCTTTGGGCGCCAAAGTGGACATGGATCACGGCTACGTGAACGCTCGCGCCGACCGGCTGGCGGGCGCGCCCTTTTATTTTGATACCATCTCCGTAACCGGAACGGAAAATCTGATGATGGCCGCCACACTTGCCGAGGGCGAGACGCTGCTGGAAAATTGCGCCAGCGAGCCGGAAGTGGAAGACCTCGCCGACCTTCTCATCAAGATGGGCGCTTCCATTGAAGGCGCCGGAACCGGCCGAATCCGCATCCGCGGTGTGGCCCGGCTTCGGGGGGCGGACCATACCATCATTCCGGACCGCATTGAGGCAGGAACATTCCTGACCGCCGCCGCCATCACGGGCGGACGCCTCACCCTGGAAGACGTACATCCCGGCCACCTCACCGCCATTGTGACTAAACTCTCCGAGGTGGGAGTGAAAGTTACAAAAGTGGATTCCGATGGCGGCGCGAACAGGCCCTGGCATCGGATGGAAGTTCAGTCCTCAGCCAATCTAAACGCCGTGGATGTAGTCACCCAGGAGTATCCCGGATTCGCCACCGACATGCAGGCGCAATACATGGCTCTAATGACTCAGGCGCAGGGGTCCTCGGTGATTACCGAGACCATTTTCGAGAACCGGTTTCTGCACGCTCAAGAGCTGTTGCGACTGGGCGCCGACATCACGGTGGATGGCAGGCGGGCAGTGGTAAAAGGCAAGACTCCTCTGAGCGGCGCCATGGTACAGGCCTCGGATCTTCGCGCCTCCGCTTCACTTGTGCTGGCCGGACTGGCGGCCGAAGGTGAAACCATGATCGATCGCGTCTACCACATTGACCGCGGATACGAGCGCATTGAAGAAAAACTGAGCAAGGTCGGCGCCAAGATCAGGCGGGTATCCGAGGCAAGCTGAAGGAGAAAACTTTAACCGGTCCTGCCCAATCAAGCGGGCGCGACCCGTCTTCGGTCGCGCCCATCATCCTACCAATCTTTCCCGTCATCCGAAAACAAAACGGGCGGTGAAAGGATATTTTCCCTGTCACCGCCCATTACTAAACAACGTTGGTTCCCGAATCGGAAAACGAACCTTAATGAATTATGCAGGCCGGATTTGTCGGACTCAATTGCAAACAGGTCTGGGAGGCAAGCGTTGCAGCCGCGATAGCATCATTCTGTGCAATGATCGCCTGGGCCGCGGCATTGGCCGCCGCTTGTTGCGCCGCCAATGCGTCTGCGTCCGCCTTTAGCGCATCGGCGTCTGCTTTGGCGGTCAAACTCTGGTTGCTGTTGATTTTGTGCAGGTCCACAAATCCCATCGTGCCGGCCACGCCCCCTGCGGCCAGTCCTGCGATGGCTACCCAATGCGCCGAAGTCGAATGCGTTGCAGCGCCGGCTCCTCCCTGACCGGGGGCGGGTGAACCCGCCGTTTTGGGTGTGATCGCGATCGTCTTTCCCTGTGCCAGTTCCATTGACCGGCCCGGGCCCTCAACTTTCAACGTTCCACTTTTCGCAGTCACCACCACCGTGCCGTTGATCATCGCCACTTCGCCCAAACTCTTGTAGCCTTGCGCCGTCCGCACGGAGACATCGCCCGCTTTCACACGAATGGCGATGCCCGCCTCCGGGTGATAGGTCGCCACGGTTCCTTGTCCCAAAGTCACGGTGACTTCATCCGTTCCGCGCTCAAACGTGGCCTCCGTCTCCTTGCCGAACACCATACGGCTTCCCATTCCCATCGCCACTACCGCAACTCCGTCCGCCACGCGCAGACTATCACCGCTGAACAGCGTCGTGTTGGGCGTCAACGCGTGTCCTCCAATCGTAGCGTTCGACCCTCCGGCAATCGATCCCACCACGGCCGAAGCCGCATAGCTTGGGACCACAACCAGGGCAAGAATGACTCCGAGAATGAAAAAATGCTTGGAAGTTTTACCCAACATGACTTGTGTCTCCTTTTTATGAACTGGCCGGGACGGCGTTTCCCATCGCTCGAGATAGCGCAGAATTGGAATGATTATGGGTTTCTGAAACGGCGCGAGTTTATGCCACGGTGGCTTTCGATGTCAATATCTAAATGCCGTTCAGGGAATTCTAATGCTTCAATTCGCCGGCGGAAGCGCTGGAGAGGAGCCGCTCGATGGCCGCGGCGACGCCGGCTTTTGAATCAAAAACCGCCGAGCCGGCCACCAGAATGTTGGCGCCCGCCTCGGTTACCAGCGCCGCCGTTTCCGCATTAATCCCGCCGTCCACTTCAACCTCGCAATCGAGTCCCAGTTGCGTAATTGACTTCCTCACCTGGCGGATTTTACTGAGCGTCTCCGGAATAAATTCCTGGCCGCCGAATCCGGGATTCACCGTCATCACCAGCACCAATTGAAGGCTCGCCAGAACCTCGGATATCACGGCAGCCGGGGTTGAGGGATTCAGCGCCACGCCCGCTTTCTTGCCCAAAGCGTGGATGTGCTGGATGACCCGGTGCAGGTGCGGAGTGGATTCCTGATGCACGATGATGGTGTCCGCGCCCGCGCGGGCAAAATCTTCAATAAAATCTTCGGGCGGCGTGACCATCAAGTGAATTTCAAGCGTCAGGCGCGTCAACGGCCGGAGGGATGATACGGCCATGGTCCCGAAGGTGATGTTGGGAACATAGCGCCCGTCCATGACGTCAATTTGAACCCGGTCCACTCCCGCCGCTTCCACGGCCTGCACGGCCTCGCCCAGACGGGTGAAATCGGTGGAGAGAATGGATGGCGCGATGTGAATCAATACGTCCTCCGCATAAGATTTGTTGAAACACCCGCCTCCGCCTGGGCGGATCATTCCGAGGAGGTCTGACCGATGAAGAATCTCGCACTGCTTGTTATTTCAAAGCGCCAACAGCCGCGCCGCCCCCTGGTCAAGATACCAGTTTAATTGTCCGTTTGCAGGCTGCACGCCCTGTGCCGGAAATTCCGGGGACCCTTGCGGACTACTTAAGATTTTGCGCAGGGTTTCAGCCTTATCCGCTCCGGCAACCAAAAAGATGACCTGCGCTGCCGCGTTTAACACCGGGTAAGTAAGCGTGAGACGGAAGGATTTCAGCCGCTCGCTGTAATTCGGCCGCACCCACACCTCTTGCTCGCTGAGAGCCGGCGATCCCGGAAAGAGGGATGCGGTGTGTCCGTCGGCGCCCATGCCGAGAAAAATCAGATCCATTCGCGGCCGCTCTCCTGCCTCCGGATGCAGCACCTCCGTGATCTCCTGCGCGTAAGCCCGCGAGGCCGCGTCCCGGTCCGCGTTTTCCGCCTCCATTCGATGGAAATTCGAACCCGGAAGCGAAATGTGCTGGAGCAATGCCTCGCGAATCATTTTGAAATTGCTTTCCGGATGGTCGGGAGGAACGCATCGCTCGTCCACCTGGAACAATTGGACGTGGTCCCACGGAATGGTCCGGTTGGGGCTGGCCAGCAACTCATAAAGCCGCGCCGGCGTTGAGCCGCCGGAGAGAGCCGCGCAAAATTTCTTGCCCTCGCTGGCACGCGCGTTCGCCAAGTCTTCGAACACGCGGGCTGCGGCGTGGCTCATGGCCTCCAGGTCGGGAAAGATTTTGATTTCCGGCTTTGCGGCCGTACTCATAAAATTGCCAAGGTCCCTTGTGATAAATTTTCCGCCGCGGTTTTCAATCAGGAAGCCATGGCAGCAACCATGGCCAGCGCCTCTTCATAAATCCGGTCGCGACCGGAGAACTTGAGCTCTTCGTTCAAAAGCGCCACTTCATCGAAAACTTCAAGATGGGCCGTACTCTCCTGGCGCGGCTGTCCAGGAATTTCGGTTCGTGTCACCACGCACTTGCTCCTCGCTCCGCAGATCAAAGTGAACGTCGCCGGGGAATCGCCCGCTACCTTCATTTCTACATTGAGGAAACCTGACGAGCATTTGGGTCCAGCATGGCCCGGGACAAGTTGGACGCGGATTTGGCCCTGTTCTCCTTTAAATCTGAACAACCGGCTCCCTGCCCCATTCTTCCCGCCTTCTTCCGATGTCTTGCGGGAGCCTTCCGGCTTCCAGCCCAGCCGTGCGCCCAGCCAGGCGGTGAACAATAAGGCTTGTGCCAGACAGGGCGGAGTATCTGCGCCCGCCGCGCGATACTCAATCCGGACTTGGTTTATCCGGCCGAGATAAGGCCGTCGCTCGACCGCATCGAAACACGCCGACGCCAGCTCGCGCCAGGGAGTGATGCGCGCCCAGTTCATATCGGTAATGGTCGCGGGGCTGGAAGATTTAACGATCGACTGCGACAGCGAAGGCAAATCCGATTCCGGGTTGGAATACAATTCTGAATCCACATACACCCGGTCGATAAAACGCAGAATTTTCCCAAAGTAATCGAATTCAAGCGGGCGTCCGGTCCGCCACCAAAGGCAAACCGGAAGGCCGGAAACCATGAGGGGAATCACAACCTTGTCCAGATCGTGTACCCGCTCGCCGCGCGCCACCAGCGTGACGTGTTCGCAACAAACTTGTTTCACGCCGGGAGCGGGTAGCTGGCAAACCGCCGAAATCGAGGCGGACAACCCCGCCGGCGATTCGTTGGGCTTCACCACCAGAATCAGCGCGCGGCAGGGGTTCTGCAGGGTAAGTGCGCCCACCAAATTACTGACCTCACTCGCGCCTTCTTCGCTTTCCGTGTTGATCAGCAGCGTCAGTGCGCAAGCCCGGGTCACAGCGTCACGGCCATCGGCATCCCCCGCAGACTGCCAGAGGGCATCCAATTCCGAGGCCAGCGCGGCCACATTGGCCTCCCGCGCCCCCCCAAGCGTTACCGGTTGAAGATTGGAACTCAACTCTGGTTTCTCCCCTTAAGCTGAAACAAAAACTCTTTGAATAATTATTCAGCCATCTGCATTAATTGGTCAGCTCTTGGCATTGAGCCTCTTGCCATTTGAAATTTGCCATTTGCCATTCACTTCTCCCGCCTTCCCATTCAAAGTCTCTGCCAGCGCCGCTGATCCCTCTCAATAAAGGCGTCGGCCTCCGCCGGCCCCCAACTTCCCGCCTCATAAAAAGCCAATCCCTTGGCGCCATCCTGTTTCCATCGCTCGAGGATTGGATCGACAAACTCCCAGGAAATTTCCACGGCGTCGTTGCGGGTAAAGAGCGAGTTGTCGCCCATCATGCAATCGTGCAACAACGTTTCATAGGCGGAGGGCGATACGCCTCCAAACGATTCCCCATATTGGAACTGCATTTTAACCGGCCGGATTTGCATGGTCGTTCCCGGCAGCTTGGCGCTGAACTTCAGCGAGATGCCTTCGTCCGGTTGAATTTGCAATGACAACAGATTGGGTTGGATGGCGTCCGTTGCCGCGCCGCCAAACAGCAAGTGAGGGACGCGCCGAAATTGAATCGAAATTTCCGAGACGCGCTTGGCCAGCCGCTTGCCCGAACGAATGTAAAAAGGCACGTCCGCCCAGCGCCAGTTATCGATATAAATTTTGAGGGCGGCGTAGGTCTCGGTGGTCGAATCCGGATTCACATTGGGCTCGGCGCGATAGGCGGGAACGCTTTTCCCCGACACAAAGCCCGCCGAATACTGGGCGCGCACCGCGTACTTATCCACCTCATCGATGGTGATGGGCCGGAACGATCGCATGACTTTTGCTTTCTCATCACGCAACGACCTGGCCTCAAATCTTGCCGGCGCCTCCATGGTGACCAGGCTCAAGACTTGCAGCACGTGGCTTTGGATCATGTCCCTGAAGAGCCCGGCCTCTTCGAAATATGACGCCCTGTTTTCAACCCCCAATTCTTCGGCCACAGTGATCTGCACGTGGTCGATGTAGCGGCGGTTCCAAACGGGCTCGAAAATTCCGTTCGCCAGGCGGAAGACCAAAAGGTTTTGCACCGTCTCTTTGCCCAGGTAATGGTCGATTCTGTAGACGTTCTGCTCGCCAAAAACACCGGTGACCACGCGGTTGAGGTCGCGAGCGCTTTTCAGGTCGCGCCCAAACGGTTTCTCCAGAACTATTCGCGACCAATTCGTTTCCGGGTTTTTGGGCCGGGCCAGCCCCGCCGCGCCCAGGTGATTCACGATCACCGGGAAAAAACTGGGCGGAGTGGCAAGATAAAAGAGCCGGTTGCCTGATGTGCCCTGGTCGCGGTCGAGCTGGCTAAGAAATTCGGTTAACTGACTGTATGCGGCGGCATCGCCAAAATCATCCGCGATATAGTGGATGTTACCGGTAAAACTATCGAGCACTGGATCGTTTTCGTCGGACAATTTCAAGTCCTCTCGGACTGCTTTGCGCATCTTGTCGCGAAATTGTTCGTGGGTGAATTTGGTCTTCGAGCAGCCAATCACAGAAAAGCCCGCGGGCAGCATGTGCTGGCGAGCCAGGTTATAAAGCGCCGGCACCAGCTTGCGCGCCGTAAGATCGCCCGAAGCGCCAAAGATCACCATGGCGCAGGGTTCCGGTGTGCGGTGCATCCGGATGCCTTCCCGCAAGGGGTTGGGTTGAAGGGCGACGTCAGTCATGTGGATTCCCCGGATTAAAGGAAAGTTTAGCTTTGGACTGCTGCCTGCGACGATGCCGGCTTGCCCACGCGTTTGACGGCGCCCGCCACCAAAATGGACAAAGCAGCCAGCCCTTCGGCGACGTTGGTGGCCAGGTGAATTCGAATCACGCGCCGGTTCTTGCTCTGCAAGGATTGCAAATCGCCGAGCGCCTGGGCGCGCTTCAACACCGAGAAGGAATAAGGCTCGCCGGGAATGGGCACGTCTTCCGCGTCATCAGCCGTGATTTGAATGAACAAACCGTGATTGGGTCCGCCCTTGTGCAACTGCCCGGTGGAGTGGAGGAACCGCGGCCCGTAGCCCAGCGTGGTGGCCACGGCCAGGCCGTCGCGAAGAGACTTGCGAATGGCCTTTAAGGCATCATCGTGTTCGGTGGTCGGTTCCAGATAGGCCATGAGGGCGACATAATCTTCATTCAATTTCCGCTGGCTCAGGAAAGCGGTGAGAAAGGCCTCCGCCGTGCCGTCGGCGGCCGGCGTCTCGCCATAGAAGTGAATGGCGCCGGAGGTGACTTGCGCCGACTCTTCCGGCAGCCTGCCCTCGGATTTAAACTGGCCCAGCAAGCGGTTGGTGTTATCTTTGCTTTCCTGAACGTTGGGTTGATCGAAGGCGTCAATGCCGAGCAGCGACCCCGCGGTGGCCGTGGCAATTTCCCAGCGTAGAAATTCCTCTCCCAATTCCAATTTATCTTTAAGCTCGATCCTGACCACCGGATGGCCCGCCTGACCGAGTGCCCTGAGTTTTTGATCGATGGACGGATTCGATTCGGAGCGTAATTGCAGGCGAACGAACAATCGGTCGTTCCCGTACACCGACGGATCGCCGAGATCTTCGCCGGCCACCGGTATCACGCCCTTCCCCTCTTTACCCGTGCTTTCGGCGATCAATTGCTCCAGCCAATCGCCGATGGTCTGGATTCCGGGCGACGCCACAAAGGTCAGCTTGTCGCGGCCTTCAAGCGCGGCCTCGGCCATAATGACGCCCAGGGAAACTCCCGGACTTTCTTCCGCGCCCACGGCCGCACCCGAGTCCCTGGCGGCCTGCTCGGCGCGAAGAAGAAGTCCGCGAACGTCCACACCTTCGAGAGCGGCGGGAACGAGGCCGAAATTCGAAAGGGCGGAATACCGTCCGCCAATGTCGGGTTGTCCCGCAAAGATGTGGCGGAATTTGCGCTCTTGCGCCAGCTTTTCGAGCGAAGTCCCCGGGTCGGTGATGGCGACAAAATTTTCCGCAGCGGCGTCTCCCTTGACGGCGCGCACGCGGTCAAAAAAGTACTTGAAGAAACTCAGAGGCTCAACCGTTCCTCCCGATTTGCTGGAGACCATAAAAAGCGTGTGGGCCAGGTCCAACGATTCTTCGACGCGCAGAATCCGCGACGGCACGGTGGAATCGAGGATTTGCAATTGAAGATAGCCAGGCGCCGTCCCGAAAGTGGCGCGGCAAACATCCGGGCAAAGACTGCTGCCCCCCATGCCCAGAACCACGGCGTGCTTGAAACCAGCCTGCCGCACGCCATCAACGAAGCTGACCAGGCCGTCGATGTGCTCCAGCATCACGCCGGAAACCTTCATCCAGCCCAGCGCGTTTTGGATGATCTTCTGGTGCTCGGGCTCCGCCTTCCACAACGACGCGTCATGCTCCCAGAGCCGCTGGGGGAATTTTTCCTCGTCAAGCCTGTCCAGCGTGGGTATGATCCCGGAAGGGAGCGAGCCAAAAACGGAAGTGGTCATGTCCTCTGAACCTCCAATACGTGCTTTCTTTTCTCTTCCACCACGCTGAGCAGCTTGGCAAAATCGTTGGAGAAGGACTTCACTCCATCGTCTTCCAATTTTTGGGTTGCGGAGCGCAGGTCAATCCCCACCTGGCCCAGTTCGGCCAATTCGCGGCGGGCGCCTTCAAAATCTTCTTCGAGAGTCAAGCGCACCTGCCCGTGGTCGCGGAAAGCCACGATGGTGGCAGGCGGCATGGTGTTCACCGTGTCAGGACCGATCAGGGTTTCGATGTAAATCACGTCGCGGTACTTGGGATTCTTGGTGCTGGTCGATGCCCAAAGCACGCGCTGCACTCTGGCGCCCTGGGCGGCGAGCGCCTTGAATTGGGCGCCGCCAAAAATCTCTTTGAATTTTCGGTAGGCCACTTTGGCGTTGGCGATCGCGGTCTTGCCTTTCAAGCTCTCCAGCTTCGCCTTATCGGATGGCGAGGATGCGGCGGCAATTTTCACGTCCAATTGTTGATCGATGAGCGTGTCGATCCGGCTCACGAAAAAGCTGGCCACGGAAGCGAGCCTGTTCACCGGCTTGCCTTCTTTCACTCGTTTCTCCAGCGCGGCAACATACCGGTGCGACACTTGCTCATACATCTCCACTGCAAAAAGCAACGTGATGTTAATGTTCAACCCTTCCGAAAGCGTCTGCTCGATGGCGGGCAGGCCTTCTTTCGTTCCCGGAATTTTGACCATCACGTTGGGGCGGTTCACCGCGCTCCACAACCGGCGCGCCTCGACAATGGTTCCCGCCGTGTCGTGGGCGAGGGTGGGCGATACCTCGATGCTCACAAAGCCGTCGCGGCCTTCGGTGGCATCATAGGTGGGCCGAAACAGGTCGCAGGCGCGCTGGATATCCTCAACGGCGAGCGCCTCGAATATCTCGCCGCCACTCTTGCCGCTCTGCCCAAGCTGCAAAATCGCCTCATCATAGTCTTTGCTGCCCTCAATCGCCTTTTCAAAAATAGTGGGATTGGAAGTCGTGCCGGACAGCCCGTCTTCGTCGATCAATTTCTTCAGGGCCCCGGAGATCAGATCTCCGCGCCGGATGTTGTCCTGCCAGACGCTTTGGCCGACCGCATTAAGTTCCCGCAAAGGGTTCTTTGACATGAATAACCTCCCTTATTTAAATGCTGAATTATGAATTATGAATGATGATTTGCATATCATTCATCTGATTCGCTGCACTCCAACCCCGTCTTCTTCATAATTCATAATTATTTTTTAAGCAGTTCATGCGCCCGCTTCACCACATTCGCAGGCGTAAATCCAAGTTTTTCCGCAATCACTTTGTAAGGCGCTGAAGCGCCGTAGCGGTTCACGCCGATGATGCCGCCTTGCAATCCCACATAACGCTCCCAACCAAAGGGGGCGGCGGCTTCAATCGCCAACCGCGCTGTGACCGCGGGCGGCAGCACTTCGTCCCGGTAAGATTCCGGCTGTCTTTCGAAGAGCTCCCAACTGGGCATGCTCACCACGCGGACAGCGATGCCTTCGGCCTCCAATTTTTCCGAACTCTCGACGGCCAATGCCACTTCCGATCCGGTGGCAATCAGAATAATTTCAGGCGTCTTGCCCTTCGCATCGGCCAGGATATATGCGCCGCGCGCCACTCCCTCCGCCGAGCCGTATTTCGTCCGGTCGAAAATAGGAAGATTCTGGCGGGTGAGGGCCAAAACCACCGGGCCGCCGCGATGCTCAATGGCCACGCGCCAGGCCACTGCGGTCTCGTTGGCGTCCGCGGGCCGAATCAGGCAGACATTGTGAATGGCGCGCAGCGATGGAATTTGTTCAACGGGTTCGTGGGTGGGCCCGTCTTCGCCAACGAAAATGCTGTCGTGCGTGAATACGAAGATGGAGTGCACTTCCATCAACGCCGCCAGGCGAATGGTGGGCCGGCAATAATCGGAAAAAATCAGGAACGTGGATCCGTAAGGAATCAGTCCGCTCACCGCCATGCCGTTCAGGATGCTTCCCATGGCGTGCTCGCGAATTCCAAAGTGAAAATTCTTGGCCCCGTAATTGGCCTTGCTGAAGTCTCCCAAACCTTTCACATAGGTCTTGGTGGATGGTGAAAGGTCAGCCGACCCGCCGAGAAAGGTAGGCAGCAAAGGAGCGACCGCCTGCAACACTTTTTCCGAAGCGTTGCGCGTGGCAATGGGCTTGTCCGTGGCCGCGAAAACAGGAATCTTGGATTGCCAGCCCTCGGGCAATTCGCCGCTCTCAAAACGGTTCCATTCCTTCGCGAGATCAGGAAACGCTTCCTGCCAGTCGGCGAATTTCTCGTTCCACTCGCTTTCCGCCGCCGCGCCTTTGCTGATGGCGTGGCGGAAGTGCGCCAGCGCGCTATCAGGAATCAGGAAAGCCGGCTCGACGGGCCAGCCCAAATTCTGCTTGGTGAGTTTTACTTCTTCTTCACCGAGCGGCTCGCCGTGCGCTTCCTTGGTATCGTGCTTATTGGGACTGCCAAAGGCAATATGGGTGCGGCAAATAATCAGTGACGGCCGCGACGTTTCCGCCTGCGCCGCGCGCAACGCCTTATCCACTGCGTCCAAATCATTGCCGTCGGGTAGATTCTGGACGAACCAACCATAAGCCTCAAAACGCTTGCCCACGTCTTCGGAGGCGAAAGCGATCTCGGTGGGACCTTCAATGGTGATGTGGTTGTTGTCGTAGAAAAAAATCAGGTTATTGAGCCCCAAAAAACCCGCCAGCGAACTTGCTTCGGCGGAGACGCCTTCCATCAAGTCGCCGTCGCTGCAAATTCCGTAAATCTTATAATTAATGATCTCGTGCCCGGGCCGGTTGAAAAGCGTGGCCAGATATTTTTCCGCAATCGCCATGCCCACCGAATTGCGGAAAAATATCTG